>Ga0255338_1000360_pt1 | contig 162134 bp, 181 predicted proteins | sample MeOH1_35cm_T4_19_FD_203715 | JGI IMG/M metagenome (GOLD analysis project Ga0255338, IMG submission 203715) | Sandy soil microbial communities from University of British Columbia, Vancouver, Canada - MeOH1_35cm_T4_195 | ecosystem: Engineered > Artificial ecosystem > Sand microcosm >...
TCAGGCGGTGGCGCTTGCCGGCCACGCCATGCTTGATCTTGCCGGTCGCCGTGAGCTTGAAGCGCTTCTTCACGCCGCTCTTGGTCTTCAGCTTGGGCATTTTCGTCTCCTAGTCAGGAACACGTCCAACCAGTCCTGGCAGCCCTTTTGGCCAGACCGGCAGAGGAATCACGTGTCGGTGAAGGGCGCGCCATTAGTGCGGCGCGCTGCGAAACGCAAGCGTCAGTGCCCGCCGAGCGCCGCGAGCACGTCCTCCAGCCGCGCGGGATCGCCGATCGCCAGCACGTGGCCGGCGGAACCGGCGTGGAGCGGTTCGCCGTTCCAGTCGCACATCGTGCCGCCGGCCCCTTCGACGACCGGCACGAGCGCGGCGAAGTCGTGCAGCTTGAGGCCGGATTCGCAGACGACGTCGATGAAGCCCGTGGCCAGCATGGCGTAGTTGTAGCAGTCCCCGCCCATGACCATGCGCTTGTGGTCGGTCTTCTTGGCCAGCGCCATGAACTGGTCGCCTTCTTCGTGCGTGAAGTACTGCGGCCCGGTGGTGGCGAGCGTGGCGTCGGCGAGCTCGCGGCAGGCGCGCGCGTGCACCGGCTTGCCATTGAGCGTCGTCTGCCGCCCGGCGACCCCGAGCCAGCGCTCGCTGAGGATCGGCTGGTCGATCACGCCCATCACCGGGAAGCCGTCGGCGACGAGCCCGATCAACGTGCCGAAAATCGGCCGTCCGGCGAGAAACGCCTTGGTGCCGTCGATCGGATCGAGCACCCACTGCCGTCCCGAGCAACCCTCGCTGGCGCCGAATTCCTCGCCCTGAACGCCGTCGAGCGGCATCTCGGCCGACAGGATCCGGCGCATCGCCTCCTCGGCGGCGTGGTCCGCTATCGTCACCGGCGTCGCATCGGCCTTGCGCTCGGCGACCACCGGCTCGCGGAAGTGCGGCCGGATGGCCTCGCGCGCGGCGTCCGCAAGGCGGTGGGCGAGGGCGATTTCGGCGGCAAGGTTCATTGCGGTGCGTCGATCCGTTCGGGCTGGCCCTTGACGTGCACGCGGAACACGATCGCCCGCGCGCCCTCGGGGCCGCCGCGCGGCGAATGGATCGCGCGTGGCGGGATGACATAAGTATCGCCGGCCTTGAGCGGCAGGTCGGGCTTGCCTTGCTCGACATGAACTGCGCTGCCTTCGATCACATAGAGGAACTCCTGCCCCGGATGATAATGCCGAGGGACGGTGGCGTTTGGCGGGATGATCACGTCGGAGACGATGACCTCGAGGTCGGGATCCTCCGCCAGCACCGAACGCAGGACCTCGTTCGAGCCTGGCGGCAGGCGTTTCGCCACAGTCGCTGGCGGTTCCTGCGCGTAGGCAAACGGCAGGGCGGTGGCGAACAGACCGGCGGCGACGAGCCAAGCAAGGCGCATGAGACCTCCCGGCGCCCGCAGGCGCTCAATCGAACAGCGAGCTGACGCTGCTTTCGTCGGCAATGCGGCGGACCGCTTCGCCGATCAGCGGGGCGACGGTCAGCGTGCGGATGCGGCTCGAATCCTTCGTCGCGTCGGTCGGCAGGATCGAATCGGTGATCACCAGCTCGGTCAGGGCCGAGGAATCGACCCGCGCCACCGCGCCGCCGGAGAGCACGCCATGGGTGATGTAGGCAGCGACGCTTCTTGCCCCGGCATCGATCAATGCCTGGGCCGCATTGCACAAGGTTCCGCCCGAATCGACGATGTCGTCGGCAAGGATGCAGCAGCGCCCCTTCACGTCGCCGATGATGTTCATCACTTCGGATTCGCCGGGCCGTTCGCGGCGCTTGTCGACGATCGCCAGCGGCGCATTGTCGAGCCGCTTGGCCAACGCGCGCGCGCGGACCACGCCGCCGACGTCAGGCGAGACGACCATCAAGTCCTGCCCGCTGTACTTGTCGAGGATGTCCTGGGCCATGGTGGGCGCCGCGAACAGGTTGTCGGTCGGGATGTCGAAGAAACCCTGGATCTGCCCGGCATGGAGGTCGACCGCCAGCACCCGGTCGGCCCCCGCCTCGGTGATCAGGTTGGCGACCAGCTTGGCCGAGATCGGCGTGCGCGGGCCCGGCTTGCGGTCCTGCCGGGCATAGCCGAAGTAGGGGATGACCGCGGTGATCCGCTTGGCCGAGGCGCGCTTGCAGGCATCGATGCCGATCAGCAGCTCCATCAGGTTGTCGTTCGCCGGGTAGCTGGTCGACTGCATGATGAAGAGGTCTTCGCCGCGCACGTTCTCGTGGATCTCGATGAAGATCTCCTCGTCGGCGAAGCGCCGCACGCTGGCGTCGGTCAGCGGGATCTCGAGATAGGCGGCGATCGCGCGGGCGAGCGGCAGATTGGAATTGCCGGCCATGAGTTTCATCGCGGGTCGCCCTTCACTCGCGCGCAGATTCGATGCGCCGGCCTCTAGGGCCGAGCGTCATAGGATTGCAACCTGAAGCGGCTGCTTTTCCGGATGCGTGGCTCACCCCACCCGATGCTCGGTCCGCACCCAGCGCACGGTCCCGGTGCTGGCGCGCATGACGACGCTTTCGGTGGTCATCGTTCCACCGCGGCGGCGCTTGACACCTTCGAGCAGCGAGCCGTCGGTGACGCCAGTGGCGGCAAAGATGCAGTCGCCCTTGGCCAGGTCCTCGAGCAGGTAGATGCGGTCGAGGTTGTCGATGCCCCACTTGCGGGCGCGGACCCTCTCGGCCTCGTTGCGGAACAGTAGTCGCCCGTTGATCTGCCCGCCGACGCAGCGCAGCGCGGCCGCCGCGAGCACGCCTTCGGGCGCGCCGCCCGAGCCCATGTAGAGGTCGATGGTGGTGTCCTCGTCGGTCGTGGCGATGACCCCGGCCACGTCGCCGTCGGGAATCAGCTGGATGCCGCAGCCGATCTCGCGCAGTTCGGCGATCAGTGCCGCATGGCGCGGGCGGTCGAGCACGCAGACGATCACTTCGTTGGACGCGACGCCCTTGGCCCTGGCAACCGCCGCGATGTTCTCGCGCGCGCTCTTCTCGAGGCTGATGACGCCGGGCGGGTAGCCGGGGCCGACGGCCAGCTTCTCCATGTAGACGTCGGGCGCATTGAGCAGGCAGCCCTCTTCGGCGGCGGCGAGCACGGCGAGCGCGTTGGGGCCAGCCTTGGCGGTGATGGTCGTGCCTTCGAGCGGATCGAGCGCGATGTCGATCTTCGGGCCCTTGCCCGGCGCGCCGCCGACCTTCTCGCCGATATAGAGCATCGGCGCCTCGTCCCGCTCGCCCTCGCCGATCACCACCGTGCCGTCGATGTAGAGGCAGTCGAAGGCGCGGCGCATCGCCTCCACCGCCGCGTGGTCGGCGGCCTTCTCGTCGCCCCGGCCGACGAGCGCGGACGCGGCAATCGCGGCGGCTTCGGTCACCCGCACCATTTCCAGCACCAGCACGCGGTCGAGGACACGGCTTGGCGCGGCGGACTTGCTCGGCATCGGAATCCCCTTAGGTGGCGCCAGCGCGGTTAGGACGGCGGGATTGCAAAGTCGAGGCAGCGTTCATGGGCGATTCAGCGCGCCGCGGCTCGTTTCGCGCCGCGGAAGGCGGGGTGACGATGCGCGGATACATCATGGCGCTGGCGCTGGTCGTCTCCGGCCTGAGCTTCGCGGCGCCGGCGGGCGCGCAGCCGGCCGAGGGCAGCGCCGATCCCGCCGCCGCCGAGGATAGCGGAGAGGCGGGCGAGCAGCCGCTCACCGCCGAGACGATCATCGAAGTGGCGCGCGAGCGCCTGCGCCCGCCGGGCGTGCGGCGGCCGTGCAAACTGCCCGAGAACCAGAGCGAAATCGTGGTCTGCGCGCGCGACCCCGACGCGATGCGGGTCGATTCGCCGACCGATCGGGCGATTGCTGAGGGCCAGCCGGGGCGCGACAGCGTCCCGCGCGCGCCGAATGTCGACGGGCCGGGCATCTTTCAAGGCAAGGGGATGAAGCTCGGCAGGGACCCGGAACCGCCGCTGATCGTCGACCTCACCAACCAGCCTGTGCCGCTGAGCGAAGAGGATGCCGCCCTGGTTTATCGGGTCGAGGAGGGTCCGCCGCGCGAGAAGCCGCCGGAGCCGGCCGCAAAGCCCTAGCCGAGCAGCGGCATGACCAGCGGCGGTTCGGCGAGGCTGGGCGAGCCGGCGAGCAGCCTGAGCGCGGCGGTGACGCTGGCCTCGGGTCCCTCGTGAGTAACCATCGCCACCAGCACCTCGCCGCCTTCCTCGGGGCGGCCCTGCTGGATGAGGCTTTCGATCGACACCCCGGCATCGCGCATCGCCGCGGTGATCTCCGCCAGCACGCCCGGGCGGTCGGCGACGACGAAACGCAGGTAAGCGCGGCCGCGGCGGTGGCCGGGATCGGCCGGGGCCAGCGCCTCGAGCTCGGCCACCGGCACCGAAAACGGCGCCCCGACATCGCCGCGGGCAATGTCGATCAGGTCGGCGACGACCGCGCTTGCGGTCGGGCCGTCGCCCGCGCCCGGACCCTGGAACAGCAGGCGGCCGGAGAAATTCCCTTCGGCGACGACGGCGTTGGTCGGCCCGTCGACCGCCGCCAGCGGATGCTCGCGCGGCACGAGGCACGGCTGGACGCGCTGGAACAGCCCGCCGTCCCCCGGCTCGCGCTCGGCGATGCCGATCAGGCGGATGACGTAGCCGAGCGCGGCCGCCTGGCCGATGTCGGCGGCGCGGATACGGCTGATGCCGGCGATCCCCATCGCCGCGAGGTCGATCCGGCTGCCGAAGGCGATCGCCGCGAGGATCGCCAGCTTGTGCGCCGCGTCGACGCCCTCGATGTCGAAGCTCGGGTCGGCTTCGGCATAGCCGAGGTCCTGCGCTTCCCTGAGCACGTCGCTGAAGTCGCGTCCGGTGCGCTCCATCGTCGACAGGATGTAATTGCAGGTGCCGTTGAGGATCCCGTAAATCCGCGCGATCGCGTTGGCCGCGGCACCTTCGCGCAGCCCCTTGATGACCGGGATGCCGCCGGCCACCGCGGCTTCGAACTTGAGCGGCACGCCTTCGCGCTCGGCCAGCGCGGCGAGCTCCATGCCGTGATGCGCAATCATCGCCTTGTTGGCGGTGACGAGGCCCTTGTGCGCCGCCAGCGCCCGCCGGGCGAGCGCCAGCGCCGGGCCATCGGCGCCACCGACCAGCTCGACCACGACGTCGACGTCGGCCCGCTCGGCGAGCAGCGTCATGTCATCCTCCCACTGGAAGCGCGAAAGGTCGACGCCGCGATCCTTGGAGCGGTCACGGGCGCAGACGGCGACGATTTCGAGCGGACGGCCGGCGCGCTTCGCAATCAGCGCGCCGTTGGTCTCGATCAGGCGAATCACGCCGCCGCCGACCGTGCCGAGTCCAGCAAGAGCGATGCGAAGCGGTTCGGCCATGGATCCCCCAACAGAGTGCGCGCGCCGCTTAAGCGGCTGCGTCTCGCTTGGCTAGGGGGTCAGGTGCGCAGCCGCTCGCACGGGCCAAGCTGCTCGAGGATGTAGCGATAGTCGGCTTCCGCACGCACGCGCGCGTCGCGGTCGTCCTGCAGATAAGCCCCTGCCGGCAACTGCGCCGGCAACGCGCAGGCGAGACGGTACCATTCGATCGTCTGCGGCGCCGGCGCTCGCGCCGCCTGGTCGACGATCTCGCTCCATGACACGCCCCATTGCGGATCCATCCCGGGCCTGCGCACCACGCTGAGCGAAACCGGCTCGCTGGTGACGGTATCGAGGAACAGCTGGGTTTCCGATTCGCCCACGAGGTTGCCGGCCACCGACATCACGTCGCGCACACCGGTGATCGCCGGCGGCAGGTCGGGCACGGCGAGCGCGGCGATGACCGTGCGCGCCAGTTGCTCGCCTTCGGCGGTGGCGGGGACCTGTGCCCCCTCCTCGACCAGCTGCAGCGTGCCGGGCCTGCCCGGCACTGCATCGGCGAAGATCAGGAACCGCTGTTTGCGGAGCTTGGGCGGCTTGCCTTTCGAATCGAGCGGCACGTCGACCAGATAGCTGATCGATTCGCCGAGCGGCGCGCGCGCCGCCAGCAAGGCGGCGGTGCGGGCCTCGACGTAGAGCCGCGCTTGTCCCGCCGCGAGACCCGGGGCGCGTTGGGGAGGAACCACCGCCTGGTTGCGCACTTCGACCAAGGCGACGACCGTCGCCTCCTCGGCCATCTTGGCCAGGTCGGCGTAGGTCGCCACCGGCACCGGCACCGGCGCCACGACCGGTGCCGGTCGCGTCTGGGCATGCGCGCAAACCGTTGAAAACGTGGCCGCCAGCGCCAGCGCCGCGGCGAGCGCGCGCGACCGTGCGGCAGACATGTTGCGATGATTGGCCGACATATCCATTCTCCGTTCGCCAACGCATGATCGGCGGCCTGGGGTCCGCGCGCAAGCGGCGTTCCCCGCGGTGACAAGCGCGTGACGGGTGAATCGCGGGTTAACCGACAAAGCGTTTGCCCAAGCTGGCCTTCGCGGTTAAGGCTCGCCCCAATCGGGACTGCGAACAACAAGATTGCGCGGTCCCGCTGGCTCGCCGGAGATCCTTCCGGACCGGTTGTTCGGGGCCGGTTGGGCCTCCAAGGGTGGGCAAAGTTTAGCGCGGGTCGTCAGGATGGAATCATCCGGCGGCGCGTGAGGATGCCGGGTTTCGGCCCGACGAACACGAACGGAGTGAAGGGACTGGATGGCATACGCTGACCAACAGATGAGCGGCAACAAGATCGTCGCGATTATCATCGTTGCCCTGATCCACGTTGCAATTGGCTACGCGCTCGTGACTGGCCTCGCCTATTCGGCGCTGAAGAAGGCCGTCGAGCGGGTAACCACCGTGGATATCGAGGAACCGCCGCCGCCGGAGGACGAACCGCCGCCGCCGCCGCCGGACGAGATCGCGCCGCCGCCGCCAGTCGCGCCGCCGCCGCCGATCAGCATTTCGATCGCCCCGCCGCCGATCCAGACGGTGACGACCCCGCCGCCGCCGGCGCCGGTGATCCCGATCGCCCGCCCGGCTCCGCCGCCACCGCCGCCCGCGCCCTCAAGGGCTCGAGGCGCGACGCCCGACGGCCAGGGTCGGTGGGCTGCGCGCATCCAGGAAAACTATCCGGCGCGCGCGATTCGCGACGAGATCGAAGGCCGCGTGGGCGTGCGCGTCACGGTAGGCTCGAACGGCCGCGTCACCGCGTGCTCGGTGTCGTCGTCCAGCGGTTCGCCCGTGCTCGACGATGCCGCCTGCGAAGGCATGACCCGTTACGCCCGGTACAACCCGGCGCTCGACGACGCCGGCAATCCGACCACCGGGTCGGCTTCGACGACGATCGTCTACCAGCTCAGCAGATAACGTAATCTTGGTTTCACGACTTTTCCGAAGAGAGGAATACCCGCATGCTAATTGACATCCTGGCCGCGGCCGGCGGCGAAGCGGCCCCCCAGAACAAGTTTGGGTTCGCCGAAGCCCTGCAACAGGGCGGCGTAATCGCCTGGGCGATTCTGTTCGTGCTCGTGATCATGTCGGTAGGCTCGTTCTACATCCTGATCACCAAGCTGCTCGAGCAGAACCGCATTCTCAGTCAGTACCGGCACGTGCGGAACAACTTCTGGCGCGCCAACTCGCTCGGCGAGGGCGCTGCCAAGCTCGACAAGAACAGCGCCTGGCGCCAGCTGGTCGACGACGCACTCGCCGCCGAGGCGCAGCACAGCAAGATGACCGATTCGCTTGAGGCACACGACTGGATGCACGGCTCGCTCGCGCGTTCGGAGGCCTCGATCAACGCTCGCCTCGCCGGCGGCCTGCCGTTCCTCGCCACCGTCGGTGCGACCGCGCCGTTCGTCGGCCTGCTCGGCACCGTCATCGGCATCTATCGCGCGCTGATCGGCATCGCGATCGCCGGCTCGGCCTCGATGGACAAGGTCGCAGGGCCTGTCGGCGAAGCGCTGATCATGACCGCGATCGGCCTGCTCGTCGCGGTTCCGGCGGTGCTCGCCTACAACTGGCTGCAGAGCCGCAACAAGCGCATCTCCGAGCTACTGGCCGGCTTCGCTACCGACATTCTGGCGAACCTGACCTCGCGGGGCGCGGTGAAGCCTGCGGTGGTGACCTCCGGGAAGTCGGCCCCGGCCGCTGCCAAGCCGGCAGCGACCACCACGGCTCCACGCTGAGCCAAGGCGCAAAAGGGGCGGGTTCCGGCATGCGGGCCGCCCGCCCCTGTTGACCAAGTTTGAGATAGGACGAACGAGCGATGGCAATTTCGGTAGGTGGCGCCGGCGCAGAGGAGCGGCCGATGTCGGACATCAACACCACGCCGCTGGTCGACGTGATGCTGGTGCTGCTGATCATCTTCCTGATCGCGATCCCGGTCGCCATCCAGACGGTCGAGGAACTGCATGTCCCGATTTTCAGGTCGGTGGAGTCAAAGGACAAGGTCGAGAACCTTCTCCTGACCATAACCACGACCGACGAAACCGGGCGGACTCCGGGCCTGACCCGGAGCGGATACCTCGGCGCCAGCCGCGGCGGCGAATGCCGGGTCTACTTCAACAACACGACCCTGGTGGATTCGCAGGAACTCTACGACCAGGCCTTCAAGCGGCTCGACCTGATCGTGCAGCGGGCCGGCGGGATCGAGGCGATCATGGCCAATCCGGAAGAGATTCCGCAGGTCCACATCCGCGCCGACCAGAACGCGCCGTGGCGCTGCGTCGCCGGAGCGATCTACAACGTCCAGGCCGCCGGCTATCCGACCGTCGGCTTCATTTCCAACCCGGTCGATCCGAACGGCTGACCGGCGTAAAGCGTACTCAGGAGTAGCATTCCGATGGCAATGTCAGGCGGCAAGGACGACGGCAGCCCGATGATGGAGATCAACACGACGCCGTTGATCGACGTCATGCTGGTGCTCCTCATCATGATGATCATTACTATCCCGGTGGCGACACACTCGGTCGACATCGACCTGCCGGTGCCCGATCCGACCCAGACGAACATCGTCGAGACCGACAAGAACAAGATCGTGCTGACACCGGACAACCAGATCCTGTGGAACGGCACGCCGATCACCGACAACCAGCTGGTCGGCAACCTGCAGGTTACCCGCACGATGGCGGTGGAACCGGAACTGCAGTTCGAGCCCGAGGCGGCCGCCAGCTACGACCTGTCGGCCAAAGTGCTGAACATCATCAAGGGTTCGGGCGTCACCAAGTTCGGCTTCGTCGGCAACGAGAAGTACCGGGTTTTCGGCAAGTAAGGCTCAGAGCCGCTCACCGGACGGGAAGAGGGGCGGAGCAATCCGCCCCTTTTTGTTTGGCCGGTCCTCAATCTTCTTCGACCTCCACGTCATCCGTGCGCATCGCCGCGCCGGCGAGAGTCTCGGCTTCGAGCAGCAGTTCCTCGTCCACGGCGCCCTGCGGCAAACTCTCGCGCCCGATCATCACCATGACCGGGACCGCCAGCGGGCTGACCCGATCGAGGTTGACGTGGACCATCCGTTCGGCGGCGGTATCGAGCAGGTCGCCAAGGCGGCCGACGTCGGTCATCCGGGCCCGCGCGTCGGCCCAGGCGGCTTCGATCAGAAGGTGATCGGGCTCGTACTTGCGCAGCACGTCGTAGATCAGGTCGGTCGAGAAGGTGACCTGCTTGCCGCTCTTGCGCTTGCCCGGGTGCTGGCGCTCGACGAGGCCGGAGATAACCGCCACCTCGCGAAACGCGCGCCGCAGCAGGTGCGATTCGGTCACCCATTCGAGAAACTCGTGCGTCAGGATATCGGGCGATAGCAGTGGCACCGGATCGACCACCGGCTTCAGCCCCCACACGGCGAGCGAGTAGTCGTTGGCGACGAACCCGCCGGGGAGCAGCCCGAGCTGCTCCATCCGCTTGGTGATCAGCATCCCGAGCGACTGGTTCGCGTTCCATCCGGTGAAGGTATAGTACACGGTGTAGTGACGCTGGGCGTGCGGGAAGCTTTCGACCAGCAGGTTGTCGGGCCCCGGCAACTGCGAGCGCCAGTCCTGCACCTCGAGCCATTCACGCACGTCGTCGGGAAAACGCGCCCAACCCGCGCGGTCGACCAGCAATGCGCGCACGCGGTCGGCAAGGTGCGTCGTAAGAGGCAGGCGCAGCCCCATGTAGCTCGGGATCGTCGCCGAGTTCTTCGCAGCACGGACAATCAGGTCGAGATCGCGGAATGCCTCGACCTCGAGGTCCATTCCCGCAAAGCGAAAGGTGTCTCCGCTGCGGAGCGAGGCGGCGAACTGTTCCTCGACCTTGCCGAGCGAGCGCCCGTTGCGGAAGCGGATTTCGATCATCTCCGAATCGACGATGATCCCGGCGTTCATCCGGTGCCGCTGGGCATGCTCGGGGTGCGTCAGACGCCAGTTGCTGCCTTCGTCGCGCACGATGCGCTTGAACTTGTCGTAGGCGCGCAGCGCGTAGCCACCGGTAGCGACGAAGGCCAGCACGCGCTGCCAGGCAGCGTCGTCGAGCCAGGCATAGGCTAACGACGAGCGCACTTCGGCCAGCAGGGTCGCCTCGTCGAACGGCGCAGCGCAGGCGCACGCCATCACGTGCTGGGCGAGCACGTCGAGCCCGCCCGGGCGAAAGTCCTCGCCGTCGCGCTGGCCCTGGTCGACCGCGTCTTTGGCGGCCTGCGCCTCGAGAAATTCGAACCGGTTGCCGGGAACCAGGATTGCACGGCTCGGGCAGTCGAGCCGGTGGTTGGCGCGGCCGATCCGCTGCAACAGGCGCGAGGAGCCCTTGGGCGCGCCCATTTGCACCACGCAGTCGATGTCGCCCCAGTCGACGCCAAGATCGAGGCTGGCCGTGGCGACCAGCGCGCGCAGCTCGCCGCGCGCCATCGCCCCTTCGACCTTGCGCCGCGCCTCCTTCGATAGCGAGCCATGGTGGATGGCGATCGGCAGGTTGTCGTCGTTGGCGTCCCACAGCGTCTGGAAGATGTACTCGGCCAGGAAGCGCGTGTTGGTGAAGATCAGCGTCGTCTTGTTGCGCCTGATCAGCTGGTAGAGCTGCGGGATCGCCCAGATGGCCGCGTGGCCGCCCCACGGGACGCTGGCCTCTTCGGGTAGGAGGATCTCGACTTCGGGCGGCGCGCCCCGTTCCCCTTCAACCAGCTGGACCGCGTCGATTTCACCCCATGGCGCGAGCCAGGCGCGGAAGCCCTCGGGATCGGCGACCGTGGCCGACAGCGCCGCGCGCTGCAGGCCCGGCGCGATCGCCTGGAGGCGCGCGAGCGAGAGCGCGAGCAAGTCGCCGCGCTTGCCAGTGGCAAAGGCGTGCACCTCGTCGACTACCACCCGCTTGAGGCCGGCAAACAGTTCGAAACTGTCGGGATAGCTCAGCAGCAGCGACAGGCTTTCAGGCGTCGTCAGCAGCACGTGCGGCGGCCGGCTGCGCTGGCGCTTCTTGCGGTCGGACGGCGTATCGCCGCTGCGGGTTTCGATCCGCAGCGGCAGGCCGATCTCCTCCACCGGTGCGACGAGGTTGCGCTGCACATCGTGCGCCAGCGCCTTGAGCGGCGAGACGTAAAGCGTGTGCAGGCCATCGGGCGGCGGGGCGCCTCGGCTGGGACAGAAGTCCGCCAGCGTCGGCAGGAAGCCGGCAAGCGTCTTGCCGGCGCCGGTGTCCGCCACCAGCAGCGCGTGACGCCCGGCATCGCTTGCCGCGAGCATTTCCGTCTGGTGTCGCCGCACCCGCCAGCCTCGGCCGGCGAACCACGCGTCGAGTTCTGGCGGAAGGGCAGGCATTTGCGCATGCCTACCTGCTTCGGCGGCCGCTGGGGAGGCCTCCGGCAACGCCGTTCATGCGGGCGCCCGAAAGGCGCCGCAATCCATCGCCCAGCCGCCGCCCGCATGCGCCGGGCGGCGGCAACCGTCGCCGCCGGTCGGCCGTTTACTCCCTGTCTCTTCGCAGTGAGCGAAGCGGCGCCGGTGCAGGCGGCTGTCGAGCTGCGCGGTGCCGATGTCCATCGACAGCGATCCAACCAAGAGGATTCCAACATGGCAGACCGAACCTATCGACGCAGCGGCCGCGACCAGTACGATCGTGATCGCAGTTCTAACCGCCAGGCGGAGCAGTTCGAATCGGCCGGCCAGAGCTGGCGCGACGAGGAACGCGGCTTCAACCAGATGGGCGAAGGCTCGTGGCGTGAAGAGGGCGGGCAACACGAGACGTACGGCCGGCCCTACCGGCGCGCGCGCGAGCGCGACTATGCCAGGCCGACCGATTTTGGCCGCGACTTCAACCGCGACCAGGCATCGGCTTATCCGACCGGACGCTATGGCCCCAATTTCTATGAACGCGAGACGCCCGGGTTTGCCAGCTTCACGTCCAACGACTTCGGCGGCAGCGACTTCTCTGCGCCGCGCTACACGGGTTCCGAGCGCTACGCTGGCAGTTTCGGAGGCTACGGCGCCGGGACCCGCTTGGCGGAGGCGCGCGGCGAGTGGCACTATCGCGATCCCCGCGATCGCGAGCGGAGTGAGCGCGGTTGGTTCGAGCGGGCCGGCGACGAGGTTGCCAGCTGGTTCGGTGACGAGCACGCCGCACGCCGCCGCGAGCGGGATTACAGCGGGCACGGCCCCGCGGGCTACACCCGTTCGGACGAGCGCATCCTCGAGGACGTCAACGACGCGCTGACCGACGACTGGGGAGTCGACGCGCGCAAGATCCAGGCCACGGTCAGTGGCGGCGACGTCACGCTAGAGGGTACGGTACCGAGCCGGGCCCAGAAGCGCCGCGCCGAGGACTGCGTCGAGGACCTCTCGGGCGTCAGGAACGTGCAGAACAACCTGCGCGTAGAGGAGCCCAGCACCTGGGGCCGCAACAACAGCGCGGACGCCGAGACGACTGGCTCGATCTGAGTCCGGGCATCCGCATCACGCTGCCTGGGAAGGGGTCCGCCACGGCGGACCCCTTCTGACATCAGGCGGCGGCGCGATGCTCCTCGCGCGAGGCTTCGAAGACCTCGCGCGCGGCGTCGAGATTGAGCAGGGCGATCCCCACTCCGACGATCAGGTCTGGCCACGCGCTGGGCCAGGCGAACGCGGTAACCAGGCCGGCGGCAATGATCGCCAGGTTCGCAAAGGCATCGTTGCGCGCCGAAAGAAAGGCCGCCTTGCTCAGGCTGCCCGAGTGCTCGCGAAAGCGGGCGAGCAGCAGAGCGCAGGTCAGGTTGACGGCGAGCGCGCCGGCACCGGTCAGCGTGAGCGGAAGTGGCGCCGGCGCGAGCGGCGCGTTGAACTTGCTCCACGCCGTCCAGGCGGTCGCAAGCGCCGGAACGAGCAGGATCGCGGCGAGACCCATTCCGACCCGCGCCCGGGCGCGCGGGCTCCAGCCGAGCGCCAGCAGGATCAGCAGGTTGACCGAGGTGTCCTCGAGGAAGTCGACCGAATCGGCGAACAGCGAGACCGAACCGATCGCGACGGCGACTGCGAACTCGACTCCAAAATAGGCGAGATTGAGCAGCGCAACCGCCAGCACCACGCGGCGGAAGGCGGCCTCATGCAAGTCGGGCAGCGGCAACATCGGGCTCCTTGCGCGCAGGGTTCGGGTCCAAGACAAACGAACTCTGCAACGCATCGATCCACGCTTGCCAAACCGCAAGCCCGATCCTAAGTCGCCCCCGTCATCTGGGGAGTAGCCGACCGCCTTGCTGGCGGGCTCCCGCGTCAACATACTCGGCCGAGAGGCCGTGGCGCGGAAGGGACGGGCAACCGTTCGGGCGAGACCAATGGCGTGGCGTCCCTGCTTTGGCCGGGCAGGGGGCGCGACGTCCTTGGTTTGTCTTCGCCCGGCCAGGAACACTGTCCCATGGAAGCCCTATTAAGCTCCACAGCGCTCGTCGCACTGGCCGAGATCGGCGACAAGACCCAACTCCTGGCGCTCGTGCTCGCCGCGCGTTTCCGCAAGCCCCTGCCGATCGTGCTTGGCATCCTGTTCGCCACGCTCGCCAACCATGCGCTTGCCGCGCTGCTCGGAGCCACCGCCGCCGCGTGGCTGAGCGGCCCGTGGTTCAAGACCGCGGTGGCGATCGGCTTCATTGCCATGGGTTTGTGGACGCTGATTCCCGACAAGCTGGACGAGGACGATGCGCCGAGGCCCCGCTACGGGGCTTTCCTGACAACGCTGGTGGCGTTCTTCCTGGTCGAGATCGGCGACAAGACGCAGATCGCCACAATCGCGCTCGGCGCGCGCTACGCATCGGTCCTTGCCGTGACCGCGGGCACGACGCTGGGGATGTTGCTGGCCAACGTGCCCGTGGTGCTGCTGGGCGAGGCGCTGATCAAGCGCGTGCCGCTCAAGGCGGTCCGGATCGCCGCCGCGCTGCTGTTCGTCGCTATGGGGCTCTGGCTTCTGGCGAGCGGAGTCGCCTGGCGCGGCTAGAGCGCGTCGTCGCCGGCCTGGCCGACCGATTCGATGTCCTCGCCCAGTCCCTTGACCGTGTTGCACGCGCTGAGCGCTGTGAGCGCGAGCGCGAGTGAAGCGACAACGGCAATCCGCAGCATCGAAGGTCTCCTTGGTCCGATCCGGCGCCGGTAGTGCCGAAACCCGTGCCCGCGCTCAAGTGGCAAAGGCGTGCCAAGGGCTCAATCGCGGAGCAGCGGCAAGGCTGCGACTTCGGCATTGCTCAGGAAGATCCCGAAGCGGGCGGCGAGTTCTTCGCGATACTCGCCGGCCCCGGCGATCTCCGCCTGCCCGCTGGAAGCGCCGGTGATGCTCAGCTTCCGGTCGACAATGCTGGCGAAACCGCCAGGGCACGCGATTGTTGCGATATGCACGTTGGTGAAGCGCGAATTCGCGGCTGTGGCGGTCCAGTGGTTGGCCTGCTCGAGATCGGCCGGCGCGACTTCCGCCAGGTCGAAGCTGTACTGCGGCTGCCACTCGGCGTGCGGTAAGGCCCTGCCGTCGGTGCTCGCGTGCGGCCCGGCCCGCTCGAACAGCCACTCGCCGGCCGGCGATCCACGCTCGCCGATGCGCCGCAAACGGTGGCGCGCGCCGTCGTCCGTCATCGCAACATGGCTATCTGTGAGCGGCATTGCCGGCACGTAGCTGCCACCAAAGCCGACGTCGGCAAGCCAGGCTTCGCCCGCGAGATCGGCCAGCAGGAGCACGTGCGTGCGCGCTGGGGGCTCGCCGGCCGGCGATCCGAGGCGAACGCGCGCGAGCAGCGGGCGGGTTGGAATGTCCAGCGCGGCGAGCATGTCGGCGAACAGCCGGTTCTGCTCGAAGCAGTATCCGCCGCGCCGGCGCGTGACGAGCTTGTCGAACACGCTGTCGCTGTCGATGCGAATCTCGCGGCCCAGGTGAATGTCGAGGTTCTCGAACGGAATCGCCAGCCGGTGGGCGCGTTGCAGCACGCCGAGCGCCGCCGCGTCGGATCCGACCGGGTCAACCAGGCCAATGCGTTCGAGATAGGCCGCGAGGCGCCCCTCGCCGCGGTCGGTCAATGCCCTACCTGCGCCCCGCGCTCGAGCCCCGAGGCGGCGAGTTGTTCGTCGATCTGGTGCAGCAGGCGATCGAGGCCCTCCTGGTTGTAGCTCTCGGCGCGCGCGACCAGCACATCCTGGGTGTTCGAGGCGCGCAGCAGCCACCAGCCGTCGGGCGTGGTCACGCGCACGCCATCGGTATCGTCGACGCTGATATCCTTTGGCGCATCGGCCGCCGCGAGGCGCTGCCTGACCTCCGCGATGGCGGCGAACTTGCGGCTCTCGTCGACCTGGAAACGCAATTCCGGCGTATTGACCATTGCGGGCATCGCGGCCCTGAGCTCGGTGACCGACCTGCCCAGCCGCGCGGACGCGGCGATCAGCCGCACCGCGGCATAGAGCGCGTCGTCGAACCCGTAGTAGTCGTCGGCGAAGAAAATGTGCCCACTCATCTCGCCGGCCAGCGGCGCGCGCGTCTCCTTCATCTTGGACTTGATCAGGCTGTGCCCGGTCTTCCACATCAGCGGCTTGCCGCCGAGTTCGGCAACCCGGTCGAACAGCGCCCGGCTGGCCTTCACGTCGGCAATGATCGTTGAGCCGGGAAGCCTCTGCAAGAGGTCCTCGGCGTAGATCATCAGCAACTGGTCGCCCCAGATGATCCGGCCGGAACCGTCGACCGCACCGATGCGATCGCCGTCGCCGTCGAAGGCAATGCCGAAATCGAGCTGCTTGTCCGCGACCAGCCGCCGCAGGTCCTCGAGGTTTTCCGGGACAGTGGGATCGGGATGATGGTTCGGGAAATTGCCGTCGACTTCGGTGTAGAGCGTGAAGTGCTCCCCGGGTAGCCGCGCGACCAGCGCTTCGAGTGCAGGGCCGGCGGCTCCGTTACCGGCGTCCCAGCCAACGCGCAGCGAATCGAGCAGGTACGGATAGATTCCATCGAGCGCAGAGACGAGCCGCTCGATGTAGGCGTCGAGGACTTCCTGCGTCTCGACGCTGCCCGTGCCGTCGTCCCAGTCGCCCTCCGCCGCGAGCCGGCCGATCTGCTGGATGTCTTCGCCGAAGAACGGCCGCCCTTGGAACACCAGCTTGAAGCCGTTGTAGTTGGCGGGATTGTGGCTGCCGGTAATCTGGATGCCGCCGTCGACCTCGTCGGCCGAGGCTTCGGCATAATACAGCATCGGCGTCGGCCCCATGCCGACCCGGCGCACGTCGCACCCGCTCGCCGTCAGCCCTTCGATCAACGCGTGCTCGAGCATCGGCGAGCTGACCCGCCCGTCGTATCCGACCGCGACCAGCTTGCCGCCCGCGCGGCGCAGCAGCGTCGCGAAGCCACGGCCGATCGCGCGCGCGTCGTCCGGTCCCAGCGTTTCGCCGATGACCCCGCGGATGTCGTACTCGCGCAGGACGGTGGGGTGGAACCGGTGGGCCATCGGGTCTCCTAGGTGTCAATTTGCCCGCGGGGCACTTCGTCGAGCAGGATGTCACGCGCGGCGTTCGCTTCATGGACCTGGCTGTTGCTGCCGCCGCGATCCGGGTGGACCATCGCCACCAGGCGTTTGTGCGCGATGAGGATCTCTTCGCGCGATGCAGCCGCAGACACGCCCAAGAGCTTGCGCGCACGGAACACCGCCTGAGCGCGCGCGGCGCCCTTCGGTTCCCACGGCCAGCGTCCCGTGACGAGCTTCCAGCCGAGAGCACCGACGCCGAGGAGGATGACAACTCTCAGCATCAGGCGGCCTCGCTGGCGGGGGGGACTGCGCGTCCCGGCATCGGCAGGTGCAGATTTGCCACCAGCTCGCGCAATTCCTGCCGTGCGACGAGATGACTGGTCCCGAGTTCGCCGAGCTGGCCCTTGTCGAGCAGCGTGAGGCCGGAGGGGAACAGTTCGCGGTAGATGACCCGTTCCGACAGGCCGAGCGCGACGCGAAAGCCGACGCGTTTCGACAGCTCCATCAGCGCCTGGTCGATGCGGCGCTGGTTGCGCGCGTCGACGTGCTGCACTCGGTTACGCACGACGACCCAGTCCATCTCGCGGCGCTGCTCGCGGATCTGTTTCATCGCCCGCGACTTGCGCGCTTCCCAGATCAGCTCGGCATAGAAGCTCAGGCGACGGACCTTGAAGGTCTCGGCGTCGACCTGGCCGATGAGGTCGAAGTCGACGAAGCTGTCGTTCATCGGCGTGACCAGTGTGTCGGCCTGCGTGGCGGCGTGGCGGGCGTGCGGGTCGTCGCGGCCCGGCGTATCGAACACCAGGAAGTCGGCCCCGGCGCCGATCTCGTTCGCCTGCGCTTCGAGCGCCTCGACACTGTCGCCGGCAAACACGGCAAACACAGCTCCGGGCAGCGTTATGCCCCGGCGCAGTTCGGTCTCGGCGCGGTTCTCGAAATAGCGATAGAGGGTGCGCTGGCGCGAATCGAGGTCGAGCGCGGCCACCCTCGCCCCCTGGTAGGCGAGCGCCACCGCCACATGCACCGCCGTGGTCGACTTGCCGGTGCCGCCCTTCTCGTTGGCAAAAACGATGCGATGGGGAGCGGTGATGGCGGGCTTCCTCTGTTTCCGGCGGGCCGCTATCGCTGCCCCGACAAGGCTCTTATCGGAGGCCCGCGCGCATGCAAACCGTCTACCGGCTCGGCCCGTTGCGCGAGGCTGTGGACAGCTTGCGCAAGAAGGGCGAAGTCGCGCTTGTGCCCACGATGGGCGCGCTACACGACGGCCACCTCGTGCTCGTGGGCGAGGCACGCCGGCAGGCCCAGGCGGTCGTCGTGTCGATCTTCGTCAACCCGGCGCAGTTCGGTCCGAACGAGGACCTGGCCGCTTATCCACGCCAGTTGGCGGAGGATTCGCGCCTGCTCGAGGCCGAAGGCGTCGACCTGCTGTGGGCACCCCCCGTCGAGGAAGTCTATCCGGCGGGTTTCGCCACCACCGTTTCGGTCGCCGGACTGACAGAGCGCCTGTGCGGGGCGTCGCGGCCGGGCCATTTTGACGGCGTGGCCACGGTGGTCGCCAAGCTGTTCAACCAGGTGCAGCCCGACCTTGCGTTGTTCGGTGAGAAGGACTGGCAACAGCTGGCGGTGATCCGCCGCATGACGCGAGACCTCGACCTAGTACGGCCGGCCGCCGATCGCATCCTCGGCGTGCCGACGGTGCGCGAGGCCGATGGCCTGGCGATGTCCAGCCGCAACCGTTATCTCTCGCCGGAGGATCGCGCCCGTGCCGCTTCGTTGCCACGGCTGATGCGCGAGGCGATCGAGAAGATCCGAGGGAGCGGAGACGTGGTCGCGGCGCTCTCCTCCCTGCGGCGGGATCTGCTCGCTGCGGGGTTCGAGAGCGTCGACTATGCGGAGCTGGCCGACGCCGAGACGCTCGTGCCACTGGACATCGTGGGCGCACCCGCGGCACGCCTGTTCGTCGCGGCACGGATCGGAGGCACGCGGCTGATCGACAACATGCCGCTGGGCCGCTTGAGTTCCGCCTATTAGTCTGCAGATGGTTTCCTGAGTCAACCATTTGCCGGGTGGGCAATGTCGTTCATGCGGATGCTGCTGCCGGGGGCAATGGCCGCGCTTCTGGTCGCATCGGTCCAAGCGCAGCGGCTGGCAGCGGCGCGACGATTACGGCTTCTTCGAATACGCCTGCTACGAAGGCAACGTCCAGATGAGGATACATCTCGGCCTCGCGCGCCGCCCGCGCGCAGGAACAGGCCCTCCGCGGGTGCCGGGGAGTAAGGCCGAAGTCGAGAGGGTGGAGCGGGTAGCGGGAATCGAACCCGCATAGCCAGCTTGGAAGGCTGGAGCTTTACCACTAAGCTATACCCGCATCCGGGAGGGCGCCGATTGCCACCGGCGGCCCCTCCGCGTCAAGTGCGCGTCTGGCGCCTCAGTGCCCGGGGAAATCGAACAGCGCGCTGACCTCAGTCCCCGCAGCGCGCAAGGCACCGCCGCCACCAAGCTCGGGCAGGTCGATCACGAACAGCGCCCGATCGACGACCGCGCCCGCCCGGCGCAAGAGCTGCGCACCGGCCAGCGCCGTGCCTCCCGTGGCGAGCAAGTCATCGACCAAAAGCACGCGCTCGCCCGGCTCGATGGCGCCCGGATCTAGCTCCAGCCGCGCGCTGCCGTACTCGAGCGCGTAGTCAATCCCGAGCACTTCGACCGGCAGCTTGCCCGCCTTGCGCAAGGGCACGAAACCGAGCCCGAGCCGCGCAGCGATCGCGGCGCCGAAGATGAACCCGCGCGCCTCGATGCCCGCCACCGCGGCTGGCCGCGCCTTGTGGGCGCGCTCCACGAGGAGATCGATCGTCGCCGCCAGTCCCTCGCCGTGGGCGATGAGCGTGGTGATATCGCGGAACTGGATCCCGGCCGCGGGGAAGTCCGGGATCGTCCGGATCAGCCCCTTGAGCTCGGCCGGGGTCAAGCGTGCTTGCGCCGCTTCGGCTTCACCGGCGCCCACACCGACTGTTTGGCGAGGTAGGCGAGGATGGTGGCGAACAGCAGGAAGCCGAGCACGGCCCAGCCGGTTTGCCTGCGCTTCACCAGCGTCGGTTCCGCGGTCCAGGTGAGGAACGCCGAGACGTCGGTCGCCATCTGGTCGATCGTCGCCGGCGTGCCGTCGCCATAGGTCACTTGCCCGTCGCTGGTCAGCGGCGGCGGCATCGCCAGATTGAGGTTGGCGAAGTACGGGTTGTAGTACAGGCCGGTCGGCGTCTTCGCGTCGGGGAACTGCCTGAGCAACTCAGCCGGCTGCTCGCGATAGCCCGTCAGCAGCGAATGGACGTAGGCCGGGCCTTCGTGGCGCGCCTTGGTCATCAGCGACAGGTCCGGCGGAACCGCGTTGTTGTTCGCGGCGCGCGCGGCGACGTCGTTCGGATAGGGCGAGGGGAAGTAGTCGGTCGACGTGCCCGGCCGGGTGTTCACTTCGCCGGTGTTCGGGTCGATGCCCGGAACCGTCCATTCAGCAGCAGCCGCCTTCACTTCGGCTTCGGTGTAGCCGAGCTGGGCGAGGTCGCGGAAGGCGACGTACTTGAGGCTGTGGCAGGCCGAGCAGACTTCCTTGTAGACCTGATAGCCGCGCTGCAGCTGCTGCAGGTCCCACTTGCCGAACGCGCCGTCGCTGGCGAGGTGCAGCTCGCGCGGGGCGAGATGGAAATTCTTTTCCGCGGTCGGCGCAGCGGGATCGGTCGCGGCGGTGTAGGCGCCGAACACGAAGGCCAGCAACACGACGAAGCTGAACACCAGCCCGACAGCGATTCCAATGAGACGGATCATTGCGTCGTCTTTCCCCTATCCCGCGCTCAGGTGGCCGGTGTGGCGTCTTCGCCGAGCACCGCTTCGGTGATCGAGAACGGCAGCGGCAGCGGCCGCTCGACCATCGAGACGATCGGCAGGATGACCAGGAAGTGCAGGAAGTAATAGGCCGTGGCGATCTGGCTGATCATCACGTACGGCTCCGCCGCCGGCGAGCCGCCGCAGTAGCCGAGCACCAGCATGTCGAGCACCAGCGCGCCGAAGAACCACTTGAATGCCGGCCGGTAGTGCCCCGAGCGCACCGGCGACTTGTCGAGCCAGGGCAGGAAGAACCACACCAGGATCGAGGCGAACATCGCCAGCACGCCCCACAGCTTGGCCGGGAGGATGAAGTCCGTCGTGAACGCGCGCAGAATGGCGTAGAACGGCCAGAAGTACCATTCGGGAACGATGTGCGCCGGCGTCGAAAGCGGGTTGGCCGGGATGTAGTTGTCCGGGTGCCCGAGCGAGTTCGGCAGGAAGAACACCATCAGGCAGTAGAGGATCAGGAACACGCCCAGTCCGAAGCCGTCCTTCGCCGTGTAGTACGGGTGGAACGGGATGGTGTCGCTCTCGCTCTTCACCTCGACGCCCGTCGGGTTCGACGAGCCCGGGATGTGCAGCGCCCAGATATGCAGGATCACCACGCCGGCGATCACGAACGGCAGCAGGTAGTGCAGGGAGAAGAAGCGGTTGAGCGCGGCGTTGTCCGGCGCATAGCCGCCGAGCAGCCAGATCTGCAGTGGCTCGCCCACCAGCGGGATCGCGCCGAACAGGCCGGTGATGACCTTGGCGCCCCAGAAGCTCATCTGCCCCCACGGCAGCACGTAGCCCATGAAGCCGGTCGCCATCAGCAGCAGGAAGATGACCACGCCGAGCAGCCAGACCATCTCGCGTGGAGCCTTGTACGAGCCGTAGAAGAAGCCGCGGAAGATGTGCAGGTAGATCACCAGGAAGAAGAAGCTGGCGCCGTTGGCGTGCGCATAGCGCATCAGCCAGCCCCAGTTGACGTCGCGCATGATGTGCTCGACCGAGCTGAAGGCGAGGCCGGCGTTGGCCGCATAATGCATCGCCAGGATGATCCCGGTGACGATCTGCAGCACCAGGCAGAATCCGGCCAGCACGCCGAAATTCCACATGTAGTTGAGGTTGCGCGGCACCGGATAGCCGGCGCCGATGGCGTTGTAGACGAGGCGCGGCAGCGGCAGCTTCTCGTCCAGGTACCGCATCAGCGGCGCCTTGGGTTCGTAGTGGCGGGCCCAGGGGAAGCTCATCGTTTCGTCTCCCGCCTCAGCCGACCGTGATCTTGGTATCGGTGTTGAATTCGTATTCCGGCACTTCGAGGTTCTTCGGTGCCGGGCCCTTCCGGATGCGGCCGGCGGTGTCGTAGGCCGAACCGTGGCAGGGGCAGAAATAGCCGCCGAACTCGCCCTTGATCTCGCCCTCGCTGGCGCCGAGCGGCACACAGCCGAGGTGGGTGCAGACCCCCATGGTGATCAGCCAGTTGTCGTGGCCTTCCTTGGTCCGCTCCTGCAGCGTCTGCGGATCGCGCAGGCTGTCGACCGCGACTGCGTTGGCGGCGGCGATTTCCTGCTGCGTCAAGTTGCGCACGAACAGCGGTTGCTTGCGGAACACCGCCTTGATCGCCTGCCCCGGCTGAATGGCCGACAAGTCGATCTCGGTGGTGGATTCGGCTAGCACGTCCTTCGACGGGGCCATCTGGCTGATCAGCGGGACCAAAGTGCCGAGCGCGCCTATGCCGGCGGCAGAGACTGCAGCGATTTCGATGAAATCACGCCGGCGCACGCCTTCCCCGGCGGCCAGCGCTGCGGGTTCCGCGGTGCCTGTGGTGGTTGCCATTACCTTGCCTTGCCTGCCGATTCCGGCGGGCAAGACACCCTGCGCGAAACCGAAGAAATTCGACCGGCCACACCCTGTCGGAGGCCCCCGGGGGTGCGGCTTGGCGCGGCTGATAGACGAGCGCGTGGCCCATGCCAACAGGCATTTTGGCGCGATTGTGGCAGGGCTAGAGTCCCAGTCCGATCAGCGAGAACTGGCGGCCATAGGTGGGCTGGCCCCGATGAACCGAGCGGCGGTAGGAAAAGAAGCGCGCATCGTCGGAATAAGTGTCGAGCCCGAGCGCATCGATCGCGCCGACGCCGGCTGCCCGGAGCCGCGCCGCTGCGTAGCCCGGGAGATCGAATTGCCAGTGCCCCGGGCGCCCGGCAGCGAAGAAGCGATCGTCGTCGGGACCGAAGCTGTCACGAAAACGGACGTCGACTTCGTAGCTCTCCTGCGCGATCGCCGGGCCGATGACGGCGGCGATCCGCTCCGCGCGCGCCCCGAGCCTTTCCATCGCCGCGACGGTTGCCTCGAGCACGCCCCCGTGGGCGCCGCGCCAGCCGGCATGTGCAGCGCCGATCACACCTACCTCGCGGTCGACCAGCAGGACCGGCGCGCAATCGGCGGTGACGATTCCGAGCAGGAGCCCGGGCCGTCCGGTGACCATGGCGTCGGCGCGCGGCCGGTCCTCGTGCGGCCAGGGCGTGTGCACCTCGACCACGTCGGACGAGTGAACCTGATAGACCGTCGCCAGCGCCGCTCCGGGCAGCACGGCTTCGACCGCGCGACGGCGATTTTCGGCCACCGCCTCGGTCTCGTCTTCGGCGCCGTGGCCGATGTTGAGCCCCGCGACCAGACCTTGCGACACGCCTCCGCGCCGCCCGAGGAAGCCGTGCGGAATTCCTGCGAGCGCGCTGGATTGGATAACCTCTACCGGCTCAGCCAAGGCTGCGCGTCACCTGCTCGGCAGTGTCGCGGCTCAGCTTCGGCGCGGCCGCGATCCGTTCGAGCTCGGCGCGCATCAGGGCCGCGCGGCCCGGCTCGGTGCGCCGCCAGCGGCCCAGCGGCGACACGAACCGCGCGGCGGTCTGCGGATTTATCGGGTCGAGCGCGAGGATCAGGTCGGCGATCAGCCGGTAGCCTTCACCGCTTGCCGCATGGAACCCGAGCGGTGCGCCGGTGAAGGCCATGTAGAGCGAGCGCACCCGGTTCGGATTCTTCAGCGTGAAGTCCGGGTGCCTGGCCAGTGCCTTGACGTGCTCGAGCACGCTTGGATGAAGCGACTGCGCCTGGATCGCGAACCACTTGTCGATCACCAGCGCATTGCCCTGGTAGCGTTTGTAGAAGTCGAGCAGCTTGTGCGTGCGTTCGGGCGATTGCAGCCCGGCGAGGACCATCAGCGCGCCCTGGCGGTCGGTCATGTTGTCGGCCGCATCGTATTGTGCCGCGGCCATGCGTGCGGCGAGTTCGGGCGCGCCCGCGGCGAGATAGACCAGCGCCTGCGTCTTGAGCTTGCGGGCACCGCGCGCCCTGGCGTCGAGGCTGAAGCGGACCGCGCTGGCGCGTTCGTGCAGCGCGATCAGCTCGGCTTCGAGCTCGCCGCCGAGCCAGCCTTTCAGATTCTCACGCTCGGCATGGATCGCCGCCGGATCGGCCACCAGCATCTGCTCCGAAAGGTAGGCATGGCCAGGCAGGATCATCAGCTCGCCGCGCATCAGGTCGTCGAGCTTGTCGTCGTCCAGCACCGCCGCGAACGCCCTCAGGATCGCCTCGCGTCCCGCCTCGCGCTGCCCCGTCGCCAGCGCCCCGGCGGCGGCATCCCGCAGATGCCCGACAACCAGGTCCTGCATGGCTTCGTAGCGCGCGAACGGATCGTCGTCGTGCGCCGCGAGGAACACCAGGTCATCGAGCGGCACGTCGCGCTCGATCGCGACCGGCGCGGAGTAGCCACGGTTGATCGACAGCACCGGAAGCTGGCCGAACCCGGTGAAGCTGACGCTCGCCTGAGCCCGGTCGAGAACGAACAGCTGCTCGCCGCGATGCTGCCGCGTCTCGCGGTCGAACAGGGCGAATTTGAGGGGGATCGGCATCGGCTTCTTGGCCGATTGACCGGGCGTCGGCGGCACCTCCTGCCGCAGCTGCAGCGTCGCCGTCACGCCATCGTGTTCCAAGGTGGCCCAGACCTTCGGCGTGCCGGCCTGCGAATACCACAGCCGGAACTGCCCGAGGTCGAGCCTGGCCCCGTCCTCGATCGCCTTGACGAAGTCCTCGCAAGTTGCGGCCTGCCCGTCGTGGCGCGCGAAATAGAGATCGGTGCCGTCGCGGAAGCGCTCGCGGCCGGCCATCGTGCGCATCATGCGGATGACTTCGGCGCCCTTGTTGTAGACCGTGGCGGTGTAGAAGTTGGATATCTCGCGGTAGCTGTCGGGCCGGATCGGGTGCGCCAGCGGTCCCGAGTCCTCCGGAAACTGGACCGATCGCAGCACGCGCACATCCTCGATCCGCTTGACCGGCGCCGAGCCCATGTCCTGGCTGAACAGCTGATCGCGCAGCACGGTGAAGCCTTCCTTGAGGCTGAGCTGGAACCAGTCGCGGCAGGTCACCCGGTTGCCCGACCAGTTGTGGAAGTATTCGTGGCCGATCACGCCTTCGATCGCATCGTAGTCGCCGTCCGTCGCCGTCTCGGCGTCGGCGAGAACGTACTTGGTGTTGAAGACGTTGAGACCCTTGTTCTCCATCGCGCCCATGTTGAAATCGCTCACCGCGACGACGTTGAAGGCGTCGAGGTCGTACTCGCGGCCGAAGGTCTCCTCGTCCCACTTCATCGAACGCTCGAGCGACTCGAGCGCATGCTGCGTGAACTTGAGGTCGCCTTCGCGGACCCAGATGGCGAGTTCGACCGAGCGGCCCGACATCGTCGTGAAGGTGCTGCGATTGGCGACGAGTTCGCCGGCGACGAGCGCGAACAGATAGCTCGGCTTGGGCCAAGGGTCATGCCACTCGGCCCAGTGGGTTCCGTCCGGCCTTTCGCCCTGCGCCTCGAGGTTGCCGTTCGACAGCAGCACCGGAAACAGGCTCCTGTCACCCTCCATGCGCACGCGGTAGGTCGACAACACGTCGGGCCGGTCGGGGAAGAAGGTGATCCGGCGGAAACCCTCGGCCTCGCACTGGGTGCAGAGCATGCCGCCCGAGGCATAGAGCCCCATCAATTGAGTATTGGCCGAAGGCGCGATTTCGGTGGTGATCTCGATCTGATGCGTTTCGCCCGACAGCGGAACGATCAGGTCCTGCCCGTCCATGCTCCACGAATTGACCGCCTGGCCGTCGACGTTCACTTCGAGCGGAGTGAGGCCATCGCCGTTGAGCCGGATGGCCTGGTTCGCCGGCGCCTTAGCGTTGCGTTGCACGGTGAGAGAAGCGCGCACGCGCGTCTGTTCGAGCCCAAGCGCGAAATCGAGCGACACCTCGGGCACCAGCCAAGGAAATGGGGCGTAATCCTCGCGGCGGATCAGGAGCGGTTCGGTCGGCTGCCGCGCGGCGTCGGCCATCTCTGGATTGCCGTCGGGAGTCGAAGGGGTGCGGGCAATGTCCATGCAAGAGGCTCCTAGGCGCTTTCGCTGCGGCGTCCAGACGGTAGAACGCGGTCGTGGCACATCTGTTCATCTTCGGTCTCGGCTACTCGGCGAAGCGCATCCGCACCGCGACCGAAGCGCTGGGCTGGCGGGTGACGGCAACCGGGCGCGACGCGGAGGTCGCCTTCGACGACGCGAGGGCGGTGCGCGCGGCCCTGGACACCGCGAGCCACGTGTTATCCTCGGTGCCGCCCGGCGAAACGGGAGATCCGGTGCTTGCGCGCTACGGCGACGCGCTCGGCCGGCGCTGGCTGGGGTATCTGTCCTCGACCGGGGTGTACGGCGACACCGGCGGCGGGTGGGTTGACGAAGGCGCCTCCATCGGCGGTCGCCGCTCCACCCGGTGCGATGCGGACACGGCCTGGCTCGAGCGCGGCGCGCGGGTGTTTCGCCTGCCCGGCATCTATGGCCCCGGGCGCAGCGCGCTCGAGCGCGTCAGGGAAGGCCGTGCGCACCGTATCGACCAGCCGGGCCAGGTCTTCAGCCGGGTGCATGTCGATGATATCGTGACCGGCGTGATCGCCGCGTTCGACGCGTCGGCGGGAGCGTACAACCTCGCCGACGACCAGCCGACGAGCCAGAACGCGGTGATCGAGGAAGCCTGCCGCCTGCTGGGTATCGCGCCGCCCGCGCTGCTGCCGCTCGATCAGGCAGGGCTCTCGCCCCAGGCGCGCGCCTTCTACGGCGAGAACCGCCGCGTCGCCAACGGCAAGGCGAAGCGAGTCCTGAATTGGACGCTGCGCTTTCCCGACTATCGCGCCGGATTGCGCGACTGTCTCAGACGCTCTTCGCCCTGAGGGCAACCATGAGGCCGATCAGCGCCAGCACGCTGCCCGCCACCGCCAGGGCCGACCAGCGATAGCCTTCGAGCAGCGTCGACAGCAGCATGGCGACGATCACCACCAACACGTTGTGATAGGCCGCCCGCCCGGCGCCGATCTCGCGAATCAGGCGGTAGTAGAGCGGGAAGGTCACCACCGAGCCGGCCAGCGCCAGGTAGGCGGTGCCAGCCCAGTACGCAGGCGCGCCCGGCAGCACGGGCGGGCCGGCAAGGGCCCAGCTGAGCGCAAAATCGAACACGGCGCCGTAGAGCATCGACCAGGCGATCAGCGAGTGGAGCGGGACCGATCGTCCGGTGTCGCCGGCCTGGATCACGTTCGAAATCGACGCCGCCAGCATCGCGCCGAGCGCAAGCCAGGCGCCGAGCCCGACATTGCCGGACAGCCGCGCCGTCTGCGCCTCGTTGACCAGCAGGAGGACGATGCCGGCGATCGCGATCACGCTGCCGACGGCAAATCGCGGCGTGATCCGCTGCCCCAGCAGCGCGCTGCCGAGGACCGCGTTGGGCACGATCATCATCCCGATCATGACCGCGACGATGCCCGAGGTCAGGTGCCCCTCGGCCAGGTAAACGAGGTTGTAGTTGCCCGAAAACTGGAACAGCCCGACCGCCACCGCCAGCCCATGAGCCCGCGCCGGCATGGCGAGGCGGCTGCCGCTCACAAGCGCGAGCGCGAACATCGCCGGTGTCGCCAGCGCGAAGCGCCAGGTGACCGACCAGGCGGCGGGGACGTCGACGATCTGCCCGGTGATGACGAACCAGGTCGAGCCCCAGATCAGCGAGATCGTCAGGAACGGGAGCGCGATGCGCGGCCGCAGCAGCGCATGCGGCGGCGCAGCAGCGTTCACAGCGCGGCGACCGCGCGGGCAAGCGCCCGCGCGTCCTGCTCCCTCGTGTCCCACGCGGCGACGAAGCGCGCCGCGTCCGGGCCCCAGTCGTAGAACCCGAAGCCCTGCGCGCGCAGGACGCCGCGCTCGGCGGCGGTACAGGCGAGGAAGACTTCGTTGGCCTCGACCGGATGGAGCAGCCGCCCGGCCGCTGCCCCCGCGATCTCCGCCGCGGCGGCATTGGCGGCGCGGGCGTTGGCGAGCCACAGGCCGCCCTCGAGCAGCGCCAGCACCTGCGCGGCGAGATAGCGCCCCTTGGATTGCAGGTGTCCGGCGCGCTTGCGCCGATAGCGGGCGAGGTCCGCCAGCGCGGGATCGAAGAACACGATCGCCTCGGCGTTCATCGCCCCGTTCTTGACGCAGCCGAAGCTGAGCGCGTCGACGTCGTCGCACGCCTCGGCCGGCGGGCAGCCGAGGTGGGCGACGGCGTTGCCGAACCGCGCGCCGTCCATGTGCAGCCCGAGCCGACGCTCGCGCGCGAGCGAAGTTATTCCCGACAGTTCGCCGGGCCGATAGCAGCGCCCGTACTCGGTGGCCTGAGTCAGCGACAGCGCGTGGACCTGAACCTGGTGGACGTCGTCGCGGATCGCATCGAGCACCGGGCGGATTGTGTCGGGCGCCACCTTGGCGCCCTCCCCGTCCGCCAGTACGAGCTTCGCCCCGTGGAGATAGAACCCAGGCGCGCCGCCCTCGTCCATCTCGATATGCGCCTCGCGGTGGCACAGCACGGCCCCGTGCGGCGGCACCATCGTCGCGAGCGCGAGGCAGTTCGCGGCCGTACCCGTGGCAACCCACAAGGCCGCGACCTCGCGCCCGAACAGCTCGCTGAACGCGTCGTCGAGCCGGCGGCTCAGCGCGTCGGTATCGTAGGGCGTGTCCGCCGTGTCGGCCCGGCGCAGCGCATCCCACACTTGCGGGTGGACGGCGGCCGCGTTGTCGGACAGGAATTGCATGGGGGAACGCCATGGCTTGGCGAACGGTTCGAGGCAAGAAGGAGCAGCCATGCCGCAGCCGATCACGATCACCCGCGGCGACGCGACCACCCACGGCGCCTATCGCGCCGAACTCGAGGGCGCCGACCGCCCCGCCACGCTCAGCTGGCGCACCCGCGGCGGCGCGCGGGTCGCCCAAAGCACGTTCGTCCCGCCCGAGATGCGCGGGCGCGGCGTGGCCCGGCAGCTGGTCGAGGCGCTGGTGGCCGACGCGCGCGCTCAGGGTTTCATGATCGTCCCGCAATGCAGCTATGTCGACGCGCTGTTCAAGCGCCACCCCGAGTGGGCCGACCTGCTGGCCGAAGCGGACGGCTGACGGGAATGGTGCTGCTGGGGAGGATTGAACTCCCGACCTCACCCTTACCAAGGGTGCGCTCTACCACTGAGCTACAGCAGCGCTGGGAAGGCGCGCGCTAATGGCACGCGGGGCCGCGATGTCAAGCGATGCTTGAGCGCCGGGACCGAAGGCGGCAAAGGCATAGGCAATGAGCGAGGAACGACCGCCCCTGACGCGCGAGGAACGGCTGGCCGCGAAGCTGCGCGAAAACCTGCGCCGCCGCAAGGCGCAGACCCGCGCGCTGCAGGGCGGCAGGGACCAGACCCTTCCCAAACCGGACCCGCCTCGCTAACGGCTGGCGCTCCCTGACGACCGCAGGAGCCTGTCGTTTCCGTGCCCAGCCCGACCCGAGCCCAGTTGATCCTGGTGCGCCACGGCCAGAGCCAGTGGAACCTCGAGAACCGCTTCACCGGTTGGTGGGACGTCGACCTGACCGGCCAGGGCGTGACCGAGGCGCGAGCCGCCGGCGAGCTGCTCGCCGCCACCGGCCTGCTGCCGACCGTTGCCTTCACCTCGCTGCAGACGCGCGCGATCAAGACGCTGCACCTGGCGCTCGAAGCCTGCGACCGGCTGTGGATTCCGGAGACCAAGGACTGGCGGCTCAACGAGCGGCACTACGGCGGGCTGACCGGGCTCGACAAGGCCGAGACCGCCGAACGGCACGGCGCGGAGCAGGTCAGGGTCTGGCGCCGCAGCTTCGATGTGCCCCCTCCGCCGCTAGAGGCAGGCGGGCCCTACGACCTGTCGTCCGACCCGCGCTATGCCGGCATCGCCATTCCCGCGACCGAAAGCCTCAAGCTGACGATCGAGCGGGTGCTGCCGTACTGGGAGAGCGCGATCCGCCCCGCGCTGGCAGAGGGCGAGACGGTCATCGTCTCGGCGCACGGCAATTCGCTGCGCGCGCTGGTCAAGCACCTCTCGGGCATTTCCGATGCGGACATCACCGGGCTCGAGATTCCCACCGGTGAACCGATCGTCTACGATTTCGACAGCGAGATGCGCGCCGGCGAGCGGCATTACCTGAAGGACCGCTGAGATGGGGGCACCGGTAGCGATCGTCATGGGCAGCCAGTCGGACTGGCCGACCATGCGCTGCGCCGCCGATGCGCTCGACAGGCTCGAGGTGCCGTACGAAGCGCGGATCGTCTCCGCCCACCGTACCCCGGATCGGCTCGCCGCGTTTGCCAAGGGCGCGGCAGACGAGGGCTTCAAGGTGATCATCGCCGGCGCGGGCGGTGCCGCGCACCTGCCCGGCATGGTCGCTGCGATGACACACCTGCCGGTGCTCGGCGTGCCGGTCGAATCGAAGGCGCTCAAGGGCCAGGACAGCCTGCTGTCGATCGTGCAGATGCCCGCCGGGATTCCGGTCGGCACCCTCGCCATCGGCGAAGCGGGCGCGACCAACGCCGGCCTCCTCGCCGCCGCGATTCTCGCCACGGCCGACGAAGCGCTGGCCGGGCGGCTCCGCGCCTTCCGCGAAGCGCAGACCGCATCGGTGGCGGAGAAGCCCGAGTGAGGCAGGTGTCCGTGGCGGTCCTTCGACAGGCTCAGGACGAGCGGACCCCGATCCTTCCCCAGGCCCGTTCATGCTGAGCCTGTCGAAGCACGCGCCATGATCCTGCCCGGCAGCACCATCGGCATCCTCGGCGGCGGCCAGCTCGGCCGGATGCTGGCGATGGCCGCCGCGCAGCTCGGCTATCGTTGCCACGTCTACTCGCCCGAGAAGGACAGCATCGCGGCCGAGGTCAGCGCGCGGTTCACCTGCGGCGACTGGCACGACCGCGCCGCGCTCGCCCAGTTCGCGCAGGCCTGCGACATCGTCACCTACGAATTCGAGAACGTGCCGGTGGCCCCGCTGGCGGTAATCCCCGAGGACCGCCTCGCGCCCGGCACGCGCGCGCTCGAGGTGGCCCAGGACCGGCTGCGCGAGAAGCGCTTCGTCGAGGAGCTCGGCGGCCGCCCGGCGCCCTACGTGGCGGTCGATGCCGACCCCGAGCTGCAGGGCGCGATCGAGCGCATCGGCACCCCGGGCATCCTCAAGACCCGGCGCGAAGGCTACGACGGCAAGGGGCAGTGGCGGATCTCCTCGGCGCAGGAGGCCGCCGGGCTGCGCGTGCCCAACGCCGGCCTCGTCTACGAGGGCTTCGTCCGCTTCGAGGCCGAGTTCTCGGTCATCCTCGTGCGCGGCCGCGACGGCGAGGTGCGCTTCTGGGATTCCCCGCGCAACGAGCACGAAGGCGGCATTCTCTCGCGCTCCTCGCTGCCGCCGCCGGCCCTCGTCTCCGAGCAGGTGCCCGCGGCGCGCCAGTTGGCGCAGGCGGTGGCCGAGACGCTCAATTACGTCGGCGTGCTGACGCTCGAATTCTTCGCCACCGCGCAGGGTCCGGTGTTCAACGAGATGGCGCCGCGGGTGCACAATTCGGGGCACTGGACGATCGAGGGCGCGCTCACCAGCCAGTTCGAGAACCACGTGCGGGCGATCTGCGGGCTGCCGCTGGGCGACACCGCGACGCTGTTCCCGCGGATCGAGATGGAGAACCTGATCGGCGACATCACCGAGCAGACCTGCGGCCTGCTCGCCGATCCCCGGGCCCACCTCCATCTTTACGGCAAGGCCGAAGCGCGCGAGGGCCGCAAGATGGGCCACGTGACGAGGCTCGGATGAGGACTTTGGGCTGATGGCGCGCGAGGTGCTCTTCGTGGTCGCACGGGCGCTCGACGGGACGATCGGGCATGACGGCGACGTGCCGTGGAAGATCCGCGAGGACCTGCTGCGCTTCAAGCGGCTGACCATGGGCAAGCCGATGATCATGGGCCGCAGGACTTTCGACAGCCTGCCCGGCCTGCTGCCCGGCCGGCGCCACATCGTGCTGACCCGGCAGCGCGACTGGCGCGCGCCGGGGGCCGAGGTGGTCAACACCGCCGAGGAAGCGCTGTCGGTCGCCGGGCCGGGCGACATCGCGGTGATCGGCGGGGCGGACATCTTCGCGCTGTTCCTGCCGCTCGCCACGCGGCTCGAGATCACCGAGATCGACGAGCACACCGGCGGCGACGTGTTCATGCCCGCGCCGGGGCCGGAGTGGCGCGAGGTGTTCCGCGAGACGCACCCCGCCGCGGGCGGCAACCCGGCATACGCCTTCGTCACCCTGGAGAAGCTCTCCTCCCGCTTGCGGGAGCGGTAAGGGGTGGGCCTGTTGCCACGCCTGTCCTGTTGCCCACCCCCCGGCCCCCTCGCGCGAGCGGGAGGGGGCGCATGAGGCGGCTCGGCCACCGCGATCCCGTTCCCGACAGCCTGCGCGGCGCGGTCATCGCGCTCGGCAATTTCGACGGCTTCCACCTCGGGCACCAGAAAGTCGTCGCCGAAGCGGTCGCATGGGCGCGGAGTCTAAGCCGCCCGGCGATCGTCGCCACGTTCGATCCGCACCCGGTGCGCCATTTCGCCCCGCATGTGCCGCCGTTCCGCCTGACCACGCTCGACCAGCGCGAGGAGCTGTTCGCGGCCGCCGGGGCCGAGGCGATGCTGGTGTTCGATTTCGACGGTGCGCTCGCCGAGACCGAGGCCGAGGCTTTCGTCGGAGACCTGCTGGCGCACCATCTCGGCGCGGCCGGGGTGGTCACGGGCGAGGACTTCACGTTCGGCCGCGGCCGCCGCGGCAATGTCGCCATGCTCGCCGCGGAAGGCGCCAGGCACGGCATCGCCGCGCGCACGGTCGGCCCGGTCGATCTCGGCGGCAGCGCGGTCTCCTCGAGCCGCATCCGCGACGCGCTCAAGGCCGGCGACTGCGAGACCGCGACGCGGCTGATGACGCGGCCGTTCGCCGTCCGCGGCACCGTCCGGCACGGGGACAAGCGCGGGCGCGAGATCGGCTTTCCGACCGCCAACCTCGAGCTCGGCACCTACTTGCGCCCGCGCTACGGCATCTACGCGGTGACCGGGCGGGTGATCGGCACCGGCGCGCTGCTGAAAGGCGCCGCCAACCTCGGGGTGCGGCCGCAGTTCGAGCCGCCGAAGGAATTGCTCGAGCCCTATTTCTTCGATTTCGACGGCGATCTCTACGGCCGGGAACTCGAGGTCGCGCTGCATCACTTCCTGCGCGGCGAGGCGAAGTTCGACAGCGTCGGGGCGCTGACAGCGCAGATGGCCGAGGACTGCGCGCGGGCACGTGAACTCCTCGCGGGGCGTTGACGACGGAACGGGGGTTGAGGCGTCACCTTCCGGGCCACCCCGCGCGGAGGAGCTGCGGCGGATTCCGGGGGAGCCGAGTGTCACCTTCGATTCTCGGAAATCCACTCTCGGCCGTGGACTTTCGATTCGGCGGCAGCGGCTACCCGGACTCATCCCCTGATCCTGCACGGAAGCGGTGCCTGTAGGAAAATGCTTTTTGCGAACGAAATTGCAGCGGGCCACCCGCCCCGCTAAGGCCCGCCCGCAATGAGTGACCCGCGCGACTACAGAGACACCGTCTTCCTGCCGAAGACCGACTTCCCGATGAAGGCCGGCCTTCCGCAGAAGGAGCCGGGCATTCTCGCGCGCTGGGAAGCCGAGGGGCTGTACCAGCAGGTCCGCGCGGATCGCAAAGGCCGCGAAAAGTTCATCCTCCACGACGGCCCGCCCTACGCCAACGGCGACATGCACATCGGCCATGCGCTCAACCACGTGCTCAAGGACATGGTCGTGCGCACGCAGACGCTGCTCGGCAAGGACGCGCCCTACGTGCCCGGGTGGGACTGCCACGGCCTGCCGATCGAGTGGAAGGTCGAGGAGCAGTACCGCAAGCAGAAGCTCGACAAGGACCAGGTCCCGGTCGAGGAATTCCGCGCCGAGTGCCGCGCCTATGCGCAGCACTGGGTCGACACCCAGCGCGAGCAGCTGAAGCGCCTCGGCATCGGCGGCGACTGGGACAATCCGTACCTGACGATGCACTTCGGGGCCGAGGCCACGATCGTGCGCGAGCTCTTGAAGTTCGCCGAGAGCGGCCAGCTCTACCGCGGCGCCAAGCCGGTGATGTGGAGCCCGGTCGAGAAGACCGCGCTGGCCGAAGCCGAGGTCGAGTACGAGGACATCGTCTCGACCCAGGTCGACGTGGCGTTCGAGATCACCGAGAGCCCGATCCCCGAGCTGGTCGGCGCGCACGCGGTGATCTGGACGACCACGCCGTGGACGATCCCGGTGAATCAGGCTTTGGCGTACGGTGAGCGCATTGCATACGAACTCGTCAACGCGAGCGACGGACGGCGATATCTCGTGGCGCACGAACGCCGCGACCCATTCCTAAGGCGAACAGGCCTTGAGGTCGTTGATGACCCGAAAGCGCGAGAGATCGAAGGCACCGCCGACGCAGTCGATTGGATGGACAGGCATATGTTCATCGGTTCGAAGCTGCATGGCACCGTCGCCCGCCACCCCATCTACAATTACCTTCGTCATTCCCGCGAAAGCGGGAGGGGGATTGACGAAGAGTGGGAGAGGGCGCTGGCGTTCTACGCCGCTCCCCGGCCGTTCCTGCCGGGCGACTTCGTCACCACCGACAGCGGCACCGGTCTCGTGCACATGGCGCCCGATCATGGCGAGGACGACTTCGAGCTGTGCAAGGCGCACGGCATCACGCCCAAGTTCGTGGTCGAGGCGGACGGCCGCTACCGCGAGGACTGGGCATGGCTGCCGCGCACCGACGCGCGCTCGATGTCGGTCATCAACCCCAAGTTCAACGCGCCCGACGGGCCGGTCTGTTCCGACCTGCGCGAAGCGGGCGCTCTCCTCAGCGCGTCCACCGATTATCAACACAGCTATCCCCACAGCTGGCGCTCGAAGGCCAAGGTGATCTTCCGCTGCACGCCGCAGTGGTTCGTGCCGATGGACAAGCCGGGGGCAGTGGCACCGGCCGAGACCCCGTCGGAAGAACGCTGGGACGACGAGGGCGGCGCGCCGGTGCACAACGGCTCGCTGCGCCACGTGGCGCTGCACGCGCTCGGCCAGACGCGCTTCGTGCCCGAGAAGGGCCGCAACCGCATCGGCACCATGGTCGAGACGCGCCCCGACTGGGTGCTCAGCCGCCAGCGCGCCTGGGGCGTGCCGATCACGCTGTTCGTCAACCGCCAGACCGGCGAGTACCTCGTCGATCCCGAAGTCAACGCGCGCATCGTCGCGGCGATCAGGGACAAGGGCGTCGATGCCTGGAGCGACGCGAACGCACAGGCCTTGCTCGGCAACGCCTACGACGCGGCGGATTACGAGCGGATCGTCGACATTCTCGACGTGTGGTTCGATTCGGGCTCGACCCACGCCTTCGTGCTCGAGAGTGGGCGCTGGCCCGACCTCTCGTGGCCGGCCGACCTGTACCTCGAAGGCTCCGACCAGCACCGCGGCTGGTTCCAGTCCTCGCTGCTCGAAAGCTGCGGCACCCGCGGCCGGGCGCCGTACAAGGCGGTGCTGACCCACGGCTTCACGATGGACGCCAAGGGCGAGAAGATGTCCAAGTCGAAGGGCAACACCGTCAGCCCGCTCGACGTGATGCAGGAATATGGCGCCGACATCATCCGCCTGTGGGCGCTGTCGGTCGACTATACCGAGGACCACCGGATCGGCCCCGAGATCCTCAAGGGGGTCGCCGACCAGTACCGCAAGCTGAGGAACACGTTCCGCTATCTGCTGGGTGCACTCGCCGGGTTCAACGGCAGCGAGACCGTGCTCGGCGGCAGCGAGACCGTGCACAACGTCGCCGAGATGCCCGAGCTCGAGCGCTATGTGCTGGCGCTGCTGGGCGAGCTCGACGCGACGCTCAGGCAGGCGGTCGCCGACTTCGACTTCAACACCTACACCCGCGCGCTGATCGACTTCTGCAACGAGGACCTGTCGGCGTTCTACTTCGACATCCGCAAGGACCGGCTGTACTGCGACGCGCCCGGCGATCCGGCGCGCCGCGCCTACCGCACGATGCTCGACACGCTGTTCCAGGCGCTGATCCGCTATGCCGCCCCGGTGATGGTCTTCACCGCCGAGGAAGTGTGGCACAGCCGCTATCCCGAGAGCGGCAGCGTGCACCTGCTCGAATGGCCCGACGTGCCGGCGGTCGAAACCGATCTCGCTCGCTGGGCCGAGTTGCGCGCGCTGCGCGAGCAGGTCACCGAGGCGATCGAGCCGCTGCGGCGCGACAAGATCGTGCGCTCGAGCCTCGAGGCGGAAGTCACCGTGCCCGCCGGCATGGTCCCGGCCGGCTTCTCCGATGCCGACCTCGCCGAGCTGTTCATCAGCGCCGCCGTCACTCGCGATGCCGGCGCGGCCGTGACCGTGCGCAAGAGCGCCGACGCCAAGTGCGGCCGCTGCTGGCGGCTGCTGCCCGAAGTGCCCGAGGACGGCGGCCTCTGCCATCGCTGCACCGACGTGGTCGCGCAGCTGGATGCGGTCGCATGAGCGCGGCCTGGCGCAACCGCACCCTCGGCCTCGCGCTGGCCGCCGTGATCTTTGCCGCCGACCAGTGGCTCAAGGGGTTCGTCACCGGCCCGCTCGGGCTGACCCGCATCGGCGACACCTATCCCCTGCTGCCGTTCTTCGACTTTACCCTGACGCACAATTTCGGCGTCTCGCTCGGCATGCTCGAGGCGACCTCGGCCGAGATGCGCTGGGGCCTGCTCGGCCTGACCTCGGTGATCGCGCTGGTGGTGTTCGCCTGGCTGCTGCGCGAGCGCCGGCTGGGCGACATCGTGCCGCTGGGCCTGATCATCGGCGGGGCTCTGGGCAATATCCGCGACCGCGCAGTGTTCGGCTACGTGGTCGATTTCGCCGACTTCCACATCGGCAGCTTCCGGCCGTTCCTGATCTTCAACGTCGCCGATGCGGCGATCTCGATCGGGGTGGTGATTATCCTTGCCCGCGCGCTGTTCATGCGCGAGAAACCGCCCGCCCCGCAGGGGGAGGAACAGGCGGACCCAACCGCGGAGAATTCGACGAATGCGTAGTGTTTCGAAGATGATCGTCGTTGCCGGCGGCGCCATGCTGCTCGCCTCGTGCGGCGCGGGCGGCCTGATCAATCGCGACCGGCCCGACGAATTCGCCGTGCAGCGCCAGGCGCCGCTCGCCGTTCCGCCCGATTTCGAGCTCGCGCCGCCGGCTCCGGGCGCGCCGCGCCCGACCGAGGGCACCGCCGCGCAGCAGGCGCTCGACGCCCTGTTCGGCGGCCCCGCGCCGCGCAGCGCGGTCGAAACCAGCGCGCTGCAGCGCGCCGGCAATGCCGAGCTCGGCATCCGCTCCTCGGTCGGCGATGCCGGCACCTACACCGTTGACAAGGGCACCGCGACCCGCACCATCCTCGCCGCGCCCGAAGGCGACGGCCAGGACGCGAGCGCGGTCATCCCGGGCTAGGCCACCGCGCTTACGAGAAGCTTGTCGATCTTGCGGCCGTCCATGTCGACGACCTCGAACCGCCAGCCCTGATCGGTGAATTTCTCGCCCTCCAGCGGCAGCTTCTTGAGCACCGACAGCACGTAGCCTGCCGCCGTCGCGAACTCGCGGTCCTCGGAAAACTCAATCCCCAGCCGCTCGGCCAGCGCATCGGCCGACATCGCACCGGCGACCAGCAGCGAGCCATCCTCGCGCTCGACCACCATCGGTTCGTCGCCCTCGTCCCCGTGGCTGACGAAATTGCCGACGATCGCCGACAGCAGGTCGGCCGGGGTGACCACGCCTTCGAGGTGGCCGTATTCGTCGTGGACCATGGCCATGCCGATGCCCGAGCCCTGCAACATGCGCAGCGCGTCCATCGCGTCGAGCTGGTCGGGGACCACGGCCGCCTTGCGCATCAGCGCGGCAAGCTTCAGCTCGCGCCCGTCGAGCAGGCAGCCGAGCACGTCGCCGGCCTTGACCACCCCGAGCATCCGGTCGGGCGAGCCGTCGGCCACCGGCAGCAGCGAATGCGGCGATTCGGTGAGCGCCGCGCGGATGTCGACCGCGTCGGCGTTGACGTCGAGCCAGTCGATCTCGGTCCGCGGGGTCATCAGCTCGCGCACCGGCCGGTCGGCCAGGCGCATGATGCCCGAGAGCATCGCCCGCTCCTGCTCCTCGATCACCCCCGAATGGGTCGCCTCGGAGAACAGCATGTGCAGCTCCTCGGCGGTCAGCCGGTGATCGCCGCGATGGCCGATGCCGAGCACGCGCATGAGCAGGGCCGATGAGGTGTCGAGCAGCCAGACGAACGGCGCAGCCGCCGTCGCCACCCACGCCATCGGCCGCGCCATGACCAGCGCGATCGGCACCGCCGCGCGCAGCGCCACCTGCTTGGGGACCAGCTCGCCCACGACAAGGCTGAAATAGGTCGTCAGCGCAATCACCAGCGCGAATCCGGCGTTTTCCGCCGTGTCGGGCGCCAGCCCGAGCAATGCCAGCCGCTCGCCGACCGGGCCGCCGAGCGTGGCCCCGGAGTAGGCGCCGGCGATGATGCCGACCAGCGTGATGCCGATCTGCACGGTCGACAGGAACTTGCCGGGGTCGGCCGCGAGCGCGAGCGCGGTCCTGGCCCCGTGGCTGCCGCGCTCCGCGGCGACCCGCAGCCGCGACGGCCGGGCCGACACGATCGCCAGCTCGGACATCGAGAAGACCCCGTTGAGCAGGATCAGGGCCGCCAGGATGGCGAGGTCGAACCAGGGAAACGGCGACATGGGCAGAGGATCGGCTAGCAGATTCGATCCGTCACGCGAAGGCCTGCGATGGAACGCGCCTTGCGGCGGGGCGTTTCCTGACCGATGAACCTGCGCGGGGACGGCAACGTCCGCCCCGGCGTGGGTGTGTGTTTCAGCGGCAAAGGACAACCATAATGAGAAAATCGCGCATCCTCATCTCCAGCCTTGCGGCCGTCTCGCTGCTCGGCGTGTCGGCCTGCGTCACCGATCCCAACACCGGCGAGCGCAAGATTTCGCGCACCGCGATCGGCGGCGTCGGCGGCGCCGGGCTCGGCTACCTGCTCGGCGGCCTGATCGGCGGCAAGACCGCGCGCATCGTCGGCGCCGGCATCGGCGGCGTCGCCGGTGGCGTCATCGGCTACCAGCTCGACCAGCAGATCAAGGAGCTCAAGGAATCGACCGCCGGCTCGGGCGTCGACGTGACCGAGACGCCCGACGGCTTCCTCGTCAATCTCCCCGACGTCACTTTCGCCACCGGGAGCTTCGTGATCAGCCCCAGCTTCCAGACGACGCTCAACCAGGTCGCGGACAGCCTGATCCGCTATCCCAACAGCCTGGTCGACGTCTATGGCCACACCGACACGGTCGGCTCGACGGCGAGCAACCAGCGCCTGTCCGAAGAGCGCGCCCGCGCGGTCGCCAATTACCTGATCAGCCGCGGCGTCGCGACTTCGCGCATCCGCTGGCAGGGTTACGGCGAGACCCAGCTCAAGGTGCCGACCGGCGACAACGTCAACGAGCCCGCCAACCGCCGGGTCGAGATCAAGGTCGTGCCGGTCTCGCAGGAGGACGTCGCCGCCGCGCGCCGGCAATAAGTCCAACCGGATTGCAGCGGCGCAAGGCCGGGCTCCTCACGGAGTCCGGCCTTCGTTTATTCCTTCGCGGCGAAGCGGGCGGCGCGCTCCGCAAGCCGCTCGATCGCGGCCCTGTGGATCGCCGGTGCGCAAACCAGCACGCCGAACGCGCGCGGATCGCGCTTGTTGTAGGTGAGCGGGTGGCCGAACGCGTCGCCGACGGCGGCACCCGCCTCGCGCGCGATCAGCGTCGCGGCGGCGACATCCCATTCGTAGCCCCAGCGCAGCGTGGCGAGAAGGTCGGCGCGGTCGTCGGCGACCATCGCGATGCGCAGCGCGATCGAGTTGGGCTTCTCGACCAGCGCCAAGTCACGATCCTCCGGCGGCAGCGAGTCGGCCGGAACGCGGGCGCCGGCAAGCTCGCTGCGCGTGCTGGCGGCGAGCCGCCGTCCGTTCAGCCAGGCGCCCTGCCCGGCGGTTGCGTGCCAGAGCTCGTCTCGCGCCGGGGCCACGAGCAGGCCGAGCAGCGGCTTGCCGGCGCTGATCAGCGCGACCGAGACCGCCCAGCCTGGCCGCCCGCGGATGAAGTCGCGCGTGCCGTCGATCGGATCGACCAGCCAGCACAGCCCGCGCGCGAGCCGCTCGGGATGATCGACGCTTTCCTCCGACAGCCAGCCGGCTGCCGGCAGCAGGCGGCACAGCTCGCGCCTGAGAAAGGCATCGACGGCGAGGTCGGCCGCGCACACCGGGCTGCCGGGGTGTTTCTCCCAGCTTTCCAGCGCGTGCCCGGCGCCGGGCCACTGGCGCAACGCCATGTCGCCGGCTTCGCGGCAGATTTCCTCAAGGCGCGCATGGTCGATCATGAGGGCCAACTGGCCACCGCGCGCGGGGTTTGCAAGCCGGCGTGGGCTGTGCTTATGCCCCCGCAGCCCCCGAATACCCGACTCCGGAAGGCATTTTCCAGCCGATGAACATCCACGAATACCAGGCCAAGGAGCTGCTCAAGCGCTTTGGCATCGCCGTTCCCGCCGGCCACGCCGCGCTGTCGGTCGCCGAAGCGGTTGCCGCTGCGAAGCAACTGCCCGGCCCGCTCTACGTCGTGAAGGCGCAGATCCACGCCGGGGGGCGCGGCAAGGGCAAGTTCAGGGAGCTGCCGGAAACCGCCAAGGGCGGCGTGCGGCTGGCGAAGTCGGTCGACGAGGTCGAGGCCAATGCGCGCGAGATGCTCGGCAACACGCTGGTGACGGTCCAGACCGGTGCCGCGGGCAAGCAGGTCAACCGGCTCTACGTCACCGACGGCGTCGACATCGCCAGGGAATACTACCTCTCGATGCTGGTCGACCGCGCGACCGGGCGCATCGCGATGATCGTTTCCACCGAGGGCGGGATGAGCATCGAGGACGTGGCGCACGAGACGCCCGAGAAGATCGCCACGCTGACGATCGACCCGGCGACCGGGTTCATGCCGCACCACGGACGCGCCGTCGCCTTCGCGCTCAAGCTGACGGGCGAAACCGCCAAGGCGGCGCAGAAGCTGGCGAAGCAGCTCTACGACGCGTTCGTCGCGCTCGACTGCGCGATGATCGAGATCAACCCGCTGGTCGAGACCAAGGGCGGCGAGCTGCTGGTGCTCGACACCAAGATGAGCTTCGATGCGAACGCGCTCTACCGCCACCCGGACATCGAGGCGCTGCGCGACGAGAGCGAGGAGGACCCGATGGAGATCGAGGCCTCGAAGCACGACCTCGCCTACATCAAGCTCGACGGCGACATCGGCTGCATGGTCAACGGCGCGGGCCTCGCCATGGCGACGATGGACATCATCAAGTTGAACGGCGCGTTCCCGGCCAACTTCCTCGACGTCGGCGGCGGCGCCTCGAAGGAGAAGGTGACGGCGGCGTTCAAGATCATCCTCTCCGACCCGGCGGTGAAGGGCATCCTGGTCAACATCTTCGGCGGCATCATGCGCTGCGACATCATCGCCGAAGGCATCGTCGCCGCGGCGCGCGAGGTGCACCTCTCGGTGCCGCTGGTGGTGCGGCTCGAAGGCACCAACGTGCAGCAGGGCAAGGACATCCTCGCCGATTCGGGCCTGCCGATCATTCCCGCCGACGACCTGGGCGACGCCGCCCGCAAGATCGTTGCCGAGGTCAAGCAGGCGGCCTAGCGCTCTAGCCGCCCGGGATGCCTCGCCACAGCGAGAAGCCGAGCCCGACTGCGCCCGCGCTGAGCGCCAGCGCGACGATCATCAAGACGCCGTCGCGGACCAGGAGCGCGAGCCCGACAAGGGCGATAGCGAGCATCGGGCCGCTGCCGCCGAACGGGACGAGATCGAGCGGCGGCACCGCCAGGCACATCACGATCACCAGACCCGCGGCGACCCGCGAGAACGGCGCCCGGGTCAGCCATTCGAGGCGGCCATGGAAGTGGCGATCCATGAAGCGCGCCGCCCCGCGCATGCGCGCCGCCGCCCGGCGCAACTGCGCGCTGTCGATGCTGCGCCGGGCGATGAAACCAGGCAGCCAGAGATGCCGGCGGCCGAGCATCATCTGCGCTGCGACGACCGCGGCTAGCAGCGCAAGGAAGCTCTGCACGCCGGGAATTCCGCCGAGCGGGGACCAATCGACCAGCACAGGCGTCAACAGCACCGCGCCGTAACTGCGGTGACCGAAGCTTTCGACGATCGCGTCCACCGAGACCCGATCATGCTGCCGGGCCACTTCGTCGATACAGTCAAGTATCTCGCAGACGCTGTGCGGCTGGTTCATGCGGATTCCAACAAACGGCGGCGGCGCCCGACCGGCATCGCGCGCGGCGAACCTTGCTTCTGTGCGGCGTAAGGGCGGCCGGCAAGACAAGATACTCCTGGCGTTCATTCGCTCGAAATCAGAACCGGCAGCCTTTCCGTCCATGAGAAGAGTCATGGGTATTGGCCGACTCCCACGTTCCGGGACCGAATTGTTGGCCTGCCGGACGTAGTGTCGTCTTCGGGGGCAGACATACCGTTCAGGCACGGTGCGAGTCTGAGCGGAGCGCGCCGGCGCGGCGACACGAAGCAGGGCGAGCAACGAAACGACCGGGCGGGAGGAAACTCCTTTTCGAAGGTTGCGTCCGCGCGAACTCAATGCTTCGACCGGTGGGCTCAAAAACGACAGCGCTTGACCTTGCGCGCGAGGAGCGCAAAGGCGCTCGCGCAAGATTATTACAAGCTCATAAAGATCTATCGGAGGGTGCCGCGATGAAGATCCTCGTGCCCGTCAAGCGGGTGATCGACTACAACGTGCGCCCGCGCGTGAAGGCGGACGGCAGCGGGGTCGACCTCGCCAACGTCAAGATGAGCATGAACCCGTTCGACGAGATCGCCGTCGAAGAGGCGATCCGCCTTAAGGAAAAGGGCAACGCGAGCGAGATCGTCGCGGTCTCGATCGGCCCGGCCAAGGCGGCCGAGACGCTGCGCACGGCGCTGGCGATGGGCGCCGACCGGGCGATCCTGGTCGAAACCGACGAGACCGTCGAGCCGCTCGGCGTGGCCAAGCTGCTCAAGGCGATCTGCGACGAAGAGCAGCCCGGCCTGGTGGTCTTGGGCAAGCAGGCGATCGACGACGACAGCAACCAGACCGGGCAGATGCTCGCCGCGCTGACCGGCCGGCCGCAGGGCACGTTCGCCAGCAAGGTCGAGGTCGAGGGCGAACACGTGACCGTGACGCGCGAAGTCGACGGCGGGCTCGAGACCGTCAGGCTGGCGCTGCCGGCGATCGTGACCACCGACTTGCGCCTCAACGAGCCGCGCTACGCCTCGCTGCCCAATATCATGAAGGCCAAGAGCAAGCCGCTCGCGGTCAAGAGCCCGGCCGACTACGGCGTCGACGTGGCGCCGCGGCTCACGGTGCTGAAGGTCGCCGAGCCACCGGTCCGCCAGGCCGGCGTCAAGCTCGGCTCGGTCGACGAGCTGGTGGCCAGGCTCAAGACGCTGGGAGTCGTCGCATGACCGCGCTGGTACTCGTCGAACACGAAGGTGGCGCGGTGAAGGACGCCACGCTGGCCGCCGTCACCGCCGCGGCCAGGCTCGGCGCGGTGCACGCACTGGTCGCGGGCGAGGGCGCCGATGCCCGCTCGGCCGCCGAGGCGGCGACGAAGATCGCCGGCGTGGAGAAAGTGCTGCTCGCCGCCGACCCGGCCTACGCCCACATGCTGCCCGAGAACGTCGCCCCGCTCGCGGCGCAGCTGATGGCCGGCTACGACGCCTTCGTCGCCCCGGCGACGACCACCGGCAAGAACGTCGCTCCGCGGGTCGCCGCGCTGCTCGACGTGATGCAGCTTTCGGACGTCATCGGCATCGAGGGTGCCAAGGAGGGTGGGCGCACGTTCGTCCGCCCGATCTACGCCGGCAACGCCATCGCCACCGTCGAGAGCCGCGACGCCAAGCTGGTGCTGACGGTGCGCGGCACCGCGTTCGCGCGCGCTGCCGCCGTGGGCGGCTCGGCCGCGATCGAGGACGTGACCGGCCCCGGCGATGCCGGCCTCTCCAGCTTCGTCGGCATCGAGGCGACCAAGAGCGAGCGGCCCGAGCTGACCAGCGCCAAGATCATCGTCTCGGGCGGCCGCGCGCTCAAGGACGCGGCGACCTTCGAGCAGCTGATCGTGCCGCTCGCCGACAAGCTCGGCGCCGCCATCGGCGCGAGCCGCGCGGCGGTCGATGCCGGCTACATCTCGAACGATTCCCAGGTCGGCCAGACCGGCAAGATCGTCGCCCCCGAACTGTACATCGCGCTCGGCATCTCGGGCGCCATCCAGCACCTCGCGGGGATGAAGGATTCGAAGGTCATCGTCGCCATCAACAAGGACCCCGACGCGCCGATCTTCCAGGTGGCGGATCTGGGCCTGGTGGGCGACCTGTTCGCGATCGTGCCGGAGCTGACGAGCAAGCTTTAGTACGTTGCCCCTTGTGCCGACGACAAGTTATGTTGGCATTCGGGGGGAGCGAATGAAAACATTGGCGAAGATCGGCTGCGCGTGTGCCTTCCTGTTACCCGTGCCCGTCCAGGCTGCGGACAGCAGACCGGTGCTGGAGCCAACTGGTAATTGGGTCCTCGATTACGCCGAGGAGCGGTGCAGCCTCAATCGCCGCTTCGCAGTGGGGGACAAGTGGCTCCATCTCCGAATTGACTCCTACGGGTCCCGGCAAAGCTATTCACTGATGATGTTCGGATCGGCCGTACCGGGCTCGGTCGGTGCCGACCAGGAAATCCGCTACAAGCTGTCACCTGATGCGGGATCCCGTGACGCTCGCGCGCTGGCGGGGCGATACGAGCGCGATTCGTCGCTTGTCATCCCGATCATGTTCAAGCCACGGGAGGACGAACCAGATTGGGCCCGGCTCTCGCGTGAGGAACGTCTCGAGTTTGCCGCAACGCCGGAGAAGCCGGACATCGAGTTCGAACGAGAAGTCAGCTCGCTCGAGCTGTCGCTCTGGCGGGGCAGGAGATTCACGCTCGCGCTCGGCAGCATGGGCAAACCGCTCGAAGCCATGCGGGTCTGCGTCGACAATCTGCTGTCGTCTTGGGGTTTGGACGCCGATCAACAGGCAACTCTAACACGTGCGGCCGCCCCGCTGCCGCGCACCGTGAGGGCGGTACAGGCGCGCTATCCGACATCAATGTTACTGAGTGGGACTAACGGCCTGGTGCCAGTCAGGATCATGGTCGACGCGCTCGGCAGCGCGACTTCATGCGTCGTACAAGTTGATTCCGTGGAAGACGCCTTCGAGCGAGCGGTATGCGATGGACTGACCGGCGCATATCAGCCGGCGCTCGACAGCCGCGGCGCCCCCGTGGCCAGCGTTTATCGGACGTCCGTGATCTACATCATTCAAGGCTGACTTCGTGCTGGCAGCCTGTCGCACATTGTCGCAGGTGCGCGAGTCCGCTTGCCCGCTGAAAGGCGCTGAAATAGCATCCTCTCCGGGATTGGAGGATCGCACATGAGGCACAAGGTTTCTCTCTTGGCGCTGGCGTCGCTGACGCTGGCGCTGGCGCCGCTGCCGGCGCAGGCCGAGGAGGGCGTGTTCACCCCGAGCGGCGGCTGGACCGCCGATTACGGCGACGACTACTGCCGGCTGGTGCGCACGTTCAGCGACGGCAAGGACCAGCTGAGCCTGGCGCTCGAGCGGCTGCAGCCGGGCGCGCAAGTGCGCATGATCATGGTCGGCGACGGGCTCAAGCCGTTCCGCGGCGCGGACCAGATCGCCTATCAGTTCGCGCCTTCGGGCGCCGCGGGCAAGGCGCGCTACGTGCGTTCGCAGACGGCGGACGGCAAGCAGTTCGTGAGCTTCGACCCGGTGTTCCTGGCGGCGCTGACGCCGCCCGCACCGGGCACGCCGCCGGTGTACAGCCGCGAGCGAGAGCAGGAGACCGCGCGGGGCGTGACCGGAATTGCGCTTGCCGAAGGCCTGACCACGCCGGTCCGGATCGAGACCGGCTCGCTGCGCGCGCCGATCGCCGCGATGCAGGCCTGTGCCGACGACCTGCTCAAGGTCTGGGGCCTCGACCCCGACAAGCACAAGACGATGACCGCCGCGGCCCGGCTCAATCCGAATGCCGACGGCGTGCTGCCGCAAGGGACCATCCCGTTCAGCGAATTCGGCAAGTTCGGCGGCGGCGCCAACCAGGTCCGGCTGCTGATCGGCGCCGACGGCAGAGTGACAGCCTGCACCATCTATTCGCCGTCGCTCAGCCAGTCGCTCAACGACAAGATCTGCAGCCTGGCGAAGGAGCGGGCGACGTTCCAGCCGGCCAAGGACGCCGACGGGCAGGCGATGGCCAGCGTGTGGATGGGCTCGCCGATGTTCCTCGGCCCGCCGCTCGGCGGGCGCGGGCGCGGTCCGGGAGGCGGCGGCGGCGGAGGCGATTCCGGCGGATGATCGCGCCCGCCTGCTAACGCGGCACCGGCCGGACCGATTCGGTAGCGCTGCTAATGCTTCTCTACCCGGCGCTCGAACAGCCGCACGGCATCACCCTCGGGCAACGTAGTCTCGCGCAGCGGGGCGAAACCGAGCTTCGCCGCAAGCCTCATCGACGGCTCGTTACCGAGGCTGATCATGCAAACGATCCGCTGCGGGCCGTGCTCGCGTTCGAACCAGACCAGGACCGCGCGCATCGCCTCTTGCGCGAGGCCCTGCCCGACCTTGTCGCGGCGCAGGATCCAGCCTGCCTCGGGCGCGTCGTCGAAGTCGTCGCCAAGGCCGCGAACCGAGTGGAACACGCCGCAGTTGCCGAGCAGCGCGCCGCTCCCGCGTTCGCGCACCATGAAGGCGCCGTAGCCGTAGAGCAGCCACGAGCCGGCATTGCGGCAGAACCGCTGGAAGTGGCCGGCGGCGCCGCCCTGGGGCGCGAGGAACCGGCCGGTGGCAGGATCGCTGACGATGGCGGACATCGGCGCAATGTCCTCCTTGCGCGGAAGCCACAGCTCGAGCCGCTCGGTCACGAGCAGCGGCGCGGCCGCCGCCGACGCGGTCACAACCATTGCGACACCGCGTGGAGAGCCACGCCGACCAGCCCGCCGACGAGCGTGCCGTTGATGCGGATGAACTGCAGGTCGCGCCCGACCGCCCGCTCGATCCGGTCGGTCACCGTGCGGGCATCCCACCGGCGCACGGTTTCGGACACCAGCTGGACGATCTGCGCGCCGTAGCGGGTGGCGATGCCGACCGTGGTCCGGCGGGCGAAGCGGTTGACCTGCCATTGCAGCGCCGGATCGTCCTGCAGCGCCCGGCCAAGCTCGGCGAGACTGGCGCCAAGCTGCCCGGCAAGCGCCGCGTTGGGGTCGCGCGCCATCTCGATCAGCGAATGGCGCAGCTTCTCCCACACGCCCATCCACCACTCACCGACCGCGGGATTGGCGAGGATCTCGCGCTTGGCCGCTTCGACCCTGGCGCGCGTCTCCGGGTCGTGCGCCAGGTCGTGCGCCAGCTTCTCGAGCCCTTCCTCGATCGTCTTGCGCAAGGGATGCTCGGGATCGACCAGCACTTCGGCAAGCAGGCGGTAAAGCCCGTCGAGCACCGAATTGGCCAGCCGCTCGTCGAGCCCGGTCCAGCGCAGGACGGCGTTGGCGCGCGAATGGATTATCGCGCGAACCATGTCCTCGTTCTTCTCGAGCGTGACGCCGGTCCAGCGAAGCAGCGAATCGAGCAGCGGCCGGTGGCGCCCGTCGGCGATGGCCGCGGTCAGCGCGCTGCCGAGCAGCGGAGCGACCTCGATCCGTTCCGCCTGCCGCGCCAGGCCCGCCTTGACCTGGTTGCCGAGCCGCTCGGGATCGAGCGATTCGAGCAATTCGGCGAGCAGCCCGGCGGCGCCCTCGCGGATGCGCCCCTGCTTGCCGATCCGCGGTTCGGCGAGGAAATCGCCGGCGGCGCGGGCGAGGTTCATCTCGCGCATCCGCCGCGCTACCACCGTCGGTGTGAGGAAATTGTCGCGCAGGAACCCCGCCATCGTGTCGGCGATGCGGTCCTTGTTCGCCGGGATGATCGCAGTATGCGGGATCGGCACGCCGAGCGGGTGGCGGAACAGGGCGGTCACCGCGAACCAGTCGGCCAGCCCGCCGACCATCGCCGCCTCGGTGAAGGCGACGAGATAGCCGACGGCCGGGTGAAGGCCCTCGAACCGGCGCGCCACCACGAACACGGCTGCCATGGCCACGAGCAGCGCCGTGGCGACAATCCGCATTCGCCGCGCACGGTCCACCGGCGCCGCGCGCCGGGGTGCCGGCAGCTGCGGCGCGGCCAGGGCCACCGACGGGCCCCGTTCGCTACTCGGCGGGATAGGCCTCCGCCTGCGGACCATGCTCGTCGCCCGGGCGATAGGTCAGCACGCGCTGACGCAGCCACGGCCCGAGCCGCTTCTCGAGACCGTCGGCGAGGCTGAAGCCGGCCGGGACGATCAGCAGCGTCAGCACGGTCGACAGCAGCAGCCCGCCGATCACCGTGGTGCCCATCGGCGCGCGCCAGGCGGCGTCGCCCGAGATCGAGATGGCGGTCGGGATCATCCCCGCGGTCATCGCCACGGTGGTCATCAGGATCGGCTGGGCGCGCTTGTGGCCGGCATCGAGGATCGCCTGCTTCTTGGGCACGCCTTTGGCCATTTCCTCGATCGCGAAGTCGATCAGCAGGATCGAGTTCTTGGCGACGATGCCGAGCAGCATCAGCAGGCCGATATAGACCGAGATCGACAGCGGTTGCGGCTGGCCGTTGAAGACGAGGCCGACGATGGCCAGGGCCAGCAGGCCGCCCAGCGGCGCCAGGAGCAGCGAAGTCATGTTGACCAGCGGCGAGACGAAGCGGCGGTAGAGCAGCACCAGGACCGCGAACACCATCAGGATGCCGCTGATGACCGCGATGATGAAGTTCTGGATCAGCTCGCCCTGCCACTTCTCGTCGCCGACGGGCTTGTTCGACACTCCGGCGGGCAGGTTCTTCATGATCGGCAGGGCGTTGATCGATTCGGTCACCGGGCCCTTGACGTAGTCGGGCCCAAGGTCCGCCCCGACGATGATGCGGCGCGACTGGTTGAACCGCTGGATCTGTGTCGGACCCGCCCCGAAACGGATCTCGGCCACCCGCTTGAGCGGCACCGCGCCGCCCGCCGCAGTGGGCACGGGCAGGTTCTCGATCGTCGACAGGTCGCGCCGCGAATTCTTGGGCAGGACGACGCGGATCGGCACCTGGCGATCGTTGAGCGAGAACTTGGCGGCGTTCTGGTCGATTTCGCCGAGCGTCGCGATACGGATCGCCTGGCTGAGGGCGGACGTCGTCACCCCGAGCTGCGCGGCGAGGTCCAGCCGCGGCACGATGATCAGTTCGGGCCGCTGCAGGTCGGCGGCAACGCGCGGCGCAACGACGCCGTCGACGCCCTGCATCTGCTCGACCAGCGTCTGCGCGGTCTGCTGCAACAGCACCGGGTCGCTGCCGGTGAGCATGACCGATATGTCTCGGCCCGAGCCGCCTCCCCCGCCACCCTGCTGCGAACTGAAGCTGACTCGGGCGTCGGCGATCTTCTGCAGTTCGGGCGTCAGGCGTTTCTCGAATTCGTAGCTCGGCGTCTCACGATCATCCTTGAGCACCACGAACAGGCGTGCGTTGCCTTCGCTGATGCGCTCGAGCGCACGGTCCACTTCGGGCTGGCGCTGGATGATGGCGGTAACCTGGTCGGCGACCGCCTCGGTCTGCTCGATCGTCGTCCCGGGCACCATCTCGATATTGAGCCGGCTGGTATCCGAATCGGTCGTCGGCTGGAACTGTCCGGGCAGCGTCATCAGCAGGGTGACGGTAAGCGCCAGCGCGCCGATGCCGATGCCGAACATCCACGCCCGATGATCGAGGAAGCGCGCCCCGATATAGCGCGCGCGCGCGGTGAAATGGTTGCTGTCGTAACCGATGAACAGTCCGAGGATCAGCCCGAACAGCAGGTTGACCAGGCCGCCGACGAGGTAGCAGGCGATCAGCAGCAGCGGAATGCGGTACCACAGCCCGCCGCCGCCCTGCTGGCCGCCCGCGCCGCCGCCGCCGCCGTCGAACGCGCCCATCGCCCAAGCCGTACCGGCGAGGACCGCAGCGCCGACGAGAACCGCCGTCACATGGAACAGTGGGCGCGAGCGCACTTCGCCGATCCGCTCGCGCATGCGCAGGAACGCGGAGGTGTCGAGCGTCCAGTGGAGCACCCGCATATAGAAGTCCATCACCGGACCCTCGCCGTGCGCGGCATGGCCCTTGGCCTTGAGGAAATAGGCCGCCACCATCGGCGTGATCATGCGAGCGACGGCCAGGCTCATCAGCACCGCGGCCACCACCGTCAGCCCGAAGTTCTTGAAGAACTGGCCGGAAATGCCAGGCATCAGGCCGACGGGCAGGAACACCGCGACGATCGAGAAGGTCGTGGCGACCACTGCGAGGCCAATCTCGTCGGCCGCGTCGATCGCCGCCTGGTAGGCGCTCTTGCCCATGCGCATGTGCCTGACGATGTTCTCGATCTCGACGATCGCGTCGTCGACCAGCACCCCGGCGACGAGGCTCAGCGCGAGCAGCGAGAGCTCGTTGAGGGTGAAACCCAGCATGTCCATGAACCAGAACGTCGGGATCGCCGAGAGCGGGATCGCCAGCGCCGAAATGATCGTCGCCCGCCAGTCGCGCAGAAACAGGAACACCACCAGCACCGCCAGCAGCGCACCCTCGACCATCGATTCGATCGACGTGCTGTATTGCTGCTTGGTGTAATCGACGCTGTTATAGAGCTGAGTGAACCGGACGCCCGGGTTCTCGTCCTGGACCGCCTTGAGCTCCTTGATCGCCGCGTCGTAGACCGTGACTTCCGAGGCGCCCTTGGCCCGCTCGAGGCTGAAGGTCACCACCTGCCGGTTGTTCAGCTTGGCGATCGAGGTCTGTTCCGAGAATCCGTCGGAGACTTGCGCCACCTGGTCGAGCCGGATCGTGCGACCGCCGCCGAGACTGATCCGGGTGTTGGCGAGCTGCAGTGCGGTATCGGCGTTGCCGAGGACGCGGACCGACTGGCGCGATCCGGCGATCTCCGCCGAGCCGCCGGCCGCGTCGGTGTTCACCTGGCGCAGGGCCTGGTTGATCGAGCTGGCGGTGACGCCGAGCGCCTGCATCTTGGCCGGATCGAGCACCACGCGAATCTCGCGGTCGACGCCGCCGGCGCGGCTGACCGCGGCCATGCCCTCGACCGACAGCAGCCGCCGCGAGACCGTATCGTCGATGAACCAGCTGAGCTGCTCCATCGTCATGTCGTCCGCGCTGACCGCGAAGTAGCCGATCGGATCGCCGGCAATGTTGATCTTGGTGACGCGCGGCTCGAGGATCCCGTCGGGCAGGTCGCCGCGGACCTGGTCGACCGCGTTCTTCACTTCGTTGACTGCGACATCGGGATCGACCCCGATGACGAACTGCACGGTCGTGTTGCTGTTGCCTTCGCGGGCCTGCGACTGGAGTTCGTCGACCCCGTTGACCGACCGGACCGCGGCTTCGACCTTCTGGGTGATCTGGGTTTCGATTTCCGTCGGCGCCGCGCCGGGCTGCGAGACCGAAACCGAGACCGCCGGGAAATCGATGTCAGGGTTGTTGTTGACGTCCATCCGGTTGAACGAGACGAGGCCCGCCAGTGTCATCCCGATGAAGAAGACGATCGGAATGATCGGATTGCGAATCGACCACGCGGAAATATTCCGGAAATTCATTGGCCCGAAGCCTGGCGGCCTCCATTCGAAGCGACCGCATTCACTCGGTCGCCCTCGTTAACGAAGCCGCCGGCGCGCAGAATCACGCGCTCGGTGCCGTTGAGGCCCGCGGTGACCGCGATCCCGCTTTCGGTCACGACACCCGTGGTGACGTTGCGCCGCTCGACCCGGTTCTGCTGGTTCACGATATAGACGTAGCTGCCCTTCTCGTCCGACTGGATTGCGCTTTCCGGCAGCCGCGGCGCGACGATCGCCCCGCGGGCGATATCGGCCGAGGCGAAGCCGCCGGGGCGGATCGCCGGGTCGTACGCAAGCGCGATGCGCGCCACGCCCTGACGGTCCTGGGCATCGATCACCGGCGAGATCTGCCAGATCTGGCCGACGAACGTCTTCCCGCTTCCGACCGGCGTGACGTTGGCCGACGCGCCCTCCCTGAGCACGGCGAGATCGTCTTCGTTGACGTTGGCCAGGAGCTCCATCTCGCCGCCCTTGGCGATGGTGAACGGCGCCGTGCCCCCTGCACCGAGCACCTGTCCCGGCTCGACGTTGCGTTCGAGCACGAGACCGGCCGCGGGCGCAACGATGTTGAGCCGGGCGTTGCGGGCAAGCAGCTCGCGGTATTGCGCTTCGGCCACCTGCACGCGGGCGCGGGCCGCGTCGCGGGTCGCGATCAGGCGGTCGACGTCGGCCTTGCTGATGAAGCCGCGGTCGACCAGCTTGAGTGCGCGGTCGAGGTTGGCCTGGGCCAGCTCGGCATCGGCCCTGGCGACCTGGATCTGCGCCGCCGAGCTCTGCGACTGCTGGTTTTGTACCGAGCGGTCGATGATCAGCAGCGGCTGGCCGGCGCGCACCCAGTCGCCGGGCTCGACGAGCACGGAAACCACGCGGCCGCCTTCGCCGACCACGCCGACGGGCATCGCGCGCCGTGCGGCCAGCGAACCCGTGGCGCTGATCGTGCCTTCGACCGTGGTGCGGCCGGGCGCAACCACCGACACGGTTGGCACCTGTTCGCCGCCGGCTGCCTGGAACGGTTCTTCCTCCCCGCGGCCGTAGAACAGCATCGCACTGCCCATCAGCAGCGCGAGCACCACGGCCCCGGCAATCAGCCACCGCCGGCGGCGGCTCTGCCCGGTTTCGAACTGGACGTCCTCGATCAGCACGTCGGGCGTGCCGCTGAGATCCGCCACCTTGGTTTCGTAGTTCATCCGCGCACCAGCCCCGGCCTCAGGCCCTCAGGATACAGGGGCGAGGCCATACCATGTTTAATACCGCTGCGCACCGCGCTGCAGCATCCGTGGTCTGCCGCATAGACGGGCGGCCGCCGGGCCGCAACGCGCCACTCCATGAACGAAGCCCGGGAACCGACGAATTACCATGCGACGGCAAGGAAAAGGGGACGACCTGCGAGTGCAGTCCGTCCCCTGTACTAAATTGTATTAATTTGTCGAAATCAGCGGACCCGGCCGCGTTGCACCAGGTTGATGATCGCCAGCAGCACGACCGCGCCCAGGATGGCGATCACGAACGCGCCGAGGTCAAACGTCTGGATGCTGCCGCCGAAGCCGAGCAGCGGCGCCAGCAGGGCGTTGCCGAGCAGCGCACCGATAATGCCCACAATGATGTTCCAGAAGATGCCCATCGAGGCGTCGCGCCGCATGACGATGCTCGCGAGCCACCCGGCGACGCCCCCGACGATAATTGCGATGATCCAGCCCATACCTCAGACCTCCTGTTGGCCGCACCTCATGTGCGCACCCCCTCCAAACGGAAGCTGCGGCGAAGCGTTCCCCGGCATCGCGCACGGCAGAATCCGGCTCCCCGGAGGCCGGAGAAACGATAAAGCTGGAATTGCGCTGAGCGCAGCGGAGGCCGCAGCGGGAAATCAGTACTTGAGCTGGCGCTCGTACAGATCGCGATAGTGCTGGATGCGGGTAACCCGCAGGCCCTGCATACCCGAGCGATCGACCGCGCGCTGCCACCCGGCGAACTCCTCGAGCGTAAGGTTGTAGCGTTCGAGAACCTCGTCGATGGTCAACAATCCGCCATTGACCGCGGCGACGACCTCGGCCTTGCGGCGCACGACCCAGCGTTTGGTGCTGGGCGACGGCAGATCGGCGATGGTCAACGGCTCGCCGAGCGGGCCGATCACCTGGGCCGGGCGGATTTTCTGGTTTTCGATCATCTATTTCCTCGCGGCGCCGGCTACGAAGGCAGACCCGGGACCATACACTGCCGAGGCCGCTGTGTGTCGCGGCTCTTTGCCATAGCTTGAAAACTCTGGGTTAATGGACGAATCCCCTTGGTGATGCGCGGCAATCCGGCGGGCACAGGAAGCATCGAAGCTCGCCTCCACTTCACCTTCGGTCGGCACGAATTCGCCTTTCAGGCATCGCGATGCCGACAGCCGGGCGACGAGGTCGGCCCAGGTCAACTCGCGCAGGGCCTCGCTCTCCCACGACTCCTCCTGGAGCGGGTGGGCATCGCCTGGACGGGGGGGCTTGGCCTCGTACATTCCTCCGTCCTACAGCCGGAAGGGTCAAAAAGCGGTAAATTCCCGATTTACTCGGCATTAGGCCGTGGATTTGGCCCGTGGCGCCCGGCGGTGTAAGGGGCGCCGCATGCCCTCCGATCTCGCCACCCTCGCCCCGGCAGCGATGTTCGACTTGCCGCGCCCGGCGGCGGCATGCCGGATCGTCGTCGCCATGTCGGGCGGGGTCGACAGCTCGGTGGTCGCTGCGCTGGCGACGGCAAGCGGCGCGGAAGTGATCGGCGTGACGCTGCAGCTTTATGACTATGGCGCGGCGACCGGCCGCAAGGGCGCCTGCTGCGCCGGCGACGACATCCGCGACGCTCGCGCCGTCGCCGATCGCCTCGGCATCGCCCACTACGTATTCGACCACGAGAGCGCCTTTCGCGAAGAAGTGGTCGAGCGATTCGCCGACGACTACCTCGCCGGGCGTACCCCGGTCCCCTGCATCCGCTGCAACATGGGCCCCAAGTTCACCGACCTGCTGAGGATGGCACATGAGCTGGGCGCGGATTGCCTCGCCACGGGCCACTACGTCCGCCGGGTCATGGGCAGCGCCGGCTCCGAATTGCACCGCGCGCTCGATCCGGGGCGCGACCAGTCCTATTTCCTGTTTGCCACCACCGACGAGCAACTCGACTTCCTGCGCTTTCCGCTGGGCGGCATGCCCAAGCAGGAGGTGCGCCGGATTGCAGGGGAATTCGGCCTGAGGGTCGCCGCGAAGCCCGATAGCCAGGACATCTGCTTCGTGCCCGATGGCGACTATGCCCGGGTCGTGCGCTCGGTGCGGCCCGCCGGCGCGCGCGCAGGTCGCATCGTCCATGCCGAGACCGGGGAAGCGCTCGGCGAGCATCTTGGGGTGATCCACTACACCGTCGGCCAGCGGCGCGGGCTCGAGATTGGCGGTCAGGCGGAGCCGCTCTACGTGGTCGGCATCGATGCGACCGCCGCCGAAGTGCGTGTCGGCCCCAGGCGTCTGCTCGGGGTGGCGGCCGCACGGCTGATCGAAACCAACCGCATCGGGCCGCTGCCCGACAGTCCGCTGACCGCCAAGGTCCGCTCGATGGCCAAGCCGGTACCGGTCACGCTCCACGGCCTGCTTGGCGGCGGCGAGCCGGCGACGATCCGCTTTGCCGCGCCGGAATACGGCGTCGCCCCCGGGCAGGCGGCAGTGCTTTATGCCGGCGAACGGGTAGTCGGCGGCGGCTGGATCCAAAGCACCGAACCCGCCTGATCATTCCTCCCAGGGTTCGAGCACGCAGCCGAAGCCTTCGCGGTAGCGTGCCGTCGCGCTCGACAGCAGCGGGACGCGGGCGGTGACGGCCTTGTCCTCAGCATCATCGCTCAAAGACACGAGCGCCATCCCGGGCTCGAAGTCCTTCTCGCAGCTCTTGAGGTCGCGCCCGGCGACGTAGCGGCACGAGCAGGCAGTGCGGGCACCGAAGGCGGCGCCGGCCTCGGCCTTGCCGGCAATCGGCTCGCGGTAGAACCACGCCAGCGCGCCGCCGAGCAGGAGCACCGCGAGCAGCGCGCGGGGCCACAACGTGCGCTTGCCCAGAGTGCTTCGCTTTGCGGTTGCCATCCCGAGGTGCCTGGAGGAAGAGAAGCGCGCCGATGCCGCGCGCCGCCTTCCCTAGACTGTGTCCCGCGCTGCTGCCAGCCCTGCTCTTGCTCGGCTGCGGCGAAAGCGCGCCGCCGCCGGCTCCCGAGACGACCCTCCCGGCCGCGGCGCTGGCAGCGGTCGCGCAGGCCCCGGGGACCGACCGCGACAAGCTGGCGCGCGCCATCGACGCGGCCTTCACCCGCGAGGGGATCGGCGAGACCCGCGCGCTGATCGTGCTGCACGCGGGCGAGATCGACGCTGAGCGCTACGCCCAGGGCTTCGGCCGCCTGACCCCGTTCGTCGGCTGGTCGATGTCAAAGACCGTCACTGCGGTGCTGATCGGCCTGCTGGTGGCCGACGGGCGGCTGCGGCTCGACGATCCGCCGCCGATCCCGCGCTGGCAGCGCGTCGGCGACCCGCGCGGCGAGATCACGCTGCGGGAGCTGCTGCAGATGCGCTCGGGCCTGCGGCACAAGGAGATGGCCGACCCGGTCTACCGCTCGGGTGAAGTGCGGATGATGTTCCTCGACGGGCGCGACGACATGGCCGGGTGGGCCGAGGCGCAACCGCTGCAGCACGAGCCCGGCCGCGCGTTCGTCTATTCGACCCCCGACGCGATGATTCTGGCCGACGTCGTCACGCGGGTGGTCGCACCGGGTGCGCGCGCGGCCTCGCGGCAGCAGGCGACGGCCGAATTCCTCCACGCCCGGCTGGCGGTGCCGCTCGGGATGCCGTCGCTGCGGGCCGAGTACGACGCGGCGGGCACGATGATGGGCGGCTCGATGGTCTGGGCGACGGCGCGTGACTGGGCGAAGTTCGGCGAGTTCCTGCGCCACGAGGGCTCGACCGGAGGGTCGCAGATCGTGCCGCGCGGGTGGATCGACTTCATGACCCGTCCCGGTCCGCGCGCGCCCGATTTCGGTGCCATGACCTGGCTCAACCGGCCGTCCGGCGAAGAGCGCGACGTGCTGTTCGCCGACCAGGGACCGGCGGACCTGTTCGCCGCCGTCGGCCATCTCGGCCAGTATGTTCTGGTCTCGCCCCGCCAGAAGCTGGTGGTGGTGCGGCTCGGCAAGACCGACGAGGCCGACCGCCCGGCGCTGGTCGATGCGCTGGCCGAAATCGTCGCACTCTACCCGCAGGGCTGAACGCGGATCCCCCTTCCGGCCCGATCACGCCAGGAAGAACGTCCCCTCGACCACCGTCACGCAGTCGCCGCCGAGCCAGGCCTGCGCGCCGTCGAGCCGGCAGGCGAGGTCGCCGCCGCGCGCCGAGGCCTGGTGCGCGGTGAAGCGGTCGCGCCCCAGCCGCGCGGTCCAGAACGGCGTCAGCACCGCATGGGCCGAGCCGGTCACGCTGTCCTCGTCGACCCCCGCCCCGGGCACGAACACCCGGCTGACCACGTCGGTCGCACCGTCGATCCTCGGGCCCGGCGCGGTGCAGATGAACTGGTCGTCGCCGAGGCGGGCCAGCGCGCGCAGGTCGGGTTGCAGCGCCCGCACCTGCGCCGCGCTGTCGAACAGGAACACGCTGTAGCGATCCGGGCTGCGCCAGACCTCGCGCGGGCTCGCGCCCATCAGCAGGGCGGCCTCCGGCCATTCGCCTTGCGCCGTCGGGATTGCCGGCAGCGCCAGCTCGTAGCCGCCGCCCGCCATGCGGCGAACCTCGAGGATCCCGGACTTGCGGGTGCGAAACGTGACGCGCTCGCCACCGTCACGCCCGAGCAGCACGTGTCCGCTGGCGAGTGTGGCGTGGCCGCACAGGCGGATCTCGAGCGTCGGCGTGAACCAGCGCAGCTCCCAGTCCGCGGCGCCCGTTGCGTCGGGCACGACGAAGGCGGTCTCGGCGAACAGGTTCTCGGCCCCGATCGCCTGCAGGGTTTCGTCCGGCAGCCAGGCGTCGAGCGGCATGACCGCCGCCTGGTTGCCGCCGAACGTCCGCGCGGCGAACGCGTCGACATGCCAGTAGGGTATGTTCATGGCGCCTGCTCCGCGATCCCCGGCAGCAGCTCCTCGGCGGCGGCCCCCTGTTCGTTGATCAGCCCTTCGGGATCGGGGTGGATGAGCACCTCGACTCCGGGAAACTCACCTTCGATGCGCGCCTCGAGCTCGTCCATCACCCGGTGCGCCTCGGCCACTGTCATCGCGCCGTCGACCATGGCGTGGAACTGCACGAAGTCGTGCGCCCCGCTGGTCCGCGTGCGCAGGTCATGCACGCCGCGCAGCTCGGGATGGCGGGCGAGCACGGCGAGGAATTGATCGCGCCGATCCTCGGGCCATTCCTTGTCCATCAGGTGATCGATCGCCTCGCTCGAGGCGCGCCAGGCCCCCCACGCAAGCCAGCCGGCGATGGCGAGGCCGAACACCGGGTCCGCACCCGCGATGCCGGCGTAGCGATCGAGCACCAGCGCCGCGATGACGCCGAGGTTGAGCAACAGGTCCGACTTGTAGTGCACGTTGTCGGTGCGGATCGCGAGGCTGCCGGTCATGCGGATCACGTGGCGCTGCCAGGCCAGCAGCGCGAACGTGGCGACAATCGCCACCAGCGACACAATCACGCCCTCGTCCGCCGCCGCGATCCGCTCCCCGGCGAGCAACTGGCTCACCGCGCGCACCGCGATGCCGGTAGCCGAGAGTGCGATCAGCACGACCTGGAACATCGACGAGAGCGCTTCGGCCTTGCCATGCCCGAAGCGGTGCTCGCGGTCGGCCGGCTGCGCGGCGATCCAGACGCCGGCGAGCGTGGCCACGCTGGCGACGAAATCGAGGCCGGTATCGGCGAGACTACCGAGCATGGCCGTCGAATCGGTGCGCCAGACCGCCCACAGCTTGAGAGCCGCGAGGAACAGCGCCATCGAGATCGAGGCGTAGGCGGCCCCGCGCGTCAGCCGGGCGCGGGCTTCGCGGTCGGCGGTCACGGGTAGAGCAGCTCGCTGGTCCAGCCGGCGCCGGAGCGCGTGAACACGCGCCGTTCATGCAGGCGGTATTCGCGGTTGAGCCAGAATTCGATGCGCTGCGGATCGAGCCGGAAACCGGTCCAGTGCGCCGGGCGGGGGACCGCGCTGCCTTGGTAGCGCTGGCGCAGCGCTTCGACCCGCGCGAGGTACGTCGGGCGGCCATCGAGCGGGCGCGACTGATCCGACGCCGCCGAGCCGAGCTGCGAATCACGATGGCGCGAGTGGAAGTAGGCATCGGCCATCGCCGCGCTCACTTCGCTGAGCGGGCCCTCGATGCGGATCTGCCGGCGCAGCGACTTCCAATGCAACAGCAGCGCCGCGCGCGGATTGGCGCGGATTTCGCCGCCCTTGCGGCTCTGGGCATTGGTGTAGAACACGAACCCGTCGGGCCCGTGCTCCTTGAGCAGAACCATGCGCACCGAGGGAACGCCGTCGGGCGTGGCGGTCGCCAAGGCCATGGCGTTCGAATCGTTCGGCTCGCCGGCCCGCGCCTCGGCGTACCAGGCTTCGAACAGCGCGAACGGATCGCCGTGCGGGATCGCATCCTGCAGGTCGAAGGGAGCCGGCACGGTCATGCCCGAAGCCCTACCGGCTTGGCTTGCCGAGCGAAAGTGTTGCCTAAGGTAATTGCATTACCTAGCTGACACACCATGGCCGATCCCTATGTGACCCTTGGCGTGCCGCGCACCGCGACCGAGAAGGACATCAAGTCCGCCTATCGCAAGCTCGCCAAGGAGCTGCATCCCGACACCAACAAGGACAATCCCAAGGCGGCCGAGCGCTTCTCGGACGTAACGAGGGCCTACGACCTGCTGTCCGACAAGGACACGCGGGCGAAGTTCGACCGCGGCGAGATCGACGCCGACGGCAATCCGGCGATGCCGTTCGGCGGATTTGGCGGCGGTGGCGGCGGCTTTCGCCCGGATGCCGGCAGTGGCGGGTTTTCGGCGCGCGACTTCGAAGGCTTCGGCGCCGAGGAAGTCGATCTCGGCGACATTTTCGAGGGCCTGTTCGGCCGAGGTGGACCGGGAGGCCGGGGCGGCGCCGGTTCGGGCGGTGGCTTCGGCAGCCGGCGGCAGGCGCCCCCTCCGCCGCGCGGAGGAACGATCGCCTATCGCCTGAAGGTCCCGTTCGTCGATGCCGCCGCCCTCACCCCGCAGCGCATCACGCTGAGTGACGGCGCGACGATCGACCTCAAGCTGCCGGCGGGGGTCGAGGACGGCACCCAGATGCGCCTCAAGGGCAGGGGCCAGCAGGGACCTGGCGGGGCCGGCGACGCCCTGGTGACCGTGACCATAGAACCGCACCCGTTCTTCGTCCGCGCCGGCGACGACGTGCGGCTGGAGCTGCCGGTGACGCTCGACGAGGCGGTGCGCGGCGCCAAGGTCAAGGTGCCAACGGTCGACGGGCCGGTCATGCTGACGGTCGCGTCCGGCTCCGGCTCGGGCAAGGTGCTGCGCCTGAAGGGCAAGGGCTTCTCGCGCAAGGACGGCGGACGCGGCGACCAGCTGGTGACGCTGGAGATCCAGCTGCCCGACGATCCGGCCGAACTCGCCAGCCGTCTCGAGGGGTGGAGCGACACCACCAACCCACGGAACCGGCTGGGCGTTTGAGCCATTCCCGCCTCGCGGCTCGACAAGCGGGCGCAAGCGGCTAGGAAAGGGCGCGATGGCCCCCGGATTCACGGACCATGACCGTCCCGGCCCGCCGGTAGCCGATCTCACGCCCGAGGCGCGGCGCAGGGAAGCGCTCAAGCACAAGGCCGGCCTGCCGGGCCACGTGGCGCATGCGGTCGGCCCCGGCAGCCGCGCGCGCGACGTGCTCCTGAGGGTGGTGGTCGGCACGTATAACGACGGCTTCATCCATGCCGGCAACCTCGCCTATCTCGCGGTGCTGTCGATCTTCCCGTTCTTCATCACCGGCGCGGCGATCTTCTCGCTGCTCGGCGAGGAAAGCGAGCGCGCGGCGACGATCAACGCGCTGCTGCTGGCCTTCCCGCCGGTGGTCGGCGAGACGATCGCCCCGGTCGCCCGCAGCGTCATCGCCGCGCGCAGCGGCTGGCTGCTGTGGGGCGGCGGCCTGGTCGGTCTGTGGACCGTCGGCAGTCTGGTCGAGACGATCCGCGACATCCTGCGCCGCGCCTACGGCACGCGGGCGACGCAAGCGTTCTGGAAGTATCGGCTGATCTCGACCGGCCTGATCGTGGGCGCCGTGGTGCTGACGATGCTCAGCCTGATCGCCCAGGTCCTGATCGGCGCGGCGCAGGAAGTGATCCAGGCCTGGCTGCCGCAACTGGTCAACTGGATCGACAGCCTAGCGTTATCGCGCGTGGTGCCGGCGCTGGCGCTCTACCTGTCGCTCTACCTGCTGTTCCTGACGCTGACTCCGGCCGCGTACCGCAAGCGTCGCTATCCGAAGTGGCCCGGGGCGCTGCTGACGACGGTGTGGTGGGTGGCGACCACCGCCGCGCTGCCGCCGCTGCTCCACACGGTGTGGCAGTACGACCTCACTTACGGCTCGCTGGCCGGGATCATGATCGCGCTTTTCTTTTTCTGGCTGGTCGGCCTAGGGATGGTGATGGGCGCCGAACTCAATGCCGCGCTGGCCGAAACTCCCGAGGAAGAGGCGGATCGCATCGGCCAACCGGATGATCGGGCACGCGCGGAACGGGCGAACAAGGCTGAGAAGGAGGGCGAATGACCGCGCTGATGCAGGGGAAGCGGGGGTTGATCATGGGCCTCGCCAACGAGAAATCGCTGGCCTGGGGCATTGCCCAGAAGCTGGCCGAGCACGGCGCGGAAATGGCCTTCTCCTACCAGGGGGAAGCGCTCGAGAAGCGTGTGCGCCCGCTGGCCGAGCAGCTCGGCTCCGACTTCTGCTTCGATTGCGACGTCTCTCGGATGGACGCGCTCGACACCGCCTTCGACACCCTGAGGGAGCGCTGGGACACGCTCGACTTCGTGGTCCACGCGATCGGCTTTTCCGACAAGAACGAGTTGCGCGGCAAATTCGTCGACACGAGCCTCGACAACTTTCTGATGACGATGAACATCTCGGCCTATTCGCTGGTCGCCGTGGCGCAGCGCGCGCGGCCGATGATGGCGGCCAAGCAAGACGGCAGCGGCGGCTCGATCCTGACGCTGACGTACTATGGCGCCGAGAAGGTCGTGCCGCACTACAACGTCATGGGCGTGGCCAAGGCGGCGCTGGAAACCAGCGTCAAGTATCTCGCCAACGACCTCGGGCCGGAGAACATCCGTGTCAACGCGATCAGCGCCGGGCCGATCAAGACGCTGGCGGCGAGCGGGATCGGCGACTTCCGCTACATCCTCAAGTGGAACGAGCTCAACTCGCCGCTGCGCCGCAACGTGACCATCGAGGACGTCGGCGGCGCCGGGCTGTACATGCTGAGCGACCTCGCCAGCGGCGTCACCGGCGAGGTGCACCATGTCGACTCCGGCTATCATGTGATCGGCATGAAGCAGGAAGACGCGCCGGACATCTCGCTGGTGTAGCTTTCCTACAGCATATGTTCCTGCTATGTTCCACTCGAATCGGTGGGAGAACGGGCATGCTCACAGGCGGATGCAGGTGCGGGGCGGTACGCTACCGGGCCGAGGTAGACGATCCGACCCGCCACGGTCTGTGCCATTGCGAGGATTGCCGCCGCTCGGCGGGCGCGCCGGCGGTGGCATGGATCGCCGTCCCCAGGGACAGCTTCGCGGTCACCCAGGGCAAAGCCACGCGGTGGGACGGCAGCGGCGGCGCCGAGCGCTACTTCTGCGGTACCTGCGGCACCGGGCTCTTTTACTTCAACGAGGCGGTGCTGCCGGGCATCGCTGACATCCAGTCGGCGACGCTCGACGATGCCCAGGCTCACGCGCCGGCGGTGCAGATCCAGTGCGCCGAGCGACTCGGCTACATGGCGAAGCTGGACGAACTGCCGGCGTTCGAGCGCTGGCCGGGCTGAACGCCGCTCAGGGTCTGGGCGGGACCGCCAGCGGGTTGACCGGCACCGGCGCCCCCGACGGCGCGGACTCGGGCGCTGTCGCTTCGGCTTCGCCCTCGCGCGCCTGCCGCTCCAGGTACTGCCGCTCGAGCTCCTCGACGCGGGCCTGCGTGGCGGCCGCTTCGGCGTCGACCGTCGACAGCCGCTCGGCGCGCGCGGCGGCGATCAGCTCCGAGGCGCGCACCCCGGCGCCGGTGCGCTTCTCCTCGTAGGCCGCGGCGATCATCTGGGCGGTGCAGCCGAGCTCGCCGCCGAGGCCGACCGGGCTGCACGACAGCGGGCCGAAGTTGCCCACCGCCTCGAAGCTCTGCACACGGTTGCTCCACGACTGGTTCTGCGGGCTGTCGCTCTGCCGCAGCGCCTCAGGGATGCGGTAGCGCTCCTCCTCGTCCATCCGCCGGCAGACCACGATCACGTCGTCGGACGACTGCGGGCACGGATCCTCGCCGTAGACGTCGACGATGTTGATCTTGTCGCCCGGCGCATCCTGGGCCGCCGCGGGGGCGGGGGCGAACGCGATGGCGAGCGGCGCGGCGGCGAGGAGAACCAGGCGTCTCATGTCCGTTCCTTCATGCGGGGCCGGCCCCGTCTTTGGTCAAATAGGGCACGTGGCCCCGTGAACTGCATATGAAGCGCTTTGCGCCCGGCGGTTGTTCCGCGTCAAATCCTCTCCGAGAGGCGGATCGCCGCACGGCAGCCGAGGCGGATGGCGGCGTTGAGCAGCGGATAGGCCGGCGCCCGCTCGGCCCCGGCGGCGAGCGCGGCGTCGCGGTGCGCGCGCTCGTCCTCGCGGAACCGCTCGACCAGGCCGGCCAGCTCGGGATCGTCGCCGTCCTTGTCCAGCTTCTCCAGCTGGCGGGTGTAGTGCCGGTCGATCTCCTCCTCGACCGCGGCGGTGCAGGCCATCGCCGCTTCCGGCCCGAGCAGCGCCGTCGCCGCGCCGAGCGCGTAGCCGGCCGCCGACCACAGCGGCTGCAGCGCCGTAGGGCGCACGCCGCGCCGCGCCATCAGCGCATCGAACTGCTTGAGGTGATCGGCCTCCTGCTCGGCCATGGCGCGCACTTCGCCGGCGTGCGGCGCGCGGTCGCCCATCACCGCCAGCTGCCCGGCATAGATGCGCGTGGCGCCGTATTCGCCCGCCTGGTCGACGCGGATCATGGAAGCGCGGTCGTTCATACGCGCTTGTCCCTAGCAAGCAGCGCGAGGACCGCCACTGCGGAAATTACGGAGATGAGCGCGTTGAACCCGGCGAGCGAGATTCCTGCAAGCGTCCACTGCGCCTCGTCGCAGCGCACGAACGGCGCGTTCATGATCGCCGCCAGCGGGTCGCCGCCGGCGTCCTGTACGTCGCTGGTGCAAGTGGTGAAGCCTTCCCACCAGCCGTACTCGACCCCGGCGTGAAACACCCCGATGAGGCTCGAAGCGAGAATCGCGACGCCCGCGAGCCCGATCCACGCCGCGCGCGGCCGGGCCACGGTCGCCACGAGCGCCAGCCCGAGCGCGGCAAAGTGGGCATAGCGCTGCCACCAGCACATCTCGCACGGCACGAGGCCGAACACGTACTCGGAGGCGTAGGCGCCGGCGAGCAGCAGCGCCGGGACGCCCAGCGCGAGCCGCTGCGCCAGCTTGAGCGAAGGGGTCACGCCGGGCTCAGTTTCGGGCTGCGACCACGGCTCCACCGGTACGGCGCAAGGTCCGCAGGGCGTAGTCGAGCTGGAAGTCGTCGATTCCCTGCTCCTCGAGCTGGGCGGCGGTCAGCTGGAACCGCGGGTCCTCACGCCGGTCGGCTTCGAGCGCCTTGTCCTCGAGGCCGGCTTCGTTGACCAGGTGGCCGCGCAGGTCGCTTTCGCGCAGCGCATACTGCGCCCGCTTGGCGGCATCGGGATCGCTCAGCTGGGGCACGCGGATGTCCGGCTCGATGCCGCCTTCCTGCACCGATCGGCCCGACGGCGTGTAGTAGCGCGCGGTGGTCAGCTTGAGCGCCGAGTCGCGCGTCAGCGGCAGCAGCGTCTGCACGCTGCCCTTGCCGAAGCTACGCTCGCCCATGATCAGCGCGCGGTGCTGGTCCTGCAAGGCGCCGGCGACGATCTCGCTCGCCGAAGCCGAGCCCGAGTCGATCAGCACGATGATCGGCACGCCGGCGGCCGCGTCGCCGCGATAGACGCTCTCCGATTCGTAGTAGATCGAATCGCGCGGATTGCGACCGCGCTGCGAGACGATCTGGCCGTCGGTCAGGAACAGGTCCGACAGCGCCACCGCCTCGTCGAGCGAGCCGCCGGGGTTCTTGCGCAAGTCGAGCACCAGCCCGCCGAGGCGTCCGCCAGCCTGCTGCCGCAGCGCCGTCAGTGCCGCGTTGACGTCGGTGCCGACGTCGCGGCTGAACTCGTTGACGCTGATGTAGCCGATCTTGCCGCCCTTCAGCTCGAACGTCACCGGCTCGAGCTCGATCACCCCGCGGGTGACGGTGACGTCGAACGGCTCGTCGCGCCCGGGCCGGAAGATCGACAGCTGGATCGCGCTGCCCGCGGGCCCGCGCATCTGCTTGACCGCCTCGTCGAGCTCGAGCCCGTAGATCAGCTTGCCATCGATGTGCGTGATGTAGTCGCCCGCCTTGATCCCGGCCTTGTCCGCCGGGCTGCCCTTGAACGGCGAAACCACCTTCACCGCGCCGTCGTCCATCTGCACCGAGATGCCGAGGCCCTGGTAGTTCCCGTCGATCATCGTCTCGAGCCGTTCGAGCGCAGCGCCGTCGAGATAGGCCGAATGCGGGTCGAGCGCGGCGAGCATGCCGTCGATCGCACCGCGGATCAGCACTTCGTCGTCGACCGGCTCGACGTAGCTGGTCTTGATCCGCTGGTAGGTCGCGAACAGCTTGGCGAACTCGGGCGAGGTGCGGCTTTCGACCTGGGCGAAGACCGCGGTCGTGGCAGGCAGCAGCGCCACTGCGGTGAGCAGGGCGGCAGCGCGAACCGTTGGGGCAAGCTTCATGAATCGTGTTCCCTAGGAATTTGCCGCAGTTTATCGCGCCGGCCCGCTTAACGCCAGATTAGGCGACCGGCCGGGCGAAATTACCGGACGAAGCGCAGCGGATTGACCGGCACGCCGTCGCGCCTGAGTTCGAGCGTGACCTGCGGGCCGGTCGCAGCGGCGACGCCGAGCGGCGCGCCGGCGACCAGTTCTTCGCCCACGGCGACGTCGGTGCGCGCGAGCCCGGTGACCAGGCTGGTCCAGCTCCCCGGATGCTCGACGATCACGATCCGGCCGTAGCCTCGATAGGGCCCGGCGAAGGCGACGCGTCCCGCTGAAGGCGCGACCACCTGTGCACCCGGGCGCGGCGCGAGCGTGAGCCCGCTGCTCGATTGCCTGCCCTGGGCGCCAAAACCGGCGACCGTGCGGCCGGTGACCGGGAGTAGATAAGGCGCCGGCGGCGCGGTCGCCGCACGGTCGGGCACGACCGGCGCCGGCAGCACGGCGAGCCCCGCCTCTTCCGGCCGCGGCGGACGCAGGATCGGGCCCGGCAGGGCAGCCAGGCGCTCGCGCAGGCCGCCGGCGCGGCCAAGCTCGGCAAGCAGGGCATTCAGGTCGCGCGCCTGCTCGGCGAGCGCCAGCGCCCGTTCGGCCTCGCGATCGGCGGACCCGCTGGCCTGGCGCGAGGCGAGGCGCTGGCGCGCTTCGAGCGCCGCCAGCCGCTCGCGCCGGTCGGCCATCCGCGTCTGCTCGGCCCGGCGCGCGGCGACGGCGGCCACGGCTTCCTCGCGCAGCTGCCGGCTGCGGGCGAGCCGTACGCGAAGCCCGGCGGTGCGCGCCTCGATCTGCGGCATCGTGCTGTCGAGCACCGCCCGCAGGTGCACCAGATCGCCGATCGAACCGGGGCGCAGCAGGGACAGCGCCAGCGGTCGGCGCGAGACCTGCTGCAGCGCGCCGGTCAGCCGGACCAGCGGCCGCTGGTCGCGGCCGAGCGCTTCGCGCAGCGCCTCGTGCTCGCGGCTCGCGAGCACGAGGCGGGCATCGGCCGTGGCGATGTTGGCTTCGGCCTGCTGAACCTGCGAGGCCAGCGCGGCGGCTTCGCGCGCGGTCCGTTCGGCGGCATCGCGCGCCGTCGCGGCGTTGCGTTCGAGCCACGCGGTGCGCGCCTTCGCTGCGCGGCTTGCCGCCACGGCATCGTGCAGTTGCGCCCGTGCGCGGCCGATTTCGCCCTGCTCGCCGCCGAGTTGCGCGGCCGCGCCGCCGCCGGGGATGGCGGGCACAGCGAGCACCGACAGCAGGATGGCGAGCCGCTTCCTCATCCGACTAGCCTGCCCGATGATAGGGATGGCCGGCAAGGATGCTCGTCGCGCGGAACAATTGCTCGAGCAGCATCGCCCGGGCGAGCAGGTGGGGCCAGGTCGCCTTGCCGAAGGCCAGGAGCAGGTCGGCCCGCGAGCGGTCCGCCTCGCCATGCCCGTCGGCCGCGCCGATCACGAAACGCGCCTCGCGCACGCCGTTGTCGCGCCAGTCGCGTAGCACCTCGGCGAATTGCTCCGAGCCGAGCTGACGCCCGCGCTCGTCGAGCAGCACGGTGCGATACGGGGTCAGCGGCTCGGGAATGCGGCCACCCGTCTCGGGCAACTCGGTCAGCCTGATCGGCCAGGCGATGCGCTTCTCGTAGCGCGCTACCAGCTCCGCCTCGGGCGAGCGGGCGATCTTTCCGCGGGCGATGACGTGGAGCAGCATGGGCGACCCTTAGCCGCCCAAGCGCCCGGGCGGAATCCTCAGGCTCGGCCGCCGGCCGCGGCCGCTTCGTCGCCGAAACCCCACATCCGCTCGAGATTGTAGAAGCTGCGCACTTCGGGGCGGAACAGGTGCACGACGACGTCGCCAGCGTCGATCAGCACCCAGTCGGCTGCCGGCAGCCCTTCGATCCGCGGCGTGCCATGGCCTTCCTTCTTGAGCCGCTCGGCAAGCTTGGCCGCCATCGCCGCGACCTGGCGGGTCGAGCGCCCCGACGCAATCACCATGTAGTCGGCGATGCTCGATTTGCCTTCGAGCGGAATCGAGACGACGTCCTGTGCCTGGTCTTCGTCGAGCTGGTCGAGAATCAGGGCGTGGATCGCGCTGTCGGAAGTTTGGCTTGGACTGGGCATGTCAGGCAGGGAGACGATGGTCGAGAGGCCGGAACGTTCCGGACGGGCTTGCGCCCCAAGATTCTCTGAGGTCATCGTGTTGGGTCATGCTCCTGAGCGAGGGAATGGACGAGAAGGACCGCACGAGCGCGCAGCGCGTCATGCGTCGCTCCCTCGTGCCGGCTCGTGAATGAGAGAATGCGTCACTCCGTCCCTGGGCGGCGGCCCGGTGAAACGGGTGGACCAATCGGGATCCGCGAGACGAACGGCCGTGGCCGAACGCGGATCGGGGTCGCAACGCAGTTCAATCAGCGCGGGAGCGCTCCATCCATCCCGGTTTCGCAATCCGGCGGCGGCCAACCGGTAACGCCGCAACCAGGCCATCGCGGGGCTCGCGAGGGCAGCGCCATCATACCCGGGGCGGGCAATCACCGCAATCGGCATTTCCCGCGCGATCGCTCGCCAGTCCTTCCAGCGGTGGAACTGGGCGAGATTGTCGGCGCCCATCAGCCACACGAAACGGCGGCGTGGATAGCGGCGCCGAAGCGCGCGCAAGGTATCGATCGTGTAGCGCGTTCCCAGCTCGCGCTCGATCGCGGTCACCCGGATCGGCGCGCGCCGGGCCTCGGCCTGGGCCGAGCGGACGCGCGCCGCGAGCGGGGCCATCCCCGCGTTCGGCTTCAGCGGATTGCCCGGCGAGACCAGCCACCAGACTTCGTCGAGCCCCAGCGCATCCCTGGCGAACAGGGAGATCGCGCGGTGCGCGCCGTGCGCCGGGTTGAAGCTGCCGCCGAGAAGCCCCGTCAGCGTCACTTCGGCTGTCGGCGCTCTGAAATCTTGCCGCTGACGTAGCCGCCCTGCATCTGGAACATCCAGCCGGGATATTCGCGCGGCAAGGCGCTGAGGCCGTCGAGCTCGGAGAGCTCCGCGGCCGTGAGCTCGACCTCGCACGAGGCGAGATTGTCGGCCAGCTGGTCGGCGCGCTTGGCGCCGATGATCACCGTCGAGACGACCGGCTGGTATAGCAGCCAGGCGAGTGCGATCTGCGCCACCGAGACGCCGCGCTTGCCGGCCATCACCCGCATTGCCTCGACCAGCGGTGCGGCGCGGGCGAGGTCGGCGGGCGGGAAGTCGAAGCTCGCCCGCCGCCCTTCGCCTTCGTGCCCTTCGGCGGAAAGATCGTATTTGCCGCTGAGCAGCCCGCCGGCGAGCGGCGACCATACCATCAGGCCGAGCCCCTCCGACAGCAACATTGGCGCCAGCTCGCGCTCGAGCTCGCGCCCGGCGACGGTGTAGTAGGCCTGCAACGAAACGAACTTCGCCAGACCGCGCCGTTCGGAAATGCCGAGCGCCTTGACGATCTGCCAGGCAGCCCAGTTCGACACGCCGACGTAGCGCGCGCGGCCCGAGCGGACGATGTCGTTCATCGCTTCGAGCGCTTCCTCGATTGGCGTGACCGGGTCCCAGCCGTGGATCTGGTAGAGATCGACGTGGTCGAGCTGGAGCCGTGCGAGGCTGGCGTCGATCTGGTCGAGCAGGTGCTTGCGGCTGGTGCCGGAATCGTTCTTGCCTTCCCCCATCGCGCCCATCGCCTTGGTCGCAACAACCACGTCCGAGCGCTTGACGCCGAGCGCCTTGAGCGCCCCGCCGACGAACTCCTCCGACTGGCCCACGGTGTAGACGTTGGCGGTATCAATCATGTTGATCCCGGCATCGAGCGCCTGCCTGACCAGCGCGGCGGCGGCATCCTGGTCGAGGCCGTGGACATGGCCGAAGCGGCCCGGCCGGGTGCCGAAGGTCATCGCACCGAGGCACAGCTCGGAGACGATCAGGCCGGTGTTGCCGAACTTGTTGTAGCGCATGGGGGATTCTCCTGCTCGCGCCGGCTTTAGGCGCGCCGGAGCGCGGGCTTCAAGGACGCGCTTCGCCGTGGCCGCGGACCTGCCACTTGTAGGTCGTCAGCCCTTCGAGCGCGACCGGGCCGCGGGCGTGGAGGCGGCCGGTGGCAATGCCGATCTCGGCGCCGAGCCCGAACTCGCCGCCGTCGGCGAACTGGGTGCTGGCGTTGACCATCACGATCGCGCTGTCCACTTCGGCGAGGAAGCGCTCGGCGGTGGCATTGTCCTGCGTCACGATCGCATCGGTATGGCCCGACGAATGCCGCTCGATGTGCGCCAGCGCGGCATCGAGCCCGTCGACCACTGCGACCGACAGGATCGCGTCGAGGTATTCGCAGTCCCAATCGTTGGCGCTGGCCGGCCTGATGCGCGGGTCGAGCGCCTGCGCGCGGGCATCGCCGCGCAATTCGCAGCCGGCGTCGAGCAGCGTCCGAACCACGTCCACGCTGCCCGGGAAGGCGGCGTCGAGCAGCAGCGACTCCATTGCCCCGCAGATGCCCGTGCGGCGCATTTTCGCATTGAGCGCCAGCTTGGTCGCCATCGCCGGATCGGCGGCGGAATGGATGTAGGTGTGGCAGATGCCGTCGAGGTGCGCGAGCACCGGCACGCGGGCGTCGTTCTGTACCCGGGCGACGAGCCCTTTGCCGCCGCGTGGGACGATCATGTCGATCAGGCCCGCCGCGCGCAGCATCGCGCCGACCGCCTCGCGGTCCTGGGTTGGCATCAACTGGATCGCCTCGGCTGGCACGCCCGCCGCCGCCAGCCCTTCGGCCAGCGCGGCATGGATCGCGCGGTTCGAATGGACCGCTTCGCTGCCGCCGCGCAGCAGCACGGCGTTGCCGCTGCGCAGGCACAGCGCGGCAGCGTCGGCGGTGACGTTGGGGCGGCTTTCGTAGATGATCCCGATCAGCCCGATCGGGATGCGGATGCGCGACAGCTCGAGCCCGCTCGGTGCAACACTGCGGTCGATCACCTGGCCGACCAGGTCAGGCAGCGCCGCCACCGCCTCGACCGCGGCGGCGATCGCCTCGATGCGCTGCTCGTCGAGCCGCAGCCGGTCGAGCATCGCCGCGGAAAGCCCATTGGCCGCGCCGGCGGCGGTGTCCTTCGCATTGGCCTCGACGATTCGCGGTGCGTGCGCGCGCAGCGCGGACGCAGCGGACCGCAGCGCCGCGGCCTTTGCGGCGTCGCTCATCCGCGCCAGCCGGCGTTGCGCGGCGCGGCCGGCGCGGGCGAGGCCTGCAACCAACGCGTCGCGGTCGGCATGGGACTGGGGCTGGGTCGACATCGCGGGCGCCTTACCACCGGCGTTCGGGCCTGTCAGGCCCATTCGCGGGCCGATAGCGATTCGCGCAAGAGGCATTTGTTCCCGCCGCCGCGGACTATTGCCGTGCCGCGACACGGTTCGTCGCGAATCGCGTCCGCTTTGCCCCGAAGGCCGGTCCGGCGATTCGACACCGGGCCGCGGTGGGGCGTAGCCACCCCGCAAAGCTTGGGTCGGGAACAACGGGGTCACCTTGAAAACGATAACCGTCGGCGGGTTACGGGACCGCCTGCGGACCTGGTTTCCGGAGCGCGAATTCTTCATGCGCTCGCACGGGCAGGTCCGCTTCATCACCATCACCTCGCGGATGCAGATCGCTGCGGCCAGCCTGGCCGTTGCGGTGATCGGCGGCTGGGGCGTGTCGATGGGTGCAGTCGCGGTCAGCCAGTTTCAGTCGCGATGGGAACGCGCCTCGCTGCTCGACCGCGAGGCCGTGGTGGCGACCGCGGAAAGCCGCGTTGCCGCCTATCGCGACGACATCAAGGGTGTCGTCGCCGACATCGAGAAGCGCCAGGACGTCATCGAGAACTCGCTCTCGATGCTCCCCGACGACGTGCTGCCCGACGAAACCGTTTCCGACAGCAGCGAGGAAAGCGCCAAGGCCGTCGAGCAGATCAGCGAAGTGATGCCCGAGGCCGGAGCCCTCGCCCGTATCGAGGCGCGTCAGCTGGCATTCGTCGAGAACCTCACGCGTTACGCGGACCGCCGGGCCGCGCTCGCGGAGGCCGCCCTCAGCAAGCTCGGCCTCAATCCCCGTTCGATGGTCGCCGCCGCGCGCACGGCGCAGGGTGGCCCGTTCGTGAAGCTGTCGACCGGACGCGACGGGTCGCTCGATCCGCGCTTCGAGCGCCTCGCGCTGAGCCTCGCCCGAATGGCCGCGCTCGAGCAGGGCCTCAACGGGGTGCCGCAGTTCATGCCCGCGGACATGCGCATGATCTCGTCCGGCTTCGGTTATCGCCGCGATCCGTTCAACGGCCACGCGGCGATGCATACCGGGCTCGATTTCCGCGGCCCGATCGGCTCGCCGATCCACGCGGCGGCGGACGGCCGCGTCAGCTTCGTCGGCATGCGCCAGGGCTACGGCAAGGTAGTCGAGGTCAGCCATGGTAACGGATTGTTGACCCGCTACGCACACATGTCGGCCTGGAAGGCGCGCGCCGGCCAGCAGGTCGAAGCCGGCGACGTGATCGGCCTGATCGGCAGCACCGGCCGCTCTACCGGCCCGCATCTCCACTTCGAGGTGCGCATCAACGACCGCGCGGTCAATCCGCGCCCGTTTCTGGAGACCGCTCCCCATGTTCTCGAAGAAGTCCGAGCCGACCTCCCCCAGCGAGGCGCCGCGAACCCCGGTCCGGCGCATGGCTAGCAACGGCACATTCTCGGTGATTGGCACCGACGTCGTCATCAGGGGCAACGTCGAGGCCTCCGCCGACCTTCACGTGGACGGGACGGTCGAAGGCGATCTGGCCTGCACTTCGCTGGTGCAGGGTGAATCGAGCCGCATCGAGGGCGCCATCGAGGCCGAGACGGCGCGGCTCGCCGGCGCGGTCAAGGGCACGATCACCGTGCGCGAACTGGTCATCCTCAAGAGCGCCCGGATCGAGGGCGACGTGCACTACGAAGCGCTGACGATCGAGCACGGCGCGAGTGTTAATGGCCGCTTCGCGCCCGACGGGGCGCGGCCGGCCGCGACGTCCAAGCCGATTGCCGCACCGCTCGATCTCGGTGCCGACGAAGAGCAGCGTCTGACGCTCGCCAGCTGAGTCCTCCGGCGGCGGGCCTCAGGCCTCGCCGGCGGCTTCCGCAGCCCGTTTGGCGGCAAGCCAGGTCTCGACCTCGGCTTCCTGCGCCGCCTCGACGGCCGCCTTGGCCGCCGCATCGCGTTCGGCGCGCAGCTCCGCAATCAGATTGGCGCGATCGTCGCGGCTCTCGTTGACCGCCTCCTCGGCTTCGTCGCCCGGCGCGGCACGCTTGGCGGCCTTGGCAACCGCCGCGTCGAACTCGCGCTGCGAACACAGTCCCAGGGTGACCGGGTCCTTCGGCTGAATGTTCTGGATGTTCCAGTGGCTGCGTTCGCGAATGGCGTTGATCGTGTTACGCGTGGTGCCGATCAGCTTGCCGATCTGGGCGTCCGAAATCTCCGGGTGGTTGCGGATGATCCAGGCGATCCCGTCGGGCTTGTCCTGCCGCTTGGAAACCGGCGTGTAGCGCGGACCCTTGGTGCGGCTGACATCGACCGGCGCGCGGTGCATCCGCAGGCGATAGTTGGGGTCGGCCTGGCCCTTCGCGATCTCGTCGTGCGTCAGCTCGCCGGAATGGACCGGGTCACGGCCGGTGTACTTCGAGCTGGCAAGGTCGTCGGCCATCGCCTGGACCTCGAGTATGTGCAGGCCGCAGAACTCGGCGATCTGCTCGAAGCTGAGCGCGGTATTGTCGACCAGCCAGGAAGCGGTCGCATGGGGCATCAGGGGAGTGGGCTGGGCCACGGTTTCTCTCCGGTGAAAATAGAAGGGCCGCCCCTCGCGGAGCGGCCGTAACCGGGTCGATGTAGGCCCGTTGCCCGAAAACGGCAAGCGGAGTCGCGGCCATCAGGCGGCGCGTGATCCGCTTTCGACAATGGGAGGCACGTCCGGCACCAGCGCGGCAAGAAACTGGTCGGTGCTGGTTTCCCAGCTGAAGCTGCGGCCATGGGCCAGGCACTGTTCGCGATCCAGCCGCAGCGCACCGGTAATGGCATCTTCAAGCGACGCTGCCATGCAACCGCTGTGCGGCGTCAGAATGTCGAGCGGCCCGGGCACGGGATAGGCGGCAACCGGCGTTCCACAGGCGAGCGCCTCGATCATCACCAGGCCGAAGGTATCGGTGCGGCTCGGGAACACGAACACATCGGCGCCGGCGTAGCACGCGGCCAGCTCGGCACCGCTTTGCCGGCCGACGAAGTGCGCCTCGGGAAACTGGGCCTGGAGTCTCGCCATCGCCGGCCCGTCCCCGACGACGACCTTGGAGCCCGGGTGCCGGTTGCCGAGGAAGGCCTCGATGTTCTTCTCGACGGCGACCCGGCCGACGTAGAGCTGGATCGGGCGCGGCAGCTCGAAGAACAGGTCGGGCGGGGCGACGTCGGGCCCGAACTGGTCGAGATCGACTCCGCGGGTCCAATGCCGCAGGCGCGTGATGCCCTGCGCGACAAGCTGCTCGCGGATTGTTCGCGTGGCGACCATCACGCCGCTCGAGGGGCCGTGAAAACGGCGGATGTAGGGCCAGAAGACTGCCGCCGGCAAGCGCGACCGCCGCGCCATGTAATCGGGGAATTGCGTGTGATAGGCGGTCGTGAAGTGGCGCCCGCGCGCAAGGCACCGGCGCCGGGCCGCCCATCCGAGCGGGCCTTCGGTGGCAATGTGAATCGCCTCGGGCATGAAGCGCCGGAGGCGCTCGCCGACGGCGTGCGGGCCGGCCAGCGCGAGACGGATTTCGGGATAAGTCGGACAGGGCAACGAGCGATATTCGCCCGGCGAGATCACATCGACTTCGTGCCCCCGGCGGATGAGCTCGGCGGTGACTGCGCCGAGCGTGCGGACGACCCCGTTGACTTGCGGCGCCCAGGCATCGGTGACCAGCGCAATCCGCATCAGGCGGCCCGCGCCATCGCCTCGCCGGACACGGCCAACGCGGCGAGCGCGTTGCGCTTGGCAATTTCCTCCGGCCAGTGGAGGATCTCCATGCGTCCGTCGAAATGCTCGACCAGCGCGGTGCAGCCTTCGACCCAGTCGCCGTCGTTGTAGTAGGTGATGCCGTCCAGCTCGCGCATCTCGGCGGTATGGATGTGCCCGCAGACCACCCCGTCGACGTTGCGTGCCAGCGCGGCGCGCGTGACCACTTCCTCGTAGCGGTAGATGAACTCGACCGCATTCTTGACCTTGTGCTTGGCCATCTTGCTGAGCGACCAGTACGGCAGCTCCAGCCGCCGGCGGACCGCATTGATCCAGCCGCTGAGGCCCATCAGCACGTTGTAGAGCGCGTCGCCGACGAAGGCGAGCCAGCGGTGGGCGAGCATGACGCCGTCGAACTCGTCGCCGTGCAGCACCATCAGCCTGCGGCCGTCCGCCGTCTCGTGAAAGGCCGCCCGGCGGATTTCGACGCCGCCGAAGTTGAGGCCGGTGAATTGCCGGAACATCTCGTCGTGGTTGCCGGGGATGTAGACGATCCGCGTGCCGCGCTTGGCGCGCTTGAGGATGCGCCAGACGATGTCGTTGTGCGCCGCCGGCCAGTAGAACTTCTTGCGCAACCGCCAGCCATCGATGATGTCGCCGACAAGGTACATCGTCTCGCTGTCGGTCGAATCGAGAAAGTCGATCAGCAGTTCGGCGTTGCAGCCCTTGGTGCCGAGGTGGACGTCGCTGATCCAGATCGTGCGAAAGCGGCGCCGGCTCTCGCACGATGGCTCGGGCACGAGCGGTTCGTGATGATCGAGGTTGGGAAAGGCGGCGACCACCCCTGCGTTCCCGACGGCACCCGCGAGATAGGCTTCCAGCATCGGCTCGGACCCTTGTGCCGTTTCTACTGGCTTTGGGCCTATGCGCGGAAATTGTGACAGGAGAATCGCAGTCCGGAGTCAGTTCGGCGACTATGTGACATCGGCGGGTCAGGCGCGACCGTCAGGTCTCCCACGGCGACGGCATGTTGTAAGGCACGGTGACGAACACTGCCTCCACCCCGGCGATCTTCCCGTCGACGATCTTGAACAGTTCGAGCAGCGCAAAGCTGTGCGGATAGTGGAACACCGAACGCGTCTTCGTCTTGCCGTCGGTCCACGCGACATCGACCACCCGCCCGGTGTGATCGATGAACCCGCCGGCGAGCACCAGGCCCTTCTCCTCGTCGACCAGCGGGAAGCGGCGCCCGCGCAGTCGATCGTCGTAGACGTACTGCCCCATGCGGAACTGATCAGCACAACCCATCGCGGCGATCGGATAGCCGTCGATCGCGGCGTTGTTGGTCGTCTGCAGGCCGTTCTCGATGCGGTCGCAATCGTCGGTGAACTCGGTGAACAACGTGCCGTCGTTCAGCTGCAGCGTATCGAAATAGCCGTCGGCAATCGCCATCATCCGCGCGCGCTCCCGGCGCCGGGCCGCGGGCACGTCGGCGAGCATCAAGGGGCGCGGGGCGACATAGGTCTCGATGCTCGGGAACGGCGAGAGATCGACCTTGCGGCAGACGATCGTCTCGACCTCGGCAATCCTGTCCTTCGTCAGGCCCAGGCGCAGTGCCATGACCGCCGGGACGCCGTGCTCCTCGACGATCCCGAGCCAGCAGACCTGGCCCGTCTCCGGGTCGGCGGACTTGAGGTCGTACTCCCGGCGCCGGGCGCTGATGGTGTTCCACAGGCCGTCGCCGAGCATGAGCTGGACATTGTTCTCCGTGAACACGACGTCCTCGGCCCACGGCAGGCGCGCCGGGTCCTGCGCCACCAGTGCGTCGAGATAGGCTTCGGCGTGGGCGTAGAGCGCCGTGCGCTCGAGCTTGGCGGCCGGTCGCGAATTCATGGTTAGCCTCCTTCCACGGCGAGCACGATCTTGCCGACGTGTTCGCCGGACTCCATCCGCGCATGCGCCTCGGCCGCCCGCGCGAGCGGGAAGACCCGATCCAGCGCAGGGCGCAGCGAGCCGTCCTCGACCAGCGGCCAGACGTTGCGCGCGATCTCGTCGGCAAGCAGCGCCTTGAATTCGGCCGAGCGCCCGCGCAGCGTCGAGCCGGTAACCGTCTGCCGCCGGACCATCAGCTTGGCCATGTTGATCTCGGCCACGGCACCGCCGAGCACGGCAATCGTCACCAGCCGGCCGTCGTCGGCCAGGCAATCGAGGTTGCGCTGGGTATAGCTGCCGGCGACCATGTCGAGCGCGAGATGCGCACCCCGGCCCCCGCTCAGCTCCCCGACGCGCTCGACGAAGTCCTCCGTCCGGTAGTTGATCGCATGGTCGGCGCCGAGAACGCGCGCCGCGGCGCACTTGGCGTCCGAGCCGCAGGTGACGACCACCGTCAGCCCGAACAGCTTGCCGAGCTTGATCGCCATCGTGCCGATGCCACTGGTGCCGCCGTGGACCAGCAACGTTTCGCCATCGCACGCCCAGCCGCGCTCGAACACGTTGTGCCACACGGTGAACAGCGTCTCCGGCAGCGCCGCTGCTTCGACGAGCGGCACACCGGAGCCCACCGCCAGGCAATGCTCGGCGCGCGCCAGGCAGTATTGCGCATAGCCGCCGCCGGTGACGAGCGCGCAGACCTCGCGCCCAAACAGCGTGTCGTCGATGCTTTCGCCCAGCGCAACGACCCGGCCTGCTATCTCAAGGCCCGGAATGTCCGAGGCACCCGCGGGTGGCGGGTAGCGGCCCAGTCGCTGCAGCACGTCGGGACGGTTGACCCCGGCAAAGGCGACCTCGACCAGCACTTCGCCCGGCCCCGGCCGCGGAACCGGCCGTTGCTCGACGCGCAGCACCTCGGGCCCGCCCGGTTCGGCGATTCCAATGGCTTGCATCGTCGCCGGCAACGTCACACACACCCCCTGTAGCGCTGATGCCACGGTCCACAGCCCTAGTGCCGCGCCCCATTGACAGCAAGCGGGGGCGGACTCATGCTGCGCTGCAATGGACGACGATCTCCCCCGGGTGCGCGGAGATTCCGCGAGCCGGCTGGCCGGCGAACCGCTCGATACCTATTCCCAGGCCGAGCTGATGGAGCGCATCGCGCTGCTCGAAGCCGAGATTGAACGCGTCAGGGCCCAGCACGCCAAGGCGGCAGATCACAAGCGATTCGCCGACGCGCTGTTCAAGCCGCGAGAGCCGAGCTGATGGGGCGCCGCACCGCCCCGCTCCTCTCGCATTCGCGCTGCCAGCGCCCCATATTCCCATTAACGAGAAGGCCGGGTGCCGTTTTCGGCGCGTTCAGACGGCCCTTTGCACATTCGCAACTATCGGATCGTATCCTCACCCCTTGGATTGAATGACCATGCCCAGTTTCGCCCAGAGCCTCGAGAAGACCCTCCACACCGCGCTGCAGCACGCGACCGACCGGACGCACGAATACGCGACGCTCGAGCACCTGCTGCTGGCGCTGGTCGACGATCCGGACGCGGCCGAGGTGATGACCGCCTGCGGCGTCGACCTGACCGAACTCGGCAACGTGGTGCGCCAGTACCTCGACCAGGAATACCAGTCGCTCAAGACCGAGGACGACGCCGATCCGCAGCCGACCGCCGGCTTCCAGCGAGTGATCCAGCGGGCGATCCTGCACGTACAATCGAGCGGCAAGGACACCGTGACCGGGGCCAACGTGCTGGTCGCCCTGTTCTCCGAGCGCGACAGCTATGCGGTCTATTTCCTGCAACAGCAGGACATGAGCCGGCTCGACGCGGTCAGCTTCATCAGCCACGGGATCGGCAAGGGCGGGCGCCAGATCGAAAGCCGTCCGCCGCAGGGCAGCGAGGAGCCCGAGGCCAAGAGCGAGGACAAGCCGGACAAGGGCAAGAAGGACTCCGCGCTCGACCAGTTCTGCGTCAACCTCAACCAGAAGGCGCTTGACGGAAAGGTCGACCCCCTGATCGGCCGCGGCCCCGAGGTCGACCGGACGATTCAGATTCTCTGCCGCCGATCGAAGAACAACCCACTCTACGTGGGCGATCCCGGCGTCGGCAAGACCGCCATTGCCGAGGGTCTCGCGCGCAAGATCGTCGAGGGTGACGTGCCCGAAGTGCTGCAGGACGCGGTGATCTACTCGCTCGACATGGGCGCGCTGCTCGCCGGCACGCGGTATCGTGGCGATTTCGAGGAACGGCTCAAGCAGGTCGTCTCCGAGCTCGAGAAGCTGCCCGAGGCGGTGCTGTTCATCGACGAGATTCACACCGTGATCGGGGCGGGTGCGACCAGCGGCGGGGCGATGGATGCGTCCAACCTGCTCAAGCCGGCGCTGTCGAGCGGTGCGATCCGCTGCATCGGCTCGACCACCTACAAGGAGTTCCGCAACCACTTCGAGAAGGACCGCGCGCTGTTACGCCGGTTCCAGAAGATCGACGTCAACGAGCCGACCGTGGAGGACACGATCAAGATCCTGCGCGGCCTGCGCAGCGCGTTCGAGGAGCACCACAAGGTCAAGTACACGCCCGAGGCGATCAAGACCGCGGTGGAGATGAGCGCGCGTTACATCAACGACCGCAAGCTGCCCGACAAGGCGATCGACGTGATCGATGAAGTCGGCGCGATGCAGATGCTGGTGCCGCCCTCGAAGCGGAAGAAGAAGATCACCGCGAAGGAAATCGAGGCGGTCATCGCAACGATGGCGCGCATCCCGCCCAAGTCGGTCAGCAGCGACGACAAGGCCGCGCTCGCCAGCCTCGAGAAGGACCTGAAGCGCGTCGTGTTCGGCCAGGACAAGGCGATTGAGGTGCTGTCGACCGCGATGAAGCTCAGCCGTGCCGGTCTGCGCGATCCGGACAAGCCGATCGGCAGCTTCCTGTTCTCCGGCCCGACCGGCGTCGGCAAGACCGAGGTCGCGCGCCAGCTGGCCAGCATCATGGGCATCGAGCTCAAGCGCTTCGACATGTCCGAATACATGGAGCGCCACTCGGTCAGCCGCCTGATCGGCGCGCCTCCGGGCTACGTCGGCTACGACCAGGGCGGCCTGCTGACCGACGCCATCGACCAGCACCCGCACTGCGTGCTGCTGCTCGACGAGATCGAGAAGGCGCACCCCGACCTGTTCAACATCCTGCTGCAGGTGATGGACCACGGCAAGCTGACCGATCACCACGGCAAGACCGTCGATTTCCGCAACGTGGTGCTGATCATGACCACCAATGCGGGCGCGGCCGATGCCGCCAGACAGGGGATCGGCTTCGGCTCGGGCACCAAGGTCGAGGCCAGCGACGAGGCGGTGAACAAGATGTTCGCACCCGAGTTCCGCAACCGCCTCGATGCCATCGTGCCGTTCGCCTACCTCGGCAGCGAGACGGTCAGCCGCGTGGTCGACAAGTTCATCCTCCAGCTCGAGCTGCAGCTCGCCGAGCAGAACGTGCACATCCAGTTCGATGGCGATGCGCGTGACTGGCTGGCGAAGCGCGGCTACGACAAGATGATGGGCGCCCGGCCGATGGCTCGCCTGATCCAGGACAAGATCAAGCAGCCGCTCGCCGAGGAGCTGTTGTTCGGCAAACTGGCGCATGGCGGCGAAGTCCACGTCAGCATCAAGGACGACGCACCGGCATTCGAGCTGACCCCGGCAGCACCCAAGGTCGCCAAGCCGCGGCCGCCGAAGAGGGCGTCGGCAAAGGCGAAGAAGCCGCAGGCCGAGGAGTAGTTCTCACCTCGGGCCGGGCGAGGACGCGGGCGATCAGCCCGCGGTTTCGTCCGGCTCCGTTCCCGCAGGGACGAACGCGAAGCGGCATGACCGCTCGCCGCGCGCCATGCAGCTGCGGTGCTCCACCGCACGGCCCGACAGCCCCTCGAGCAGTGCCAGGTCGACCGCGCAGATAGCGTCGTCGCGCATTGCCAGGTCGTGGAACACGCAGTTGCGCGCCTCTATCTCGTCGTCGCCAGCAAGCCGGGCCTCGTAGCCGAGCTCGCGCATCAACGCGGCGATCGCTTCGGCGCTCGCGGGGCCACGCCCGGCGATGCGGGGCGCGAGTTGCCGGGCGATGTCGGCACCGATCCGCGCCATCGCTTCCGGCAACGCGTCAGGGCCGAGATGGCGGGCGAGCTCGACCACCAGGTTGCGCGCGAGCAGCGCATACTGGCGCGGAAAGAACGCCCGGCCGGCCGCGCTCAGCACGAAACCCTGCGAGGGCCGGCCCCGGGTCGAGATCTGCTCGGCCCGCTCGACCAGCCCGTCGCGTTCCAGCCCGCCCATGTGCAGGTGCGTGGCGTTGCGGGAGATACCCAGCTGCGCCGCGAGCGCCGGGATCGACAGCGGCGCGGGCGCGTGCAGCAGCAGCGTCAGGATACGCTCGCGGGTTCCGCCCGCCGGGGGCCCGGGCCTTTGCTCCATCCCGTCGCTGTAACCGCGTGCGAGGCTTTTGCAACTTTGTCATCATGTATATTGACAAAGATAGGGGGCGAGTTCATCCGGGCGCGGAACTTGTCACTGTGGGAGAGACGCGATGCTGCAATGGGCTGTCGGGATTTTCGCTGTGGGCGCCATCGGAGGCCTCGTGCTGGCCAGCTCGGTGTGGCACGGCCAGCTCGCGCCGTGGGCGCTCTCGCTGCTGCACGCCGCGCTCGGCGCGGCGGGGCTCGCGCTCACCGCCCTGGTCTTGTTCGGGCAGACCGGGGAGGTGCCGCCCAATACCGGTCTGGCGCTGCTGCTGCTGGTGATCGCCGCGCTGGGCGGGTTCTTCCTTGCTTCGTATCACTTGCGCAAGGTGCCCGGGCCCCGCGTGGTGGTGCTGATCCACGCCGGGGTCGCGGTGGTCGGCTTCGTGCTGCTGGCGGGCGGGGCCTTCCGGCTTTTCTGACCGTTCCATGGCCGCCCATCCGATCCATCCGGCGCTGGTGCATTTCCCCCTCGGACTGTTGCTGACGGCGACGCTCACCGACCTCGTCGGGCTCGCCGCGCCGTGGCCGGAGCCGCGCTTCGCCGCCTTGCTGATGGCGCTCGGGCTCTTCGCCGCGCTGCCGGCGATGGCCGCCGGGCTGTACGACTTCCGGCGCCTCGACGAGGCCCACGTGCCGCACGCGCTGCGTCATATGGGCGCAGTCGCGGTGGCGTGGCTCGGCTACTCGGTGGCACTGTACTTGCGCCGCGATGCGCTCGTCGGTGACGCCGAGCCTTCGATCGCGAGCATCGCGGTCGGCCTCGGCAGCGCCGCCGCGCTGGCGCTGGGCGGCTGGCTGGGCGGCGAGCTCGTCTATCGTTACGGGGCCGGGCGGATCGCGCCCTGAGGCGTAGCCGGGCGGCACACCGCCAGCCTGGGCGTGGAACTGCACACGGCAACCCGCCATTCTAGCGGCATGATCGCCGACTTCGCATGGATCCGGCCCGAGCCGCACGGCATCCATGTCGTCCCCGCCGATTGCTGGATCGATCCCTCGCGCCCCGTCGACAACGCGCTTGTGACGCACGGCCACGCCGACCACGCGCGCGGCGGGCACGGCCGCACACTCGCCACGCCGGAGACGCTGGCGATCATGGAGCTGCGCTACCAGACCCGCGAAGGCGCAATGCCCGCGCTGTACGGCGAGACGATGCGCCTGCCAGGCGAGGTGGATGTGACCTATGTGCCGGCCGGCCACGTGCTCGGCTCGGCGCAGCTCGTGCTCGAGCATGCGGGCGAGCGAGTGGTCGTGACCGGCGACTACAAGCGCCGTGCCGACCCGACCTGCCCGCCGTTCGAGGCCGTGCCGTGCGACGTGTTCGTGACCGAGGCGACTTTCGGCCTGCCGGTGTTCTGCCATCCGCCGATCGAGGCCGAGATCGGCAAGCTGCTCCACCGGCTGGCGGTGCGCCCCGAGCGCTGCGTGCTCGTCGGCGCCTACGCGCTGGGCAAGGCGCAGCGGTTGCTTGCCGAACTGCGCCGCGCCGGTCATCATGAGGTCATCTGGCTGCACGGCGCGATGGAGCGGATGTGCCGGCTCTATCAGGAGTTCGGCGTCGATCTCGGCGAATTGCGGCTGGTGTCCGACGCCACCAAGGAGCAGTTGCGCGGCGCGATCGTGATCTGCCCGCCCGCTGCGCTCAACGACCGCTGGAGCCGTCGCCTGCCCGATCCGATCACCGCGATGGCGAGCGGTTGGATGCGCGTGCGCCAGCGTGCGCGGCAGCAGAACGTCGAACTGCCGCTGATCATTTCCGACCATGCCGACTGGGGCGAGCTGACTCGCACCATCGCAGAAGTGAATCCGTCCGAGACCTGGATCACTCATGGGCGCGAGGAAGCGCTGTTGCGCTGGTGCCAGCTCCACCAGCGCAGTGCCCGCGCGCTGGCGCTGGTGGGCTACGAAGACGAGGACGACTGACGGTGGAAAGGTTCGCCGCCCTGGTCGACGGCCTCGTCTATACCCGCAGCCGCAACGGCAAGCTCGAGCTGCTCGCTGAGTATCTGCGCACCACGCCCGACCCCGACCGCGGGTGGGCGCTCGCGGCGCTGACCGACGGGCTCAACTTCCCCGCCATCAAGGCGAGCACGATCCGCAACCTGCTGATGGAGCGTGTCGACCCGGTCCTGTTCGCGCTGAGCCGCGATTTCGTCGGGGACACGGCGGAGACGGCAAGCCTGCTATGGCCTCAACCAGTTGGTGAAGTCACGACGCCACCAGCCTTAGGCGATATTGTTGATTTACTTGCACAAATGACCCGCGTGTCGGTGATAGGCGAGCTTCCGAAACTGCTCGACCGGCTGGATGCGGACGGACGCTACGCGCTGTTCAAGTTCGCCACCGGGGCCATGCGGGTGGGCGTCTCGGCGCGGCTGGCCAAGACCGCGTTCGCGCAGGCGTTCGGCGTCTCCGTCGAGGAGGTCGAGGAATACTGGCACGCGCTCGCCCCGCCTTACGTCGAGCTGTTCGCTTGGGCGGCCGACGGCGCGCCACCGCCCGATACCGGCGAGATGCCGCTGTTCCGCCCGTTCATGCTCGCGCACGCGCTCGAGGACGTCGTGCTCGACCTCGCCGACTATGTCGCCGAGTGGAAATGGGACGGGATCCGGGTGCAGATCGTCCATGCCGGCGGCGAGACGCGGCTCTATTCGCGCACCGGCGACGATGTGACCGGAACGTTCCCCGAAATGGCGGGGGTGCTGGACTTTCCCACTGTACTTGATGGCGAATTGCTGGTGCGGGGCACGCATCAGGGCGGCGAGGCGGGCGGTGCGGCGAGCTTCAACGCGCTGCAGCAGCGGCTGGGGCGCAAGACCGTTTCCAGGAAGATGCTCGAGGACTACCCGGCCTTCGTGCGACTCTACGACGTGCTCCTGCTCGACGGCGAGGACTTGCGCGACCTGCCGTGGACCGAACGGCGCGCGCGGCTTGAAGGGGTGATGGCGAGACTGCCGCTCGAGCGCTTCGATATCAGCGCCGTGGTCGAGGCCAACCACTTCGAGCATCTCGCCGAAATCCGCGCCGGCGCGCGCGACGCGGCGATCGAGGGGCTGATGCTGAAGCGCAAGGACAGTCCCTACGTCGCCGGGCGCCGGTTGGGCCTGTGGTACAAGTGGAAGCGCGACCCGCTGCTGATCGACTGCGTGCTGATGTACGCCCAGCGCGGCAGCGGCAGGCGAAGCAGCTTCTATTCGGACTATACGTTCGGCTGCTGGGATGGCGATCCCGACGCGGGGGCCGAGTTGCTGCCGGTCGGCAAGGCCTATTTCGGCTTCACCGACGAGGAGCTGAAGCAACTCGATCGCTATGTCCGCAATCACACCGTCAACCGCTTCGGTCCCGTGCGAGAGACCGACCGCAGCCTGGTGTTCGAGGTCGCGTTCGACAGCGTGCACGAGAGCAAACGCCACAAGTCGGGCCTCGCCATGCGCTTTCCGCGCATCAGCCGCATCCGCTGGGACAAGCCGGCGCATGAAGCCGACCGGATCGAGGCGCTGCGCAACCTGGTGCGCGACTAGGCTTGCGCGACGGCGGGGTCAGACCGTAAGGCGGGCACGCATTGAAACCCAAGCTTCTTACCACCCTGCCGGGTTACACGCCGCGGCTGTTCGTCGGCGACCTCTTCGCCGGGATCAGCGTGGCGATGGTCGCCATCCCGCTCAGCATTGCGATCGCCATCGCCTCGGGCGCGCCGCCGGCGGCAGGGCTCGTCACGGCAATTGTCGCCGGTTTCCTGATCTCCGCGCTCGGCGGCAGCCGGGTGCAGATCGGCGGCCCGACCGGGGCATTCATCGTCGTCGTCTACGGCGTGATCGCCGAGCACGGCTACGACGGGCTGGTGCTGGCGACGCTGATGGCCGGGGCGATCCTGGTGATCGCGGGCCTGCTGCGGGCCGGAAACCTGATCGCCTACGTCCCCGAGCCGGTGGTCAACGGCTTCACCATCGGCATCGCCGTGGTCATCGCCAGCAGCCAGCTCAAGGACCTGCTCGGGATCGAAGCGACGGGCGTACCGGCCGATTTCATCCCCAAGATGGCGACACTGTGGGCGGCGCGCGCCACCGCCGACTGGGTTTCGGTCGGAGCTGGGCTGACGACGCTGGCGTTGATGATCCTGCTGCGACGGCTGTGGCCCAAGCTGCCCGACAGGCTGATCGGCCCAGTGCTCGTCTCCATCGCGGCGGCGCTCGTGCTGCTGCCGGTGAGCACCATCGCCTCGCAGTACGGTGCCCTGCCGCGCAGCATGCCGATGCCCTCGCTGCCGCACGTCAGCCTCGCTCGCATGGGCGAGCTGATGCCGTCGGCCTTCGTGATCGCCTTCCTCGCGGCGATCGAATCGCTGCTTTCGGCCATGGTTGCCGACCGGATGATCGGCGGCAGCCACCGGCCCAACGCCGAAGTGCTGGCACAAGGCTGGGCCAACATCGGCTCGGGGCTGTTCGGCGGCCTGCCGGCGACAGGCGCGATCGCGCGCACCGCGACGAACGTGCGTGCCGGCGGCAAGACCCCCGTCGCCGGCATGATCCACGCCGCGGTGATTCTCGGCGTGATGCTCCTCGCCGCGCCGCTCGCCGGTTATCTGGCGATGCCGGCGCTGGCCGCGCTGCTGATGATGACCGCCTGGAACATGAGCGAGCCGCACAAGTGGAAGGACTACTGGAGATCGCCGAACGAGGAGCGGCTGCTGCTCCTGCTCACGCTCACGCTGACGGTTCTCGCCGATCTCACGGTCGCCATCGGCGTGGGCGTGGGCTTCGGCCTCGCGCTGCGTCTGCGCCAGAGCAAGCTGCAGGCCGAGGAATGGCACACGCCGGAACCGTGAGGGCGTTACTTAGGCAACTGGACCAGCTTCTCGCGCCCAGTCGCGCCGCGCAACATCTGCAGCCGTGACGTCGCCGTTCCGAGCGCCCTGGCGAGCAGCGCAAGAACCGCTTCGTTCGCTTCCCCGTCCTGCGGCTTGGCGCGCACTTTCACCAGCACGCGACCGTCGGCGATCTCGATGCCCTCCGAACGAGCGCCGGGGGTCACGCGCAGCGTCAAGCGGCCCTCGGCATCGGCCAGCGCACGAATCGCCGCGGCTGGCGGGAGGTCAGGCTTCGGTCTTGCCATGTTCTGGACCACGCAGCGCCGCAAGATGCCGGCGGGCGAGCGCGCAATAGCGCTCGGTCTGGAAGCGGACCTTCTCGACTTGCGCCTCGTCCTGCGTGCGCAGGAACCTGGCCGGGCGGCCGACCCAGATCTCGCGCGGCGGAATCGCTTTGCCAGGGCTGAGCAACGCGCCCGCCGCGAGCATCGCGCCTTCGCCGATCCGACAATCGTCCATCGCCACCGCGCCCATGCCGACGAACGCGCGATCTTCGAGCGTGCAACCATGGACTACCGCCATGTGGCCGATCACGCAGTCTTCGCCGATGATCGTCGGACAGCCGTCGGTGTCCGAGCGCGGGCCTTCGACGTGGAACACGCTGCCGTCCTGCACATTGGAGCGCGCGCCGACCTCAATCCGGTGGATGTCGCCGCGCAGGACACAGTTGTACCAGACGCTCGCCTCGGGGCCGATGGTGACATCGCCGATGATGCGCGCACCCGGAGCGATGAAAGCGCTCTCGTGAATCTGCGGCACCTTGCCTTCGAACGGCAGGACGGTCGCCCACGGAAAGCGTTCGGCGCTCATGCCCCGCTCCAGTCGTCGCGCAGGATTTCGTAGACGATCGTGTCACGCAGCGGCGGGGCGTAGCGCTCGTCGGGATAGTCGAGATCTTCGCGCCGGCGCATGCCGAGCCGCTTCATCAGGCCCCAGCTCGCGTCGTTGCCGACCACGGTGATGGCGATGATGCGCCCGGCGCCAAAACGACCGAAGCCGGCATCGAGCGATGCCGCGGCCGCTTCCTTGGCATAACCATGCCCCCAGGCGTCTTCGCGCAGGCGCCAGCCAATCTCGACCTCGCCGGCCACCGTGCTGCCGGGAGCGTCGGCGCGCTTGAGACCGCAGAAGCCGAGAATCTCGCCGGCCAGATGACCGCCGTCCGCCTTGCGCTCGACCACCCAGAAGCAGTGGCCGTTGCGCGCCGCGCAGGCCTCGACACGCTCACGCATCGTCGCCTGCTGCTCTTCAGTGAGGAGGTCGCCGAGCCAGCGCATGACTGCGGGGGTGTTGGTGTGACGGAAGAACTCCGGCCAGTCCTGGGGCCGCCAGTCGCGCAGCACGAGACGATCGGTTTCGAGACGCGCCTCAGCCATGCGCGCGCCGCCAGTCGGCCGCGTCGAGCCGGTAAACGATCGTCGGGTTGTGCTCGGGCGGATAGTCCGGGTCGGGATAGTCGAGCTCGGTGCAGCGGCGCAGGCCGAGCCGTTCCATCAGCCGCCACGAGGGAACGTTGCTGTCCGAGGTCTGGCCATAGACCGCGGCAAGGCCGAAGCGGTCGAAAGCAAGTGCCAGGGTCGCCTCGGCTGCTTCACGCGCGTAACCCTGGCCCCAGTAGTCGGCGCGCAGTGTCCACCCCATCTGGATCTGGCCCCGCAGCGGCCCGGGCGCGACCGCTGTATCGATCCGCGAGAGGCCGCACTTGCCGATCAGCGTGTCGTTGGAATTGAGCGCGACGAACACGAACGGCAGCTCGCCTTCGGCCGCAGCGGATGCCATCCGGGCAAAGCTTTGGGCGACTTGCTCGACGGTCTGCGTGCCGCCCAGCTTGTCCATCACCTCGGGCGTGTTCATGTGCTCGAGCCAGAGGGCAAGGTCGCCCGGGCGTTCGCGCCGAAGCACCAGCCGCTCGGTCTCGGCGACGATATCAGCCATTGAGCAGCCGCGCGGCGAGCGGCGCGTGGTAGGTCAGCACGCCCGAGCAGCCGGCGCGGCGGAACGCGAGCAGGGTTTCGAGCACCAGCGCGTCGCGCTCGCCTGCGCCGGCCGCGGCGCCCGCCTCGATCATCGCGTACTCGCCGCTCACCTGGTAAGCGAACACCGGCACTTCGAAGCGCTCCTTCACCCGGCGAACAATGTCGAGATAGGGCAGCCCCGGCTTGACCATCACGCTGTCGGCGCCCTCGGCGAGGTCGAGGGCGACTTCGCGCAGCGCTTCCTCGGCGTTGGCCGGGTCCATCTGGTAACCCTTCTTGTCGCCCTTCAGCAGCCCGCGCGAGCCGACCGCGTCGCGGAACGGGCCGTAGAACGCCGAGGCGTACTTGGCGGCGTAGCTCATGATCTGGACGTTCACGTGCCCGCCCATCTCGAGCGCCATGCGGATCGCCTTGACGCGCCCGTCCATCATGTCCGACGGTGCGATGATGTCGGCACCCGCCTCGGCCTGGACGACCGCCTGGTCGACCAGCACGGCGACGGTCTCGTCGTTGAGCACGTAGCCCGCGTCGTCGACCAGGCCGTCCTGCCCGTGGCTGGTGTAGGGATCGAGCGCGACGTCGGTCAGCACGCCGATATCGCTGCCGCAGGCATCGCGGATCGCCTTGATCGCTCGGCACATCAGGTTGTCGGGGTTGAGCGCCTCGCGGGCGTCTTCGCGACGCAGGTTCGGCGGCGTGTTGGGAAACAGCGCGACGCACGGGATGCCGAGCGCGACGGCTTCCTTCGCGCGCGCGGCGATCCCGTCGACCGACCAGCGCGACACGCCCGGCAGGCTGGCGATGGGCTGCTCTTCGCCTGCGCCTTCGGTGACGAACAGCGGCCAGATCAGATTGGCCGAAGTCAGCACGGTCTCGGCATGGAGCGCGCGGCTCCACGCGGTGGCGCGCGTACGGCGCAGGCGTGTGGCGGGATAGGAGGCGGTCATCGGCGGGCGTCTGCCGGAAAACACGCCGCTGGGCAATGTGCCCGGCCTTTCGCGGGTCAGCCGACCACGCGCCTGGTTTCGAGGCGATCGATCTCGCGCACCGGTTCCTGCTTCGCCGCCGGATCGGGCGCCAGCGTGGCCAGCGCGGCACCGGGCGCGACCTTCTGCAGCTCGCCAAGGCGGGCGCGGAAATTGGCCAGCTCGCGGCCGGACAACTGCGCGCGGGTGACGAAGGCAACGCTCGCCGGGTTCACCGTCGCGCCATCGCGATACATCTCGTAGTGCAGGTGCGGCCCCGTCGAGAGGCCGGTCGAGCCGACATAGCCGATCACCTCGCCGCGGCGGACGCGTTCGCCGGGGTGCACCGCGATACGGCTCATGTGGCCATAGCCCGTCCCCATCCCGCCGCCATGCGCCAGCTTCACGTAGTTGCCGTGCCCGCCGTGGCGGCCGGCGAACTGCACCGTCCCGTCGCTCACCGCATAGATCGGCGAGCCGTAGGGGGCGGCAAAGTCGATCCCCGCGTGCATCCGGGTATAGCCCAGGATCGGGTGGCGCCGCCGGCCGTAGGTCGAGGAAATGCGACCGGAGACGGGGGCGACCAGGCCCGAGCGCTGCTCGCCGACGCCCGAGGCTTCGAAGAAACGGCCGTCGCTGCCCCAGCGCATCAGCTGCTTGCGCGGCTTCCCGCCGCGAAGCAGCCCCGCATAGAGCAGCTTGCCGGCCTCGATCTCGCCGGTTTCGGCGCGCTTGTATTCGACGATCAGGTCAAATTCGTCGCCGGCGGCGAGGCCGCTGCCAAGGTCAATTTCGTCGTTGAGGGCGCGCAGGTACTGCTGGACGGCGGCGGCGGGGGCGCCGGCTGCGCGGGCCGAGCGGTACAGGCTGGGGCCTACCACACCACGCACGCGCAGCGGCGTCGTATCGACCTTGATCGGCCGCGGATCGAGCGCGATGTGCCCGTCTGCGCCGCGCTCGACCGCCAGCTGCAGGTCGAACCGGGCACGGAACGACAATCCATCGACCGGCCGCGGAAGACCCGGCGCCGGACGACGGCCGAGGGTGATGTCGACCCTCGTGCCGGGGGAGATCTCCGCCAGCGGCAGTTCGTTGGAGATCATCGCCGCGATAAGGTCCGCTTCGCCCGCACCGGCGCCCGCGCGCAACAGCATGCGCGCGAAGCCGTCGCCCTGCGCGAGCGTCGCCTCGAGGTCGAGGCGCGGCCGTTCCGGCGCGTCCTTGAGCGGCAGAACTCGTGCGGTCGCGCCCATGTGGCGGCCGCTGTCGGCCCCGAGAGCCAGCGGCATGATCATCTGGCTGCGGAATTCGTCACGCACCGGATCGTCGATCGCCATCACCGGTGCGGCTTTGAGCGGCGCGAAATCGGGCCATCCCGCCAGGGCCAGCGCGGACAGGCCGAGCAACGTGACGGCGCCGCGGAGCCACCGGCGCGAGCCGATGTCCTGGGCGAGGTCGGGCACCAGATCGATGGCGGCAAGCTTTTCGGATGCACGCTGGCACCACTGGCCATAATGCTCGGCGATGGCGCGAATGCGCGCGGGCGCGGCATCGGACAGGATTTGCGCCTGCGACAACTGCGCCGGAGGGAAGTCACCCCCGCACGGGACCGGTGCCCCGTAGCCTCCGCGCTCCTTGAACAAACGCGCCCTCCTTTGCGGCCGCGCGACTGTCCCTGCCGATCCATGCAGGGACAGCGCGGCCCGATCCCGGCGTTTCTCTGACAAAGCGATCTGACGCCATAAAGTTAATTTTGCCTAAAGCACGACCAGCCGAGTCCGCCGTGCGCCGAGCCGTGTGTCCGTACGGGAACCGCGCGACATCCACGGCTTGGCTTGCGCCCACGGTGACGCGCCGCCACATTGTCGCGCATCGTGACCGCTTCCCGCACCGACGGCCGGCTGCGCGCCGTGCTCGGACCGACCAATACCGGCAAGACGCATCTCGCGATCGAGCGGATGTGCGGTCACTCAAGCGGCGCGATCGGCTTCCCGCTGCGACTGCTGGCACGCGAGGTCTACGACCGCGTTCGCGCGCTCAAGGGCGACGCCCAGGTCGCGCTGATCACCGGCGAAGAGCGTATCGAGCCGCCGCAGGCGCGCTATTTCCTCTGCACCGCCGAGGCGATGCCGAGGGACGGCGGAGGCCTGGCCTTCGTCGCGCTCGACGAGGCCCAGCTCGCGGCCGACCGCGAGCGCGGGCATATCTTCACCGACCGCCTGCTTCACGCCCGCGGTCGCGAGGAGACGATGCTGCTCGGCTCGGCCACGCTCGAGCCGATGGCCAGGGCGCTGCTGCCGGGGATTGCGATCGAGGAGCGGCCGCGCTTCTCGACGCTGGCCCATGCCGGCACGGCCAAGCTCTCGCGGCTGCCGCCGCGCTCGGCGGTGGTCGCCTTCTCGGTCGAGCAGGTTTACGCAGTCGCCGAAATGCTCCGCCGATTCCGCGGCGGCGCGGCAGTGGTGATGGGCGCGCTGAGCCCCGAGACTCGCAACCGCCAGGTCCAGCTCTTCCAGTCGGGCGAGGTCGAATACATCGTCGCCACCGACGCGATCGGCATGGGATTGAACCTCGACGTCACCCACGTCGCCTTCGCCGCGCTGAGCAAGTTCGACGGCGTGCGCCAGCGACGGCTGACGCCGGCCGAGATGGCGCAGATCGCAGGCCGCGCGGGCCGCCATCAGCAGGACGGCACCTTCGGCACGCTCGCCGGGCCCAAGGGCAGCGGTACGCTCGAGCTGACCGAAGACGAGATCTACGCCATCGAGCAGCACCACTTTGCGCCACTCACGAAGCTGTTCTGGCGCGAGGCCGAACCGCGGTTCGATTCCATCGCCACCTTGCTGGCCGATCTCGAGGCGCGTCCGGAGGCACCTCAGCTCGCTCCCGCGCCCGAGGCGATCGACCTCGCCGTGCTCAAGCGGCTGGCCGAGGATCCAGCAGCGCTCGATGGCGTCACAACGCCCGGCCAGGTGCGGCGTTTCTGGGAGACCTGCCAGCTGCCGGACTTCCGCCAGCAGGGGCGGGACACGCACGCGCGCTTCGTCGCCCGGCTGTGGCAGGACCTGCGCGACGGTCAGCTCGGCGCCGATTATGTCGCCGCACGGATCGCCGAACTGGGCCGTACCGACGGCGACATCGACACGCTGCAGGGACGTATCGCGGCGATCCGCAGCTGGGCCTACATCTGCCAGCGGCCCGACTGGGTGCTCGCGCGCGACGAGATGGCCGGACGCGCCCGGGCTGCAGAAGCCCGCCTGTCCGACGCGCTGCACCAGCGCTTGACCGAACGCTTCGTCAACCGCAGGACCGCGATCCTGATGAAGACGATGGGCAAGGACGCCGGATTGCTGCGCGTGGCGCTTGACGGAAGCGATCGCGTACTCGTCGAGGACCAGCCGATCGGCCACCTCGAAGGATTCCGCTTCGTGGTCGACGCCATGGCGAGCAGCGAGGACCGCAAGCTGATGCTGGCAGCGGCCGAGAAGCACCTGCCGCACTTGCTCGCGCTCAAGGCGCAGGCGCTGGTGAAGGACGAACTCGGCGAGTTGGTGATCGAACAGGGCGAGATACGCCGTGCAGGGCGGGTCGTGGCGCGGCTCGAGCGCGGCAGGTCCCCTGGCCGCCCGCGGCTGGTTCTGGCGAAGGAGCTCGGCGCGCTCGATCCGGTACACAAGGCCAGGCTCGGCGATGCGCTCGGTCACTGGCTCGAAGTTGAGCTGGCGCCACTGGCCTCGTTGCGCGCGATCGAGGCCGCGGCGCTCGATCCAAACGCCGGCAGCGAGGTGCGCGCGCTGCTGCTGACGCTGGCCGACGGCAATGGCGTGATTGCCCGCGAGCACGCCGGTCTGGCGCACGTCGCCAAGGAGAAGCGGCCGCTGCTGCGCCGGCTTGGCGTCACCATCGGTGCGCTCGACGTGTTCGTGCCGGCGCTGCTGAAGCCGGCGCCGCGCAGGCTGCTGCACGCAATCGGCGCCGATCCCCGTCAGCTTTCCGAACAGATGGAACCGGTTATTGAAGGCAGCAAGCGGGTACCTGCCGGCTACCGGCGCGCCGGGAGCCAGGCAATCCGGGTCGACATGGCCGAGAAGTTGTTCCGCGCGGCGCACGAGCAGCGCGCCAGAGGCGGCGGCGGGTTCCTGATCGACCTGGCGCTGGCGACGTCGATGGGCCTGAAGCCCGACAATGTCCGCCATCTGCTGCGCGACGCCGGCTTCAGACCAAGCCACGCGCGCCCACTCGCCGAGGGTGCATTCGGCCCGCCGGCGCCGGTCTGGTGGAGCTGGCGCCCGCCGCGCAAGGACCGGCAACCGACGGAGCGGGAAGCCGCGCCGGCGCCCGAGGGCAGCGCTTTCGCCGCGCTCGCGGGACTGGTGCGCTAGGGCGCGCAGCAGGCCAGTGCGCCTCGATCGCCTGTTGTTCAACTTGCGCCTCGCCAAGAGCCGGACGCTCGCCCAGCGCTGGATCGCCGAGGGCCACATCCGCCGCAACGGCGAACGCGTGACGCGGCAGGATCAGGCTGTCGCGCCCGGCGACGTGCTCACCCTTCCGCTCGCGCGCAAGGTTCTGGTGATAGAGCTGCTGGCGCTGCCCGCGCGGCGCGGTCCGGCGGCCGAGGCACAAGCCTGCTATCGCCACCTTGACGGTGGCGGCGCAAAGCGCATAGCGGGCGAAACCGCGCAAGCAGAAGGGAAAGCGCAACAATGACCTACGTCGTCACCGAGGCCTGCATCAAATGCAAGTACACCGACTGCGTCGAGGTCTGCCCGGTCGACTGCTTCTACGAGGGCGAGAACATGCTCGTCATCAACCCGTCCGAATGCATCGACTGCGGCGTCTGCGAACCCGAATGCCCGGCTGAAGCAATCCTGCCCGACACCGAGGGCGGCCTCGAGCAGTGGCTCGAGCTCAACTCAAAGTTTTCGGCCGAATGGCCGAACATCACCCAGAAGAAGGACCCCCCGGCGGACGCCGACGAGCACAAGGGCGAAGAGGGCAAATTTGACCTCTACTTCACCCCGGAGCCAGGTGCAGGCGACTGACACTCGCCGCGAGGGGCCTCACGGCCGCGATTCCGCGCCGTTGCCCGGGAAACGGGCAGGGGTGGTAATTTTATTGCGAATCTGCTACATCCGCGCGTGACTGCCGTCCGCTATTAGCGGTGGCAGGCGGACAAGGAAGGCAGGTTTCCGCCAGCAGCGTCGAAAATAAGGCAAGCCAGGTCGCCGACGGGTCGTGCGGCCGGAATGTTGCTGACGCTCATCCCAGCGGGAGTCGTGCCGGTACGAAAGGACAGTAAATGGCTGTAAATGCCCCCGCTTTCGATGTCGGCGACTACGTGGTGTACCCCAAGCATGGGGTCGGTCGGGTGGTCGAGCTGCAGAGCGAGGAAATCGCCGGGATGAAGCTCGAACTCTACGTGCTGCGTTTCGAGAAGGAGCGCATGACGCTCCGGGTTCCGGTCAACAAGGTCGAAGCTATCGGCATGCGCAAGCTTTCCAGCGACAAGACGCTGAAGGAAGCGATGGAGACGCTCAAGGGCAAGCCGAAGGTCAAGCGCACGATGTGGTCCCGGCGCGCGCAGGAATACGAAGCGAAGATCAATTCGGGCGACCTGGTGTCGATCGCCGAAGTGACGCGCGACCTGTTCCGCCCGGAAGACCAGCCCGAACAGAGCTATTCGGAACGGCAGATCTTCGAGGCCGCCTCGAGCCGTCTCGCACGCGAGCTCGCGGCGATGGAGAAGACCGACGAGCCGACCGCGCTGACCAAGATTCTCGACGTGCTGAAGAAGCACGCGCCGCAATATTACGAGAGCACCGAGGTCGCCTGACCGCGCACAACGGCGCACAAGGGCGCACAACGGCGGCGCGGCCGCGCAGAAAGGCCGCTCAGGGGAACCTGGGCGGCCTTTTCGCGTGGCGGCCGCGCTCGGCGAAACGCCGATGCCCGTCGACGAAATCGGTTGAGCCACCGGTCCGCGCTGCTGTATTGCAGCGCTAATACAGGAGGCCGGAGGAGGCAACGCTGGCGAACGGCTTGCGTTGGCCGCGCCGGGGCGGCACCATCCGGCGACGAGCAGCGGGGGACGAGGCCTGTGCCTGCGAACAAGCTGAGAGTGCGCGAAGCAGTGTTCGCAGTCGCCATGGGGACTCTGGCGGCGGGCGGCGCCGCGTTGATCCTCACCGAGGGCGACGATGAGGGCGCGCCGGCGGCCGCGGGAGCCAGCGAGCGCACCTATGCCGTCGCCCCGTTCGAGGAGGTCGCGACGGTCGGGCCGCAGGACGTGGTCGTCACGCTCGGCGATGGCTATGCAGTCCGCTCCGAAGGAACGGCCGAGGCGCTCAGCCGCCTCGAGGCGGTGGTCGAGGACGGCAGGCTGACCATTCGGCCGAAGGGCCAGTTCGCCGGCGGCTTCAACTGGGGCCGCGTCGCGGGGGCGACGTTCTACGTCACCTTGCCCAGGCTCGAAGCGGTCTCGCTCGCGGGGTCCGGCGATATGCGCGTCGACCGCATCAGCGGCGAGCGCTTCGAAGGCTCGGTGGCCGGACCGGGCGAACTGGCCATCGGTGCGATGGAGGTGGAACGCGCGGATTTCACGATTGCCGGGCCCGGCAACCTCGTCGCCGCGGGCACCGCCCGGGAAACGCATGTCTCGATCGCCGGCTCCGGCGAAGTGCGCGCCGGCGGATTGCGCAGCCGGACGGCTTCGGTCTCCATGGCCGGGTCGGGCGATGCCGCGCTCACCGTCGACGAGGACGCCAGGGTTTCGATCATGGGCAGCGGCGACGTCGAGATCGCCGGACCGGCGCGGTGCACGGTGTCGCGGATGGGCAGCGGCGACGTTCGCTGCAACGAGAGCAAAGTCGAGCCTCGTTGACTACAGATGTAGTTGATAGTAACCCGGCAGCGGGACACTGCCGGGAGGCACTGACATGCGAAAATACCTAACCCTTGCGCTGGCCGGCGCCTCAGCCGCGCTCGGCGGGACCATTGGCTTTGCCCAGGATGCTGCGGGCGAGCAGCAGACCTACACCGTGGGCGAATTCGAGCGCGTCTCGGCCGTGGGCCCGCAGCACGTGCGGATTTCGGTCGGGCCGGCGAGATCGGTCCGCGCGTCAGGGCCGCACGAGACGCTCGCCAAGCTCGAGGCCGTGGTCGAGGACGGCGAGCTCAGGATCCGGCCGAAGCCGCCCTACCGGCGTGACATGGATTGGCTGCAGTTCGAAACCGTGACCTTCCACGTGGCGTTGCCCCGGCTCGCGGCGGCGTCGCTGACCGGATCGGGAGACATGACCGTCGACCGGGTCGACGGTCGCGATTTCTCCGCTGCCGTCGCCGGATCGGGCGGGCTCGCGATCGATTCGCTGGCGGTCGACAGCGCCCGCTTCGCCGTTGCCGGCTCGGGCAATGTCACCGTGCGCGGCCGCGCACGCGATTCACACATCTCGATCGCCGGTTCCGGCGACGTGCAGGCACGCGACGTCACGAGCGCCACGGCGTCGATTTCGATCGTCGGCTCGGGCAACACGGCGCTGACCGTGAATGACGAGGCACGCGTCTCGATCATCGGCAGCGGCGATGCCGACATCGCCGGTCCCGCCCGGTGCTCGGTCTCGCGCATGGGCCGCGGCGAGGTGACCTGCGGCAACGTCGAACGGGCGCGCCGGCAAAGCTAGTTCACCCGCGCGCAATCCTGCCGTGCCTATGGCGCGGAGCAAGGAGCGCGACGAATGAGCCATATCAAGCGATTGATAGCCCTTGCCGCGGCAACCCTTGCGCTACAGGGCTGCCTCGCCAAGACGGCGTTCGATGTCGCCACGCTGCCGGTCAAGGTCGCCAGCAAGGGCGTCGACATGGCAACGACGAGCCAGTCCGAGGCGGACCAGAAGCGCGGCCGCGAGATCCGCCAGCGCGAGGAGCGGCTCGGCCGACTGCAGCGCGATTACGGCCGGCTGATGCAGAAATGCCAGGCCGGCGACCGCAATGCCTGCGACGATGCCCGCCTGACTTACGCGGAGATCCAGCAACTGCTGCCGATGGTCCCCGGCGAACCTGAGGCCAACTAGGCCGCAGCGCGCCCGAGCCGGTCGTTGATCGCGGCCCCGATGCCGTCCTCCGGGACCGGCGCGACGGCAATGCGCGGACGGTCGGATGCCGCCGCCAGATGCAGGCAGGCATAGAGGCGGGCCGCGGCAAGCGCGAGATCGCCGGTTTCCGACAACGAGCAATCGCCGGCGACCGGGCCGAAGCCGATGAGAAACTCGTCGGCCTCCGCCTCGCGGGCCTGCAGCCGCACCGGCTTGCCGGGCGAATAATGCCGCGCGAGCTGGCCCGGCGCCTCGATCCCGGCGTCGGCCAGGGCGCGCGGCGGGCCGAGCAGGCCCGCCAGTTCGGCTTCGGGAATCGGGCCGGGGCGCAGCAATTGCCAGCTGCCGTCCTCGCGCAGCGCGACGATGGTCGACTCGATCCCGCGGCGGCAAGGGCCACCATCGACCACCGCGTCCACCGCCTGCCCGAGCGATCGCGCGACATGCCCGGCCGCGGTCGGGCTGACATCGCCGCTGCGGTTGGCCGATGGCGCCGCGAGGGGGATGCCGACCTCGCCGAGCAGGCGCTGCATCACCGGGTGATCGGGCATCCGCAAGGCGATGGTTGCGAGGCCGGCTGTGACTGCCGGCACGACCGGAGACTCCGGGCGTGAGGGCAGCACGAGAGTCAGGGGGCCCGGCCAGTACTTCTCCGCGAGCATTTCGGCGCGATCGTCGAAGCGGGCCAGCGCGCGCGCCTGCTCCAGCGACGCGAGGTGGACGATCAGCGGGTTGAAATCGGGGCGGCCCTTGGCGCGGTAGATCGCCGCCACCGCGTCTTCGCGGTCGGCGCGCGCGGCGAGACCGTAGACCGTCTCGGTCGGCACGGCGACCAGCCGTCCTGCGCGCAGCAGCGCCGCCGCCCGGGCGATCCCGGGCTCGTCCGGGACGAGAATCAGGGGCAGGTCGCCGCTCATCGCCTGCGCGCTACAGCCGCGAACGCGCGAGGCCAAGCGATGCCCTATCCCGCCGGCGTTCCCGGTACGTGGAAAGTCCCCGGCTCGGGCCGCGCGATGGCGGTCTGCTGCGGCTCCGGCACCTGCGGCAGCCACGAATAAGGGATGCGATAGGCGCGATAGACCGCATTGGTGCGGCGCCCGCCCTCGCCCGGCGGATTCATGAACTCCCACACGATCTCGTTCTTGGCGTTCACTTCGAACACGCGGCCCGGCGCGCCCTCGGTGACCAGGGTGTTGCCATTGGGCAGCCGCTGCGCCGAGCTGATGTTGGTGCTGTAGAAGTTGGGCGCGGTATACGACCAGACGACCTTGAGGCTGACCGGGTCGATCTCGAGCACCCGCGAATTGGCGCGCTGGTAGATCGCATTGCCGGTCGGCGAGATCGGGCTCGGATCGCCGTAGCCGGCCGCGCCGCCGTTATCGAACACCAGCAGGTTGCCCGCGCCCGGCAGACCCGGCGGGATCAGGTGCGCGTGGTGCTGGCCGATGATCTGGCCGATCGCGGCCTGCTCGGGCGTTGCGCTGAAATCCGGCCCCAGGCGCCAGACGATCGCGCCGTTGCGCGCGACAATCGCAACCACGCTCGACTGGCGGCTGCTGACGATCACGTTCCGCGGATCGAACCGCGCGTCGCCGGCATCGAACCACTTGTTGGGGCCGACATAAGTCGCCGAGTTGAGATGCAGCCAGTCATAGCCCGGGCGCACGCCCAGGCGGCGGATCGCGGCGCGCGCGGCGGCGTCGTAACCGATCTCGCCCACGTGATCGGCGGCATGCCAGTCCCAGGTGACGTCGCCCTGCGCGTCGAGCTCGATCAGGCGATCGTCGTCCAGCGTCACGTCGGCGATCGTCGGATCGGTACGCGCGGCGTGAGCGAGAAGGAGCGTCGTCCCGCCGCGCGGGCCGGGCGTCGCCTGCGGGGAGTAATACCCGGCGGGGAAATCGCTGCGCTGCCAGTCGTGATGCTGGCGAGCGCTCCATTGCGTCGTGCCGCCACTGTCGATCCGCTCGCCACGATCGAACCGCCAGAGTTCCTTCCCGTCGAAGTCCTCGGCAATCAGCGCCGTCGCCTCGAGATGGCCCGGGAATGCCCCGGCGGGCGCGATCACCACGCCGCCCGGCAGCACGCGCGCCGGGCCGCCGGAGGAGAGGTTGAACCCCTCCCAGCGCTTGACCACGCGTCCGTTCATGTCGAGCACCAGCACCGCCGGGGTGTCGAGCACCGAAATGACGGTGAACCCGTTCCAGGCCTGCGCCGGATCATAGATCGTCGTCCCGGTCGGGAAGACCGTCGGCGCGGCTTCCATCGGGTCCGCCGCCAGTCCTGCCGCGAGCAGCATCGCCGCGGCCAGGTACGGCCGCATTGCCCTGATTGTCATCCTCAACCCCCAACCCGGGAAGGCGTGCTCCACGGGCCATCCTAAGCAAATGCGCCGGCCGCACAATCGTTGGAGTGCTTTTCCGCGCTTGACGCGGGGGACGCGGCTGGCCGAGGCAGATGCGCATGACCGACCCGGGTGACCCGCTCGACCGAATCGCCGCCGCGCTCGAGCGCCTCGCGCCGGCTGCCACCGCGCGGACCGACTGGCGGGCGCAACCGGCCTATCTGTGGACCGGCCACGGCGCTCGCGCGATCGCGCGGATCGAGGCGCCACGCATCGAGCTGCTGCGCGGGATCGAGCGCCAGAAGCTGGCCGCGACCGAAAACGTCGCCCGGCTCGCGGCCGGCCACGCGGCGCACGACATGTTGCTGTGGGGCGCGCGCGGGATGGGCAAGTCGGCCTTGGTGCGTGCGGCAGTCGCGGCCGCCCAGGCGCCTGCGCCGGCGAAGCTGGCGCTGGTCCAGGCCGGCACCGACGCGCTCGATTCGCTCGCCGGTCTGTTCGCCGAGCTTGGCGCCGTGGAGCGCAACTTCCTCGTGTTCATCGACGATCTCGGGTTTGCCGAAGGCGACACGCACGGGCCGCGCCACCTGCGCAGCTGGCTCGACGGCGGGGTCGAAGCACGGCCCGGCAACGTGCGCCTGGCGGTAACCTCCAACCGGCGCGCCATCCTGCCGCGGCACGCGGTCGAGCAGGACGATCCGCTCAATCCGCGCGACGCCGTCGACGACCAGCTCGCGCTGGCCGACCGCTTCGGGCTGTCGCTCGGCTTCCACGCCTGCTCGCAGGACGAATACCTCGCAATCGCCCGCGGCTACGCCGAAGATCACGGCCTTGCCTTCGAGGATGCGGAAGCGCTCGAATGGGCCAAGCGTCGCGGCGCCCGCTCGGGACGAGTCGCCTGGCACTTCATCACCGAGCTTGCGGGGCGCGCGGGGCAACCCCTGACATATTAGCCGGACCTAGCCGGCGGGCCTCTCGTACACTTCCGAGGGCTGCTGCAGCTGACGGACCGGCGGCAGGCTGGGCCCGCTGATGCGCTTCGGCGCAGCGGCGGGCACGGCACCGGGCGCGGTGACGCGCCAGATGATGTTCGCGGTATCGTCGCTCACCAGCAGCGCCCCGGTCTTGTCCCATGCGACCCACGTCGGTCGGCCATGGGTCTCCCCGCTGCCGGCGAGGAAGCTGCCGAGGACCTGCACCGGCTTGCCCAGCGGATTGCCGCGCTCATCGAAGCGAACGAACACCACGTCGTAGCCGGCGAGCGGCTTGCGGTTCCACGAGCCGTGGCGGGCAATGAACGCGCCCTGCCCGAAGGCATTGCCCATGCGCGACCCTTCACGGGTGAAGGCGAGGCCGAGCGCGGCCACGTGAGGACCGAGCGCGTATTCGGGAACGCGGGTGTACTCGGTGAGGAAATTGGGCATCGGGTCCTTGACCCGGTCGTCGATCTTGTCGCCCCAGTAGACCCACGGCCAGCCGTAGTTGACGCCCACGGGCACGTTGGTGAGGTAGTCCGGCACGAGGTCCGAGCCGAGCTGGTCACGCTCGTTGACGGTGACCCACAGCTCGCCGCTCCACGGATTCCAGGCGAGCCCGTTGGGATTGCGCAGCCCCGCGCCGTAGACTCGTGCCATGCCGCTGGCGAGATCGAGTTCGTGAATCGCGGCGCGATTGGCTTCGGCATCGATGCCCGCGTCGCCGATGTTCGACGAGGAACCGACCGCGATATAGAGCTTCTTGCCGTCCTCGCTGAGCAGAAGGTTGCGCATCCAGTGATTGCCCGCGGGGGGCAGGTCCAGCAGCTTGACCGGCGCACCGGTGAGCGCAGTGGCGCCTTCGGCATAGTCGAAGCGCAGCAGCGCGTCGTGATTGGCGACGTAGAGCTTGCCATCCTGCCAGGCGATGCCCGAGGGCGAGGACAGGTCGCTGCGCAATTCGTGTCGCTCCTCGGCCCTCCCGTCGCCGTCCGCATCGCGGAGAAGCACCAGCTTGTTGGGCGAAGGCACGCCGGCGCCGGCGCGCGCGAACAACAGGCCGGCGATGAAGTTGGTGATCCCGCCGCCGCCGGCGACGATTCGCGCCGGCGCGTTGCTTTCCGCCACGAGGATGTCGCCGTTGGGCATCGGATAGATGATCCGCGGATGCTCGAGCCCTTCGGCGAAGCGCGTGACCACGAGGCCCTCGGCCGCCTTGGGCGCGGCACCGTCGGGCCAGCCGATCGGCTTCACCACCCCGACCGTGGGGATCGTCTGCGGGTCGGGTTCGGCCAGCTTCGGATCGGTGCCGCTCACCTCCGCGACGGTATATTCGGCCGGGTCGCCGCGGATGATCCACCACGCGGCAACGCCAAGGATGAGCAGGACGACCAACAGGCCGATGGCGATTTTCTTCAGGATCCTCATCGTGCGCTCGATAAGCCAAGGGTGCCTTCCCGGCAACGGGATAGGCGGCTAAGTCGAAGCCCATGTACGACTTTGCCGCCAATCCGACCCTGGCCAAGCCCGAACTCTATCGCGAACTGCTCGCCGCCGCAGACGCGCTGACCGCGACCGAGCCCGACGCCGTCGCCAACATGGCCAACCTTGCCGCGCTCGTCTGGCAGCTGGTGCCGGACCTCAACTGGGCCGGATTCTACCGCCTGATCGACGGCGAGCTGGTGCTCGGACCGTTCTGCGGCAAGCCGGCGTGCATCCGCATCGCTCTCGGCACCGGCGTGTGCGGTACCGCGGCCGCGCTGGCCGAGACGCAGCTGGTGGAAGACGTCCGGGCCTTTCCCGGCCACATCGCCTGCGATGCCGACAGCCGGTCCGAGCTCGTCGTTCCGGTGCTGCGCGACGGCGCGGTGATCGCCGTGATCGACCTCGACAGTCCGCGCCTGGCGCGATTCGACATGGACGACCGCGCCGGCCTCGAGGCGCTCGCCGCGCTGGCTGCCCGGCGAATCTGACCGGGTCAGGGCGAACCGCCGGCCGGCGGCCCCCTTGCCTGGGCGATCGTGAGCGCTGGGCGCAGTCGCAGCGTGCCGAGACGCCCGGTCGGGCTGGACGGCCCGATCTCGACGTCGAGCGACATATCGTTCGCCAGCGTGAGACCCAGCACCTGCTCGCTGCTCGCTGCCAGCCGAAGGTGATAGCGCCCGTAGACCACGCGCTGGAACAGGAAGAAGCCGTCGAATTCGCTGAGCGTGCTCGCCGCGGCCGCGCCGTTCTCGTCGACCAGCTCCAGCTCGACGCCCGCCAGCGCGGTCCCTTCCGGCGACGCGAGCACGCCTTCAATCTCGCCGGTGGGCGAGACGGCCAGTTCGATGACCGCGGCGACACCCGGGCGCGGGGTGACCACAACGCCCTTGCTGCGGGCGACCAGGAACGGGTCGGTCAGCGTCGATTCGTCGATCGAGACGAGGATCCTGTCGTAAGGCTGGAGGCCCTCGACGAAGGCGTGTCCCTGGCGATCGGTCGGATCGGCCGAACCGCGCTGGCCGGCATTGATGCCGACACCCGCGATGGCTTCCTCGCCCGGCGAACGACGACCGTCGCCGTTCTCGTCGAGGAATACCGAAACCGCTGCCTGGCCGCGTTCGGCCAGCTTGTCGCTCGACATCCGCCATCCGCCGCCAAGCGGGTCGGGTCCGAGGCTGAAGGCAAGCGTTAGATTGGCGCCGACCCCGCCAGCGGTGTCGACGCGTGCGCTGCCGCGCAAGTCCAGCTGGCGGAAATGGCGCACGTAGCCGAGCTCGAACTCGGTAAGTCCGGTGCGCCTGGTGTGCTCGACGTCGAACCGCAGGTCGGAGCGGTCGTCGAGCACCTTTTCCAGCGTCATGCTCGCGGTATCGAACCCCCGCCGCGGCCCGCCCAGGCGATAATTGACTTCGCCGCGAGCCGTCAGGCCGAGAAACCGCGTGTTCGCCAGCAGACCGACGCTGGTGCCCTCTTCGTCGTCATTTCCCCCTTCGGTGTCGCGGCGGATCACAAATCCGGTCAGCGCCATGCGCGGCAGCATCAGCGAGGCCCGCATTAGGAATTCATTAACCTTCTTGCCGTCGCGCCCGGTCGTTCGCCGGTAGCCCGCGGAAAGTGGGATCGGCGTGCGTCCGGCTCTGACGACGGTGTCGAACTGCACCCGGTGCGCGCTGCTCTCGTTCTTGCCGACGAGCCCGCTGGTGTAGCCGCCGTCGACGAAGAAGCTCTCCGCCTGAACGTTTATCTTGCCGATCCGGCCGAGCAGATCGGCGCGATAGGCCCGGCCACGGCCGAACTCCTGCGCCGCACCGAGGTTGACCAGCAGCGGCCCCACCGCGCGCTGCAGGGTGAACTCGGCGTAGTCGCGCCGCCGCGCGTCGATATACAGCGAATGGCCGCTCGCCCCGACCACCGTGCGGCGATCGAGGCCATATTGCACGCCAGCGGCGTATTGCCATCCACGGTCCTGCTGCGCACCGGGGGGCCCGCGGCTGAAGGATATCAGATCGCGATTGCGCTGGATGATTCCAGCCCAGTATTCGAGCTTGCCGGCTGGGACGGCACCCACGCCTACCGGGATCGACTGGCTTTCGCGGCGGATCTGCCCTTGCGGGCCGTAAAGCACTACCTCGAGATCGTTGTTGCCATAGATCAGCCCGACCTCGAATTCATAACGTCCGTCGACACTGCCGCCCTGGTACGCCAGCAGCTGGCCGTTGCGATAGAGTTCGGCGTCCCAGCCGAGCGGGAGGGTGCCGCGCAGGGTGGTCGAGCCGAAGCGCGTCGACCGGGCGAGCGCACGATTGCTGAGGAAGACGCCGCGGCCCACGCCGGGCGCGCCAGCGAGATCGCCCGACAGCAGGTCGACGTCGCCGGCCACGGCCTGCGTTGCCCGCAACGGCCCGAGCAACCGCCCGTCCGGGTCCATCCGGTAGCCGCGCAGGCGGACGCTGTCGGGCGCGCCGTTCGCGTCCGATGCGAGGCGCATGTCGAAGCTGGCCCGGGCGAGCTCGCCGCTGGCGAACACTTCGTAGCGTGTGTTGAGCCGGCGGGTCCCGCCGCCCGCGCGGAAGTCGGAGCGGGCAACGACGTCGATGGAGGGCATGCGCCACATGGCGTAGGGTTGGGCGGCCTGAGGATAGACCGAGAGGCCCGTCGTTCGATCGGGTCTTAGTCGCGCCGCGCGACTTCTGCGCTCGATCGCCTCCATGAATGGCAGGGGCCGATCGCTGTCGAGGATCAGCACCGAATTACGCAGGATCGGCTGAAGGCTGACCCCGAGCCAGCCGCCAAGGGCTTGCGTGTCGACACACCAGCCCTCGGCGGTTTCGTAGAGCTCCCCAGGCTGGAGCGCGCGACTGGTGTTCATGATTTGTACCGTATTTGAATCTCGATCGATCGTGAGCTTCTGGTTTTCCGCGAAGATCCAGCCAGTCGCGCGGCGCGACTTCCGGTCGAGACGGATCGGCAGGTCGAGGGACTGAATGACGTCGGCCAGGTCGACGCACACGCCGCGCGGGGTCTGATAGCCGCGGATTTCATTGAGCAGCCGGTATTTCTTCACCTGCAGCTGCAGCAGCACGAAATCTTCCTCGCCGGGGCTGAAGTCCGCCTGCGCTGCCGCGGCCCCCGCGGACAACAGCGCGACGGCCGCGGCGATGCTCGCGGCTGCCCAGCGATGCCATTGGCGAATCGAAAGCATTGTCAGCTGCCGGTTGGCCGGTCCGACGGGCGCTTCAGCCCAGGACCGCGTCTACCGCCGCGATCAGGCTGCCACCGTCGTCGAGCGGCTGGCGAAATTCGACCCGGACCGGGCCGCGCAGAGCGGCGGCCTGCTCGGTCGAGATGCCGAAGACGGAATGGCGGGTCTGGATCTCAGGGTAGATGCCGAGCCCGCGCGCGATGAACAGCGGCTCGTCGTTGCCCCGGCGATAGACGAGCAGGTCGCCATAAAGCGAGGCCGTCCCCGAACGCGAGATGTCGACCGCAAAGGCCGGTCCCTCGTCGCCTGGTTCGAGCCGCGGGTTCGCCAGCGCAGCCGTGACTTGCAGCTCGCCCTTGCGGACGATGATAGGCATGGTGATGCCGTAAATTGGTGTCAGGTTGATCGTGAGGCCACCCGGCGATGCCGGCTGCTCCGCGACGATCGGTTGAACCTTGGGGATGGCCGCAAACGACAGGTGGACCCGGTACTCGCCGTCGGGCAGTTCGGGAGCGGGTCGCGCGCTGATGCGCACCGCCTGCGGCTGGTCCGGCGGCAACGTGACCCGGCGCGGCGCATAGCGGATCATTTCCAGCGCCGCCTTTTCGGTAGCATTTGCCCCGGCCTCGTCGACCGGTTCCAACTCTCCCTCGGGCGTCATGCGCCGCAGCTCGAGCGTCACGCGATAGGTCGCTTCCTCGCTGCCGACGTTGGAAAGGATCACCTCGCCGCCACGCCGGCCATCGAGCACGAGCCGCGTTGGGGCGATCAGCAGGTCGCCTTGGGCGGAAGCCGGCGGAGCGGCAAGTCCGGCAAGCGAAGCGCTAACCAGAAGCGCGCCGAGCGCGCGGCGCGATGCGGCAAAGGCAAAAGGCATGATTTGTCCCCCCGTGACGACGCGACCCCCGGGAGATTGCGCCTGTCAATTAAGGGTTTAGTTCAACGCGGTTAATTCGTCGTAAACCGAGATTTACGCTCGGTCATTAAAAGGGCCGCTCCGTTCGACGGAGCGGCCCCAGGTAATTGCCGGGCGGCTAAGCGCCGCCGGCACCGATCAGTTGTAGACAACCGCGACCGTGACGTTGCCGGTATAGACGCCGGGCGTCTGGCCGGCCGCGACGGCCAGCGTGCCACCGACCTGGAAGTTGTTCTGACCCAGCCCGTTGAGCGTGAGCTGGCTGGCGCTCGAGGTGAAGCTCCCCACCTGCATCGTGGCGCCGCCGGGGCCGGCGAGCTGTTCGGTCGCGTTGACGAACGAGACGTTGACGATCTTGTTCGCGACACCCTGTACGTCGAACGTGGGGACCGCGGTGAGCCCATCGCACACCAGGCCTGCCGAGCAGGTCTGGGTGTTGTTTACGGCGACGGTGACGGTGCCGCCCGCGCCGCTTTCCGCGATGGCGCCGAAATTGAGCGCATTGGCACCGGCGTTGACGGTCACCGTCAGCGCCTCGAGAATCTGGGCGTTGACGGTCGCCTGATCGGTCGCGGCAGAGGCCGCCGAGGCGTCTCCGAGCGAGGCGAACGCCACGCCGACGGCGGCGTTACGGAGAATCGATGTCATGTTTTACCCCTTCCAAGCGTGAAATTGCTTGCGGACAAACCCCCTTGCCCGCCGAGCGGGAATGACCCGCCTGGGAAGGCTAAATACGAACAGCATGTTCAAACTTGGTCGGTGAAGTTGGTTAATTTTAGGTGCTTTTGCGGGAAGATATTAACCCTAGATCCCCCCGCCGGTGAGCCGCTGACAGATCAGATCCAACTGGTCGAGCGTACGATATCGGATAGTCACGGCGCCCGAGCGCGGATCGGTGTCGGCCGCAATCCTCACCGGCAAGCCGAGAAACTCCTCGAGATGGCTTTGAACCGCGACAATGTCGGCATCGCCCGCGGCATCGCGCGCCTGGCGGGCGGGGCGGCGGGGGCCGGCCTCGCCGGCCGGGCGGCGGGCGAGCCGTTCGACCTCGCGCACCGAAAGCCTTTGCTCAACCGCACGCCGAGCCAACGCCTCCGCGTCCTCACGCCCGACGAGGGCACGCGCGTGCCCCATATCGAGCTGCCCACGCTCAAGAAAGTCGAGCACAGCAGCCGGCAAAGCCAACAGGCGCTGCATGTTGGCCACGTGACTGCGCGACTTGCCGACCAGCCGCGCGATCTCGACTTGCGGCATGTCGTCGCGCTCGCCCAGCCGCTGATAGGCGCGCGCTTCCTCGACGGGGTTCAGGTCCTCGCGCTGGATGTTCTCGATCAACGCCAGAGCCATCACGTCGCGTTCTTCGAGCTCGCGAACTAACGCTGGAATTTCATGGAGTTGCGCTTTTTGAGCGGCGCGCCAGCGGCGTTCGCCAGCGACCAGCTGGTAGCGCCCGCCGGCCAGCGGGCGGACGATTACCGGCTGGATCACCCCCCGGCGGGCGATCGACTCGGCCAGTTCGTCGAGCGCGGCTTCGTCAAAATGACGCCGTGGCTGCTCGGGGTGCGGCTCGATCGCGGCAACCGGCAGGCTGGCGAGGCCGTCGCTGCGCCGCGCGGCAGGCGGCGCGGCCTCCTCGTCGGCCGGTTCATGCCCGCGCGCCACCAGCGGTTCCTCGCGCCGTGCTTCGCCGAGCAGTGCGCCCAGACCGCGCCCGAGGCGGCGGCGCTGCGCCGATGGACTATCGATGCGATCCTCGCTCATGCGGCGATCCTTTCCTTGGGTAGCCGGCCAATCAACTCACGTGCGAGCGCCATGTACGCCCGGCTGCCTGCACATGCCTGATCGTAGACGAGCGCCGGCAGGCCGTGGCTGGGGGCCTCGGACAGGCGGACGTTGCGGGGGATGACCGACTCGAACACCAGCCGGCCGAGACATTCACGCACGTCTTCGGCCACCTGGTCGGTCAGCCGGTTGCGGCGATCGAACATCGTCAGGGCGATGCCGACGATTCCAAGGTCGGGGTTGAAGCGCTGCTGAACCTGCTCGACGGTATGCAGCAACTGACTGAGCCCCTCGAGCGCGAAGAATTCGCACTGCAGCGGCACAAGCAACGTGTCGGCAGCAGAGAGGGCGTTGAGCGTAAGCAGACCCAGCGAAGGCGGGCAGTCGATGAAACAGACTTCATGCGACCGGTGCCCGGCAAGCGCCTTGCGGAGCCGCCCCGTCCGGTCCTCGACCCCGACCAGCTCGATCTCGGCACCGCTAAGGTCGACCGTTGCCGGGACGACATCAAGCCCGGGGATCGTGGTCGGCACGATGCAGCTGTCGAGCGCGATCTGGTCGACGAGGAGGTCGTAGCTTGAGGTCTCGCGCCGGCTGGCATCTATCCCCAGTCCGGTCGAGGCGTTTCCCTGCGGATCGAGGTCAACGAGCAGGGTCTTCCAGCCCGTCGCAGCCATGGCTGTGGCGATATTGATCGCGGTGGTGGTCTTGCCCACGCCGCCCTTCTGATTGGCTATCGCGATAACGATCATCGCAGGTCCGGAGCCCCTTGTCCCACCAGTATTCCGCCGCCGGCGTCAGTCGCTGAATGTTCCACGTGAAACATTGCCCGCACGGCCGCCGGTTGCTCCGCCAGTTCTTGCGCCGCCGAGCGCCCTTTGGGCAACAGCCAGAAGGTGGACGGTGTGGAAAAGCGGGCGGACAAACGCAGCAGTTTACCAAGCGGGGCAAAGGCTCGCGCAGTAATCGCGCCTGCGGCGAAGGTTTCCACATTTTCCACACGGGCGCCAACAATTCGGCAGTTGTCGAGGGCCAGTGCCTCGGCCGCGCGGGTGAGCCAGTCGACACGGCGCTTGCGCGATTCGACGAGGACAAAGGCAGCGTCGGGCCGTGCGCTGGCCAGTGCCAGCCCCGGAAAGCCTGCCCCCGTCCCCAAGTCGAGCCAGCGTGATGTTTCACGTGGAACGTAGTCAAGCAGCTGCAGGCTGTCGGCGAAATGCCGTTGCCAGAGAGACCCCAGGCTAGCGGCGGAAACGAGGTTTTGCCGTTCGTTCTCCTGGACTAGGAGGCCGGCAAGCCGATCGAGCCGCGCCACCCCTGCCGGGTCCGTACGGGCGGCGCAGAACGCGCGAGCCTCCGCCTCGCTGGCGATCATGCCGCGCGCCGCCGGGCGAAGACAAGCAATGCCGCGAGCGCAGCCGGGGTAATGCCGCGGATCCGGCCGGCGGCCGCCAAGTTGGCAGGCCGGGCCGCCGTCAGCCGCTCGACCATCTCGTTCGACAGCCCGGGGACTCCTGCAAAGGGAAACTGCTCGCCCAGTGTTATCGCCGCGCTGGCCCGAAGATCGCGCAGCTCGCCTTCCTGGCGTTCGAGGTAGGGCGCATAAACGGCGTCCTCGGCCATCTCGAGCGCCAGTTCGCTCCCGCGATCGAGATCCTGATCGAGCCAGCGAGCCAGGTCGTCGAGCGTGATATTCGGATAACGAAGCCAGGCTGCAAGCGGCTTGCGCCCGGCATCACGGCGCAGGAAAAGCCCGGCGTCGACGAGCTCGGCGGCCGCGACCGCCCGCCCGAGAGCGCCATTCCAACGTGCCCGTTCTCCCTCGCGGGCCTCGAACCAGGCACGGCGCGCAGGCCCGACGCATCCGGTCGCGAGGGCCAAGGGGGTCAGGCGCGTCGCGGCATTGTTGGCGCGCAGGCGCAGGCGATACTCGGCGCGCGCGGTAAGCATTCGATAGGGCTCGCTGACGCCGTGCAGCGTGAGGTCGTCGATCATCACCGCGATGTAGCTGTTCCCCCGGTCAAGCCCGGCGGGCTCGCGGCCAAGGACTGCGGCGGCAGCCTGCATGCCGGCGAACAATCCCTGCGCCGCGGCCTCCTCGTAACCCGTGGTGCCGTTGATCTGGCCGGCGCAATAGAGGCCGGGGATTGCGCGCAGCTGCAGGTCCGACCCGAGCGCGCGCGGATCGACATGGTCATACTCGACCGCGTAGCCCGCCACCTCCATTTCAACACGTTCCAGCCCCTCCATCGTGCGCAGCATCGCCAGCTGGACGTCGACCGGCAGCGACGTACTGATCCCGTTGGGATAGACCAGATGCGTGGCGAGACCCTCGGGCTCGAGAAACACCTGATGCCCGTCGCGATCTCTGAAGCGATGGATCTTGTCCTCGATCGAGGGGCAGTAGCGCGGCCCCTCCGCCTCGATGGCGCCGGTGAACAGCGGCGAACGGTGCAGATTGCGGCGAATTACGTCGTGGCTGCGCGCGTTGGTCCGGGTAATCGCGCAGAATACCTGAGGATTGCAGCGGGCCGTCGTTAGCGGCGACATTGTCCAAGGATCGACGTCGGATGGCTGCTCGTCCAGTCGCGCCCAGTCAATCGTCCGCCCATCGAGGCGCGGCGGGGTGCCCGTCTTGAGCCGCGCCATCGGTAGCTCGGCCTCGCGCAACTGCTGCGCCAGCCGCTGCGCGGACGCTTCTCCGATACGCCCACCGGTCATCCGCTCCTCGCCGCGGAACAAGGTGCCGCCGAGAAATGTCCCGGTGCACAGCACGACCGCCGGCGCTTCGAGCCGCGTACCGTCGGCCAGCTCGATACCGCGAGCCCGCCCGCCATCCAGCCATAGCGCCGCCGCCTCACCCGCGACCGTTACCAGTCGAGGCTGAGCCGCGATCATCCGCTGCACCGCCGCCTTGAACAGCCGCCGATCCGCCTGCACGCGCGGGCCCCAGACAGCGCTGCCCTTCGAAAGGTTGAGCATACGGTAATGGATCGCCGCGGCATCAGCAGCCCGCCCGATCAATCCGTCGAAGGCGTCGACCTCACGCACGAGATGCCCCTTGCCGAGCCCGCCGATCGCCGGATTGCAGCTCATCGCGCCGATGGCATCGAGATCGAACGAGACGAGCGCCACACGCGCGCCCATGCGCGCCGCAACCGCCGCCGCTTCGCAGCCCGCGTGGCCTCCACCGACGACAACGACATCGAATGCGCTCATGTCGCGCCCCTAAACCTGCGCGAGTAGGTCGTCAAAAGGCCAGCAATGTTTCACGTGAAACATGCGCTTACTTGCCGATGCAGAAGCGCTCGAACAATGCGTCGAGCACATCCTCGGTCGAGGCGCGCCCCGTCAGACGGTCGAAGGCGAGCCTCGTCTGGCGCAGGGCCTCGGCGATCAGGAGCGGATCGCTCTCGCCTTTTGCCGCTCCAAGCGCGTCATGCGCGTCGGCCAGCAACGCGCGCTGGCGACGGTTGAGCGCCGCGTCACCCGGCCGCGGCATTGCCGAACGCGCTTGCGTCACCAGGTCGCGCCTCAACGCAGCGAGATTGGCGCCGGTGACCGCTGAAACGCGGTGACGCGCTTGGGCCTTCGGCAAATGCCCGGCCACGTCGATCCGCGGCTCGATCTCCCAGGCGCCCGCAGGCCCCTCGCCCTCGGGACCGAGCCACAGGACAAGATCCGCGCGCCCAATCTCCTCCCGCGCGCGGCCGATACCGATGGCCTCCACGCTGTCCGAACCCGCCTCGCGCAGACCGGCCATGTCCACGAAGGTAAAGGGAATGCCCGCGAGGGCCACCGGCCGCTCGATGACGTCGCGCGTAGTTCCTGCAAGGGAGGCCGTAATGGCTGCTTCGCTTTCCACCAAAGCATTGAAAAGTGTAGACTTCCCAACGTTAGGAGGCCCGGCCAGGGCAACCCGGAAGCCTTCGCGCAAGGTCTCGGCCGACGGCGCCTCCAGCGCAAGGCCGATCTCATTCCTCAACCCGTTCATTTCAGAAGGAAACGCCGGCGGCATCACGCCCACGTCCGCTTCGTCCTCGAAATCGAGCACGGCCTCGAGCTGCGCCGACAAGCGCAGCAGCCGCTCGCGCCAGGATTCGACCTGTCGCGACAGGGCGCCGCCCGCGAGCCGGATCGCCACGCGGCGCTGAATCTCCGTTTCTGCGGCGAGCAGATCGGCCAGGCCTTCGGCTTCGGCGAGGTCGATCCGCCCGTTGACGAAAGCACGGCGAGTAAACTCGCCCGCTTCGGCGCGCCGCAGGCCCAGGATCGCCGCCAGCACGCCCTCGACCGCAGCGACGACCGCACGACCGCCGTGCAAGTGCAACTCGGCCAGATCTTCTCCGGTGGCTGTGTCGGGTCCGGGAAACCACAACACCAGCCCTTGGTCGAGCACTTCGCCGGCCGGATCGCGCAAAAGGGTGAGACGCGCCCTCCGCGGCTCGTGGATCCTGCCGGCAAGCGCTTCCAGCGCCGCTCCGGCCTGCGGCCCGCTGATCCGCACGACCGCGATCCCGGCCGGCGGTGAGCCGCTGGAGAGCGCGAAGATTGTGTCCATTGGGAAGGAGGCGTCAGGCGCCGGGCTTGCCACTCTCGTCAGGACGCGCTTCGGCACTCGCCTTGCGCGCGCCTTCAACGAAGCTCTGGAACATCTTCAGCCCCATCTGCCCCATCGGAGCCAATTGCTTGGCGTACTCCTGCAGCTGGTCGACGTTGGAGGCCCCTTGCATGGCCTTGGCAAAGGCATCGACATAGACCGCGTTGGCCTTGCCGACATCGGGCAAACCCATGAACTGACGGGCTTCCTCGGGCGTGCAATCGATCTCGACATGGACCTTCACGGCGGCGGCCTTTCTGCACAGCGCGCTCCGGGCGGAACGTGCTTGGGTGAGCGGCGTCTATCCGGCATAAAGCCGACACGCGCCGGAGGGACTTATATGAGCGACACCGCCAGCATTTCCACCCTCGAGGGCGACGGCCGGTTTTCCGCCTATTGCGCCCGGCCATCGGGCGTTCCGCGGGCGGCGGTGGTGGTGATCCAGGAGATCTTCGGCGTGAACCCCGGCATCCGCCGCAAGTGCGATCGGCTGGCCGCGGACGGCTATCTCGCGCTTGCTCCCGATCTGTTCTGGCGGCTTCAACCCGGCGTCGAGCTTGATCCCGACGTCGAGGAGCAGTTCAGGCAGGCGATCACCCTGATGGGACGGTTCGACCAGGAACAGGCGATCGCCGACATCGAGGCGACGATTCGCCACGCACGCCGCGAAGTCGGGGCGGGCAAGGTCGGAGTCGTCGGCTACTGCCTCGGCGGGCGACTCGCCTACATGACCGCCGCACGGACCGATGCCGACGCCAGTGTCGGATACTACCCGGTCGGCATCCCCGAACTGCTCCGCGAGAAGCACGCGATCGCCAATCCGCTGATGCTGCACATCGCCGGCGCCGACCATTTCGTGCCGTCCGAGGCGCAGCGCGCGATGCACGAGGGGCTCGACGATCACCCGCGCGTGACGTTGCACGATTATCCCGGCCTCGACCACGGCTTCGCGACCGAGCTAGGCCGGCGGCGCGACGAGGCCGGAGCTGAGCTGGCAGACGAGCGGACGGCAGCGTTCTTCGCCGAGCATCTGAGCTGATCAGGCGGTCCGCGCGGGGCCTGAGCCCCGCCGGCCGTTACTGATTCATCGTCGCGAAGAAGTCCTCGTTGGTCTTGGAATCCTTCATCTTGTCGAGGAGAAATTCCATCGCGTCAATGGTGCCCATCTGCATCAGGATTCGGCGCAGGACCCACATCTTGGAAAGCTGGTCCTTGCCGACCAGCAGCTCTTCCTTGCGAGTGCCGGACTTGCCGACGTCGAGCGCCGGGAAGATGCGCTTGTCGGCCACCTTGCGGTCGAGCACGATTTCACTGTTACCGGTGCCCTTGAACTCTTCAAAGATCACCTCGTCCATGCGGCTGCCCGTGTCGATCAGCGCGGTGGCGATGATCGAGAGACTCCCGCCTTCCTCGATGTTGCGCGCAGCGCCGAAGAAGCGCTTCGGTCGCTGCAGCGCGTTGGCGTCGACGCCGCCGGTCAGCACCTTGCCCGAGCTCGGCACCACGGTGTTGTAGGCGCGGCCGAGGCGGGTGATCGAATCGAGTAGAATCACCACGTCCTTCTTGTGCTCGACCAGGCGCTTGGCCTTCTCGATCACCATTTCGGCCACCTGCACGTGGCGGCTGGCCGGCTCGTCAAAGGTCGAGGAAATAACCTCGCCCTTCACCGAGCGCTGCATGTCGGTGACTTCCTCGGGGCGCTCGTCGACCAGCAGCACGATCAGGAACACCTCGGGGTGGTTGTCGGTGATCGCCTTGGCCATGTTCTGCAGCAGCACGGTTTTGCCGGTGCGTGGCGGGGCGACGATCAGGGCGCGCTGGCCCTTGCCCTGGGGCGAGATCAGATCGATCACCCTGGCCGACTTGTCCTTGACCGTCGGGTCCTTGGTGTCGAGGTTGAGCCGCTCGTCGGGATAGAGCGGCGTCAGATTGTCGAAGTTGGTCCGGTGACGAACCGCATCGGGATCGTCGAAGTTGACGGTGATGATCTTGGTCAGCGCGAAATAGCGCTCGCCGTCCTTGGGCGCGCGGATCTCCCCCTCGACGGTGTCGCCCGTGCGAAGGCCTGATTTTCGGACCTGGTTCGGTGAAACGTAGATATCGTCGGGACCGGCGAGGTAGTTCGCCTCGGGGCTGCGCAGGAAGCCGAAGCCGTCCTGCAGCACTTCGATCGTGCCCTGCCCGATGATTTCCTCGCCGTCTTCCGCCACTTCCTTGAGAATGGCGAACATCAGATCCTGCCGGCGCATCGTCGAGGCGCCTTCGATCTCGTATTCCTCGGCCATCTCGACCAGTTCGGCCGGCGCCCGTTTCTTGAGTTCTTTCAAATGCATGGTGGTATTCCAGTGTTCTGTTTGGGAGCCGGCAGGTCGATGGGCTTGGAGAAAGCAGACCCGGCCACTCGGAATGGCGGCTTCAACCGGTGGGCGACAGATATGGATTCGCCTGCCGACCGTCAATTCGGGAAACGCAGTGCGGCGAACCGCTCGTCGCGATTCAGAACGGTTTTATCACCACCAGGATGACGATCAGCGCCGCCGCGACCCCAGGCACCTCGTTGAGCAGCCGCAACTGCTTGCCCGTCAGTGGCCGCTCGCCGCGCTCCAGCTTGCGCGCATAGCCCCGCAGATAGCCGTGATAGGCCGACAGGCCGAGCACCAGCGCCAGCTTGGCGTGGAACCAGCCCTGGTCCCACGCGCCGATGGTGAAGGCCAGCAGAAGCCCGAAAATCCAGACGACACCGATCGAGGGCATGAGGATGATTCTGAGCAGCTTGCGTTCGCGATCGATCCACTTGGCGTTTTCGGGCGAACCGGGCTCACACTCCTGGTGATAGACGAACAGCCGCGGCAGCATGAACAGCCCCGCCATCCAGAAGATCACGAAGATGATGTGGCCCGCCTTGAGCCAGTAGTAGGTCACCGCGAGCACATCCTGCATGGGTCGAATCCGAGCGTCCGGGAAGCCGCGTCATCCCTGCCAGTTGCGTACCGTATCGAGCAAGCGCTCGACGTGCGAAATCGGGGTTTCCTTGTCGATACCGTGGCCGAGGTTGAACACATGCGGCCGTCCGGCAAAGGCATCGAGGATCCGTCGCGCTGCCATTTCAAGTTCGTCGCTGCCGGCCCGCAGCAACAGGGGGTCGAGATTGCCCTGCACCGGCATCCCAGCCGGCAATTCGCGCGCCGCCCAGGCGGGATCGACCGTCTCGTCGAGCCCGATGGCGTCAATGCCAGTCTCGCAAGCATAGGCCGCCAGCTTGGTTCCCGCACCTTTGGGAAAGCCGATCACCGGCACAGTCGGGTGACGCCGCTTGAGCCCGGTGACGATCGCCGCATTGGGCGCGATCACCCAGCGCTCGAACTCGCGCGGGGCGAGGCTGCCCGCCCAGCTGTCGAACAGCTGCACGGCTTCGGCACCGGCTTCGATCTGCCCCGAAAGGTATTCGACGCTAAGCGTGACGATCGCCTCGAGGATCGCCTGCAATGCGGCCGGATCGCGATAGGCCATGAGCCGCGCGGCCTGCTGGTCGCGGCTGCCTTCGCCGGCGATCATGTAGGTCGCCACGGTCCACGGGCTTCCCGCGAAGCCGAGCAGCGTGGTCTCCTTACCGAGTTGTTCGCGCACCAGCTTCACCGTCCGGTACACTGGCTCAAGCCGCTCGGGCGCCGGTTGCAGCGAACCGAGCGCCGCATCGACCAGCGGCGGTGTCAGTTGCGGTCCCTCCCCAGCGGCAAACGTCAGCTCCTGCCCGAGCGCATGCGGAATCACCAGAATGTCGGAAAACAGGATCGCACCGTCCAGACCGAACCGCCGGATCGGCTGCAAGGTGATCTCGGCTGCGGCTCCGCTGTCGTGGACCAACTCGAGGAAACCACCCTTCGCGGCCCTGAGCGCGCGGTATTCGGGAAGGTAACGCCCCGCCTGGCGCATGAGCCAGATCGGCCGCCGCGACCCTGGATTTCCACGCAGCGTATCGAGGAGAAGACCGGGCATCGAGGAGTCCAATCCAAATAAATATATATTTTATATAAGGATTCAGGACTCTGTTGGCCCTGTGGATAGTGGGGAGAGCGGCGCCTTGCCCGATTTCTCCCATTCTGAACAGTGTTTCACGCCCACGCGAATCCGCAGGGCCGCGCGTCAAGCATTCGTTCTCCACGCAATCCCCAGCCTGTCGATAGCTCTCGTCAGCTGTTCACGGTCATGCGCTCGAATCGGCTGGCAGTGGGGGTGGAATCCTGTCCCGAACTTGTCCGGCACCGCGTCCCGTGGTTTATGCGCGAGCTTGTCCACATGACCTTGCTTCACCTCCATCTCCTCTCGGACTCGACCGGCGAGACGCTGGAGATGATCGCCAAGGCGGCACTCGCGCAGTTCGACGATGCCGAGGTAATCCGCCATTTCTGGCCGATGGTTCGCTCGCTGCAGCATCTTGACCGCATCGTCGAGGACCTCGCGGCCAATCCCGGCCTGGTGCTGTACACGCTGGTCAACGCCGACACCCGCAAGCGGCTCGAGGAGCGCTGCCGCGGCCTCGGGCTGCCGCACGTCGCCCCGCTCGACGGTGTGACCGTCGCGCTTGAGAACCGCCTCGGAGAGCAGGCCAAGGGCAGGCCCGGGCGCCAGCACGCGATGGACGATGCCTATTTCGCCCGGGTCGATGCGATCCAGTTCACCATCGCCCACGACGACGGGATTGCCTGGGAGGACTGGGAGGACGCCGACATCGTGCTCGCCGGAGTGTCGCGCAGCTCGAAGACGCCCACCAGCATCTACCTCGCCAACCGCGGGTACAAGGTCGCCAACATTCCGCTGGTCATGGAGAGCCCGCCGCCGGCCTCCCTGTTTGAGCTCAGGCATCCGATGGTGGTCGGCCTGACGACGGCGCCGCGCCGGCTGGTGGAAATCCGCCGCAATCGGCTGTTGTCATTGAACGAGAGGACCGAGACGGCCTATGTCGATGAAGAACGCGTCGAGCAGGAAGTCGCTTTTGCGCGGCGAATGTTCGCCGACAATGGCTGGCCGGTGATCGACGTCACCCGCCGCTCGATCGAGGAAACGGCCGCGGCCATTATCAAGCTCTTTGGCGAACGTCTCCAGGCCACGGGCGACGAAGGACCCAAACCGATATGATCGTTCTCGCTTCCAAGAGTGCCTCGCGCCGCGCGATGCTGGGCGCCGCGGGCGTCGAATTCGAAGTACGCCCGGCCGCCATCGACGAACGTGCGCTCGAGGCGGAGATGGCAGGCGCCGGGCCGAGCGAGGTGGCCCTGGCCCTGGCCGAGGCCAAGGCGTTGTCGGTCTACGGACAAGGTCGGCCAGTGTTGGGAAGCGACTCGGTTGTCGCAGTCGCTGGCCGCCGGTTCAGCAAGCCCGCCAGCCGCGCCCAGGCGGCCGAGCACCTCGAATTCTTCTCGGGCAAGACGATGGAGTTGCATTCCGCCGCTGCCATCGCGGTGGGAGGGGCATTGCGCTGGAGCCATGCCGAAGTGGCGCGCCTGCAGGTGCGCGAGCTCACGCCGCGCTTCATCGAGGAATATCTTGCGGCCGAATGGCCCGAGGTCAGCCAGTGCGTCGGGGTGTTCCGCATCGAGGCGCGCGGGGTCCAGCTGTTCGAGCGTATCGAGGGCGATCACTTCACCGTGCTCGGCATGCCGTTGCTGTCGGTGCTCGGTGCCTTGCGGGAGCTCGAGGAATTGCCGGCGTGACAGTGTACGCCGAAGTGATCGGCGACCCGATAGCGCAATCCAAGTCGCCCGCGATCCACACTTACTGGCTGGACCAGCTGGGCATGGATGCGGCGTACCGCGCCCGCCACATCACTGCAGACGAACTGACCGACTATCTGACCGCCCGTCGCGCCGACGCCAACTGGCGCGGCTGCAACGTCACCATGCCGCACAAGCAGGCGGTCATGCCGCTGCTCGACCACATTGATCCGCTTGCCGGGAGGGTCGGTGCTGTGAACACGATCGTGCGTGGGGCGGACGGCACGCTCTCGGGCTACAACACCGATGTAGCCGGTTTTCTCGAACCGCTGCAGCCGCTGCTGGGCCGGACCCACCTGTTTCGTATGGCCCGCGTCCTCGGCACGGGCGGGGCCGCGCGGGCCATCGTCGCCGCGCTGGCGGGCGAGCACTTCGTGGTCGTGCTGGCAGGCCGTGATCCGGCGAAGGCTCGCGCGCTGCTCGAGGAGCTTGATCCCAACGGCGAGCACCACGCTATCGATCTCGCCTATTTCGCCGATCTCACGGACTTCCCGTTCGACGATCGCGCCGGCTGTCTCGACCTGATCGTCAACGCCAGTCCTCTCGGTATGGCCGGGCAGCGCCCCCTCAATTTCGACTTCAGCCACGCGCCGCCAGGCAGTGTGGTCTACGACATCGTCACCCATCCGCTCGACACGCCGCTGCTGCAGGCCGCTCGCGCCGCGGGCTTGCGCACCATCGACGGGCTCGCGATGCTGATCGGCCAGGCGGCCGCGGCGTTCGAGCATTTCTTCGGCCGGCCCCCGCCCCGCGACGAAGGCGACGCGGCATTGAGGGCCCTGCTCGCGGCATGAGCAAACCATTCATCCTCGGTCTCACCGGCTCGGTCGGCATGGGCAAGTCGACCGTGGCGCGCATGTTCGAGGAACTCGGGGTCCCGGTGTTCGATGCCGATGCAGTCGTGCATCGCCTGCAGGGGCCAGATGGTGCGCTCGTCGGCGTGATCGAAGCCGTGTTTCCCGGGACGGCCGGCCCTGCCGGCGTCGACCGCGCAAAGCTCGGCGCGGCCGTGTTCGGCGATGCTTCGTCGCTCGCCCGCCTCGAGGCGATCGTCCATCCGGCCGTGCGCAAGGCGCGGCGCGAATTCCTCCTCGAACATGCCGGCGCCCCTCTGGTGGTGTTCGACATCCCGCTGCTGTTCGAGAAGGGCGGCGTGGAGGAGGTCGATGCCGCGCTCGTCGTTTCTGCCCGTCCCGAGTTGCAGCGCGAGCGCGTCCTCGCCCGGCCGGGCATGACACCCGAGCGGTTCGCCGGGATCCTCGCGCTCCAACTGCCCGATGCCGAGAAGCGGGCCCGCGCCGACTATGTGATCGATACGGGCGCAAGCCTTGCCGCGACCCGCGCCGAGGTCGGGCGGCTGGTGGAGAAGCTCGCAGCCTAAGCTTGCCAGCCGCTCGTCAGGATCCGATAGTCTCGCTCATGCGCGAGATCGTGTTCGATACCGAGACGACCGGGCTCGATCCGCACAGCGGCGACCGGATGGTTGAGATCGGCTGCATCGAGCTGGTCAACCGCGTGCCCACGGGGCGCACATTCCATGCTTATTTCAACCCCGACCGAACCATGCCGCTCGCGGCCGAACAGGTGCATGGCCTGTCCGACGCGTTCCTGACGGACAAGAAGCGCTTCCACGAGCACGCGCTCGAATTGCTCGATTTCCTCGAGGATGCGCCGCTGGTGGCGCACAACGCGCAGTTCGATTTCGGCTTCCTCAACTACGAGCTCTGCGTCTGCGGCCATCCCGAGGTCGTGCTCGAGCGGATGGTCGACACGCTGGCGATCGCTCGTCGGCGGCACCCGGGTGCCAAGCATTCGCTCGACGCGCTGTGCACCCGCTATGGCGTCGATCGCAGCCATCGCGTCCGGCACGGCGCGTTGCTCGACGCCGAGCTGCTGGCGCAGGTCTATGTCGAGCTTACCGGTGGCCGGCAAATCGGCCTCGAGCTCGCGGCCAATGCGGTGCACGCGGTAGCCGAGTTGGTGACCTTTCACCCGCGTCGCGGCGAATTCCGCGCACCTCGTCCGCATTCGGCCAGTGCGGAAGAACTTGCGCGGCACAAAGCCTTTCTGGAAACGTTGGACTCACCGCTCTGGGCGCGCTGAATCTACGATCCGAGTCGCGCTCCGGTGGCGAACGAGAACCAGGAGGAGAACCCCCGCTCATGGAAATCCGTGTGTCCGGCCACCAGCTCGAAACCGGCTCGGCCCTGCAGGAACATGCCGCCGACCGCCTCAATGGCATCAGTGAGAAGTACTTCAACCGGGCGCTCTCCTCGAACGTCACCTTCGGCAAAGCCCCTGCGAACGCCTTCGCCTGCGACATCGTTCTCCACGTCAACCAGGGACTGATTCTCAAGAGCCACGGTCAGGCGCAGGACGCGCATATTGCGTTCGACCAGGCTGCGGACAAGGTCGAGAAGCAGCTGCGCCGCTACAAGCGCCGCCTGAAGGATCGCCACGAGCAGGCCGACCACGCCATGCGCGAAGAGGAGGCCGCCTATACCGTGTTCGCGGCGGAGGAGCCGGACGAGGAAGTGCTAGCCGACGCACCGCCGGTAATCGCCGAAACGCGCACCGACATCCCGGTGGTGAGCGTCTCAGATGCGGTCATGCTGCTCGATTTGCGCCATACCAACGCGCTGTTCTTCAAAAACGCTGGCACCGGACGACATAATATGGTTTACCGCCGCGACGACGGCTCGATCGGTTGGGTCGAGCCTGCCTGAGACCGGTTTGGAAGGCTGGTCGAGGATGCCATTCATCACCTGATGGAGCGAAAGGCAGGGTGCTTGGCCGCCCTGTACGGGATCGCGTTAGAGTGAGTTAGAAACTGAGATCATGAGCCCCCTATTTTCGATGATGCCGGAATCGGTCGCGATCCTCGATGCGGCCGACAAGCCGGCAATTCTCGAGGCGCTGAGCCGCACCTTCGCCCGCGGCTGGGGTCTCGACGCGGCCGAGGTGCGGGAGCAGCTCGAGGAACGCGAGCGCCTTGGCTCGACCGGCTTCGGCCGCGGCGTGGCGATCCCGCATGCCCGCATTGCTGGCCTTCAGCGACCTGTGGCGGCGTTGCTCAAGCTGCGTCAGCCGATCGACTTCGCAGCGGCAGATGGTCTGCCGGTCGACTTGGTGTTCGGCCTGCTTTCGCCCGAGAACAGCGGCGCCACGCATCTCCATGCGCTGGCGGCGATCTCGCGCCTGATGCGCGACGAGCGGGTGCACGACGCGCTCAGCGAAGCGCCCGACGAGGAAGCGCTGTTCAGCCTGCTCAACAATGCCACGGACCGCGACGCTGCCTGACGCCGCCGCGATCGGCGGATTCACCGGCGCGGAGGGGCATTACCGCGCGCTCGAGGCGCTCTATGCCTCTGCTCCGATCAACCGGTTGTTTCCATCGCGCCTCGAGATCGCCGGCGAAGGACGAGCGCGCATCCGCTTTACTGTTGACGAACAAGTATACCATGCGGCCGGCGCGGCGCACGGCACGATCTACTTCAAGATGCTCGACGACGCGGCGTTCTATGCGGCCAACTCGATGGTCAGCGACCGCTTCCTGTTGACCACCGGCTTCACCCTGCATTTTACCAGGCCGGTCAGGTCCGGCGAGGTCATCGCCGAGGGTCGCTGGGTCAGCGGTCGACGGCGCGTCTTCATCGCCGAGGCGCACCTGATCGATGAGGAGGGCGAGGAGATCGGCCGCGGCACCGGCACCTTCATGCGCTCCCACATCGCGCTCTCCGGTCTGCCGGGCTACCGAATCGCCTGAGCGATGGAACCGCGGCTTCCCGCGCACCTCGAGGTGTCCGGCCTGATTCGCGCGGTCGAGGCGGGGGGCGGATTTGCCACCGTCGTCGCAAGAGGTGAACGCGATGCCGGCACCTTGCTTGTCGTTTGTTGCGAGAGAGGGGGCTCCGCCGTAGCTTACGAACGTATGCCGCAAGCCGACGGCACTCGCGCATGGACCGTATCCAAACAGCAAGACCCTGAGAATCCTAACGAATTCTGGGAATACTGCGATCGACGCAAGAAACAGGACGACGATCTATGGATCGTGGAACTGGATATCCCGGATGCGGCACGGTTCGTCGCTTCGCCGGGAACCCTTGGTTGACGCGCGGTCAACCATCCGTATTGGGCCGGGCAACTTCCAACAGCGCTGACGGTTCGCGACGGCAATGATGCCGCGCCGCTCCGTCGCGCAGACGGGGAGTGGCCGGCAGGCCTGATCGCCGTCGAACGGGGGTCTTTCGCGCCGAGGTTGCCTCGCAGCCTTCGCCGCACGTCTGCGACGGGACCCCTCACCGCCCTGAGCTACGCGTTTTATGATCCGCAAGTTTCGGGCCGGGGCGATTGCCGCGGCCGCAACAATCGTTGTCACCCTGTTCGGCGCCGAACCCACCGGCGCCCGAGCCGAAGTCCAGAGCCCGGTGCCGCTCGTGCAGGCGGCCACCCTCAACGCAACCGACCCGGGCGCTCCGCGCTTTGTTATTCCGCAAACCAAGCAAGACGTCGCGCAGACGTATGCGGCCGCAAGGCCGGCCGCGTCGCTGTCGGAGCTCGTCGACACGATGCCCGATACCGACCTCACGGGCGACATGCTGTGCCTCGCCCAGGCCATCTATTTCGAAGCCCGCGGCGAACCGCTCGACGGTCAGCTCGCGGTCGGCCAGGTCGTCGTCAATCGCTCGCACTCGGGCCTTTACCCGAGCGACTACTGCTCGGTCGTTACCCAGCCGGCGCAATTCTCTTTCGTCCGTCGCGGAGTGATCCCGCAGGCCGATATCGCCTCGCACGCCTGGTCGCGAGCGAAAGCGGTGGCCCGGATCGCACACCAGGAATTATGGCCGAGCGAAGCCAAGGACGCACTGTTCTTCCACGCCGCCTATGTCAGCCCCAGCTGGGCCCGGCGCAAGATCCAGCTGGCGCGGATCGACACGCACATCTTCTATCGCTGATCGAAGTCAGGCGAGCTCGACCCACACCGGGGCGTGGTCGCTGGCCCGCTCGCGCCCGCGATATTCCTTGTCGACGCCCGCGGCCACCAGTCGGTCGGCGCATTCGGGCGACAGCAGCAGGTGATCTATGCGAAAACCGTGGTCGCGCTGCCACGCCCCGGCCTGGAAATCCCAGAAGGTCCATACTCCGCCCCGCGGGTTGAGCGTGTCGATCGCGTCAGTCCAGCCATCGTTGAGCAGGCGTCGGTAGGCATCGCGCGAAGCCGGCTGCATCAGCGCGTCGCTGGCCATGGCACGCACCGAAAACACGTCCTTGTCTTCGGGAATGACGTTGAAGTCGCCCACTACGACGGTCGGAATCTCGGACGCCAGCAGCTCCTTCATGCGTGTGCGCAGCCGTTCCATCCAGGCGATCTTGTAGTCGAACTTGGGCCCCGGCTGCGGATTGCCGTTTGGCAGGTACAGGTTGACCACGCGCACGCCGCCCCAGGGACCGGCAATGTCGGCTTCGATGTAACGGGCCTGCACATCCTCCGGGTCGCCGGGCAAGCCTCGCCCGGCCTCGACCGGCTCGACGCCGTCGGCGAGGATCGCCACACCGTTGAAGCCCTTCTGCCCGTGCCAGACGGCATGGTAGCCGATCTTGGCGAATTCCTCGGCCGGGAAGCCGTCGTCCTGGCTCTTGATCTCCTGCAGGCAGGCCACGGCCGGCCGCCGTTCCTCGAGCCATTCGATGAGGCGTGGGAGGCGCGCCTTGACGCCGTTGATGTTGAAGGACGCGATACGCATCCCGCAGGTTCTAGATGCCGAAGCTGGAACCGCAACCGCAGCCGGAAGCAGCCTGCGGATTTTCGACCTTGAACGCCGCGCCGCCGAGCGATTCGACGTAGTCGACCGTGCTGCCGGCGATCAAGTCGAGGCTGACGGGATCGACCACCAGCTTAACTCCGTCCGTCTCGCTTACCGAATCGTCGGCTTCGGTGCCTTCTGCGAGGTCGAACTTGTACTGGAAGCCCGAACAGCCACCGCCCTCGACCGACAGGCGCAGGATCGCGGGGCGTTCCTGCTTGCGGGCGATCAGGCCGATGCGGTCGGCGGCTGCCTGGGTCAGTGTCAAAGCCTCGGCCATGCGCGCGATGTAGGGTGTGCGAGCCGGCCGCTCAAGCCATCCGGATATATTCGCGCATCACTTCGGCCTCGTACTCGACAAGCTCGAGCCGATGCTTGACGAGGTCACCGATCGAGATGAACGCCGCGAGCTTGTCGCCGTCGAGCACCGGCAAGTGGCGGATGCGGCGCAGGGTCATGACTTCGAGGGCATCGCGCACGGTCGTGTCCGGGTCGGCCGAGATGGGCGGCGCAGTCATCACGTCGTAGACCGAGAGATCCAGTGCCCCGCCGGCATGCTTGGCGATGCAGTACAGCAGGTCGCGCTCGGAAAAGATGCCGATCACGCGGCCGCCGTCGATCACCGGCATCGCGCCGATGCGGTTTTCGGCGAGCCGTTCCGCAGCCTCGCGCACGGTTTCCTGCGGCGAGCAATGGACAATCCGCTGGTCTCGTCCGGCGATCATTCGGGCAATCGTCATAGCGACTCTCCCTTTGTCGTGACCGCAATATGCCACGAAACAGGGGCTCGGCCAAATCGAGCGGAATTTGGCGACCGCCGGGCGTTGCCATGGGAGCGCGCCGTCGCCATGTGCATGGTCATGACCAAGCGCTCCCCGCTCGACGATCCGCGCACGGCGAAGCACGCCTGGCGGCGCTATCGGCGCTTGATGCTGGGGATGTTCGCCGGAACGACGGTGGTGGTGATCGTCGCGCTGACGCTGGTCTACCGCCAGGTCGGCATGGTCTCGGTGCACCTCTATATCGCCACCGCGCTCGGCATCATGTTCGCTATGTTGCTGATGTCCGCGCTGATGGGGCTGGTCTTCCTGTCGAGCGGAACGGGGCACGACGAGTCGGTGGCGGACTTCGAGGACGACGATCAGGCCGGTCGCAAGCGGTAGTCCTCCACCGGCACGCCGCCTATCAGGTGCTCCTGGATGATCCGCTCGAGCACCGCTTCGGTGCACGAATGATACCAGACGCCGTCGGGCCAGACGACCGCGATCGGGCCACCTGCGCAAATCTGCAGGCAATCCGCCTTGGTCCGTTGCACCCCGCCCGCTCCGGCAAGACCGAGCTCGCGCAGGCGGCGCTTGAGAAACTTCCACGCGGCTTGGCCCGTCTCGCGCGAGCAGCAGCTCTGCTTCTCGCTCATCGCGCACAGGAAGATGTGCCGCCTGATCGCATCGCCCCCGATCAGGGCCAGCGCCTCGCGCGCCTGGGCAATGTCCGACCGGGTCATGAGTGCAGCATGTCGGGGCCCCGATGGCGGGCCGTCAGCCTTTCTTGCCGGCGATCCGCGCGATCTCGGCCTTGACCAGCCGCTCGACCATATCGGGCAGCTGACGATCGAGCCATTCGGCGAGCATCGGGCGCAGCAACTCGCGGGTCAGCTCTTCGAGCGAGGTTTCCCCCGAACGGACGATCTGCGGCGCCGCGCCCGGTTCGGCAATCATCGCCAGTGCCGCGAGCGATTCACGCATCGCCTGGGCTGAGGTTTCGGTTGTCAGGCCTTCGCGAAGCGACGCGTCCTCGTCGCCGCTGGCGAGCTCGGCTTCGCCAAGCTCGAGCACCGTGTCGTCGTCGAGTTCATCGCCGTCGAGATCGGTCGGCTTGCCGGGCGTGAGCATGATCCCGGCGCTTTCGCGCTGGCGGCGCTCAGCTTGCTGGGCCTCGCGGTTGTCGCGGGCGATCACTTTCTTGATTGAAGCGAGGATTTCCTCGACCGAGGGTTCGCCTTCGTGGCGCATGGTGCCCCAGACCTTCCGAAACGCGGTTATTGAACCGTCTGTACCTCGGGAATGTCCGCATCCTGCGGCGGGATGTCAACGGTGCGGGTCGACTGTGTCACCGGGTTGGGATCGTGCGCCCAGTCCCAGATGTTGTTGCGGATCCGGTCGTAGTTCTCGGTCGGGTCGTAGAGCGGACCGAATTCCTCGAGGCCAAGGTCGCGCGCTTCGGCGTGGCCCATCGCGGCGAGCAGCGTGAAGCCCGCGACGTAAGCGTTGCGCCGCGCGGTGATGAGCTGGACCTGCGCCCGGAACAGCTCTTGCTGAGCGTCGAGGATGTCGAGGATCGTGCGGTTGCCGACGGTATTCTCCGCCCGCACGCCTTCGAGGCTCAGCTCGGCGGACGAGACCGCCGCCTGGTTCGACTCGATGATCGAATTGGCTGCCCGCCAGCTGGCGAACGCGGAGCGCACTTGCGAGATCAGGTCGCGCTCGGTGGCGACGATCTGCTCGAGCGCGGCAGCCGAGCGGGCCTGTGCCTGGCGCTCCTGCGCTGCCGGGCGACCGCCCTGGAACAGCGGGACCGTCGCGCGCAGGCCGGCCTGGGCCGAGGTCTGCCGTTGCTGCGTCGGAACGCCCGGGATTGGCGAGCCGAGCGTGCCGAGATAGTCGGTCAGGCCACCGTTCGTGAACACTTCCACGCGCGGCAGCCGGCCCGCGCTCGCGACGCGAATGTCGAACCCGGCGGCCTGGGATCGTTCCTTGGCGCCGATCAGGTCCGGATTGTCCTGCAGAGCGACGTCGACGGCAGCCTCCACGTCGTCGGGCAGGCCGGGCAGCGGCGGCGGCGGCTGCAGCTCGCCTGGGGCGGCGCCGACGAGGGCGATGAAGTTCTCGCGCGCGCGGATCAGGTTGGCCTGGGTGGTGCGTAAGTCGCCGCGGGCCAGCGCCAGACGGGATTCGGACTGCGCTACGTCGGTCCGCGTCAGGTCGCCGATCTCGAACCGGTCGCTCGTCGCCTGCAGGTTGGTGTTGAGCACCTCGACGTTGTTGGCGGCAAGGCCGACCAGTGCCTCGTTCTGGATCACGTCCATGTAGGCGGCGACGACCTGGCTGAACAACCCGCTCTCGCTGCCGCGCAAGTCGGCGCGACCGGCGAGCACACGCGTTTCGGCGGCGCGCAGCGAGTTCTTGTTGGCCCCGCCGGCATAGACCGGCACCGTCAGGCTGAGCTGGCCGGCAGCCGAGCGCTGCGGCGCGGTGAACGAGCTCTGCGCCTGCTTGAGGAACTCAGTGTAGGTCGCTTGCGCGTTGACTGTCGGCAGCAGGTCGGCGCGCTCCAGAGGCACCGTCGCATCCGTCGCGCGCAGGTTGGCCCGCGCCGCCTCGAGGTTCGGGTTGTCCTGGTAGGCGAGGGCCAGCGCTTCCTTGAGCGTGTCGGCCTCGCCGTCCGAGCCGACGTCGGCCGCCGATTGCGCCGCGGCTGGCATCGCAGCGAGGCATGCCGCGGCGGCCAGCAGGAAGCGCAAGCCCGGCGCCGTCATGTCAGAAGCTCCACCCTTTGGGCGCGGCAAGTTCCGGCAGCACCGGAATGCCCATTTCGGCGAGCGGCAGCAGCGCAACTTCGCCCGCCACCTTGCGCCCGATGGCGAGGCGGGTGATCCCGTCCTCTACCACACCGGCGACCACCCGCGCGCCGTCGGCAAGGCGCCGGACGAGCGCATCGGGGAGCTGCTCGGCCGCGCCATCGATCAGCAGCAGCGTGATGTCGCCGGACTTGCGCGATTTGGCCGAGGCGTCTGCGGGCCCGAGGACTTCGAGCGTGCCGACCAGCGGGCGCACCAGCTCGGCGAGATAGCCGCTGCCGCCGTCGACCAGGAGCGCGCTGTCGGACGCAGCGGGACGGGCTTCCTGAAGCATCATGCCCTGGACCACCGGCGCGGCCAGGCTGCGGCCGTTGCCGAGCGCGATCGCTCGGTCGATGTAGGCATGGCCGCCGGCCGATCCCGGCACGAACCGTTCGCGCGGGACTTCGGCCATCCGCCGCAGCACCCATTCGGCGTTGATGCCGCTGGTGCGCAGCTGGCTGTCGATCATCGCCTTACGGGCGGCCTCATGTCCGGCGACGGGCCGGTCCTCCACGATCGTCACTTCTCGCACGTCTCTCGTCGCTTACGCCCGGGAGCCTTAGGGAATGCATCGGCCGCGGGCAATGGCCGGGATTGTCGCAATCGTTCGCCAGGAGGGCCCCAGATGGGCGTTGCCGGAGCCTTTGACCATAGGGCCGCGGCGCGCCTATGGGCGCCTATCGACGGAAGGGAGTGCAGCTTCGATGAGCGACATGGTCACGATCCGCGAGGAAGACCTGATCGAGAGCGTCGCCGACGCCTTGCAGTACATCAGCTACTACCACCCGATGGATTACATCCGCGCACTGGGCGAGGCCTACGCGGCCGAGCAGGGTCCGGCGGCGAAAGACGCGATCGCGCAGATCCTCACCAACAGCCGGATGTGCGCCGAAGGGCACAGGCCGATCTGCCAGGACACCGGCATCGTCAACGTCTTTATCAGGTGGGGTCAGGATTGCCGGCTCGGGTCCGGCCGATCGCTGCAGGAAGTCGTCGATGAGGGCGTCCGCCGGGCCTACAACCATCCCGACAACAAGCTGCGCGCCTCGATCCTCGCCGATCCGGCTTTCACCCGCCGCAACACTCGCGACAACACCCCCTGCGTGCTCTCCGTCGAGATGGTGCCGGGGAGCGAAGTCTCGGTCGACGTCGCCGCCAAGGGCGGCGGCAGTGAGAACAAGTCGAAGTTCAAGATGATGAATCCGAGCGACAGCATCGTCGACTGGGTGCTCGAAACGGTGCCGCAGATGGGCGCCGGCTGGTGCCCGCCCGGGATGCTCGGGATCGGCATCGGCGGCACGGCAGAGCACGCGGTCAAGCTTGCCAAGATGAGCCTGATGGATCCGATCGACATGGGCCAGCTCAAGGCGCGCGGGGCGCAGACCGATATCGAGCGACTGCGGATCGAGCTGTTCGACAAGGTCAACGCGCTCGGCATCGGCGCGCAGGGGCTCGGCGGCCTGTCGACCATCCTCGACGTCAAGATCCTCGACTGGCCATGCCACGCGGCGGGCAAGCCGGTGGCGATGATCCCCAACTGCGCCGCCACCCGCCACGCGCACTTCACGCTCGACGGTTCGGGACCGAGCTACCTGCCGGCGCCCGACCTCGACGCCTGGCCCAAGGTCGAATGGCAGCCCGACAGCGCGGCCAGGCGCGTCGATCTCGACAATTTGACGCCTGGGGAAGTGCAAAGCTGGAAGGCCGGCGACCGGCTGCTGCTCAACGGCGCGATGCTGACCGGGCGCGACGCGGCGCACAAGCGCATCCAGGACATGCTGGCGAAGGGCGAGGAGCTCCCGGTCAGTTTCAGGGGCCGGGCGATCTACTACGTCGGCCCGGTCGACCCGGTGATGGGCGAAGTCGTCGGCCCGGCGGGGCCGACTACCGCGACCCGGATGGACAAGTTCACCGACATGATGCTCGATCTCGGCCTGCTCGCCATGATCGGCAAGGCCGAGCGCGGGCAGGGCGCAGTGCAGGAAATCGCGAAGCACAAGGTTGCCTACCTGATGGCGGTCGGCGGCGCGGCGTACCTCGTCGCCCGGGCGATCAAGCAGGCCAGGGTGGTCGGGTTCGAGGATCTCGGGATGGAGGCGATCTACGAATTCACCGTCAAGGACATGCCGGTGACGGTGGCGGTCGATAGCGAAGGCAACAACGTCCACACGCTCGCCCCGCTGCACTGGCGCGAGAAGATCGCCCGCGAAGGGCTGCTCGAAGGGGCCTGACGGGCGGCAGTCGGCTTTCGACCAAGCGACGACCCTCCTCGACGGCAGGGCTGGCGCGGGCGTGCCCGTGATCGCTACATCCGGCCGGATGGATGCCGAGACCCTGCCCGAGGACTACGTTGCCCGCGTACCGTTCACGACGGTGCTCGCGTCTGTCGTCGGACTGTGGCTGTGCTATTTCCTGCTCACCACGCTGCGCTGGGAGCTGCTCGGCCTCGGGTTCTCGCGCGAGCTGCTGTGGCCGCGCGCGCTGGCTTCGCTCGCCGGCGTCGGGATCACGCTGGCATTGTGGCTCGTGCTGCGGCTGTTCGATGCGCGGCCGCTGTGGACCAAGATCGCCGCCGCGCTTGCGCTCTCGCTGCCGGTCGCGGTGGGCAGCGCGCAAGTCAACCAGATGGTCATGGAGGATCTCGAAACTCAGGTGCAGGCCAGCATCGCCGCCGGCGCCACGGACATACCCGGCGACGGCGGCGACGTGTGGTCCGATTTGCCCCGCCTGAACGTGCCCAAGCCGGGCGAAGCGACGCCGCAGGCCGAGACGCCGAAGCCCGTCGCGGCGAGCGCATGGCAGGAAATCACCGATATCGTCTTCGGCCGCTACTTCATGATGCTCGCCTGGTGCGCGCTGTACCTCGCGTTGCTGACCGGCGAAAAGGCGCGCGCGGCCGAACGGCGCGAAGGGGCCTATCGTCGGGCGGCGAAGGCGGCCGAACTGCGCAGCCTGCGCTACCAGGTCAACCCGCACTTCCTGTTCAACACCTTGAACTCGCTTTCCGCGCTCGTGCTGACCGGCAAGACGCAGGCAGCCGAGCGGATGATCCAGCAGCTGTCGACCTTTTATCGGCGCAGCCTCGCCGACGATCCGACTGCCGACGTGCCGTTGCGCGAGGAATTCGCGTTGCAGAAGCTCTATCTCGACATCGAGGCGGTGCGCTTCCCGCACCGCTTGCGTGCCGCCTACGACCTGCCGCCCAGGCTCGAGGGCGCCAAGGTGCCGGGGATGATTCTGCAGCCGTTGATCGAGAACTCGGTCAAGCACGCGGTCGCACCGACTTCGGGCCAGGTCCGCATCACGCTCGCCGCGCGCGAGGAATACGGGCGCCTGGTGCTGACCGTGTCCGACGACGGCAGCGGCGCGCCCGCAGGAAGCGAGCCGCGGCCCGGCTACGGGATCGGCCTGGTCAACGTGCGCGAGCGGCTCCAGGCGCGCTTCGGTGCAGCCGCCGGGATCGTCAGCGGCCCGACCCCGGGCGGCTATTCCACCGAGCTGCGGATGCCGATATTGCGCCCCGCGGAGGACTTCGAATGAGTGCGAGGGACGCTTCCGATCCTTGGGGCGGCGCGCTGCGCACCATGATCGTCGACGATGAGCCGCTGGCGATCGAGCGGATGCAGGTGCTGTGCGCCGAGATGGAGCACCTGGCCGTTATCGGCACCGCCAGCGACGGCGAGGCGGCGCTGCGGCTGGCCGACAAGCTCAGGCCCGACCTGATGCTGCTCGACATGACGATGCCGGGCATGGATGGGCTGGCGGTCGCGCGCCAGCTTGGCCGGCAGGAACGGCCCCCGGCAGTGATCTTCGTCACCGCACACGAGGATTTCGCGGTCGAGGCGTTCGACCTCGAGGCGGTCGACTACGTGCTCAAGCCCGTCGCCGCCGAACGTCTCGAGCGGGCCATCGACCGCGCCATCGTGCGCCGGGATCGCGCGCAAGGCGGTGTTTCGGGCGAATGGCTGAGCGAGTTCTGGGTCCCGCACCGCTCGGAGCTGCTGCGGATCGCGGTCGACCAGGTCGACCGCATCGATGCCGAGCGAGATTATGTCCGGCTGCACGTCGACCAGGGGGCCAGTGACGCGCGCAGCTACCTGCTGCTGCAGACCATCGCCGGGCTCGAGGGCAGGCTCGATCCGTCACGCTTCATCCGCATCCATCGCTCGACGATCCTGCGGCGCGACCGCATCCGCGGGCTGCGCCACGAGGGCCTCGGCGTGTGGTCGGCCGAACTCGACAACGGCGAAGCGCTGCGCATTGGACGCACCTATCTGCGCAAAGTGAAGGCGATGGCGGGCCGTTAGGCCGAGCTTGCGGCGGGGAATCGCCCGGCCCGCCAACCGGGCGATTCCATGAGGGGGACCATCAGCCGCGGTTGCCGTCGCGCGCAACGCGTTCGGCAATCGTCTTGTGGACGGACGCCTTGGCGCGCTCGACGCACCGGGTCGACTTTCCGTTCAACAGGATCGTGCCGGTAGTCACGTCGCGACCGCACATGGCGCGCGCCGCTTCCTCGATCCGGCGATCGAGCGTGGCGCGGCCTTCTCCGGTCGACAGGTCGAGGTCGGCATACCTGACGCCGATCTGCGCGGTTTCGGCTGCGGTGGCGGGCACGGCGACCGATGTGGCGGTCAGCGCAAGGACGATGGATAGGGTTCTCATGGGGGTCCTCTCGTTCACTCTGGCGCGCCGCAGCCTCTGGGACTGCTAAAGGCTGCGGCGCGGTAACTCTTTAGCGTGGAAGGATATTTTTCCGCATTCGCTGCTCGACGAAGCGCTGCTCGGGAGTCGACGGAAGACGACGAGGAAGACGAATCGCCCGCCGGGGCCTACAGACGGCCGATGGCAACCGATGAGCGGCTCGGCCGTTGATGAAGCATGGCGATCCTCCTCACCTTCCTGCTCGGGATCGGCAACTTTGCGATGCACAAGGCGGTACTCGAAAGCCGTCATCCGCTGCTCGGTCACGTGCCCTGGTTCGTGCACTTGCTCGGCGGCAAGGTCAGCCTGGCGGCCGAGTTCCTGCTGCTGCTCGGTGCGCTGCTGCTGGTGGCGGAAGGTTATGTGGCCTGGGGCTGGGCTTATCTTGCCTACAGCCTACTGAACGGCCTTGCCGCCTGGCTGATCCTCACACGACGCGTCTAGCGGGAACTTCGGGACCGGACGGGCGCTGAGGCGGCATGGGCGGGAAACGCGCGACCTGGCTGGTCAGGAATCGGTTCAGCGGCAGTAACGACGAGGCGGCGCTTACGACGCTCGAGCGCAGCTGCGGCGAGCACGGTTTTGACGTGCGCCGCAAGACGGCGCTGCCTGACGAGGAGACGCCGACACCGGCGGAGCTCGCGGCCGCGGGGATCGACCTGGTCGCCGTGTTCGCGGGCGACGGCACGATCAACCGTCTGATCGCCCGCTTGGCCGGCTGGAACGGTGCGGTGCTCGTGCTCCCCGGCGGGACGATGAACCTGCTGTATCACAGGCTGCATGGGTCGCGGGCGATGACGGACGTTCTCGCCGCCGTCGCGCGCGGCGAGGCCCGCCGGTATCGGCCAAAGGTGATCCGTACGCCTCAGGGGGATGCTTACGCGGGGCTGCTCGCCGGCCCCGGGGTCAGTTGGGCCCGTGTTCGCGAGGCGATGCGGGTCTACGACCTTGCCGAACTGGCCCAGGGCACGGTTGCGGCGATCGACGAAACGCTCAACGGCGAGCAGGTCGTCTGCTCCGATCCGCCGCTCGGAAGGCGCGAAGGCTATCCGCTGCTCAGCCTCACCCCGCGCGATGATGGGATCGAGGTCGAGGCCTATCATGCCGAGACGGCGGCGGAATACCTTGAGCAGAGCTGGGCGCTGCTCAAGCGCGACTTCCGCGAAGGGCCGCACGATCTGCTCGGCACGGTGCCCGCGCTGACGCTTGCCAGCACGCAGGGTAATCGCTTCGGCCTGCTGATCGACGGCGAGCAGGCCGAAGCGCCGCCGCGAGTCGAACTGAGGCTGGCCGACTGCGAGGTCGACCTGCTAGCGACCGAGTAGATGGCCACGCTTCTCTTCCACCTCAGCGACATCCACTTCGGGCTCGAGGACAACAAGGCGCTCGATTGGGTCAAGCAGGAGATCGCCGAGCGCCGTCCCGATGCGGTGGCGATCACCGGCGACCTGACGATGCGCGCGCGTCACCGCGAATATGCCGCCGCGTGCCACTGGATCCAGTCGCTCGACGTGCCCGTGACGGTCGAGATCGGCAATCACGACATGCCGTACTTCAACCTGGTCGAACGATTCCTGTCCCCCTATCGCCGGTTCCATTCGATCAAGAACCTGATCGAGCGCGAGATCGACCTGCCGGCGATCGCCATCGTCCCGCTCAAGACCGCGGTGCGGGCGCAGCCGCGCTTCAACTGGTCGAAAGGCTGGGTCAGCGATGCCGCGTTGCGCCACTGCCTCGCCGCGATCGACGCGCTGCCCGAAGGAACCCGGGCGCTGGTCGCCGTGCACCATCCGCTGCGCGAGGTCGGCACCAAAGGCACGGCGCTCACGCGCAACGGTTACAAGGCGCTTTGCGCCCTCGCCCATCGCCCGGTGCTGGCGGTCCTCAGCGGCCACGTCCACGATCCCTTCGACATCGTCGAGGAGACCGTCCACGGTCCCGTGCGGATGATCGGGGCGGGCACGCTCAGCCAGCGCCTGCGCTCGACGCCGCCGAGCTTCAACGAACTGGCCTGGGACGGCGATGTGCTGACCGTCCGCGCCCGCAACCTCGACGAAGTCCCGACCGAAGACATGCAGATCGACGACGTGCCCGAGAACGCGCTGCCGCCGCGCGAGCCGGGCGAGCCGGTCGCGCCGGTCCATCAGGTCCCGCGCACGGACCCGCCGGTGCATTGACGGCGCCAACGAAAAAGGGCGGCCCAGAGGGGCCGCCCTTGTCGTGTTCGGGATGCTCTGAAAGCGTCAGCGCTTCGAGAACTGGAAGCTCTTGCGGGCCTTGGCGCGGCCGTACTTCTTGCGCTCGACCACGCGGCTGTCGCGGGTCAGGAACCCAGCTGCCTTGACCGTGACGCGCAGCGCCGGCTCGTACTTGGCGAGCGCCTGGCTGATGCCGTGCTTGACCGCGCCGGCCTGGCCCGAGAGGCCGCCGCCGGCGACGGTGCAGATCACGTCGTACTGGCCCTCGCGCTCGGCGATCGCGAACGGCTGGTTGATCACCAGGCGCAGCGTCGGACGGGCGAAATAGACTTCCTGGTCGCGGCCGTTGACGGTGATCGCGCCGTTGCCCGGCTTGATCCAAACGCGGGCGACCGCGTCCTTGCGGCGGCCGGTGGCGTAGGCACGGCCCTGCGCGTCGAGTTCCTGCTCACGCAGCGGGGCGGCGGGGCCGCCGCCGGTGTTGACCGGAACTGCCGGGGCTTCGCCGGCCCCAGAGCCGGCCAGGGCGCCGAGATCGGCGAGGTCGGTCACGGCCTCGATCTCTGGGGTTGCGGTATCGGTGGGTTCGGTAGCCATTATGCGGCAGCCCTGTTCTTGCGATTGAGCGAAGCGACGTCGAGCACTTCGGGCTGGTTGCCCGCGTGCGGATGCTCGGTGCCGGCGTAGAGGTGCAGCGCCTTCATCTGCTGGCGCCCCAGCGGTCCGCGCGGAATCATCCGCTCGACCGCCTTCTCGAGGACGCGTTCGGGGAAGCGCCCGTCGAGCACCTTGTCGGCGGTCACTTCCTTGATCCCGCCGGCATAGCCGGTGTGCTTGTAGTAGGTCTTCTCACCGCGCTTGTTGCCGGTGAAGCGGACCTTCTCGACGTTGACGATGACGACATGGTCGCCGCAATCGACGTGCGGGGTGAAGCTCGGCTTGTGCTTGCCGCGCAGGATGTTGGCGACAATCGCGGCCAGACGGCCCACGACCAGCCCGTCGGCATCGATCAGATGCCATTTCTTTTCGACCTCGGCCGGCTTGATCGACCGGGTGACCTTGCTGAGCGCCTTCATGGCTCGGTAAGTCCCTTGTGACAGTGCGGCGGGATGCGTTCCCGCCCACGAAGTGCGCGCCTTTGTCGCCACAGGCCGCGCAAGTCAAGCGATTCCGCGGCTTTGCGGGAAGGTAAAATAATACCGCTCCGGCTAGAGGGGCGCGAGCTGCCAGGATTCGATGGTCCGCCGGCGGTTGCCCTCGAGTTCGGTCAGCACCTCGCGCACGGCCTGCCGCATCAGCCCGGTCGCGGGATCGGCAAAGGCACTGAAGGTCACCGTCACCTGGCCTGCCTCGCCGTTGGGCAGCGCCACTTCGCGCCGTTCGGTGCGGGGTCTTGCGGGGGGTGCGAACAAGTCTGCCGGCAGCTCGGTGGTGAGCCTGCCGGCGGTCTGGTGCACGGCGTTGACGAACCGCAGCAGTTCGGCCCGCTCGGCCGGGTCGCGCGGCCGCGCATCGAGTTCCGCGATTGCCTCGCGCACCGCGGCGTCGAGTTGCGTGGACAGCGGCGCAGCCGGGCCGCCGACGATCTGCCCATTGGCGTCGAGCCGCAGCGGGAACGGGCCGGTTTCCTCGCGCTCGCGCTCGATGCGCGCGAAGGCGGCGAGCCTCTCGGGCGCGGAGACCTCCACTCCGACCTGCTCGCCCGTAACGCGATAGCCGCCGTCGACCGGCTCGAAGCGCACGGCATAGCTGCGGCTCGCGACCAGCCTGGCGCCGTCGGCCAGCGGGCGCTCCAGTCGCCGGGTGTAGAGCATCGGCCCGGCAGGCGGCGCGAAGCGCGCGCCCTGGGCACCGGCGGCGACCGGCACCGCCGACACCGCCGGGAACAGCATTGCTGCCGCCACAAGGCGCAGCAGCGCACGGCGATCGGCCGCGCTCATGGGATCGCCTCGCCGCGGACCAGGGCACGCAGCCATTCGGCGGTCGGCCTGGCCGCGGTGTCCGTCCGCCAGCCGAGCACCGCCGGGACTTCATAGGGATGCAGCTCCGCCAGCCGTGCGGTGGCGCGGTCGAGCAGTGCGGCGTCGGTCTTGAACAGCGCCCCGACTTCGGCCGCCTCGTGCCGCTCGCCGCGCCAGACGTAGATCGAGCGCATCGGCGGCAGGATGTTGATGCACGCGACCAGCCCCTCGGCGAGCAATTGCGAACCGACCTCGGCGGCGGTCGCCTCGTCGGCGAACGGGCACCAGATCAGCGCGCTCATGCCGCGGCTCTCGCCGGAGCGTTCGCCTGCCGGCCGAGCGAATGCGCGCCCCATGCGGTGGCCGCGACGAGCAATGCGCCGACAAGCTGGTGCATCGCGGCCAGGTCGATGTCGACGCCGGTCAGGACGGTGGCGATGCCGAGGATGATCTGGGTGCCGAACGCCGAATGGATCGCAATCGAGGCGCGGCGATCGACAGTCCTGATCCTGCGCGCCAGGACGACGAGCGCGACCACCACCACCCAGGCCCACCAGCGGTGGAGGAAATGGAGCAGGAATGGATCGTGGGTGAAGGCCCAGCCCGCGCCCTTCGACCAGTCGGCTTCGGGGACGAGCCTGCCCTGCATCAGCGGCCAGGTGTCCGAGGCGAGCCCGGCATTGAGCCCGGCAACCCACGCGCCGAGCGTGAGCTGAATCGCCAGCACCGCGCCGGTCAGCGCGGAGAAACCTGTCAGCCGCGCGGGCCGGGCGGCGGGATCATGCGCGAGATCGACCAGGTCGAGCGCCGTCCAGACCAGGCCGGCGAGCGTGACCAGCGCGGTCATCAGGTGGATCGAGAGCCAGAAATGGCTGACATCGGTGACCTGCTCGGACAGCCCCGAGCGCACCATGTACCAGCCGAACACACCCTGCAGCCCGCCGAGCGCGAGCAGCGCCAGCAGCCGCGGCTTGTAGCCTGTGGGAATTGCACCGCGGAGCCAGGACCACGCCAGCGGCAGCGCGAAGGCGAGCCCGATCAGGCGGCCGAGCAGGCGGTGGGTCCATTCCCAGAAGTAGATGAACTTGTAGTCGGCCAGCGTCATGCCCGCGGGGCCGTTGATCTGGCGGTATTCGCCGATCTGCTGGTAGGCACGGAACTCGGCCTGCCATTGCGCCTCGCTCAGTGGCGGCAGCGCGCCGGTGACCGGCTTCCATTCGGTGATCGACAGGCCGGATTCGGTCAGCCGCGTGATCCCGCCGACCGCGACCATTGCCACGACGAGGACGGCAACGACCAGCAGCCACCACGCCAGCGCCAGCGGGCGCGCCCGCTCGGACCGCGCGGCCCATGCTTCTGCCAAGTCCCCTGTCCCTGCGACCATAGCCCGGCTTCCCTGCGCCGCGGTCCGGCAAAGCGCAAGCCTCTCGCGATGAGCGGCGGAGCGAGTCTACTCGTTCGCCCCTCCCTCTTCCGCCCGCTGAAGGAAGTGCGATGGGAGGTGTCACCTGCACGGCAACAACCCGTCATTCCCGCGCATTAGACTTGCGCAACGTTATATGGTTACATAGATGGGCGGCCATGCCCGCACTGTTCCCCTGGATTCGCAATCGGCTCGACCGCGTCGGCATGGCGTTGTCGTGCCTTTGCGCCGTCCATTGCGTGACCGGCATCGTGATCGTTGCCGGGCTCGGGCTCGGCGGCGGGTTGCTGCTCAATCCGGCGATCCACCGCGTGGGCCTGCTGCTGGCGACCATCATAGCCGGCGTCGCCATCGGCCTTGGTGCGCTGCAGCACCGCCGCGCGGCGCCGTTCGTGGTGGCGATGACCGGCCTCAGCTTCATGGGCGGCGCGCTCGCCGTGCAGCACGGCGCCGAAGAAGCAGTGCTGACGATCATCGGCGTCGCGCTCGTCTCGCTCGGCCACCTGCTCAACATCCGCCCGAACTTGCTTCGCCGGTAGCAGGCGCTATCTCGCGGCGATCATGACCGCGCAGCTTTCCCTGACCGTCAACGGCGAACCGCGCCGCTCCTCCGCCGCCACGATCGCCGCACTGGTCGGCGAGCTCGGCCTCAGGCCGGAGAAGGTCGCGGTCGAGCGCAACGGAGTGATCGTCCCGCGCTCGACGCTGGCCGAAGCGGCGCTCGCCGATGGCGACGTGCTCGAAATCGTCCACTTCGTCGGCGGCGGCGATCATGCGGCGAAGCTCGAGGACGACACCTGGACCGTCGCCGGGCACACCTTCCGCTCGCGGCTGATCGTCGGCACCGGCAAGTACCGGGATTTCGCCCAGAACGCCGCCGCGCTCGAGGCAAGCGGGGCGGAGATCGTCACTGTCGCGGTGCGGCGGGTCAACGTGTCCGATCCCTCGGCCCCGATGCTGACCGACTTCATCGATCCCAGGAAGGTCACCTACCTGCCCAACACCGCCGGGTGCTTCACCGCCGAGGAGGCCATCCGCACCCTGCGGCTGGCGCGCGAGGCGGGCGGCTGGGACCTGGTGAAGCTCGAGGTGCTCGGCGAGGCGCGCACGCTCTATCCCGACATGCGCGAGACGCTGAAGGCGACCGAAGTGCTGGCAGGCGAAGGCTTCAAGCCGATGGTCTACTGCACTGACGATCCGATCGCGGCGAAACAGCTCGAAGAGGCGGGCGCGGTGGCGGTGATGCCGCTCGGCGCGCCGATCGGCTCGGGCCTCGGCATCCAGAACCGGGTGACGATCCGCCTGATCGTCGAAGGCGCGGGCGTGCCGGTGCTGGTCGATGCCGGGGTCGGCACCGCGAGCGATGCCGCGGTGGCGATGGAATTGGGCTGCGACGGCGTGCTGATGAACACCGCTATCGCCGAGGCCAAGGACCCGGTGCGCATGGCCCGGGCGATGAAGCTCGCGGTCGAGGCAGGGCGCGACGCCTACCTCGCCGGGCGCATGGCGACGCGGAAGTATGCCGATCCATCGAGCCCGCTGGCGGGATTGATCTAGCCGATCCTCGGAGGATTCTTCCTTCCCGTTTACGCAACGCTAACCAAGATCGGCGAGAGTTGTCCTCCTACAAGGGGACAAGGCATGGCGAGGACCGGGACTGCATCGCTGACGATCGCCGAACTGCGCGAGTTCGCCAGCTTTTCCGAAGAGGAGCAGCTGTTCATCGAGCGCGGGCTCGACATCGGCCTCGGCCGCGGGGACGCGTTCAAGCAGTGGTCGCGCGAGGCCGGCGATACCGCCGCCATCCGCCAGCAATACCTCGCCTATCGCGAGTTGCGCACGTTGCGCGATGCTGTCCCTTGCGAAAGCTCGCTCGACGGGGTGCAGGATTTCATGGGGGCGCTGCTGCGCATCACCGCGCAGGACCTCGCGCAGGAGCACCTGTCGAGCTTCTCGGCCTATCGTTTCCTCTACGAGCGGCTGCTCGGTGCGCAGGCGCGGCCGTGGCTGCCGGCGGCCTTCTGCGGCGCCGCCGCGCTGCCGCAGATTCGCCCGGGTCGGCGCAAGATGCTGCTCCAGTCGCTCAGCGAAGCCGCCGCCACCGCGCCCGGCTGGTCCGACCGCGAGCCGTGTTTCTATCCCGAGAAGGTCGAGGCCGAAGCCGCCTGAGCGGCGTCAGGCGAAGATTTTCGAGATGGTGACGGCAAGCGCCAGCAGGGCCGCGCAGGCGGCGCTTTGGCGGATAAGGAGCCGGTCCAGCTCGGCCTTGAGGATGTCGCGCGTCACCAGATCATCTGTAGCAGCGCGCAGTTCGTCGGCCAATGCTTCGGCTTGCGCGCGCTTGAACCCGGCCGCTTCGAGCCGTTGCATCGAGGCAATGGGATTAAAGGCGTTCACCGTTGGGTGACTCCGCTATCACGAGCCGGAATCCGGCGTCACGCAGATCAAGCTCCATTCCGGACCATCCGGGGCGCGAGCCTTGCTCCTGTCCGGAGAAGGTCGAAGCGAACTAGGGGGTTCAGTCCCGGTACAGTGCATCGATCCGCGCGCCGTAGCGCTCGCGGATCTGGTGGCGGCGGATCTTGAGGCTCGGGGTCATCTCGCCGTTGTCGATCGTGAACGGCTCGTCGGCGAACGCGAACCGGCGGATCTTCTCGGTCACCGAAAGTTCGGCATTCACCCGCTCGACCGCGGCGCGCATGGCGCTGCGGAAGGCCGGCAGGCCCTGCAGCGCGGCCAGCTCGAACTTCTCGTCGTTGGCCCTGGCCCATTCGAACGCCCAGTCGGCGTCGGGCACGATCAGGCCGGCGACGAACGGCCGCTTGTCGCCGCTGACCATCGCCTGGGATATCTCCGGCTGCAGCGTCAGCATGCCTTCGAGCTTCTGCGGGGCGATGTTGTCGCCCTTGTCGTTGACGATGATGTCCTTCTTGCGGTCGGTGATCACGATCCGCCCGCGCTCGTCGAGATGGCCGATGTCGCCGGTATGCAGCCAGCCGTCGACGATCGTCTTCGCCGTGTCATCGGGGTTCTGCCAGTAGCCGAGCATGACCAGCTCGCCGCGGACGAGGATCTCCCCGTCCTCGGCGATCCGGACCTCGACTCCCTTGAGCGGCGGGCCGACGGTATCGAGCTTGATTCCGGCCGACGGAAAATTGACGCTGACCACCGGTGCGCTCTCGGTCTGGCCGTAGCCCTGGAGCATCGTCAGGCCCATCGATTCGAAGAAGGCGCCGACTTCGGGGTTGAGCGGCGCGCCGCCCGACACCAGCGCCTTCATCCGCCCGCCGAAGCGGGAACGGATCTTGGGCCGCAGCGTCAGGTCGAGCAGGCGCTCGATCGGCCAGTCGATAATCCGCCGCTCGCCCGCTGCATGGCGCTCGGCCAGCCCGAGCGCCCGGTCGAGCAGGAAGTTGGCCAGCCGGCCCTGCTTCTCGATCTGGCTGATGATGCGGTTGCGCAGCACTTCGAACAGCCGCGGAACGACGATCATGAAGGTCGGCTTGGCTTCCTCGATGTTGCTGGCGAGCTTGTCGAGCCCTTCGGCGAACCAGATCTCGGCCCCGAGACCGATCGGCAGGTACAGTCCGCCGGTGTGCTCGAGCGCGTGGCTCAGCGGCAGGAACGAAACGAACCGCTCGCGGTCCCAGCCGAAGTCGCCGGCGAGCGCTTCGGCCGCTCCGTCGACGTTGCACAGGATCGCGCCGTGGTGGAGCAGCACGCCGCGCGGGGCGCCGCTGGTGCCGCTGGTATAGATGATGCACGCCGGGTCGCGCCGGCCGATGGCGGCGATCCGCGCATCGACCGCGGCGCGGGCTGCCTCGGCGTCGCCGGCAATCAGGTCGCTCCACAGGTGGCAGTCGAAGCTGCCCTTCTGGCCGGTGCGCAAGGGCTCGAGACCGATCAGGTGCTCGGCGGTGCCGGCGCGGACCATCGCCGCAAGCAGCGGCTGTGCCAGCTTGCTGTTCGCGACGATCACCGCCCGGGCACCCGAGTTCTCGAGGACGTGCTGGTGGTCGCGCTCGGTATTGGTGGTGTAGGCGGGCGTGGTGATGCAGCCGGCGGCCATGATCGCGAGGTCGGCAATGGCCCATTCGGGGCGGTTTTCCGATACCAGCATCACCCGGTCGCCGTCCTGCAGGCCCAGGCCGCGCAGCGCTTCGGCCAGCAGGCAGACCCGGCGCGCGGTCTCGCGCCAGCTCAGCGACTGCCATTCGCCGCCCGCCTTGGCGGCCAGGAACGGCCGCTCGCCCAGCTCGTCCGCGCGGTCGAGGAACAGCCGCACCAGGTTCGGCGCGGAAGCGAAATCCGAAAGCTGCAAAGGCAGCGTCTCCATCCTCTTGGGCCGGTTGCCGGCTCGTTATGGGTTGGGATTAGGGCTGGCGCCCGCCGGCGGCAAGGCCGCTCACTCGCCGATGGCCACGCCCTCGCTGCGCGGATCGGCGGCGCCGGCCCAGCCGGCGGCGGTGCGCTGCGCGGCGTTGGTCTTGAGCGGCAGGCCGCGCGGAGTGACGCGCGCATGGCCGAGCGCCTGCAGCTGCGGGATCATGCCTTCGAGGTATGTCCCCTGCTCGACCGTCAGCGCATCGCCCGGGGCGAACAGCACCGGTAGCGCCAGCGCCTGGTCGAGCGGCAGGCCGAAATCGAGCACCCCGATCAGCGCGCGGGCGACCTGTACCGGGATCGTCGCGCCGCCGGCAGCGCCGATGACCAGCACCAGCTCGCCGCCCGCGTCGTAGACCAGCGTCGGCGCCATCGAGCTGCGCGGCCGCTTGCCGCCCTCGACTCGGTTGGCGACCGCGCGGCCGTCCGGGCCGGCGGGAGCGAAGCTGAAGTCGGTCAGCTCGTTGTTGAGGTAGTAGCCGCCGACCATGATGCCCGAGCCGAACGAGCCCTCGATCGTCGAAGTGTAGCTGATCGCGTCGCCGTCGCGGTCGACGACCACGAAGTGCGAAGTGCCGTGCTCCTCGGGCTCGTCGCCGTCGGGCGGGGTCACGGCCAGACCCTGCACCACGCCGGCGCTGACCGAGGCGAGCGTTCCGGCGGGATCGATCAGCGCGCTGCGCTGCGCGAGGTAGGCCGGATCGATCAGGCCGGGCACGGGCACCGAGACGAAGTCGCTGTCGGCGAGGTACCGCTCGCGGTCGGCGTAGGCGAGCCGCTGCGATTCGGCGAACAGGTGCCAGAACGTCGGCGACTGCGGCCCGAGCGCGTGGAGGTCGAACCGCTCGAGCTGCTTGAGGATCGCATAGACGGTGGTCGCGCCGGACGAGGGCGGGCCCATGCCGCAGATGCGGTAGCTGCGGTACGGGCCGCAGACCTCGGGCCGTTCCTTGACCTGATAGGCAGCAAGGTCGGCCACGGTCATCGCGCCGGGGCGCGGTGTCTCGCCGGCGACTTCGGCGGCGATGTGCGCGGCGTTGCTGCCGCTGTAGAACCATTGCGCGCCGTTGTGCGCCAGTTGTGCAAGGGATTCCGCCAGGTCCGGATTGCGCAGCACGGTGCCGACGGGCCGCGGCTCGCCGTTCGCGTCGTAGAAGATCGCCAGCCCGTCCGGCTGGTGCGCGGCGCGGTTTTTCGCGTTCACCAGGAACTCGCGCCCGCGCTCGCTCAGCGTCCAGCCGTCGCGGGCTAGCTTGATGGCAGGCTCGAACAGCCTTGCCCACGGCAGCTTGCCGTGCCGCCGGTGCGCTTCCTCGGCGAGCCGCAGGTTGCCCGGAACGCCGACGCTGCGCCCGGAGATCACCGCGGCCATGAACGGCAGCGGCTTGCCTTCGGGGTCGAGGAACCACTGCCCGTCGGCGCCGGCGGGCGCGGACTCGCGGCCGTCGAACGTCTCGATCGCGCCGGCTGCGTTGCCGTAGAGCATGAAGCCGCCGCCGCCGATGCCCGAACTCTGCGGCTCGACCACGCCCAGCGCGAGCATGGTCGCGATCGCCGCGTCGGTGGCGCTGCCGCCCGCGCGGAGCATTTCCGCGCCCGCCTCGGCCGCGCGCGGATCGGCGGCGCTGACGACGCCTCTTTCGCGGGCCTCGGTCGATGGCGGATTGAGGTCAGCGACCTCGGCGCGAATGGGAATTGTCGCGCAGGCACCGAGCAGGAGAGGCGCGGCGACGGGAGTCAGGAAACGGCGGAGCATCGCTTGCGCTGCTATTCGCTTCCCACCGCCTCGGCAACCGAGGCGAACCCGTCGCGCCGCATGAGCGCCTCGATCCCGTGGACGATTCGACGGGCGATGCCGGGCCCTTCGTAGACCATCGCGCTGTAGAGCTGGACCAGGCTCGCGCCGGCGCGGATGCGCTGCCAGGCATCCTCGGCGGTGGAAATGCCGCCGGTACCGACCAGCGGCAGCGCGCCGCCCGTCGCGCGGCGGAAATCGCGCAGGCGGGCGAGCGCCAGCTCTTTGAGCGGCGCGCCCGACAGACCGCCGTTCTCGCCGGCGTGGCGCGATCGCAGCGGCGGGCGCGATACCGTGGTGTTCGCGACGATCAGCGCGCCGAGCCGCTTGTCGAGCGCAATGCGGGCGATGGCGTCGATGTCTGCCGGTTCGAGGTCGGGCGCGACCTTGAGGAACACCGGCGGGCCGGAGGTCCCGCGCGCCGCCAGCACCGCGTCGAGCAGCGCCACGAGTGCGCCCTCGTCCTGCAGCGCCCGCAGGCCCGGCGTGTTCGGGCTGGAGATATTGACCGCGAGGTACGAGGCAAGCGGCGCCATGACCTGCGTCAACTGCGCATAGTCGGCGATGCGGTCGGCCGAATCCTTGTTGGCGCCGATGTTGATGCCGACGATCCCGCCGCGCGGCTGCCGCGCCGCGAGCCGCGTCGCCGCCGCGGCCGCGCCGCCGTTGTTGAAGCCCATCCGGTTGATCACCGCGCGGTCTTCGGCCAGCCGGAACAGCCGCGGCCTAGGATTGCCGGCCTGCGGGCGCGGGGTGATCGAGCCGACTTCGACGAACCCGAAGCCGAGCCCGAGCAGCGCGTCGGGCAGTTCACCGTCCTTGTCGAACCCGGCGGCCATACCGAGCGGATTGGCAAAGGCGAGGCCGGCGACCTCCATCTGGAGCGGGCCGCCCTCGGCCGCGCGCCGCCCTTCCGGCAGGTGCTTCAGGGCCGCGACGGCCGCACCGTGCGCCGACTCGGCGTCGAGCGCGAACAGGACAGGGCGAACCAGGCGGTAGAGCATCGGCCATGCCTATGACAGGGCGTTCCGGGGCTGTCGACGGACCGACATGGCCAAGATTCGGTCACAAACGACCACCTGACGGGCAAAATGCTGCACCGCGGCGCAATTTTGTCGCTTTCCTACAATTACCGTTCGTCCGAATCGCCTAATCCGGGGCTGCGACCCGAAGGGCTCGCTGCAGCAATGCGGCAAGTCCTCGACTTTCAAGGGCGGCTCCGGCAACGGGGCCGCCCCTTTTTTGTTCGCCTGATAGCCGCGCCGGTTTGAAATTGCCGGCGGCGCCGCCTAAATGAAATCGGAACGAATCACTCCGATTTGAGAACGGATCGCAACATGCGCCTCTCGAGCATGGCCGACTATGCCGTCGTGACGATGTGCGCCGCCGCGCGCCATTGCGGCTCGGCGCGCGTCTCGGCGACCGAGCTGGCGGCCGAGACCGCGCTTCCGCTGCCGACGGTGCAGAAGCTCGTCAGCCTGCTGAGCAAGGCCGGTCTGCTGCGCTCGGCGCGCGGGGCCGGGGGCGGATTGCAGCTCGCGCGGCCTGCGGCGGCGATCACGCTCGCCGACATCGTCGAGGCCGTCGAAGGCCCGATCGCGCTCACGACCTGCGTCGACGCGGGAAGGGAGTGTTGCTCGCTCGAGTCGTGCTGCAGCGTCCGCCCGCATTGGGGCATCGTCAACGAAGCGCTACGCGGCGCGCTGGCCGACGTGCCGCTGACGCGGCTCGCCCAGCCGAAGGTTCCGGCATGACCGACGAAGTCGACATCCAGGACCGCGCCGCCCGCGAAGCCGCCGCTCGTGCCGCCGAGTACGAGCATGGCTGGTCGGCGGACATCGAGACCGAGTTTGCGCCCAAGGGGCTCGACGAGAATACCGTGCGGTTCATCTCGGCCAAGAAGGGCGAGCCCGAGTGGATGCTCGACTGGCGGCTCAAGGCCTTCCGCCTGTGGCAGGAGATGGAATCGCCCGACTGGGCCAAGCTGTCGATCCCGCCGATCGACTATCAGGATGCCCATTATTACGCCGCGCCGAAGGCGAAACCGAAGCTCAAGAGCATCGACGAGCTCGATCCCGAGATCCGCGAAGTCTACGAGAAGCTCGGCATCCCGCTCGAAGAGCAGAAGGTGCTCGCCGGGGTTGAAGGCGCGCGCAAGGTCGCGGTCGACGCGGTGTTCGACTCCGTCTCGGTCGCCACCACCTTCCGCGAGGAATTGAAGAAGGCCGGCGTCATCTTCCTTTCGATCAGTGAGGCGATCCGCGAGCATCCCGAGCTGGTCAGGAAGTGGCTCGGCAAGGTGGTGCCGCAGCGCGACAACTTCTTCGCCACGCTCAACTCTGCGGTCTTCTCCGACGGCACCTTCGTCTACATCCCCGAGGGTGTGCGCTGCCCGATGGAGCTCAGCACCTATTTCCGCATCAATGCCGAGAACACCGGCCAGTTCGAGCGCACGCTGATCGTCGCCGACAAGGGCTCTTACGTCTCCTATCTCGAAGGCTGCACCGCGCCGATGCGCGACGAGAACCAGCTCCACGCAGCGGTGGTCGAGCTGGTCGCGCTCGACGATGCCGAGATCAAGTACTCGACGGTGCAGAACTGGTACCCGGGCAACGCCGAAGGACTGGGCGGGATCTACAACTTCGTTACCAAGCGCGGCCTGTGCCAGGGCGCGCGCAGCAAGATCAGCTGGACCCAGGTCGAGACCGGCAGCGCGGTCACCTGGAAGTACCCGTCATGCGTGCTCAACGGCGAGGATTCGGTCGGCGAGTTCTACTCGGTCGCGGTGACCAACAACTACCAGCAGGCCGATACCGGCACCAAGATGATCCACAACGGTCGGGGCAGCCGCTCGACGATCGTTTCCAAGGGCATCAGCGCGGGCAAGAGCAGCAACACCTACCGCGGGCTGGTGCGCGTCGCTGCCAACGCCGACGGCGTGCGCAACCACACCCAGTGCGATTCGCTGCTGCTCAGCCACGAGTGTGGCGCGCACACGGTGCCCTACATCGAGGTCAGGAACCCGACCGCGCAGATCGAGCACGAGGCGACCACCAGCAAGATCAGCGATGACCAGCTGTTCTACGCGATGCAGCGCGGGCTCGGACAGGAGGAAGCGGTGGCGCTGATCGTCAACGGCTTCGCCAAGGAGGTGCTGCAGCAGCTGCCGATGGAGTTCGCGGTGGAGGCACAGAAGCTGCTGGGGATTTCGCTTGAGGGGAGCGTGGGATGAGTCACGCCGCCCTCCCCCTCACCTGTCATGCTGAACTTGTTTCAGCATCCATCGTGCCCTCAGCACTGTCGGTGCGTGCGGAGAGATGGACCCTGAAACAAGTTCAGGGTGACGAAGAGAGGAGTGTGGGATGAAGAGCTTTCTCGATCCGCACACTATTCTGTTCTTCTCAATGCTTCGCCGGTCACGCGAAAGCCTCTCGACAGGACGGATTTCATTCTTCGGAGGCCCCGTCGATTGTGAGGCAAACCCACTGAGATTCTGGACAGAATGGGCGATTCAGGCGGTCCTTCTCGCCGTGCCTTTTGTCGCCATCGCAACCGTACTCGTCCTCACGCTCGGGATTCGCTCGTAGTCATGCTTGAAATCACCAACCTCCATGCCACCGTCGGCGGCACGCCGATCCTCAACGGGCTCTCGCTCGCCGTGAATGCGGGCGAGGTGCATGCGATCATGGGCCCGAACGGGGCGGGCAAGTCGACGCTGGCCTACGTGCTCGGCGGCCGGCCCGGGTATGAGGTAACCCAGGGCAGCGTGGCCTTTGCCGGCGAAGACCTGCTCGCCCTCGAACCGCACGAACGCGCCGCCGCCGGGCTGTTCCTCGGCTTCCAGTACCCGGTCGAGATCCCCGGCGTGTCGAACGTGCAGTTCCTGCGCGAAGCGCTCAACGCGCAGCGCAAGGCGCGTGGAGAAGCGCCGCTGTCGGGCAGCGACTTCCTCAAGTTGGCGCGCGAGAAGGCGGCGCTGCTGCGGCTCGACATGGAGATGCTCAAGCGGCCGGTGAACGTCGGCTTCTCGGGCGGCGAGAAGAAGCGCGCCGAGATGGTCCAGATGGGCATCCTCGACCCCGCCTTCGCGGTGCTCGACGAGACCGACTCTGGTCTCGACATCGACGCGCTGCGGATCGTCGGCGAGGGCATCAACGCGATCATGCGCAGGCCCGACAAGGGCGTGCTGCTGATCACCCACTACCAGCGGCTGCTCGACTACGTGAAGCCGGACAAGGTGCACGTCCTGTCGAAGGGCCGCATCGTCAAGAGCGGCGGGCCCGAGCTGGCGCTGCAGCTCGAGACCGAAGGCTACGAGGCGGTGGCGTGATGGCCGAGCGCAAGACATTGTCGCTCGGCCAGGTCGGCGCGCGGGCCGAGGAGCGTACGGTGGCGGACCGGACGCGGGCGTGGAACGTTTCGCCCAAGCGGGCCGAGGCGCTCAAGCAACGTGCACGTGACATGCGGCGCAACCCGACCGAGGCGCAAAAAGCGCTGTGGGAGCGGCTCAAGGACAAGCAGTGCGGCTTCACCTTCAACCGCGAAGTGGTGATGGGCAGCGCGATCGTCGACTTCGCGTGCCGGACGCGCTGGCTGGTGGTCGAGACCGATGGCGACGGCGCGGTGGACGGGACGCTCGCCACGTTGTCCGACCGCAAGCTGGCCGATGTCGGCGTGCGTGTCCTGCGCTTCTCCGACCAGCAGGTGCTTGCGGACACCGACGGAGTCGTTGCCGCGATCAAGGCCGAGCTGCAGCAGCCGTTCGAACGGCCGCGGATTGCGGCGCGGAGGTGAGCATGGCTTTGTTCACGCTTCCCACGGTCAAGGACGAGGAATGGCGCTACGCCGACTTCGCGGCGCTGGCGACGCTCGCGCCCGAGCGGTTCGGCGAATGGAAGGACGTCGCGCTGGCACCGGGCGAAACGCGCCGCAAGTGCATGGTGCTCGGCGGGAGCGGCCCCGAACTCCACCGGGTGCGGCTCACCGTCGGCGAAGGCGCGCGGGCCGAGCTGTTCGCGGTCATCGCCGGGAGCGACTATTGCCGGCTAGAAGTCGAGGTCCGACTGGCCAAAGGTGCGCATTTCCAGTTCGGCGGGGTAACCATCGGCGGCGGCGAGGCGACGCGCGAGTTCGTCACGCGCACCGTCCACGCCGAGCCCGAAGCAACATCCGACCAGGTCGTGCGCGCGGTCCACTGGGGCAGTGCGACCGGCAATTTCCTCGGCCGCATCGACGTCGCCCGCGACGCGCAGAAGACCGACGCGGCGCAGGACTTCAAGGGCCTGCTGCTCGAACGCGGCGCCGCGGCGAACGCCAAGCCCGAGCTCGAGATCTTCGCCGACGACGTCAAGTGCGCCCACGGCGCCGCGATCGGCGAGATGGACGAGACCGCCAGCTTCTACATGGCCGCGCGCGGCATCCCGCCCGAAGCGGCGAAGAAGCTGCTGGTTCGGGCGTTCGTCGCCGACGCGTTCGTCGCGCTGGCGGACGAGAGCGAGCGGGACCGCCTGCTCGACGCAGCGCTCGCGGTGCTCGGAGACGTGGCATGAGCACGCTCGCCGCCATCGACCGCGCGCCGAACCTGAAGGCCGATTTCCCGGGCCTGGTCAACGCGGACGGCTCCGCCTGGCACTATCTGGATTCCGCCGCCACCGCGCAGAAACCACAAGCGGTGATCGACGCGGTGACCAGGGCCCTCGGCAAGGATTACGCCACGGTCCACCGCGGCGTGTACACCCGCTCGGCCGAAATGACGCTCGGCTACGAGGCCGCGCGGCGGCGGGTCGCGCAATTCATCGGCGGGCGCGAGGACGAAGTGGTCTTCACCCGCGGCGCGACCGAGGCGATCAACCTCGTCGCCTACAGCTATCCCAAAAAGGGCCGCGTGCTGCTGTCCGAGCTCGAGCACCATTCGAACATCGTCCCGTGGCAGCTCGCCGGCTGGCAGATCGACGTCTGCCCGCTGACCGCGGATGGACGGATCGACCTCGATGCCGCCGCGCGCATGCTGACGCGCGAGCACACGATGGTCGCCTTCGCGCACGTCTCGAACGTGCTCGGCTCGGTCCTCGACGCGCGGCGCGCGGCCGAGCTCGCGCACGCCGTCGGGGCAAAGCTGCTGCTCGACGGCTGCCAGGCGGTGCCGCGGCTGGCGGTCGATGTCGTCGCGCTGGAGTGCGACTTCTATGCCTTCTCGGGGCACAAGCTCTACGGCCCGACCGGCATCGGCGCCTTGTGGGGGCGCGGCGAACTGCTCGAGGCGATGCCCCCGTGGCAGGGCGGCGGCGCGATGATCGAACGGGTGACCTTCGAAAAGACGACTTATGCCGAGCCGCCGCAGCGGTTCGAGGCGGGAACCCCGGCGATCGTCGAGGCGATCGGGCTCGGCGTCGCCTGCGACTACGTGGCTGCGATCGGCCTCGACGCGATCCACGCGCACGAGGCGCGGCTGGCGGCGCAGCTGCGCGAGGCCTTGCGCGGCATGAACGACGTGCGCCTGTTCGGGCCCGAGGACAGCGCCGGCATCGTCAGCTTCGCGCTCGACGGCATCCACCCGCACGATCTCGGCACGATCCTCGACGAGGAGAACGTCGCCATCCGCGCGGGCCACCATTGCGCGCAGCCGCTGATGGACCGGCTCGGCGTGCCGGCGACCGCACGGGCGAGTTTCGGGCTCTACAGCGACGAGGACGATGTCGCCGCGCTACTGCGCGGGATCGAGCGAACCAAGAGGATTTTCGGATGAGCGAAGAAGCGGAAAAGACCTTCCGCGCGGAACAGGTCGACGGGGTCGAGGCCCCGCCGCGCGGTCGCGTCGAGGACGCCGAGACCGCGGCCGAGAAGCTCGAGCGGAAGAAGGACTACCTCGAGGGCTTCCTGGCGCAGAAACCGGCCCCCGCCGGCAGCACCGAGCCGGGCGGCGATCTCTACGAGGCGGTCATCGAGGCGCTGAAGGACATCTACGATCCGGAGATCCCGGTGAACATCTATGACCTTGGGCTGATCTACGGCGTCGACCTCGATAGCGAGGGCGGGGTCGTCATTACGATGACGCTGACCACGCCGCATTGCCCGGTGGCCGAGTCGATGCCCGGTGAAGTCGAGCTGCGTGTCGGCGCGGTGTCCGGGATACGCGACGCCGAGGTCAATCTCGTGTGGGACCCGCCGTGGGACCCGGCCAGGATGAGCGACGAGGCCCGGCTCGAGCTGGGAATGTTGTGACCGCGCTGGCACCCGCCCTCAACGTCGAGCTGGCCGACTATGCCGACCCGCGCGATGCGGCTGACATCGTCGAGCTTCTCGAAGCGTACGCGCGCGATCCGATGGGTGGCGGCGAGCCGCTCGGCCAGGAAGTACGCGACGAGGTCGTGCCGGGCCTCGCCGCTACGCCAGGGGCGTTCTCGCTGATCGCCCGGGTCGACGGCCAAGCGGTCGGGCTGGCTAACTGCTTCACCGGTTTCTCGACCTTCGTCGCCAAGCCGCTGATCAACGTCCACGACATGACCGTGATCTCGTCCTATCGTGGCCAAGGCATCGGCAGGGCGCTACTCGAGGCGGTCGAGGGCGAAGCGCGACGGCGCGAAGCGTGCAAGATCACCCTCGAAGTGCTGTCCGGCAACGATCGGGCCAAGCGCCTCTACCTTGCGCTGGGCTACGGCGATTACCAACTCGATGCCGAGACAGGGCACGCGCTGTTCTGGCAGAAGAGACTCTAGATGACCGAGACCAAGCTTCGCCCACGGCCCGCTGCCGTCACGCTCACCCCCGCCGCCGAGGCGCGCGTGAGCGAGCTAATGGGCAAGGCGCCCGAAGGGGCGATCGGGGTCAAGCTGTCGACCCCGCGGCGCGGCTGCTCGGGCCTCGCCTACTCGGTCGACTACGTCAGCGACGCGCATCCGTTCGACGAGAAGATCGAGACGCCGGGCGGCGTGTTCTACATCGACGGGGCGAGCGTGCTGTACCTCGTCGGCTCGATGATGGACTGGCAGGAAGACGACTTCGCCGCCGGCTTCGTGTTCGCCAACCCCAACGCCAAGGGCGCCTGTGGCTGCGGCGAGAGCTTTACGGTATAGCGTCGGCATGGAACGCCCGCGCAACCGACGCCAATTCGTCGAGGCGGTCAAATTCCGGCCGCGAGGCCGTCGCCGTGGGCCGGGCAGCTTGCCCGCGCTGGTCGAACCGCCTCGGGGCCCGAAGCCGCTCAGCGGCGGTACCGCGGCGCCGCTCGAGTTCGACTAGCGCCTGAGCGCCGCCACGCAGGCGGCGCGGTCCACTTCCTGCCCATCGCTGGCCCGGCGCGCCTCGATATGGGTCGCGACCGGCTCCGCGCCCTGGTGCAGCGGATAGAGGAACACGTCGAGCACGCAGGCCTGTCCCGAGAACTGCAGCTTGCGCATGTCGCCCTCGCGCACGTCGAGCCGGGGACTGCCGAACTGCCGGATGAGGCTGCCCGCGTCCTGCTCGATGATGTCCTCGATGCCGGCCATATGCTGGATCTGCGGCGCGCGGAAGCCGGTCGCGGGCGGGCGAGCGGGCGTGGTCGGCGGCACGGACGTCTGGACGCGCGGCCGGCTCGCGGCCGACGGCACCGATGGCTGTGGCCGGGGCGATGCAGTCGGTGCGGCCGAGACGCAGCCGGCGAGCAGCATCGGCAGCAGGAGAGGCAGGGCACGGTGCATGTCAGGGCCGCTCCCGGCGGTGGATCAGGTGCGTTGCCGCCGCGGCGCCCAGGACCGGCGCCAGCAGGTTCAGTCCGGGGATCGCCAGCAACGCTGCGACCGCGCCGCCCAGCGCGAAGCGCTGGGCCCTGCCGATGGGCGCCGGATCGGCCTTGCCCTGCCGATGGCGCAGCCAGACCATTTCCTGCAGCTCCCTGCCGACCAACACGGCGTTGACCAGCCAGAACAGCAGTGCGGTGCCGATCCCGGTCACCAGCAGCGCGAGCGCGAAGGGAAGCACGATCAGGTTGACGAGCAATGCCCGCATCGCCGAGCGGACGCTGGTCGCAAACTGCTCGGCCAGCGGCAGGTCGCGCGCCGTTTCTGCCGCCTGCGGATAATGCCGCAGCTCGACCGCCCTGACCACGTCGTCGGCGAAGAACTCGATCGTCGCCATGGCGACGATTCGCCAGGCGAGCCACAGCCCGATCAGCGTGGCCAGCAGCGATGCCAACGCGCGCAGGGTATCCGCACCGGCGAACAGCCGCTCGCCCAGCCCGGCGCGGGCCAGGCCCCAGTCGAGCGCATACCACCCGCCCCACGCCGCCAGCGCGAACAGCGCCAGCGTCACCGCCAGGCTCTTCAGCAGGATGCGGATGACGCGCGGATCGGCCAGCTGGCCGAGCGCGAGCAGCAGCGATGTAGCGACAGCACCCATCTGCGCTTGCGATTGCGCGCGCGGCGGGCCAAGTCAACGCCCCGAACCCAACCATCCGGCGATGGCCGCCCGGCTGCGCCTTCCTCAACAGCAAGTTCGGACCCTGAATGACCCAACCGAGATACGACGTGATCGCGATCGGCAATGCGATCGTCGATGTGATGGCCCCCTGCACTGACGAACTGATCGAGGAGCTGCAGCTCAACCGGGGCGGGATGACCCTGGTCGATACCGCGCGGGCGCAGGAGCTCTACGATGCGATGGGCCCGGCGCGCGAGATTTCCGGCGGCTCGGCGGCGAACACCCTCGCCGGTCTCGCCGCGCTCGGCGCACAGTGCGCGTTCATCGGCCAGGTCGCCGACGACCAGCTGGGCGAAGTCTTCGCGCACGACATCCACGCTGTCGGGATCGATTTCGACACCCCGGCGCGGCAAAGCGAGCCGCCGACCGCGCGATGCCTGATCTTCGTCACCCCCGACGGGCAGCGGACGATGAACACTTTCCTCGGCGCTTCGCAGTTCCTGCCCGCGGCGGTGCTCAACGAGGAAGCCATCGGCGGCGCCAGCATCCTCTACCTCGAAGGCTACCTGTGGGACCCGGAAGAGCCGCGCGCGGCGATGCGGCGGGCGATCGAGACGGCGCGCGCTGCCGGACGCAAGGTCGCCTTCACGCTGTCCGAGGTATTCGTCATCGAACGCCACGGCGACGACTTCCGCGCGCTGATCGACGACGGGCTGATCGACATCCTGTTTGCCAACCACCTCGAGCTCGCCGCGCTGACCGGCCTGCCGGATTTCCATGACGGCATCGCCGTGCTGCAGGACAAGGTGCCGACGCTGGTGGTCACTCGCAGCGCGGCGGGCGCGGTGGCGGTCTCGGACGGCGAACGGGCCGAAGTCGCCGCCGAGCCGATCGACGAAGTCGTCGACACCACCGGCGCGGGCGACCTGTTCGCCGCCGGCTTCCTCTACGGCCATGTCCGGGGCGAGCCGCTGCAGGCGTGCCTTCGCCGCGGCGCGATCGCGGCGGCGGAGATCATCAGCCACTACGGCGCCCGGCCGGAGGCCGACTTGCCGACGCTGATGGCGAGCAAGCTGGGTTAGGAGCGGGCCGCCGTCTCGCGCTCGACTTCGCGCCAGCCGATGTCGCGGCGGCAGAAGCCCGTGGCGAAGTCGATCAGGTCGACCGCCGCATAGGCTTTGGCCTGGGCTTCGGCGACGTCGGCCCCGAGCGCGGTGACGCCGAGCACGCGCCCGCCGTCGGCGACGAGCCGGCCCGACGCGTCGCGCGCGGTGCCGGCGTGAAAGACTCGCGCTCCGCTCGCCTCGGCCGCCTCGATGCCGCCGATCGCGCCGCCCTTCGCGGGCGTCCCCGGATAGCCGTCGGCCGCCATGACCACCGTCAGCGCGCGCGCGTCGGAGAACTTCGGGCGCGGCAGCGCGCCGAGGCTGCAGTCGGCGCAGGCGAGCAGGTACTCGCCGAGGTCGCTCTCGAGCCGCATCATCAGCACCTGGCATTCCGGATCGCCGAAGCGGCAATTGTACTCGACCAGCTTGGGGCCCTCGCGCGTCAGCATCAGCCCGGCATAGAGCACGCCCGAATAGGGGGTGCCCTCCTCGGCCAGCGTCTTCACCGTCGGCGCGATGATCCGGTTCATGACTTCGCCGCGCAGCTCGGGCGTCAGCACCCGTGCCGGGCTGTAGGCGCCCATGCCGCCGGTGTTGGGCCCGGTGTCGCCCTCGCCGACCCGCTTGTGGTCCTGCGCGCTGCCGAACGGGACGATGATCGCGCCGTCGGTGACGACGAAGAAGCTCACTTCCTCGCCCTCCATGAATTCCTCGATCACCACCTCGGCGCCGGCTTCGCCGAACTGGCCGCCGAACATGTCCGCCAGCGCCGCTTCGGCCTCGGCGCGATCGGCGGCGATGACCACTCCCTTGCCGGCGGCGAGGCCGTCGGCCTTGAGCACGAACGGCGCGTCGAAGCGGTCGAGCGCGCTGCACGCGTCCGCCAGCGAGAGCGTTCGCACGTAGGCAGCAGTCGGGATCCGGGCACGCTCGCACAGGTCCTTGGTGAAGCCCTTGCTGCCCTCGAGCCGTGCCGCGGCGCGTGACGGGCCGAACACCGCGAGACCGGCGCCGCGCAGCGCGTCGCTGAGGCCGTCCACCAGCGGCGCCTCGGGGCCGATGACCACGAAGTCGATGGTCCGGGCCTCGCAGAACGCAACCACCGCCGCATGGTCGGTTGCGTCGAGGCCGACACATTCGGCATGCTGTGCGATGCCGGGGTTGCCCGGGGCCGCGTAGAGCTTGCCGCCGCCGTACAGCAGGCGGGATTGCGCCAGCTTCCAGGCCAGCGCATGTTCGCGACCGCCCGATCCCAGCAGCAGGATGTTCATGCCCGGCCCTTCTTTCCCAAGCGACTCTGGAAGCGACGACGGCGAGTCCGCCGGCGGGCTGGTAGCCAAGGGGGTCGCCGGGGACAACGCCGCGCCGCTGACGATCACCGAGATTTCCAACCTGCTGAAACGGACGGTCGAGGACCGCTTCGGCTTCGTGCGTCTGCGCGGCGAGCTGTCGGGGGTCAAGCGCGCCGCCTCGGGCCACCTCTACTGCTGTCTCAAGGACGAAGGCGCGGTGATCGACGGCGTGATGTGGCGCGGCGGCGTGCAGCGGCTCGCCTTCGTGCCCGAGGACGGCATCGAGGTCGTCGCCAGCGGCAAGCTGACCACTTATCCCGGGCGTTCGAAGTACCAGATCGTCATCGAGTCGATGGAGATCGCCGGTGAAGGCGCGCTGCTGGCGCTGCTCGAGAAGACCCGTCGGCGGCTCGAGGCCGAAGGGCTGTTCGCGAGCGAGCGCAAGCGGCCGCTGCCGTTCCTGCCGCGCGTGATCGGCGTCGTCACTTCGCCGACCGGCGCGGTGATCCGCGACATCCTCCACCGCCTTGCCGACCGTTTCCCGAGCCATGTGCTGGTGTGGCCGGTGCTCGTCCAGGGCCGCGGTGCCGAACAACAGATCGCCGCCGCCGTGCGCAATTTCGGTGAACTTCCCGCTGGCGGCCCGGTCCCCCGTCCCGACCTCCTGATCGTCGCCCGCGGGGGCGGCTCGATCGAGGACCTGTGGTGCTTCAACGAGGAAATCGTGGTTCGCGCCATTGCCGATTCGGCGATCCCGGTGATCAGCGCCGTCGGGCACGAGACCGACACCACCCTGGCGGACTTCGCCGCCGACCGCCGCGCGCCGACGCCGACCGCTGCCGCCGAGATCGCCGTGCCGGTGCTGCGCGAGCTGGCGGCCACGCTCGACGAGTTCGGCCTGCGCCAGCGCAAGTGCGCCCTGCGCCCGGTGGAACTCGGCCGCGAGCGGCTCGAGGCGCGGAGTTCCCGGCTGCCGCGACCCGAAGCCCTGGCGGCGCAAGCGACACAGCGGCTCGACGAGCTCGCCGAGCGACTGCGCCGGGGCCTTGCCGACCGGGCCGCGCGGGCGCGCGAGCGCCTGCAATCCGACTCGGCGCAGCTGTCGGCGCCGCTGCTGCGCGAACGGCTCAGGTCCGCGCAGCGGCAGGTTGCGTCCGTGCGGCTGCAGCCGGCGCTGCTCGCAACCCCGCTTGCGCAGCGGCGCGAGCGGCTGGCGGCGATCGCGCGGCTGGCCGAGCAGCTCCATCCCGACCGCCCGCTGCAGCGCGGTTACGTCATGGTGCTCGACGCGTCGGGGCAGGCGGTCACCGAGGCCGCGGCGGCCGCCAGCGAGCCCGTGCTGACGCTCAGGTTCCGCGATGGCCGGCTCGACGTCGTGCCGGCCGGCGGCTCACCGCGCAGGAAGCCCGCATCGCCGCCGGCTGCCGCGGGCGGCGAGCAGCCGAAATTGCTTTGACGCGAGGGGCTTGGTAAGCGGTGGCCATGCTGATGTCCTCCGGCGAGCAAGCCGCCACCCTCATCTACGCCCACAACGGCTTCCGCGTCGTCAGGCCCGGCCGGTTCGTGACCTGCGCCGCAACCGGCGAGGCGATCGCGCTCGAAGAGCTGCGCTACTGGAGCGTCGAGCGGCAGGAAGCCTACGCCACGGCGGAAGTCTCCACTCGCTGGCTGCTCAGCCTGGCGTGAGGCGCGTTGCGCTGCCGCTTGCCCTGGCGCTCGCCGCAGCGGCTTGCGTGGCGCCCCCTGCAGCCACCCCCGCCGGACCCGGAGGCGCGGCCGTAGCTCGGCCCGCGCCTGCCCCTGCCCCGGCGGGGCCGCCCGCCGCGGCCGGGCCCAGCACCTTTCTCTTTGCGGGCGAACTGACGCAGGGCGGCTGGATCCGCGGCCAGGTTCCGGCCGGCACGGTATCGGCGGCGCTCGGCGACAAGCCGCTCACGTTTTCGAGCGATGGGCAATTCTTCGCCGCCTTCGATCGCGACGCCGGGCCTGCCGCGATGCTCGTTGCCACCCTGCGCGACGGGCGGACGGTCCAGGCTCCGCTCGCGATCGCGCCGCGCGCGTGGCAGATCGAGCACATCAACGCCTCGCCGACCGCGGATGTGCCGAGCGCCGAATTCATTGCCCGCCGCCAGCCCGAGCTGCAGCGCATCGCCGCCGCGCGCGAACGCATGACCGGCAGCCAGGGCTGGCGCGAGAAATTCATCTGGCCGGCCAGGGGGCGCGTTTCCGGGCTGTTCGGTTCGCAGCGGATCTACCGCGGCGCGCCGGGCAGCTATCATTCGGGCATCGACATCGCCGGCGGCAGCGGCACCGAATATGTCGCGCCGGCCGACGGGGTGGTCGTGCTGGCGGCCGAGGCGCCGTTCACGCTCGAAGGCAACCTGCTGATCATCGACCATGGCATGGGCCTCAGCAGCGCCTTCCTGCACAGCTCGGCGCTGCTCGTCCACGAGGGCGAGAGCGTCCGGCAGGGCCAGGTCATCGGGCGGATCGGCATGACCGGGCGCGCGACCGGTCCGCACCTGCACTGGGGCCTCGTGTGGCGCGGGGCGCGGCTCGACCCGCTGCTGTTCACCGGCCCGATGGGTTGACCGCTTGGGGCCAACGAAAAAGCGCGCGGACCGAGCCGCGCGCCTTCGTGATTCGCGTCCGATCGGCGCCGCAGCGCCGCGGGCTCAGGCGGCTGCGCCGGCCTTCTTGAGCTCGCGCTTGACCTTCAGGGCGCTCGCGCTGAGCTTGTCGTCCGAGGTCTTGAGCAGCCAGTTGTCGAGCCCGCCGTTGTGCTCGACCGAGCGCAGCCCGTGGGTCGAGACGCGGAACTTGAAGCTCTTGTCGAGCTTCTCGCTCAGCAGCGTCACGTTCTGCAGGTTGGGCAGGAAGACCCGCTTGGTCTTGTTGTTGGCGTGGCTCACGTTGTGGCCGACTTGGCGGCCCTTGCCGGTCAGTTCGCAAATGCGCGACATGGTTCGTCTCTCGAAAATCTGGCTCTGGGGGTGTCCCGGAAAGCGGCGCGCATAGCGGCGAGGCCGCCTTGCGTCAACCAATCTTGGGCCCTAGCGCGACGGGATGACCCGCTGGCCGCTTCCCTTGCCGATGGCGCGCGCGCTCGAGCTGGCGCGCGAAGCCGCGTCGGCTGGCGAAGTGCCCGTGGGTGCCGTGGTGGTCAAGGACGGCGCGGTCATTGCCGAGGCGCACAACGCCCCGCGCCAACTGGCCGATCCGACGGCCCACGCTGAAGTACTGGCCCTGCGCCGCGCGGCCGCCGCGCTCGGCAGCGAGCGGCTAGAGGGCTGCGAGCTGTGGGTCACGCTCGAGCCGTGTGCGATGTGCGCCGGCGCCATCGCCCACGCCCGGATCGCCAGGCTCTACTACGGCGCGCCAGATCCCAAGGGCGGCGCGGTCGAGCACGGCGCGCGGGTGTTCGAGCAGGCGCAGTGTCTGCACCGGCCCGAGGTCTATCCGGGCATCGGCGAGGACGCCGCGGCGGCGGTGCTGCGGGACTTCTTCGCGGCGCGGCGTTAGGCCGTCCCGGCGACGAAGGCGACACCGCGTCGCCCTCGCGCATTGCATGATCTGGCGAGATTTCCTGCGTGAATTCAAGGATATGTGACGCCAGCCCGCGTTACACGGACGGGCGACACCTTGCCAACTCGAAAGGCGAAAAGCACGCTGAGAGTCCGTGCGCTGCACTCCGCAGGAGGAGAATCCACGATTCGAAAGAGCCGGCGCGATGCTGGCAAATCGCGGCCGTGTAGGACAGCGCCTTTTTTGGCCGCCGCGCTACAGGCCGCGCCAGATCTTGAGCCGCGTGGCGGCGGGCGGACCCAGCTGCGACCGCCCGCAGGGGATCGACTGGAACCGGCGCGAGTAGCAGAGCCTGACTTCTCGCAGCCAGCCGGTGCGGCTGAGGACCACGCCGATTCCCGCTTCGGGCCACTGGGGATTGGCCAGCGCCAGTTCGCGGCGCAAGTCGCCCACCGTCAGCGCTTCCCTACGCGACAGGCGGTCGGCGTCCGGCCAGCGCAGCGTCCGCCACAGCGAGGCCGCGGCGCCGAAGTAGGCTTCGGGGGTGCGCGCCATGCAGCTGCCGTGCTTGGCCCACTCGTGCTCGAGCAGGGCCGGCGCCGGGGTCATGCAGAGGTTGCGGCGAATCAGTTGCGGCGAGGGGCGCGGCCTCACCGAGCACCACTGCGGCGAGGGCCCGCTCGCCGATTCGGGCCACAGGCCATGGAGGACGAAGCCGAACCGCCCGTTGCGTCCGCTGCATTCGATCGAGTTCGGCTCGCGGTCGGTGCGGCAGAACTCGGGTGCCCAGCTGATCGCAAGAGTGTAGCGCGCGATCGGGCTGCGGCGGGCCGGTCCGTCCGGTTCGGGCGGGGGCAGGGCGCCGATCCGGGCGGGCGGCGTACATTGATAGGCCTGGGCGAGGGCCGGAACCGGCAAGGCGCAGAACAGCGCCAGTAAGACACTGGGCCGCTTCACTGCGGGGTGAAGTCGAGCCCGATGTCCGCCGCCGGGGCGCTTTGGGTCAGGCGGCCGACCGAGGCATAGGTCACCCCGGTCGCGGCGATCGCGCCGATGGTGTCGAGCCGCACCCCGCCAGAGGCTTCCGTCGGCACCCTGCCTGCGACCAGCGCCACCGCTTCGCGCAAGGTCGCCGGCTCCATGTTGTCGAGCAGCAAGTGGCTCGCACCCGCCGCCAGCGCCGGTTCGATCTGGTCGAGGCGGTCGACCTCGCAGATGATGCGCTCGACCCCGGCCGCGCGCGCGCGGCGCACGGCCTCGGCGACGCCGCCGGCGACGAGGATGTGATTGTCCTTGATCATCGCCGCGTCCCACAGGCCCAGCCGATGGTTCTGCGCGCCGCCCATCCGGGTGGCGTACTTCTCGAGATGGCGCAGGCCGGGGATGGTCTTGCGGGTGTCGAGCAGCACGCAGTCCGCGCTGCCCATGGCGCGGACATAGGTGCGGGTCAGCGTGGCGATGCCGGAGAGATGCTGCACCGTGTTGAGCGCGCTGCGCTCGGCGGTGAGCATGGCGCGGGCATTGCCCGAGAGGCGCATGAGGTCGCTGCCGGCGGGGACCTCGTCGCCCTCGGCGGCCAGCAGCTCGATCTCCATCGCCGGGTCGAGCGCGCGGAAGAACGCCGCGGCCAGCGGCAGGCCGGCGACGACGATCGCGTCGCGGCTGTCCATCATCCCGGCAAAACGGGCGTCGGCGGGGATGACGCTTTCGGCGGTGACGTCATGCCCGCCGCCGGGCAGGCCGACGCCGAGATCCTCGTCGAGCGTGGCGCGGACGAACGCCGCAAGGTCGAAACCCGGAAGGGAAAACTCGGTCATGCCCCAGCCCCGCTCGTCCTGAGCCTGTCGAAGGACGCAAGCGCTAGCCGCATCGCCCGTGGTTCGACAAGCTCACCATGAGCGGATGTGGGGGCAAATTCGCGGGGGCAAGTTCGCTTCCCGGTCAGTGGACGAAGCGCGCCACCACGTCGCGGTACGAACGGCTGACCTTCACCTCGGCGCCCGAGCCGAGCACCAGGAAGCATTCGCCGTTGGTGTGCGGCCTGACCTGGCGCACCTGGTCGAGGTTGACGATCGTCGAGCGGTGAACGCGCTGGAACACGCGCGGGTCGAGCCGCCGCTCGAGGTCCTTCATCGTCTCGCGCAGGATCAGCGAGTTGTCGCCGGTGTAGATGCACATGTAGTCGCCGGCGGCCTCGATGTGCTCGATCGTGTCGACGTCGACGCGGAAGATCTGCCCGCGATCCTTGACGTTGATCATCTTCTCGTAGCGTCCGGCGCTCTCGTCGTCGGTTGGCATGTTTTCCATCGCGTCGGGCGCGACTTCGGCGAGCACCGCCTGCAGCTTGGTGGCTTCCTCGGCCGAGCGCTTCTCGGTGAGGCGCGTCCGCACCCGGTCGAGCGTGTCGGCCAGCTTGTCCTCGTCGACCGGCTTCATCAGGTAGTTGACCGCGTTGGCCTCGAACGCGCGGATCGCGTGTTCTTCATAGGCGGTGACGAAGACGAACAGCG
>Ga0255338_1000361_pt1 | contig 162118 bp, 147 predicted proteins | sample MeOH1_35cm_T4_19_FD_203715 | JGI IMG/M metagenome (GOLD analysis project Ga0255338, IMG submission 203715) | Sandy soil microbial communities from University of British Columbia, Vancouver, Canada - MeOH1_35cm_T4_195 | ecosystem: Engineered > Artificial ecosystem > Sand microcosm >...
GAAGACTCATCGCCATGATGGCACCACGGTCTTCGGCGCTCAGGTGTCTGTAGTGACTCGTCATGCTGCTCCTGTCTTTGCGGTTGAGCAGTGTTGCACTTCACCCTTGAGACCGCCCTTACTTTCTTTTGGCGAAGCAAAAGAAAGTGAGTTGCCGCCGGGCAACCCCCGGCCAGCGGCCCCAAGAAGACCCGACGTCAGCATACCGCCAGCGCCTCCAGGCACAGTCGTTTGTGCGCCTCCCCACTACCAGGCCTGATCTCGAGCGACGGCAAGCGCACTCCGTAGTCCAGCCCCAGTTTGTCAGCCAGCAAAACCCAGGCGCACAGCCGCGAAAGCTTTTGCTCGACACCCGCAGAACCCGCCTGCATGAAATCCAGCCAGAGCTCATGGCGTTGGGCCTGCTGGGTGTCGCGCACCACCAGGCCATTACCCTGCTCGTCGGCCTTCGCCGCTTTTTTCCAGACCACCAGTTTCATCGGATCGCCGCGCCGGTAGCTGCGGATGCCGTCGAACTCGCCCGTGCTTTGTGCCCGCGCCGCGGCTGCGGCACCGCCGGAGCGCGGTTCGCCCGGTGGCAGTGGCGGCGGGTGCAGTTCAGGCGCGGGGTAGACCAGAAGCTGGGCCGCCGGCCGCCAGACCGTCCAGACCCGGAAGGTGCCCAGCGGGAAGCGTGTTTCGGCCGTCAGTGTGGGCAAGCGGTGCAAGCCGCGCCGTGGCGGCGTGAAGGCGACCTGCACCACGCTGCTGCCTTGCGCCGGCACATCGGTCCAGGCCCAGTGCTGTTCGCGGCCTTTTTGCGCATCCACGTCGTGCGGGTTGAGTACGCTCAGGCCGATACCATGGCGCGCAGCCCGCCTGGTATTCGTGAGTTTGACGTCAAAGGAAGCCGTAGCCCCCGCATACTGGGCCGGTGGCGCGATCAGATTCATGGCAAGCCCGCGCAGGGTGCCGTGGCACACATGCATGCCCACCAGCGCACTGCCGGCGAGCAAAAACGTCAGCAGGTAGCCCAGGTTGAGCTGGTAGTTGATCGAAGCGACCAGCAGCACCAGCAGGGTCACGCCCAGCATCAGCCCCGCACGTGTGGGCAGGATGTAGACGTTGCGCTGCGTCAGCGTGACGCTGTCGGTGAAAGGCAGCTTGCTCTGCCACCAGTGCTGGAACCGGCTGCGTATGAAAGCCAATGGACTGATGATGGCCGTATTCATCGTTTGTCACTCCGGCCTTGAGCCGGAATCCAGGCTGCTGCGGCGGTGGATTGCGGATCAAGTCCGCAATGACAAAGCTCTTTCATGGCAAGGGCACGGCTTCCAGCATCGCACGCACCTGCTCCATGGAGCCGCGGCCGGCATCGCTGACGGGAAGGAGGCGGTGCGCGGTAGTCTGCGGCAGCACAGCGGCGATGTCGTCGGGAGCGACATAGTCGCGGCCGTCCAGGAAGGCCTGCGCCCTGGCGGCGCGCATGACGGCGATGCCCGCCCGCGGGCTCAGGCCCTGCAGAAACCAGCGGCCCGAGCGCGTGGCCGCCACCAGGTCCTGCAGGTAGTTCAGCAAGGGGTCCGCGGCATGCACCTGCGCGACCAGCTGTTGCAGCTCCAGCAGGTCGTGCGGGGCCAGCAGCGCCGGCAGCTTGTCGACCATCTCGCGCCGGTCGCTGCCCCTGAGCAGTTCCCGTTCGGCGGCGCGGTCGGGGTAGCCCAGCGAGATGCGCATGTGAAAACGGTCCAGCTGCGACTCGGGCAGGGCGTAGGTGCCCAGCTGGTCGTGCGGGTTTTGCGTGGCAATCACAAAAAACGGCACAGGCAGGGGACGCGTTTCGCCCTCCACGGTGACCTGCTTTTCCTCCATGGCCTCCAGCAACGCGCTCTGGGTCTTCGGGCTGGCCCGGTTGATTTCGTCGGCCAGCAGCACCTGGGCAAACACGGGGCCGGGATGAAAGACAAAACTCTCTTTCTGGCGCTCGTAGATCGAGACGCCCGACAAATCGCTGGGCATCAAATCGGCCGTGAATTGCACGCGGGAAAACTGCAGGCCGAAAGAGCGCGACAGCGCGTGGGCGAGGGTGGTTTTGCCGACCCCGGGAACGTCTTCAATCAGCAGATGGCCCCCCGCGAGCAGGCAGGCAACGCAGTCCTGCACCTGCGCGGGCTTGCCGACAATGACCGTGTTAAGCTGATTCAGGAGCGCTTGAAGTTTTTCTTTGACGTTCATGTCGTCAACCTTACCGCAAAATTTTCATGCTATGAACGCGACTGGTTATTTCACTCACAAAGACTGCCGGATGCACGAAATGGGCCCGGGGCATCCCGAATGCCCCGAGCGGCTCGACGCCATTGAAGACCGGCTGCTGGCCTCGGGCGTTGGCGATGCGCTGGACCGGCGCGAGGCGCCGCTGGCTGCGCTGGGCGACATCGAACTGGCGCACGACCGCATGATGGTGGCGGCGATCCGCGGCCTGAGCGACCACCTGGCCGATGACATTGACGCAGGTGGTCCGGCCTATGCGCAGATTGATCCGGACACAGCCCTCAACGTCCATACATGGAACGCTGCCTTGCGGGCCGCGGGTGCTGTGCTCGCGGCCACCGACAGTGTGCTGGCCGGCGAAGTCGAAAACGCCTTTTGCGCCGTGCGCCCGCCGGGGCACCATGCCTGCCATAACAAGGCCATGGGGTTTTGCATTTTCAACAGCGTCGCCATTGCGGTCAAATATGCCCTGGAGCGCCACGGCCTCAAGCGCGTGGCGGTGGTCGATTTCGACGTGCACCATGGCAATGGCACCGAAGATATCCTCAGCGGCGATGACCGCGTGCTGATGGTGAGTTTTTTCCAGCATCCCTTTTACCCGTACAGCGGCACCGCAACACATGCCAGCAACATGGTCAACCTGCCGGTGCCGGCCTACACCAAGGGGATGGAGGTGCGCGAATTGATCGAGGCGCACTGGATCCCGCGCCTGGAAGCCTTCAAGCCCGAGATGATTTTCATCAGTGCCGGCTTCGATGCGCACCGGGATGACGAACTGGGCCAGCTGGGACTGGTGGAGCAGGACTATGCCTGGATCACCCAGCGTATCAAGGATGTGGCCAGGCGCCATGCGCAGGGCCGCATTGTGTCGTCGCTCGAAGGCGGCTACAACCTGCGTGCGCTGGCGCGCAGCGTCGAAGCGCATATCCGTGTGCTGGCCGATTTGTAGGGGGCCTCGCGCGCTGCGACCATCGCAGGGCGCTGAGCCAGGTGAGCGGATTCCCCGCCTCAGCGAGGGAGTTTTCGCTTGCATTGAAAAAGTTGAATCAAATTGAACAAAGGAAACCGCCATGGCCAGCGCCGGCGCCCTGATTCCCGCCAATGCCTCTCTCGTCCGCCCTGCAGCCCGCATCGACAGCCTCGATGCCTGGTTTGCTGCCCTGACCCAAGCCTCCGCGCTGACTGAACTGGCCTCGCTTATCGCCTGTGCCCTGTTGGCCTGGCTGGTGGTGCGGGTGGCCAGCCGGGCGCGGCACAGTGCTGATGAGTCGTCCATCCTGTTTGGCCGGCGCATTGTCGATGGCGTGCTTTTCCCGCTGCTGCTTTTGTCTTTTGCCTATGCGGCCCAGGCGCTGCTGGCGCGGATGTTCCCGCTGGCAGTCTTCCGGGTGGCCATCCCGGTGCTGCTGGCACTGGCGCTGATTCGCCTGGGCGTCAAGGTGCTGCAGGTGGCATTCAAAAATGCGCCGCTGGTGCGGGCCATGGAGCGCACGTTTTCATGGCTGGCCTGGATCGCCATGGTGCTCTGGGTCAGTGGCCTGCTGCCGGTGATTCTCGAAGAGCTGGACGGCATCAAGTGGAAGGTCGGCAACTCGACCCTGTCGGTGCGCACCATGCTCGAGGGCGCGCTGACGGCAGGGGTGGTGCTGTTGATCGCGCTGTGGATTTCTTCGGCGCTGGAGGCGCGCCTGCTGCGCTCCGCCACCGGCAGCGAGCTGTCGCTGCGCAAGGCGGTGAGCAATGCCGTGCGGGTGGTGCTGATGTTTGTGGGCCTGTTGCTGGCGCTCTCGTCGGTGGGCATTGACCTGACGGCGCTGTCGGTGCTGGGCGGAGCGATTGGCGTCGGTGTGGGCTTTGGCCTGCAAAAGCTGGCTGCCAGTTATGTGAGCGGTTTTGTGATGCTGGCTGAGCGCAGTGTGCGCATCGGGGACAACGTGCGTGTCGATACCTTCGAAGGCCGCATCACCGACATCAATGCCCGCTACACCGTCGTGCGGGCACCGTCCGGCCGCGAATCCATCGTACCCAACGAGATGTTCATCAGCAACCGCATCGAAAATCTTTCGCTGAGTGATTTGCGCGTGCTGCAGTCCACCGTGGTGTCGGTGGGTTATGACAGCGATGTCGCGTTGGTGATGCGTCTTCTGGCCGCAGCGGCGCTCAAGCAGGAGCGGGTGCTGCGCGACCCAGAGCCTTCCGTGAACCTGACCAATTTCGGGGCCGATGGGCTGGAGTTCACGCTCAACTACTGGATGACCGACCCCGAAAATGGCCAGCAGAACCTGCGCTCCAGCATCAACCTGGAGGTGCTGAAGGCCCTGCGTGAGAACGGCGTCGAGATTCCCTATCCGCAGCGGGTGATCCACACGCGTGCCAGCGCCGCGGAGGGCGTCAGGCCTTCCTGAGCAGCCGGAGCGCAGGGAGGTCGGCGTCCCGGGCCGCTTTCAATTGACGCCTGCACGACAGCTGTCTGGTGGAGATGCTCTAATTCCGCAGGGGGAGCCATTTATAATGAAATAGAACGATCGTTCTTTTTTTGTGCTTGCTGCCGCGGATAACCCTCCGGGCAACAAGTTGGCCGCCCGCACCACGAAGGCCGCAGCATAGAATGCAAAGCTTACGTTTACGTCAACGTCAATCAACAAACTCTGGAGCCCTGAAATGAAGGTCTTGGTACCCGTCAAGCGTGTAGTCGACTACAACGTGAAAGTCCGCGTCAAATCCGACGGCACCGGCGTCGACATCGCCAACGTCAAGATGAGCATGAACCCGTTTGACGAGATTGCCGTCGAAGAGGCGACCCGCCTGAAGGAAAAGGGCGTCGTGACCGAAGTTATTGCGGTGAGCTGCGGCGTGCTGCAGTGCCAGGAAACCCTGCGCACCGCCATGGCCATCGGCGCCGACCGCGCCATCCTGGTCGAGACCGCCGAAGAACTGCAGCCGCTGGCCGTCGCCAAGCTGCTCAAGGCCCTGGTCGACAAGGAGCAGCCCCAGCTGGTGATTCTGGGCAAGCAGGCGATTGACGACGACTGCAACCAGACCGGCCAGATGCTCGCCGCCCTGCTGGGCTGGCCGCAAGCCACCTTTGCTTCCAAAGTGGAGGTCGAAGGCGGCCAGGCCAAAGTGACCCGCGAAGTCGACGGCGGCCTGGAAACGCTGGCCCTCACGCTGCCGGCCATCATCACGACTGACCTGCGGTTGAACGAGCCGCGCTATGTCACGCTGCCCAACATCATGAAGGCCAAGAAAAAGCAGCTCGACAACGTCAAGCCCGAAGACCTGGGCGTCGATGTCAAGCCCCGCATCAAGACCCTCAAGGTCAGCGAGCCGCCCAAGCGCAGCGCCGGTGTCAAGGTGGCCGACGTCGCCGCCCTGGTGGACAAACTCAAAAACGAAGCGAAGGTGATCTAAATGACCGCACTTGTAATAGCCGAACACGACAACCATTCCATCAAGCCCGCCACCCTCAACACCGTGACCGCCGCCGCCCAGTGCGGGGGCGAGGTGCATGTGCTGGTCGCCGGCAAGGATGCCGCCGCCGCGGCCCAGGCCGCCGCCACAATCGCCGGCGTCGCCAAAGTCATCCACGTCGATGGCGCGCACTTTGAGCACGGCCTGGCAGAAAACATGGCCGCGCAGGTGCTGGCTATCGCCAGCAGCTACTCCCACATCCTGTTTCCGGCCACCGCCTCCGGCAAGAACATCGCCCCCCGCGTGGCCGCCATGCTGGATGTCGGCCAGATCTCCGACATCACCAAGGTCGATGCCGCCGACACCTTCGAGCGCCCCATCTACGCCGGCAACGCGATTGCCATCGTGCAAAGCCTGGACGCCACCAAGGTCATCACCGTGCGCACCACCGGCTTTGATGCGGCCGCCGCCACGGGTGGCTCGGCTGCCGTGGAAACGCTGGCCGGCGTGGCCGACAGCGGCAAGTCGAGCTTTGTCGGCTCCGAGATCGCCAAGAGCGACCGCCCCGAGCTGACCGCCGCCAAGATCATCGTGTCGGGCGGCCGGGCCTTGGGCAGCGCCGAGAAGTTCAACGAAGTCATGCTGCCGCTGGCCGACAAGCTGGGCGCCGCACTCGGTGCCAGCCGCGCCGCGGTCGATGCGGGCTATGCGCCCAACGACTGGCAGGTGGGCCAGACCGGCAAGATCGTGGCGCCGCAGCTGTACATCGCCGCCGGCATCTCGGGCGCCATCCAGCACCTGGCCGGCATGAAGGACAGCAAGGTCATCGTGGCGATCAACAAGGACCCCGAGGCTCCGATCTTCAGCGTCGCTGATTACGGGCTGGAGGCTGACCTGTTCACCGCTGTGCCCGAGTTGGTCGCAGCTTTGTGACCTCTTAGCTCCCTCCCCTCTGGGGGAGGGCAGGGGTGGGGGCCGTGCGGCGCCAAGCCCCCATCCCAACCTTTCCCCAGCGGGGGAAGGGAAAAAACGGAGACAAAAAATGAGCTACATCGCCCCTCTCAAGGACATGCTGTTTGACATCAAGCACCTGGCCCGCATCGACCAGGTTGCGCAAATTCCCGGCTTTGAAGACGCCGGTTTCGACACGGCGCAGGCGGTGCTTGAAGAGTGCGCCAGGTTCAACCAGGACGTGCTGTCGCCGCTGAATTGGGAGGGCGACAAAAATCCTTCGAGCTGGAAAGATGGCGTGGTCACCACCACCCCTGGCTTCAAGCAGGCCTTCAAGCAATATGCGGAAGGCGGCTGGCAGGGCTTGCAGCATCCGGCCGAGTATGGCGGCCAGGGCCTGCCCAAGACCATAGGCGCGGCCTGTGGCGAGATGCTCAATTCGGCCAACATGAGTTTTGCCTTGTGCCCGCTGCTGAGCGACGGCGCCATCGAAGCCCTGCTGACGGCCGGCTCCGATGAGTTGAAGGCGACCTACCTTGAAAAGCTGGTCAGCGGACAGTGGACCGGCACCATGAACCTGACCGAGCCGCAGGCGGGCTCTGACCTGGCCATGGTGCGCAGCCGCGCCGAACCGCAGCCCGACGGCACCTACAAGGTGTTCGGCACCAAGATATTCATCACCTATGGTGAGCACGACATGGCCGAGAACATCGTGCACCTGGTGCTGGCGCGCGTGACCGGCGCACCCGAAGGCGTGAAGGGCATCAGCCTGTTTGTCGTGCCCAAGTTCCTGGTCAACAAGGACGGCTCGCTGGGCGCGCGCAACGATGTGCATTGCGTCAGCATCGAGCACAAGCTGGGCATCAAGGCATCGCCCACGGCAGTGCTGCAGTATGGCGACCACGGCGGCGCCGTCGGCTATCTCGTCGGTGAAGAAAACCGCGGGCTGGAGTACATGTTCATCATGATGAATGCGGCGCGCTATGCCGTTGGCATGCAGGGCATTGCCGTCGCCGAGCGTGCCTACCAGAAGGCGGTGAGCTTTGCCCGGGAGCGGGTGCAGAGCCGCCCCGTTGACGGCTCGATCAAGGCCAGCGCGCCCATCATTCATCATCCCGATGTCAAGCGCATGCTGATGACCATGCGTGCCTACATCGAAGGGTGCCGCGCCATGGCCTCTAGCGCCGCGGCAGCCTACGATGCATCGCACCACCACCCGGATGCCGATGTGCGCAAGCAAAATCAGGCGTTCTACGAGTTCATGGTGCCGCTGGTCAAGGGCTACAGCACCGAGATGAGCCTGGAAGTCACCTCGCTGGGCGTGCAGGTCCACGGCGGCATGGGTTTCATCGAGGAAACCGGTGCGGCGCAGTACTACCGCGATGCAAAAATCCTGACAATTTACGAAGGCACGACGGCCATCCAGGCCAACGACCTGGTGGGTCGCAAGACCTCCCGCGATGGCGGCCAGACTGCCAAGGCGATTGCGAAGCAGATTGAAGCGACCGAAAACGAACTGATCCGGCAGGGCAATGCCGATGCGGTGGCGGTGGCCAGACGGCTGAAGGCCGCCCGTGAAGCATTTTTGGATGTGGTCGAGTTTGTCGCGGGCAACACCAAGGCCAACCCGAACGCCGTGTTTGCCGGCAGCGTGCCCTATCTCATGCTGGCCGGCAACCTGGTGGCCGGCTGGCAGATGGCGCGTTCGCTGCTGGTGGCCCAGGAGCAGCTTGCCCAGGGCGTGGACACCGAGTTCATGAAGGCCAAAATCACCACCGCCCGTTTTTACGCCGACCACCTGCTGACCAAGGCGCCTGGTGTTCGCGACAGCATTGTTGACGGTGCGGACTGCGTGACTGCACTGGCGCTGGAAGCGTTTTAAGTCCCTGACTGCTGTCAATGTGATGGCTTCCTGTGTCCATTTCGAATGGGCCAGGACCCTGTTTGTCAAAAACTGCTGCTTCACCGAACCTGTTGAAAGATGTCATGTCCAGACTTCCCGCACCGCTGAACAATCTGCCGCTGCCCATCATTGGCTCGCCGCTGTTCATCATCAGCAACCCCAGGCTGGTGATCGAGCAATGCAAGGCCGGCGTGGTGGGCGCCATGCCTGCGCTCAATGCACGTCCCGCCGCGCAGCTCGAGGACTGGCTGGCCGAGATCACCGAGACCCTGGCGGCATATAACAATGCCAATCCCGATAAGCCCGCCGCGCCGTTTGCCATCAACCAGATCGTGCACAAGTCCAACGACCGGCTGGAGCATGACATGGCGCTGTGTGTGAAGTACAAAGTGCCCATCTGCATCACCAGCCTGGGCGCGCGCGAAGACATCAACGCCGCAGCCCACAGCTACGGCGGTGTGGTGCTGCACGATATCATCAACAACAAGCATGCGCGCAAGGCGATTGAAAAAGGTGCGGATGGCCTGATTGCCGTGGCGGCCGGCGCCGGCGGCCATGCGGGCGTCAAGAGCCCGTTCGCCCTGATCCAGGAAATCCGGCAGTGGTTTGACGGCCCGCTGGCGCTGTCGGGCGCTATCTCCACCGGTGGCGCCGTGCTGGCCGCACGCGCCATGGGCGCCGACTTTGCGTACATCGGTTCGGCGTTTATCGCCACGGAAGAAGCCCGCGCCTCCGACGCCTACAAGCAGGCAATCATTGAAGGCAATTCCGATGACATCATTTACAGCAACCTCTTTACCGGCGTGCACGGCAACTACCTCGCCCCGTCCATCCGGGCCGCGGGCATGGACCCCGAGAACCTGCCCGAGAGCGATGCGAGCAAGATGAACTTTGGCGGCGACAAGTCCAAGGCCTGGAAGGACATCTGGGGTTGCGGCCAGGGCATCGGCCCGGTCAGCAAAGTGCAGAGCACTGCCGATTTCGTCGCCCAGCTCAAGCGCGAGTACGAAGACGCGCGCGTCCGGCTGGCGCTCTAGTCCCCGTCACGCCCGCAGACACTCATCCGGCCTTCATGCGTTCAGCTGACCCGCGTCTGCACGGCATTGATACCCTCAAGGGCATCGCCTGCGCTCTCATTGTCTGGCACCATCTGGTTTTTTATGGGCCGATGTCGGACGTGGTTCACGCCGTGGTGCCGGGCCTGACGGGCTGGCTTTACGACTATGGCCGCATGGCCGTGCAGGTATTTCTGGTGGTGGGCGGCTTTCTGGCTGCCAGTTCGCTGGCGCCCGAGGGCAGCGCGGTTTTTTCGCAACCGGGCCGGCTGATACTTCGGCGCTACTGCCGGCTGGTACCGCCTTATCTGGGGGCGCTGGCTGTATGCGTGATGGTGGCCGCGCTGGTGCGGCCGTGGTTTGCACACCCGTCTGTACCCGATGCGCCGACTTTTCTGCAGGTCGTTGCCCACGTACTGCTGCTGCAGGATGTGCTGGGCCAGGAGGCCCTGTCGGCCGGTGTCTGGTATGTGGCGATCGATTTTCAGCTGTTCGTAACCAGCGTGATGATTTTTGCTGTAGCGCACAAGTTGCAGCAGCGCTGGCCTCGGATGCCGGCGCGCCTGGGCGTGGGCCTGATGCTGTTGCTGGCCGCGGCATCACTGTTCTTCTTCAATCGCCATGCTGCGCTGGACGTCACAGCGCTGTATTTCCTGGGCTCTTACACCCTGGGCATGCTGGCTTTCTGGGCATCGCGGGTGGCAGGCAAGGCCACAGCGCATTGGCTGCTGGTCATCGCCCTGCTTGGCGTGGCGGCCTTGCTGCTTGATTTCAGGGGCCGGATTGCCCTGGCGCTGGTGGTGGCGCTGGGCCTGGTGTGGCTACAAAAGAGCGCTGTCGCCCGGCAATGGCGGGAGCCGCGCTGGCTGGTACAACTCGGCCAGATGTCGTACTCCGTGTTTCTGATTCATTTCCCGGTGTGCCTGTTGGTCAACGCCGTGGTGAGCTTTTTCTGGCCCACCCAGCTGATGGCCAATGCGCTGGGCCTGCTCGTCGCTTTCCTGTTGTCCCTGCTGGCGGGTGCGGTGCTGTACAGAAGCGTTGAATCCCGGCAATTGCCTGTACGCGGGTCAGTCAAGGCGCGGCCCCTTTCGCCATAATTCCCGCATTTGAGTCCCGAATCGGGGGGCTTTTGTTGTGACTACTCAACTCAGTGCGTGCGATGTGCTCTTTCTTGCTCCCTCTGCCTTTGGGAGAGGGTTGGGGTGAGGGTCGGCGGCATATAAAAACTGCAGTTTTTTACATCGGTCGCAGCGCTGTCAAATCAATAGCGTCTCAGGCCTTCCGCTCAACGCCTGAACATCTCCAGCTTTAATTCAGAGGGCTTGCCCAGCCAATAAGCATGGGTCGTGTGATCGGCCAGGTTATCGCCCGTGACGCCATGCACGAACACATCAAGCCCGTTACGGTGTTGCTCCAGCCACGGGATCAGGCGCTCAAACTGGACACGGTCAAATGCCAGCTGGCAGCTCCAGTGCGGGTGCGGCCCAATCTCACGTTCATGCACACGGCCGACCGCCACCCCGAACAGCTCACCTGCCTGCTCGCACAGCGCTCGGGCCTGCGCCACGGTGGCGGGGCCGAAATAAACATGGGCGTGGTAGCGGTCGTGGATGTTTTCGGGGCGCTTGGTCATGGGATGAACAGCTGAAAGTGAATGCATGGGCGATTGTCCCGTCATCGGCTTTACCTGCCGCGACCGCGGGGTTTACAGGCCCGCCAGAAAGGTCATCTCAGGCAGGTGCACATCCGGATCCTGCTGCCGGGCCTGCGCGTGGGTTTTTTTTATGAGCTGCCGGCAGTGGTCGAGGTCCGTCACCTGAAAAAGAAACAGGACTTCGGCGGGGTCTTCGGCATTTTGCCAAAGGTGCTCCAGGTACATGCCTTGCCCGGCATGGCTGGATGCATCCTTGTCGAGCTGTGCCTTCACCTCCACCAGCCGGGCGCCGCGGAGTTTTGCCAGTACATGAGCCATGTGAACCTCCGGTACAAACCAATATTATGAAACCGCTCCCGGCGGGCTGCAGGCCGCTTGCCGGCTGGCGGAGTATTCAATATACTGTACATAAATACAGTATTTATCCAGCTACCCAAGTTCTTGTTTATTGACGCCAAAACCACGGCCAGCCAGGCCGTTTGAGTCCCATGACCGAGGTCAAGATCCCCCTCCATGCCATCAAGGGCCGGGGCAGCGCCACGCGCATTGCACACCGGTTCGAGAAAGTTGTACGCGAGGCCTGTGACGATGGCTGGGGCACCTTGCAGGATGTGACGGGCCACGCGATAGGCGATGCGACCGGCGAGGTTCCGCGTCTTGAGACGGACGTGATGATGGAAGACGCCCGCAGCGCCATTTCGCACAACGATTCTCCCGACATCTTCTTCGACTACGGCCTGAACCCTTACCGGGGCTGCGAGCATGGCTGCGTCTACTGCTATGCGCGGCCCACGCACAGCTACCTCAGCCTTTCGCCCGGTCTGGACTTTGAGACGAAGATCATCGCCAAGCGCAACATTGCCGAGGTGCTGCGCGCCGACCTCGGCAAACGAAGCTACATGCCCAAACTGCTCAACATCGGTTCGGCGACAGATTGCTACCAGCCCGTAGAGCGCGAACTGCGGCTCACACGAGGCGTGATCGAGGTTCTGCAGGAGGCGCGCCATCCGTTTTCACTGGTCACCAAATCCAGCGGCGTCGAACGCGACCTCGATTTGATCGTGCCGATGGCGGCCGATCGGCTGGCTGCCGTCTATGTGACCATCACCACGCTGGACGGCGAACTGGCACGCAAGCTGGAGCCGCGCGCCGCAGCGCCACACCGCCGGTTGCGGACCATCGAGCGGCTCGCCGCCGAAGGCGTGCCGGTGGGCGTGAGCGTGGCGCCGCAAATCCCGTTCGTCAACGACGACATGGAGCAGGTGCTCGCGGCCGCCTGGCAGGCGGGCGCGCGCACGGCGTTCTACACCGTTATTCGCCTGCCCTGGGAGGTCGCGCCAATTTTCAGGGAATGGCTGGAGCTGCACTACCCGCAGCGCGCTGCGCGCATCATGGCGCGCATTCACGAGATGCGCGGCGGCAAGGACTACGACAGCGATTTCGCCTCGCGCATGAAGGGTGCGGGCCTGTGGGCCGACCTGATACGCCAGCGCTTTGAGAAGACCTGCGGCCGGCTGGGCTTTAACCGCCAGCGCACCGAACTCGACCTGAGTCGGTTCAGACCCCCGGGTTCAGCGGGGCAAGGGCGCCTTTTTTGACGCGGTCCATGGCAGGAACTTCGCCGGGATGACTTCGGGCCACCGTGGAAGGTGGCCCTCCACCCATCAACGCTCAGTTCAAGGTCCAGGTATCCAGGTATAGGCCGAGGGCTCAGGCCCTGGCGCAGCGTGCGTAGATGTCGAGTGCCGGCTGGTAGACGCTGGTCTGCACCTTCATCAGGCCCAGCACCGAGTGAAAGTAGTTGTCATGGCTCACCGGCGCATCGAGTTGCCGCTGGAGGCAGGCCGTGGTGATACTGCTGCGCTGCTCGAATTGCGGCGACAGCCAGGTGATCCAGGGTACGTGCTTTTGCACGTCGGGCGCCATCCCGTAAGGCATGCCATGCAGGTAAAGGTTGTTTTCGCCCAGGGACTCGCCATGGTCGGCGACGTACAGCATGGCGGGCGAGTTGTGTGCCTCCTGCGTTTTGAGCCACTGGATCGCGGAGCCCAGCAGATGGTCGGCGTAGACAATACTGTTGTCATAGGCGTTCATCAGTTCACTGTGCCCGCAGCTTTGCAGGGCGTTGTTGACGCATTCCGGCAAGAACTTCTTGAAGGCCGGCGGTGAGCGCTGGTAGTAGGCTGGACCGTGGCCGCCGATCTGGTGCATCACCACGACCACACCCTTGGCCCTGCGTTCTGCGGGCAGGGCAGCGATGCGCTGCTCCAGGTTTTGCAACATCACCTCATCAAAGCATTCTCCGCTGTCGCACAGGCCAGGTACCTTCAGGCTGGTGGTGTCCACGCTGGCCACCCTGTCGCACACCCCTTTGCAGCCCGACTGGTTGTCTATCCAGACCACGGCCAGGCCCGAGTGCTGCAAGACATCGAGCAAGCCTTCGTAATTCGCGGGCCGTGAGTCATACGCTTCACGGCCGAAATTGGAAAACATGCAGGGCACCGACACCGCCGTGCTGGTGCCGCAGGACCAGGCGTTGCGCTGGCTGACAATGTTTTCCCGGGCCAGCTCCGGTGTGGTGGCCCGCTGATACCCATTGACCGCGAAATTGCCGCTGCGCGCGGTTTCACCGAGCACCAGCAGCAACAGAGGCGGTTTGGCGGTGCCCGCCTCACTGGCAGCGAGCCTTGCATCCTCGCCCAGGGGCAAGACGGTGGATTCGTTGCGCTGGAAGGGCTGGGCCGCAACCCTTCCCAGTGCGTAAAAGGAATTGAGCGGATTGATCAGGTAGCGCACATGCGTGTAGTTGCGCATGACCGAAGCGATGCTCTGGAAGAACAGCATCACCACCAGCACCAGCACTGCGCATGCGGTGATCAGGGTCATGGCGTTGGAGAGCAGCTGACGCGCTGGACCTTGAGTCCGGATTTTTTGCCGCCACAGGAAAAATCCGGGCAATACTGCCAGCAGCAACACGGTTGCCGCCAGGCGCCAGTTCAGCAGGTCGCGCGTTTCGCGCACATCGGTCTGCAGGGTGTTGAGGATCATGGTTTTGTCGATGACCACGCCATAGGCCAGCATGAAATAGGCGCCGAGGGCGGCAGACACCAGAAAGACCGTGATGGCTGGCTTGAGGGTCCAGCGCCAGGCCAGCAGGCTGAGCAATGCGGCTGTCGACAGCGCGATCACCAGTGCCAGCGCCAGGCTGATGGTGAAAATATCGCGTCCGCTCAGGTCGGGCAAGCGCGCCAGCTCACGCCACAGCGCGATGTTGCAGACGCTGGCGATCCAGAGACTGGACAGGATGACGATCCACAGCGGCCGAATACCCGCGCGCGTGGGGGAGGCGCTTTCAGGCATTGACCGGGAAACCGGACTGAACGCGGATGCAGAGCCTGAGGGGAAGGAGAACAGCGACATAGCGCCACAGTGTATTTTGGGCGACTTAAGAGACCCTTAAGGGATTCTTAAGAGCCTCTTAAGAGGCCATTAAAAGATCTCTCATGGGCGGTTTTGTGGCTATTAAGGCAACAGTTACAGCAGTTACAGCCGCAGCTGGCCGGCATGGTGGGACAGGTGGTCGGCCATGAAGGAGGCAATGAAGTAATAACCATGGTCGTAACCCGGGTTTCGGCGCAGGGTCAGCGGCTGTCCCGCCGATGCACAGGCGGCTTCAAACAGATGCGGGTGCAACTGTTCGGCCAGGAATTTGTCGGCCAGGCCCTGGTCAACCAGGATCCCGCCCGGATACGGGGCGGCATGCAGGCTGCCCATGAGCGCCGTCGCATCGTGCCGGGCCCAGCCGGACTCATCGGCACCGAGGTAAGCCGTGAAGGCCTTGCGTCCCCATGGGCAACGGCTGGGTGCGCAGATGGGGGCAAAGGCCGACACCGACCTGAAGAGATCGCGGTGCCTGAGTGCCAGCGTCAGCGCTCCATGGCCGCCCATCGAATGGCCGAAGACGCCGATGCGCCCGCTGTCCAGCGGCAGGGCACTGGTCAGCAGCGGCAGCAATTCCACCGTGAGGTAGCTCTCCATGCGGTAATGGGTGGCCCACGGCGCCTGCGTTGCATCCAGGTAAAACCCGGCCCCGACACCCAGATCCCAATCAGCGGTTTCGCCCGGTACGTTGGCGCCGCGCGGACTGGTGTCGGGGGCGATCAGGGCCAGGCCCAGTTCAGCGGCGAGGCGCTGCGCCCCTGCCTTGATCATGAAGGTTTCTTCATTGCAGGTCAGGCCCGCCAGATAGAGCAGGGCCGCTACCTTGCCGCCGGCCTTGTCGATGTGCTCTTGCGGCGGCAGAAAGACCGAAAAGCGCATGGGCAAGCCGATCTCGCGCGAATCATGCCGGTAAAAACGCTGCATGCCGCCAAAACAGGCGTGTTCGCTGAGGAGTTCCGGTAGTGTTGTCATCGGGCTTTCAGTTCAAGCAGGACTTGGTCATGGTTAATTCAGCTCATGCAGGGGCCGCGGAACCGGCTTTGCCGGGCCGCGGGCGCAGCGCCCCCAGAGAGGCAGAGAGCCACACGCAATGAGCGAACGTGGAGCTATCTTCACCAGCAGGGGCCGCGGGACTGGCTTTGCCAGACCGCAGGCGCAGCGCCCCCTCGGGGGGCAGGGAGCTACACGAAGTGAGCGACCGTGGGGGCTAATACAGAATCACGCCGCGAATCGATTCGCCGCGCTTCATCAAATCGAAGCCCTTGTTGATGTCTTCCAGCGGCATGGTGTGGGTGATCAGGTCGTCGATGTTGATCTTGCCTTCCATGTACCAGTCGACGATCTTCGGCACGTCGGTGCGCCCACGTGCGCCGCCGAAGGCCGAGCCTTCCCATTTGCGGCCGGTGACCAGCTGGAAGGGGCGCGTGCTGATTTCTGCACCCGCCTCGGCCACGCCGATGATGATGCTGCGGCCCCAGCCCTTGTGGGTGCACTCCAGCGCCTGGCGCATGACCTTGGTGTTGCCGATGCACTCGAAGCTGTAGTCGGCGCCGCCGTCGGTCAGCTGCACGATGGCATCGACAATATTCTCGTGGTCTTTCGGGTTCAGGAAGTGGGTCATGCCGAACTGGCGGGCCATGGCTTCGCGCGCGGGGTTCAGGTCCACGCCGATGATCTTGTCGGCGCCCACCATCTTCGCGCCCTGGATCACGTTCAGGCCGATACCGCCCAGGCCGAACACCACCACGTTGGCGCCGGCTTCCACCTTGGCCGTGAAGATCACCGCGCCTATGCCGGTGGTCACGCCGCAGCCGATGTAGCAGACCTTGTCAAACGGAGCATCCTCGCGGATTTTGGCCAGCGAGATCTCGGGCGCGACGGTGTAGTTGCTGAAGGTGGAGGTGCCCATGTAGTGGAAGATGGGTTGGCCGTCCAGGCTGAAGCGGCTGGTGGCGTCGGGCATCAGGCCTTTGCCCTGGGTGCCGCGGATCAGCTGGCACAGGTTGGTCTTGCGCGAGAGGCAGAACTTGCACTGGCGGCATTCCGGCGTGTACAGCGGAATGACATGGTCGCCCTTTTTGAGGGTGGTCACACCCGGGCCGACATCGACCACGATGCCGGCGCCTTCGTGGCCCAGGATGGCCGGAAAGATGCCTTCCGGGTCGGCGCCCGACAGCGTGTAGTAGTCGGTGTGGCAAATGCCGGTGGCCTTGATCTCGACCAGCACTTCGCCGAACTTCGGGCCCTCGAGGTCGACGGTTTCAATGGTCAGGGGCTGGCCTGCTTTCCAGGCGACGGCGGCTTTGGTTTTCATGGTGATGGGCTTGTGTTGGAGGGTGGGCGGAGAGGGGTGTTGCGTTGCGTAAGGCACTATAAGCCAGTCCCCCGGCCTGCAGCCTGGAAGATGTTTCATTTTGAGAAAACCCCGAGGGGCGCAGCCCCCAAAGAAAAAGCCGCCTGGCTCCCTGAGCGGGAACGCAAGCGGCTGGCGATGGATAAGAGTGCCCGCAGGCAAAGGCCTGCGGGCGGGGCAGGCTTTATCGGCCGGCTTCTTTCAGGTACTGCGTGCGTGCGGCGATGGCGGTGTCGGTGAAGTCGGTGAACACGCCGTCCACGCCGGCGCGGTAGAAGGCCAGGTACTCGGCCTTGGCGTCGCCCTGGTAGTCCGCGGCCAGGCGGCGCGACTCATTGCGGAAGGTGAAGGGGTGGACAAACAGGCCTGCCTTGTGCGCATCGGCCACCAGGCTGGTGGCGGGGGTGGAGGTCGAGTCGGCGTCGTTGAGCTTGCCGTCACGGTTGATGTCGACCTGCTTGCCGTCGGCACCCATGGTGCCCTTGGTGCTGATGATGAAGCGCTTCCAGGGACCAATGCCGTCGGCATAGGTCTTGATCTCGGCCAGGCCCGCGGGCGTGACCATGGCGTCGAAGAGGCGCTTGTCGCCGGCCTTGGTCCAGTCATAAGGGCGGTCGCTCGGTACGGCAAAGGTGACGGTGCCGGTTTTCATGTCAACGCCATCGCCGTCGATCAGCTGGATCAGGCGCGTGTTCAGCCCCTTGCTTTTCATGTACTTCAGGCTGCCCGGTTCGAACGACTGCACGAAGATGGGCGCTGCCTTGCTGTTCCAGCCTGCGGCGTTGATGATGGCGATCAGCTTGTCTTCCAGCGGCAGGCCCAGTTCGCGGAAATAGGTCGGGTTTTTGGTTTCCGGGTAGATCGCAATCGTGCGGCCGGTCTTGATGGATTGGGCCTTGGCCAGATCCACCACGTCCTGGAAGGTCGGCACCTTGTACTGGCCGTTGAACTGCTGGGGGCGCTCGGCATCGGTCGAGATGGCACCCAGCGTCCGGATTTCGGCCAGCGTGAAATCGTTGCTGAACCAGCCGGTCTGCGTCTCGCCGTCCACCTGGATGGTCTTTTTGCGTGAGGCGAATTCGGGGTGCCTGGCCACATCGGTGCTGATCGCCAGGTTGGGGTCATGTCGGGTGATCAGCACGCCGTCTTTGGTTGAAACCAGGTCCATCTCGATCACATCGGCGCCGAGTTCAATGGCGCGCACGTAGGCTTCCAGCGTTTCTTCCGGCACATAGCCCGACGCGCCGCGGTGGGCAATCACCAGCGGTGCCTTGCCATCGAGTGTGGGCAGGCTGGCACCGGGGAGCGTGCCCGGCACGCTGCAGGCGCCCAGCATGACGCTGGCGCCCGCCAGTGTGAGCCAGCCGATAGATTGCCGCGCGTGAGTGTTGATTGATATCGCCATGATGTCCTTCCCGGGTTAAAAAGGAGATCGTAGGCGCGGTATGACGACAGCGGTGTGACAATCACAAGGCGTTGCAGATACACATACAGATGCACGGATGTACGGATGCACAGATACGCATTTGCAGGAGGCCCCATGAAAAATGCTGGAACAAGTCCGGCATGTGGGTGGGGCAGGGCGGGGGCGGGCTGAAGTCAGCGCTGCCGCCGACGCCGGGGTCGCGCCGGCGATGGGCGATGGGTCAGGCGCTGAAGAAATTCTTCAGCTTGTCGGCCCAGCCCTCTTCGCTGGGCGAATGCCTGGCGCCGCCTTTTCTCAGCGACTCGTCGAGTTCCTTGAGCAGCTTGCGCTGGTGCTCGGTCAGCTTCACCGGCGTTTCCACCGTGATGTGGCAGTACAGGTCGCCGGGATAGCTGGAACGCACGCCCTTGATGCCCTTGCCGCGCAGCCGGAACTGCTTGGCGGCCTGGGTGCCTTCCGGAATGTCGATCGCGGCCTTGCCCGACAAGGTGGGCACTTCGATCTCTCCGCCCAGCGCCGCGGTGGTGAAGCTGATCGGTACCGCGCAGTGCAGGTCGTCACCGTCGCGCTCAAAAATCTCGTGCTTCTTGATCCGGATTTCGATGTACAGGTCCCCGGGTGGGCCGCCGTTGGTGCCCGGTTCGCCGTTGCCGGTGGAGCGGATGCGCATGCCGTCATCGATGCCCGCCGGAATTTTGACTTCCAGGGTTTTGTTGTTCTTGGTCTTGCCAACGCCGTGGCAGGCCACACAGGGTTCGGGAATCAGCTTGCCCGTGCCCTTGCACTGCGGGCAGGTCTGCTGCACGCTGAAAAAGCCCTGGCGCATCTGCACCACGCCGTGGCCATGACAGGTCGTGCAGGTCACTACTTTGGTGCCGGGCTTGGCGCCCGAGCCGTGGCAGGTGCTGCAGTCGTCCCAGTTGGGAATGCGGATCTGGGCTTCCTTGCCGTGCGCTGCTTCTTCCAGCGTGATCTCCATCGCATAGCTCAGGTCGCCGCCCCGGTACACCTGGCGCCCGCCGCGTTGATGCCCGCCGCGCTGGCCACCGAACACATCGCCGAAGATGTCGCCAAACGCCTCGGCGAAGCCGCCAAACCCTTCAGCGCCAGGGCCGCCACCCCGCATATTGGGGTCTACGCCCGCGTGCCCATATTGGTCATAGGCCGCGCGTTTGTTTTCATCGGAAAGCACCTCGTAGGCTTCTTTGGCTTCCTTGAATTTTTCTTCGGAAATCTTGGTGTCACCCTGGTTGCGGTCAGGATGGTGCTTCATCGCGAGCTTGCGATACGCTTTTTTGATGTCGTCGTCGCTGGCGTTCTTGGGGACGCCTAGCGTGTCGTAATAGTCTTTTTTGGCCATGGCAGATGGGTCAGGAAATCTTCGTTAACAGGGTTCTTGGGCTGTCAATCACAACAGTGCACAAAACAATAGGGCACAAACAGGGCGGACCAGTCAAACGCCGGAATGGATTGGCGCTGCATGAATGGCCGAAAACGCAAAAGCGGAAATCCCGGATTGCTCCTGGTTTCCGCCTTGCAGCATGCAGTTATCGCGCCAATTCAGGGCCGCCTGTCGTCAGGTCTTGTTTCTTCTCAGCCCTTTTTGACTTCCTTGACTTCGGCGTCCACCACGTTGTCGTCGGCCGGTTTGGCATGGGCCTGCTCGGCACCCGCCCCGCCTGCGGCTGCGTCAGCGCCAGCTGCCTGGGATGACTGCATGTCGGCGTACATTTTTTCGCCCAGTTTCTGGCTGGCTTCCATCAGGGCCGCGTTCTTCGCTTCAATGGCTGCCTTGTCGTCGCCCTTGAGTGCTTCTTCCATGTCCTTGATGGCGGCCTCGATTTTTTCCTTCTCGCCGGCTTCCAGCTTGTCGCCATACTCGCCCAGCGATTTGCGCACGCTGTGCACCATGGCTTCGGCATTGTTCTTGGCCTGCACGAACTCGACTTTTTTCTTGTCTTCTTCGGCGTTCAGTTCGGCATCTTTCACCATCTGCTGGATTTCGGCTTCAGACAAACCGGAATTGGCCTTGATGGTGATCTTGTTTTCCTTGCCGGTGCCCTTGTCCTTGGCGCCGACGTGCAGGATGCCGTTGGCGTCGATGTCGAAGGACACTTCAATCTGCGGCGTGCCGCGTGCTGCCGGCGGAATGCCTTCGAGGTTGAATTCGCCCAGGGCCTTGTTGCCCGACGCGATTTCACGTTCACCCTGGAACACCTTGATGGTCACGGCCGGCTGGTTGTCTTCAGCCGTCGAGAAAGTCTGTGCAAACTTCGTCGGGATGGTCGTGTTTTTCTTGATCATCTTGGTCATCACGCCGCCCATGGTTTCGATACCGAGGGACAGCGGGGTGACGTCGAGCAGCAGCACGTCGGTGCGGTCGCCCGACAGCACCTGGCCCTGAATGGCAGCGCCTACCGCGACCGCTTCATCGGGGTTCACGTCCTTGCGGGGCTCCCTGCCGAACAGTTCCTTGACCTTTTCCTGGACCTTGGGCATACGCGTCTGGCCGCCCACCAGGATCACGTCATGGATGTCGGAAATCGACACGCCGGCGTCCTTGATGGCGACGCGGCAAGGGGCCATCGTGCGCTCGATGAGTTCGTCGACCAGGCTTTCCAGCTTGGCGCGCGTCATCTTGATGTTCAGGTGCTTGGGGCCCGAAGCGTCAGCGGTGATGTAGGGCAGGTTGATGTCGGTCTGCGCGCTGTTCGAGAGCTCGATCTTGGCTTTTTCGGCGGCTTCTTTCAGGCGCTGCAGCGCGAGCACGTCTTTCGACAGGTCAACGCCTTGCTCTTTCTTGAACTCGCCGATGATGTGGTCAATGATGCGCTGGTCGAAGTCTTCGCCGCCCAGGAAGGTGTCGCCATTGGTGGACAGCACTTCAAACTGTTTCTCGCCGTCGACATCGGCGATCTCGATGATGGAGATGTCGAAGGTGCCGCCGCCCAGGTCATAGACGGCGATCTTGCGGTCGCCCTTTTCCTGCTTGTCCAGGCCAAAGGCCAGCGCAGCGGCGGTAGGTTCGTTGATGATGCGCTTGACGTCCAGGCCGGCAATGCGCCCGGCGTCCTTGGTGGCCTGGCGCTGGCTGTCGTTGAAATAGGCCGGCACCGTGATCACGGCTTCGGTGACCGGCTCGCCGAGGTAGTCTTCAGCGGTTTTCTTCATCTTGCGAAGAATGTCCGCGCTGACCTGCTGGGCCGAAATCTTCTTGCCGCGCACTTCGACCCAGGCATCGCCGTTGTCGGCAGCCACGATCTTGTAAGGCATCAGGTCGATGTCTTTTTGCACTTCTTTTTCGGTGAACTTGCGGCCGATCAGGCGCTTCACCGCGTACAGCGTATTTTTGGCGTTGGTCACGGCCTGGCGCTTGGCCGACGCGCCCACCAGCACCTCACCGTCCTCCTGGTAGGCGACGATGGACGGGGTCGTGCGTGCGCCCTCCGAGTTTTCAATAACGCGGGGCGTATTGCCTTCCATGATGGACACGCAGCTGTTGGTGGTGCCCAGGTCGATGCCGATGATTCTTCCCATGATTTACTCCTGCTTTTTTGATTCGTTGACGGTTGGATAGTGGTGTGGCTGATGGCTCAGTCGCTGTGAATGACCATGTTGATGACTTGTGGATAACTTGTACGACTTCAAGTGCCTCAGCCTGATTTATGCGTTTATTTCGGCGCGGTGACCGTGACCAGGGCAGGGCGCAGCACGCGGTCGGAAATCAGGTAGCCTTTTTGCAGCACGCTGACCACGGTGTTGGCTTCCTGCTCGGCGGGCACCATGCTGATCGCCTGGTGCTGGTGCGGGTCGAAGCGGCTGCCGCTGGCGGGATTGATTTCAACCACCTTGTTGCGCTCAAGCGCGCTTTTGAGTTGTTTGAGCGTGGCGTCTGCTCCCTCACGGATCTGTTCGGGCGTGGCGTCCTTGATCGCCAGGCCAGCCTCCAGGCTGTCGACGACGGGAAGCAGGCTTTCTGCAAAGCTTTCCAGGGCAAATTTGCGCGCCTTGGAAATTTCGTCTTCAGCGCGGCGGCGGGCGTTTTCCGTTTCGGCCTTGGCGCGCAAATAGCTGTCGGCCAGGTCGGTGTTTTTGGCCTGCAGGGTGGCCAATTCGGCCTGGGCCTGGGTCAGTGCATCAAATTCGTTCGCAGCTTGGGCTGCCTCCAGCTCTTCGGGGCTGGGAGCTCCGGTAAGTGGTTGATTTTGCTCGGGTTGGGTATTTTCAGGCATGCTTGAAGACAAGGTTTAAGCTAACAAGGAAGCTAGCTGGGGGTTTCAAAGCCCTTTTCAAGACAAGGGCTTCGGTTCTGGTGCCGAAATTTTTTGGCGATCTGGCGGGCGCAGTCCCGTTCCGGGTGGCCCATCCTCGATCCGCTGCTTCAGCGGGGCTGCCGGGAATTGTAATTGGCGGGCGGGCAGGAGCCGCAAGCTCCGGTTTGCACGGTGCCCACCAGCCCCTGTAATGCATCCGGGGACGCGGCTTCATGCATCAAGACCCCTGACCTGACTGGCGGCGGCGCATGGTGCCATGGTTGCAGTTGAGTACAGGGCTTTTTCATGCCCCGCTGGACAGGCGGAACACCCTCAAGGCCGACCGACGCGAGTCGTGGTCGTTCGGGCATCGAACTAAATCACTTCTACTTCTTCTTGACGACGCTGACTTTGGTCTGGTTGACGACCCACTTGCCGGCAAACGCCTGCAGGTCGTTCAGGCGCTTGAGCAGGTCGGCGCCCAGCGTGGTCACTGTATAGCCGTCGCTGCCGTGGCCGAGCAGGCCGGCCGCGCGCAACTCCTTGATCCGGGTGTTGAGGGTGTTGGGAGTGATGCTGCCAATGCTGTCCTGCAGGAGGCGGAACGTCTGGGGGTGGCCGTCTTTCAGGGCCCACAACACGCGCAGTGCATAGCGTGCTTCCAGCAGTTCAAGCAACTGGCTGACAGCTGCATTTTCTTTGGCGCTCATTGTTTATCTCCTCTGGTCACAATCGGATCACGGTCAGGCTGCGGCAGCCTGGCAAGCAAAAAAGCTTGCGCCAAATATAACGCAATTTCTCCGCTGCTACTAGTTTTATAGCTACCTAACCCCGTACAGTTTAGCCTTGCGGCCAAAATGACTTGAGAGGTTACGGCGAATACGCGTGGGTTCGTGTTTTCCGGGACGGCATACCAAGGGACCGGGCTGGGCCGCCGGCGCCTGGCTTGCAGGCATCACAGGTAGATTTTCTGCAACAGGCGGATCAGGGTTTTGCGCTCCGTTGCCGTCAAGCCGGCGGCGGCGTCGGACTCCAGTTCCTGCGCCGTGCGCTCCGCGTCAAGCATCAGCTCCTGTCCGCTTGCGGTCAGGTGCAGGCCCACCGCCCGGCCGTCGTTGGGATGGGGCTGGCGGGTCAGCAGTGACCGGTTTTCCAGCGACCTGATCATGCCGACCAGATTGGGCGGCTGGATGTTGAGCGTTGCGCACAGCTGGCGTGAGGTGATGCCGGGGTTGTGGTGAATGAGGGAAAGGACCGAAAAGTCCACCGGTCGCAAGCCATAGACGGCCATTTGCTGCAGGAAGGCGTCAATGATGACCAGCGCCGCGCGTCGTGCGTTGTAGCCAATCAGGCCTTCCAGGTAGGTGGTCTTGACCTTTTCGACAGCGGGGGCGGGAGGTTTTTCGGGCATGAGCAGGGGATGAAAAGGTTCCGGCTGGCTCAGTTTCGGGTTTACGGGGTGTCCAGCCTGTCCCTGATGATACGCATGCGCATGTCGAATTCCGGGAGCACCCAACGGCGCAGGGCGGTTGCAGGCGCCGTCCAGCGCCCGGCATCTTGCCCGGCGGAGGGTGGTGGCACGGCCGCTTCGATCTGGACCCAGGCCCAGGCCAGCAGCGCCAGTGTGAGCGCGCGCAGGTAGTCGTCTGCGACCCAGTAGGGCAGTTCGGGGCTGCCGGGAGCAGCCTGCGCCAGCTCAGATGCGAGCAGGCGCAGCCCGGCGAAGCGGCCCAACAGCCCGGCGTGCTCGGCGTTGCCGGCATCCAGCTTGTCACCCAATTCCTGCAGCAGCGTGGACAAAGCCGAGCCGCCATCCGGCAACACTTTGCGTACCAGCAGGTCAATGGCCTGGACCTCGTTCGTGCCTTCGTAGATCATGGTCACGCGCGAGTCGCGCACGATCTGCTCGATCCCCCACTCCTTCACGTAGCCATGGCCGCCGAACACCTGCAGGCAGTCGCTGGCGCCATGGAAGGCCTGGCTGGTGAGCGCGGCCTTGAGCACCGGCGTGACCAGGCTGCACCAGCGCTGGGCGCTGCCCTGTCGCGCGGCATCGGGATGGTGCCTGGCGATGTCGAGTTCGATGCCGGTCTTGTAGGCCAGCAGGCGGCCGCCGTCGATCCACGCGCGCTGGGTGTCCAGGAGGCGGCGGATGGCGGGATGCCCGACTATGAGATCGGCAGCCTCGGCACCGTTGCGCGGGCCGGGTGCGCGCATCTGGCGGCGCTCCCGGGCATAGGTGTCGGCTTTCTGCCATGCAGCGTCAAGCAGGCCAATGCCCTGCAGCGCCACATGCAGCCGGGCCGCGTTCATCATCACGAACATGGCGTTCAGGCCGCGGCCGGGCTCCCCGACGATCCAGCCCTTGGCGTCGTCGAAGCGCATGACGCAGGTGGGGCTGCCGTGCAAGCCCATCTTTTCCTCGATGCGCTCGCAATGCACCGCGCTGCGCGGACCCAATGCCCCCACGCTCGTCACTTCGTGTCCTTCGCTGCCCACCGAGGAGGCTGGCCTTGCTTGGGACGGCCCGGCGCTGCGGCCGTCGTCGGGGTAGAACTTGGGCACCAGGAACAGCGACAGGCCTTTCGGGCCGGGGGGCGCATCGGGCAAACGGGCCAGCACCAGGTGCACGATGTTGTCGGTCAGGTCATGCTCACCGCCGGAGATGAAGATTTTGGTGCCGCTGAGCAGGAAGCTGCCATCGGGCTGCGGCAGGGCCCTGGTGCGCACCAGGCCCAGGTCGCTGCCCGCGTGGGGTTCTGTCAGGCACATGGTCGCCAGCCATTCGCCGGTGGCGATTTTGCCCAGATACCGCGCCTTCAGGTCATCGCTGCCATGGTGCTTCAGGCACTCGTAGGCGCCGTGCAGCAGGCCCGGCGCCATGGTCCATCCATGGTTGGCGGCGCTGAGCATTTCATACAGCACGGCCTCCAGCAGGGTGGGCAGGCCCTGGCCGCCATCGTCGGGGGCACACGCCAGTGCGGGCCAACCCGCTTGCCAGAACGCCTGGTAAGCGTCCTTGAAGCCGGGGGGGGCGGTGACCGTCCCGCCGACAAACTTGCAGCCGATGGCGTCCCCAACACCTTGCAGGGGCGCCACTTCCTGGGTGACGAATTTCCCCGCCTCGTCCAGCACCTGCCGCATCAGCTCGATATCGCAGTCTGCATGCGGCCCGAGCGCCTGCAGTTGCGCAGGGGCTTTGAGCACATCGTGAAGAATGAAGCAGATATCCTGCAGATGGGGCTGGTAGTTCATGAGCGGGGGTCTTTGTGTCTAGAAGGTATGGTTGATGCCCACCATCATCCCGGTCTGCGAGCCGCCCAGCGCGGGGTTGCTGCCAGGCGCGCCGCCGCTGACGGACACGTTGGTCAGGCTGTCGTTGCGGATCGCTCCGATTTGCACATAGGTGGTGGTGCGTTTGGACAGCTTGTACAGCGACCGCACCGCCAGCAGGGTGGAGTCAAAGTTGTCGACGTTCTTGTAGTGCAGCTTGGCCAGCGTTCCGTCAATCGTCCAGGCCGAAGAGAGCGGGTAAGCCGCTCCCACGTACCAGAGGTCGCTTTTGGGTCGCGTCGCGCTGCCTTCGTTGTTGCGGCGAATGACACCCCCGCCGACCTTGACGCTGGCCAGGTTCACGTACCCGTTCACCGTCAGCCGCGAATCGGATTTGGAGCTGCTGGTCAGGCCGGCAGGCAGCACCACATCGGTTGCGCTGGCGGGCGTGCGGCCATTCAGCTTGTCATATGCCAATGCCGTGCCCCAGGCCTTGGTGTCGTATTTCACCATGGCCGACCACTCGCGGCAGGCCTGGGAGTCGGTTCCGCTCTCGCCCGGGCAATTGGTGCCGGCAGGCGAGGGGCCTGCATTGACGGTGTCGCGGCCCTGGCTGTAGGTCGCGCCCAGGGTGAAGTCACTGAATTTGCCCTTGTACGCAACCGAATTGTCGATGCGTGCATTGGGGATGTAGCTGTCCAGGGACCCGAGTCCATAGATGGCAGGCCCGACAATATCTGAGTCCAGCAGGGACCAGAACAGCATGGTCCATTGACGGCCCAGCGTGACAGCACCCCAGTCACCACTGAGTCCGACAAGCGACTGCCGGCCGAACAGACGGCCGCCCTGTCCCGACGTGCCGGTGTCCGGGGCAAAACCCATTTCAAGCGTGTAGATGGCGCTCAAGCCGCCCCCCAGGTCTTCTTTGCCCCGCATGCCCAATCGCGAAGGAACGATGCCGGTGTTGGAGGGCATGCGCGTGATGCGGCCGCCAGCGGGCGCCACGTTGCTCACAGACTCGATGCCCGCATCCAGGATGCCGTACAGGCTGACACTTTGGGCCTGGGCAGCACCTGTGGCGGCCAGTCCGGTGAGGGTGGCCAGGGCGGTCAGGGTGAGGAGGGATGGAGTTTTCATGCTTGTCTCGTAGTAGTGGTTAATTTTTTTCGACCAGACCATTCCCGGAATGTCGTTGCCCACCGGCAACTGAATCTTTCAGCGGATTCACAGGTTCCCGGAATGTCATTGATCTCTAACAGCTGAAATTTGAACCCCCTGCAGCATCGCAACAGTGGGCTGGTAATGCATAAATCGCCGTCGCGACCCGTCAGTTGGCCAGATCAGTCAGACTTCAGCCAGACATGCGTCGGGCATCAGGATTCGGCAGTGAAGCCGATTTTTTTGATCAGCGGACCCCAGCGGTCAAACTCCTGTTTCTGGCTGCGGGCCATGTCTTCAGGGCTGCCACCAAACGGCATCAGCCCCACCACCGTCAGCGAATCAATGACGGATTTGTCCTTGATCGCGGCGTTGATCGCGGCATTGGCTGCGGTAATGATTGCTGCGGGGGTTTTTGCCGGCGCATAAAAACCGAACCACTCTTCAACCGTCAGGTCGGCAAAGCCCTGCTCGGCGAAGGTCGGGACTTCGGGTACGAACGGCGAGCGCTGCTTTCCGGATGTGGCCAGGAGGCGCAGCTTGCCGGCCTTGTGGTTGGGAATGAAATCGCCGTGCGGTGTGACCATCGCGGCGAGCTGTCCGCCGACAACATCGGTCACGCCAGGCACCGACCCACGGTAGGGCACGTGCTTGAGTTCAACGTTGTTGTTGAGGCCCAGCAAGGCGCCAATGAAGTGAGGAGTCGAGCCGGCCGCGGGCGAGCCATAGCTGGCGTCTTTCGGGTTGGCCCTGGCCCATGCGAGAAAGTCCTGCACATTCTTGACCGAGCCTGGCACGAGGGGCCCGACAGCCAGGCCATGGTGTATCACGGAGGCCGTCCCCACGGGCACAAAGTCCTTGAGCGGGTCATAAGCCAGCTTTTTGTAGATGTGCGGATACAGCGACATGCAGGAGAACGGTGTCATCGCCAGCACGGACCCGTCCGATGGCGCCATCTTGAGCGCTTCCAGCGCAATGCGGCCACCGGCTCCGGCCTTGGTGTCCACGATCGCGTTGTTTTTGGCGTAAGCGGTACCGCCGAGCCGGTCACCCACGCGGCGCGCGCAAATGTCGCCGGAGCTGCCGGCCGGAAAGCCATAAAGAATCTTGACCTGTTCCAGCGCCTGCGCCAGGGCCGAAAAAGGCGCAAGGCCGGCGGCAGCCGCTGCGAGCGCCGCCGAGGTCTGAATGAAATTGCGACGTGTTTGCATGAAATGTCTCCTTGTAGTTAGGTAGGCGGGGAAAGCGAGGGAAGCGGATGGACTCGTGGAACGCAAGCGCATCAAGACCCGGCTGGGAACCCAGGGGTTTTGATCAGGCGGCGCCATGCCTCGGCGTGCGCCCCGCGCAAGTCGGCCGGTTGCACCAGGGCTGGTGGCTGGCAGGTGGCGGTGCGGCGTGTCGTCATGGGCATGTCTCGTGTATTCGAAAATGCGAGTCTTTGAAGATCAATGGGCTCGGCGACTCAACTGCACCTGGCCTTGATGTCGTCCGGAATCGGGATGGCCTTGATGCGGTCGGGTTCGCCCGCGGGGCGGACCACGAAGGCGCGGGTTTCGCGGCCTTCGCACAACACCTCTTCGCCGCGCTTGACGATGTGTTTCTGGATGAACACCTTGTCGCGCCACTCCTCGACGCTGGTGTGGATGTGCAGCGTCTGGCCATAGGTGGCGGGGCGCATGAACCTGGTGTGTATCTCCAGCAGGGGCGTGCCGACGATGCCGGTGGTCTTGATGAGTTCGCGCCAGGGCGGCACGCCGCATTCCATGAAAAAATGCAGCGAGGCGGCGTCCATCCACTTCGAAAAGTTGGGGAAGAACACAATGCCGGCCGGGTCGCAGTCGCCGAACTGCACCCTGATGTCGTAGACGGTGGTTTTGCTCATGAGGGTGTGCTTCCTTGCTTCCTTGCTTCCTGTTGGGTTGTCAGCGTGGCGCCATGCGCAGAGCGCCGTCGAGGCGAATCACTTCGCCGTTCAGGTGCATGTTGGTGACGATGTGGCTGGCCAGTTGAGCGAACTCTTCCGGTTTTCCCAGGCGCGAAGGAAACGGAATGCTGGCAGCCAGCGACTGCTGCACCGGCTCGGGCAGGGTTTTCATCAGCGGAGTCGCAAACAGGCCGGGAGCGATGGTGCACACCCGAATACCGTGCTGCGCCAGATCGCGGGCCATGGGCAGGGTCATGCCGACAACGCCGCTCTTGGACGCGCTGTAGGCTTGCTGGCCGACCTGGCCATCAAAGGCGGCCACCGAGGCGGTGAACACCATCACGCCGCGCTCGCCATCTTCCAGCGGTGCCAGCCTGGCGCACTCTGCCGCAAACAGGCGGGCTGCGTTGTAGGTGCCGACCAGATTGACGTTCACCACGCGCACAAAGTCCTCCAGCGGGGCGGGCGAGCCGTCGCGACTGACCACGCGTTTGGCACTGCCAATACCGGCAATGCTCATCAGAATGCGGGCCGGGCCATGCGCGGCCGTGGCTTTGGCGATGGCAGCCTGCAGGCTTTCGGTGTCGGTGATGTCGCACGGGCAGGCCACGGCGCTGCCGTCTCCGTGCGCTGCGTTGATCGCCGCGGCCACCGTGTCGGCGTTGGCGGGGTTGACGTCAAGCACCGCGACTTTCGCGCCCAGGCGGGCGAGTTCGCGCGCGGTGGCTTCGCCGAGCCCGGAGCCGCCGCCCGTGACAAGGGCGGCTTGTCCTTGAATATTCATGTCAGGCTTTCAAAAATTCTGGTTCGCGACTGGTTTGTCATTTGGTCGCGTCAGGCCGCGGCCGGGTTTTCCAGCAGCAAGGCGATGCCTTGGCCGCCGCCAATGCAGGCCGACGCAATGCCCCAGCGCAGACCGGCACGCCTGAGTTCGCGCGCCAGCGTGATGGTCAGGCGCACGCCGGTGGTGGCGAGCGGGTGGCCGAGCGCAATGGCGCCGCCGTTGACGTTGAGCTTGCTCAAATCCAGCCCTAGTTCGCGGCCCACCGCCAATGTTTGAGCGCCCTGGGCTTCATTGATCTCGAAGCGGCCGACCTGGTCCAGCGTCATGCCGGTGCGCTCCAGCAGCAGGCGAATGGCCGGCGCCGGCCCGATGCCCATGATCTCGGGCGGCACGCCCACCACCGCGGCGGCAACCACGCGTGCGAGTGGTTTTTTGTCATGGGTTTTGGCATAGCTGCCCGACGCCACAATGGCAGCCGCAGCCGCATCGACCAGCGCTGCGCTGTTGCCGCCGGTCTGGACGCCGCCTTCATACACGGGGCGGAGTTTGGCCAGTACTTCTGGGGGGGAAATGCGGGCGTGGGTGTCCTGCGCCACCTCGGTGAGCTTGCCCTGCAGCCTGATGCCGCGGGACGCGTAGCCTTCCAGCTCGAATTTTTCAGACACCACCGGCACGATTTCGCCTGCGTGGAAGCCGGACTGCTGCGCTGCGACGGCCCTGGCAAATGATTGCGATGCGAATTCGTCGACCTGCTCGCGCGTGATGTCGTATTTTTTGGCCAGGTTCTCAGCCGTCTGGATCATGTTGATACCCGCGGCCGAGTCCTTCAGGGCCTCCCACATGTAATCCTTGAAACCGACCGGCGCGCCAAGCTTGAAACCGGTGCGGTGGTCAAAGGCGGCAATCGGGTTGCGCGTCATGCTCTCGGCGCCCACCACCAGGGCCGCCTCGCAGGCGCCGCTTTGAATTTGCTCGCCGGCCTGCCTGAACAGCTCAAAACCGGTGCCGCAAATACGCTGTGCCATGAGGGCGGGAACCTCCAGCGGAACGCCCGCATACAGGCCAATGTGGCGCGGCAGCATGAACTGGTCAAAGTCGCCAGGCGCCATGTTGCCTGCAATGACGGAGCCGATGTGCGCCGCTGGCACGCCGCTGCGCGCCAGGGCAGCCCGCGCGGCCTTGATGCCCAGGTCGGTGGGCGAAATGTGGCCGAGCGCGCCACAGTAATCGACCATGGGCGTGCGCACGCCGTCCAGCATCCAGATGTCGTCAAAGTGGGAGAAAAAACCGGGGGTGGCCATGAGGGGGCTCCTTTAAAGCGCTTGTGGTTTCAGAATGGTGTGCAGCCTGTCGGCATGCAGCGCCTCTACCGTTTCGGCGCGGTGCGCCAACACGGCGCGCTGGTTGATCGAACCCTTGTCGGTGACCTCGCCCCGGTCCAGGGTGGGCGGCTCGGCGAGCAGGCACATGCGCGCAATGCGGCCGGCACTGCCGGACGCGCTTTTGGCCAGGGTGTCGATCACATGCTGGAAGTGGGCAATCACCGGCGCGCTGGACAGCACATCGGCCATCGGTGCGCCGGCGTCGAGGCCGCTCAGCGCCCGCACAGCCTGGGTCGGGAACACCATGGCGCCCACTTCTTTCAGGTTGATGCCGGTCAGCACCACATCCTGTATGTAGGGCGCGCCCGCTGCCACGATTCGAGCACGCAAGGGGCCCACACTCACAAAGGTGCCGGTGGCCAGTTTGAAGTCTTCGGCAATGCGGCCGTCAAACTTCAGGCCCTGGTGAACATCGGTCTCGTCGATCCATTTGACCGCATCGCCCGAACAGAAGAAGCCCTCCTCATCAAAGTGCGCCGCCGACTCCTGAGGGTCACGCCAGTAGCCCGGCGCGATATTGGGGCCGCGGTAGCGCACCTCGGTCTTGCCATCCATGTCGACCAGCTTGAGCTCCATGCCCGGTGTCGGCACACCCAGGTCGCCCGCCTTGACGTTCGGGTTGGTGACAAAAATTGCAAATGGCCCCGACTCGGTCATGCCCAGCCCGGTGGTCATGACGATGCGCTCGCCGACTTCCCTTTCCTGCGATGCATACAGGCTGTCCCAGACGGGCTGGGCCAGCGAGGCACCGGCATAGAAGAACATCTTCACCCGTGACAACAGGTTTTTGCGCAGTGCGTCGTCGGTTTTCATGGCGTTGGCAATGGCCTCGAACCCCGTGGGCACGTTGAAATACACCGTGGGCGCAATCTCCCTCAGGTTGCGCAGGGTCTCGGCCATGAGCGCGGGGGTGGGCTTGCCGTCGTCGATGTACATCGTGCCGCCATGGAACACCACCATGCCAAAGTTGTGGTTGCCGCCAAAGGTATGGTTCCAGGGCAGCCAGTCCACCAGGACCAGCGGCTCACTGGCCAGTACGGGCATGGACTGCGTCATTTGCTGCTGGTTGGCGCACCACATGCGCTGGGTGTTGATCACGGCCTTGGGCAGCTTGGTCGAGCCGCTGGTGAACAGGAACTTCACGATGGTGTCTGGCCCGGTGGCGGCTGTCGCGGCGTCGACCTGGGTCGTTGCCGGCGTGGCCAGCAACTCGGCAAACGAGGTGCTGCCGCGGCCTTGCAGCGCGCCGGTGGTCAACACCACTTCAATGTCGGCGTCAACGGCGGCCTTGATGGCCCGGCCGTAGCGTGTCGCGTCTGCCGCAAAGACAAGGCCGGGCGTCACCGTCCTGAAAACGTGGCGCAGTTTGTCGAAATCCTGGCTGACCAGCGAATAGGCGGGCGAGATCGGCACAAAGGGCACCCCAGCCAACATGCAACCCAATCCCAGCAGCGCGTGCTCAAGATCGTTCTCGGACAGGATGGCCACCGGCCGGTCCACGCTCAGGCCGCGGTTGATCAGCGCCTGGGCGATGCTGTGTGCGCTGGCCCAGGCGTTGGCATAGCTCACATGGCGCCAGTCGCCCGTGCCGCCGCCGGCAAGCTTTTCGCGTCGCGCCATGAAGATGCGCTCGGGTGCCGCCTGTGCCCAGTGCTGCAGGCGATCCGTCATGCGGCCCGGGTAGTCCAGCAGGGGTTGCTCGGCACGCAGGTAGTGCACGCCAGGCGCACCGTCGCGCAGATTGACGCGGGTGACGCCAAAAGTCAGGGGGCGAAATTTCGGGCTGGTCATGCTTGTCTCTTCCGGGGGGCGTTGTGTTTTATTTTTTCTGCCGTTGGGTTGTGTGGTTGTGCGGTGCTGCGCTGTGTCAGGTTTTTTGCACCTTGTCGGCCCGGCCCTCGAGGAAGGCGCGAACACGGTCCTTGGCCTCGGGTGCGCTTTGGGCAATCGCCGCCATCAGGGCTTCCGTCAGGTAGCCCTGCTCGGCTGGCTGCTCGGCAATCCGGGGCAGGGCATGCATCAGTGCGTAATTCGTCAGGGGGGCGTTTTGCGCCACGCGTGCGGCCAGTTCCAAGGCCTTGTCAAAGGCCTGGCCTTCGGGCACCAGGTACTGCGCGAAGCCGGCGCGCTCGCCGTCTTGCGCGGTATAGACCCGGCCGGTCAGCATCATGTCGGTCATGCGTGCGACGCCGATCAGTTTGGGGATGCGGACCGATCCGCCACCGCCGACAAAAATGCCGCGGGAACCCTCCGGCAGCGCATAGAAGGCGGACTCGTCGGCGACGCGAATGTGGCAGGCGCTGGCCAGCTCCAGTCCGCCGCCGACCACGGCGCCTTGCAGCGCGGCAATCACCGGAACCGGGCCGAACTGCACCCGTTCGAGCGCGGCGTGCCACATGCGCGAATGGTGCAGGCCCTGACCCGCATCGCGCTCCTGCAGTTCACCCAGGTCCAGGCCGGCGCAGAAGTGCGGGCCTTCGCCGTGGATCACGGCGGCGCGGACGGTAGGGGGCAGTTTTTCGAAGATGTCACGCAAGGCCAGGATCAGGCTGTCGTTGACGGCGTTGCGTTTGGCAACGCGGCTCAGGCGGATCACCGCGATCTCCTGGTGGTCGCCGCGGATGTCAAGCTGGATGTCGGGGGAAGAGGTGTTGGACGTCATATTCATGTTCCTGAAGTGAATGGATTGTGGTTATAAAACATAACTAATTCAATTCCCTTTTTTGTCTGTTTTATCAGTGTTTACCCGCGGGTTGATCAAAGATCAGGGCGGATCAGGGACACGCGAAATGCCGCCTGAGCACGCACCCGGGAGGTCGAACGGGCGGCAGCGAAAGCCGGGTCGTGAGGGGGGGCGCACCCCGTGGCCAAGGCGAGGCGCCAGCCCTTTGACGGCGGTGGGAGAGGAAGACGGCTGAATACGGCCGTGCCGCCGACTATTGAGGCGGCTATGGGAGGCGGCCGTGGGGTATTGCCGCGAGGCTGCGGCGGTGTTTGGAAGTGTGGGTCAGTGGGGCGGGTCGATGGCGACCGCTGTATCAAAAGCAGCCGTCTAGTTGTATGTTGTCGTACAACTAGACGGCTTCACCTCCGAATCGTCACGTCGCCGTGTGTGCTGCCGCGACGGTACCCGCCGCGAGGGGGTCAGTCCTGGCTCGTGCGCCCCTCCGGGGGCTGCATGGCGAGCACGTTGTTGCCTCGGCGCAGGCGTTCGCGGCTGTTGGACAAGTGCGTGCGCATGGCGGCGCGGGCGGCCTCGGCATCCTGGTTGCTGATCGCGGTGTAAATGCTTTCATGCTCGCTATGGACGCGCTCCAGGTAATTCAGGCGACCCTCCGGCGCCTGGTGCACGATGCTCACGCGGGTGCGCGGAATGATCATGGTGCCCAGGTAGGTCATCAGGTCGGCAAAGTGCCGGTTGCCCGTGGAGCGGGCAACCTCCATATGAAACTGGAAGTCGGGTGGCACGGCATCGGAGTCCTCGTTGATGGAGTCCTGAAAGGCGCGCAGCGCGTTTTTCATGGCCAGCAGGTTTTCCGGCGTTCTCCTCTGTGCGGCCAGGCCGGCGGCCTCCGTTTCAAGGCTGATGCGCAACTCCAGCACGGAAATCACATCGGCCACCGTGGCGAAGTCTTCCGCCATGATCTTGAAGTTGCCGGTCTCTTGCGGCGGCAGCACAAAAGTGCCTATGCCATGCCGGGTTTCGACCAGGCCGGACGCCTGGAGCCTGGACAGCGATTCCCGAACCACCGTGCGGCTGACATCGAACCGGGCCATGATTTCCGCTTCGGTGGGGAGCTTGGCGCCGGGCTTGAGTTGCCCCTCCCGGATGCTGGCGGCCAGGCTTTCAACGATTTCACCGACCAGCCCGCGCGGGCGGCGCGTGCGAAGCGGCGCCTCGAAAGAGGGTGGCCTATCTGGCTCGGGTTGGCTAAGGGTTTTCCTTGAATTCATTAAAAAACCGTTGACAAGCTAAAGAAGGGATTAGAGAATTCCAGTCGTCAGACAACCTATGACTGATGAGATGTTGGGTTGACTTTAACAAACTTCAAAAAAAAGTCCAGTTGCAATTGGCAATTGGATCCGGGATGCCAAAAATGACCATTAAAGTTCATGAAAGACTGCTGTTGACCGGCGCTGCGGGTGGTTTGGGCAAGGCCTTGCGCGAGCGTCTCAAGGCCAATTGTTCGGTGCTCAGGCTGTCCGATGTCCAGCCTTTTGGCGATGCCGCTGCGGGCGAAGAAGTGGTGCTGGCTGATCTGGCCGATGTGGCGGCCGTCAATGAGATGGTCAAGGGCGTGGATGCCATCATTCACCTGGGCGGCGTGTCCGTCGAAGGGCCGTTCGGGCCGATTCTGCAAGCCAATATCCTGGGCGCCTACAACCTCTACGAGGCTGCGCGCAAGCACGGTGTCAAGCGCGTGGTGTTTGCCAGCTCCAACCACGTCACCGGCTTTTACCGGCAGGACCAGACCATCACCGCGGATCATCCGCCGCGGCCCGACGGCTTTTATGGGCTGAGCAAGGCGTTTGGGGAAGACCTGGCGCGCCTCTACTTTGACCGCTACGGCATTGAGACCGCCTGCGTGCGCATCGGTTCTTCGTTTCCCGAACCCAAAGACCGCCGCATGCTGGCCACCTGGCTGAGCTATGACGATCTGCACCGCCTCATCACCGCCTGCCTGACAACGCCGGTGCTGGGCCACAGCATCATTTTTGGCATGTCCGATAACGCGGTCACCTGGTGGGACAACAGCCGCGCACGCCACATCGGCTATGTGCCGAAAGACAGCTCGGATGTTTTCCGCGATGCAGTTTACGCGCGCACCCGCCAGCCGGATTTGAACGATCCGGTGGCCCAATACCAGGGCGGCGGTTTTGTCGTGGCCGGCCCCTTCGGCGACTGACCGCATGAGCACCGTCACGAGCACGACGCGGGCTGAGCTGCTGCTTGATGCGCGCAATGCCACGGGCGAAAGTCCGGTATGGCATGCCGACGAGCAGGCGCTGTACTGGGTCGATATTCCTGCACGCAAGCTGTGCCGCTGGCAGGCCGACACGGGGCGTACCAGCCATTGGCTGGCGCCGGAAATGCTGGCCTGCATCGCGTCGCGCGGCCCGCAGGCGGGTTGGGTGGCGGGCATGGAAACCGGTCTGTTTGAACTGCAGCCGCATGACGACGGCCGTCTGGATGTCCGGCTGCTGGCCGGGGTGCGGCATGCGCAGGCCGGCATGCGCTTCAACGACGGCCGCTGCGATCGCCAGGGGCGCTTTCTGGCGGGCACCATGGTGCTCGACATGGCGTTGGGGGCTCCAGCAGGGTGCCTCTACAGCCTTGAAAAGAACAGCGAGAACAGCGAGCCGAGAAAACTCCTGGGTGGCTTCATCACGCCCAATGGCCTGGCTTTCAGCCCCGACGGGCGCACCATGTATCTGTCGGACTCCCATCCGTCAGTGCAGACCATCTGGGCCTTCGATTACGACATTGACACCGGCACGCCAACGAACCAGCGGGTGTTCGTCGACATGAAGCCACTGCCGGGGCGACCCGATGGCGCCGCTGTTGACGAGGAGGGCTGTTACTGGATTTGCGGCAACGACGCCGGCCTGGTTCACCGCTTCACGCCTGCGGGCAAGCTGGACCGTTCCATTGCCGTGCCGGCCGCCAAGCCCGCGATGTGCTGCTTTGGCGGCGCCCGCATGGACCAGCTTTTCATCACCAGCATCACCCCTGCACAGCCCATCGCTGGCTATGAGCCCGCACTGGCGGGCGCTGTGTTCGTGGCCCATCCCGGCGTTCGCGGCATTGCCGAAACGCCGTTTTCGCAGTAGCTTTCCTCTTTTCAACGCGCAACCATAACTCAGGAGACATCGCATCATGACAAATAGAACTCCCCGCATTTCGGCGATTCGCTCGGCCGCCCTTGCCGCTTTGCTGGCGGGCCTTGGCATGGGTGCGGCCCAGGCCGTCGAGTTCCGCTCGGCCGATACGCACAACGCCGACGACTACCCCACCGTCGCGGCCGTCAAGTACATGGGTGAGCTTCTCGAGAAAAAGAGCGGCGGCAAACACAAGATCAAGGTTTTCAACAAGCAGGCGCTCGGCAGCGAGAAGGAAACCATCGACCAGGTGAAGATTGGCGCGCTCGATTTCACGCGTGTCAATGTCGGCCCGATGAACGCCATCTGCCCGCTGACCCAGGTGCCGACGATGCCCTTCCTGTTCAGCTCCATTGCGCACATGCGCAAGTCGCTCGATGGTCCCGTGGGCGACGAGATCCTGAAAAGCTGCGAGTCTGCCGGCTTCATCGGCCTGGCTTTTTATGACAGCGGTGCACGTTCGATCTACGCCAAGAAGCCGATCAAGACTGTGGCAGATGCCAAGGGCCTGAAGATCCGCGTCCAGCAGTCGGACCTGTGGGTCGCGCTGGTCAGCGCCATGGGTGCCAACGCAACGCCCATGCCCTACGGTGAGGTTTACACCGGCCTGAAAACCGGCCTGATCGACGCCGCCGAGAACAACATCCCGTCGTTTGACACCGCCAAGCACGTCGAAGCCGTCAAGGTCTACTCCAAGACCGAGCATTCGATGGCGCCCGAGATCCTGGTGATGTCCAAAGTCATCTACGACAAGCTGCCCAAGGCCGAGCAGGACATGATCCGCGCGGCGGCCAAGGAGTCGGTGGCATTTGAGCGCCAGAAGTGGGACGAGCAGGAAGCGAAATCGCTGGCCAATGTCAAGGCTGCTGGCGCCGAGATCGTGGAAGTGGACAAGAAGTCGTTCCAGGCCGTGATGGGCCCGGTCTATGACAAGTTCATGACCACGCCCGACATGAAGCGCCTCGTCAAGGCGGTTCAGGAAACCAAGTAACCCCGCCGGTCAGGCCACGCCTCCTGCCGCAAGGCGGGGGCTCCTGTCCTGCCTTCCCTGGCGGGGAGGTGGGTGGACAGGTCAGGTCAGGTCAGGTCAGGTCAGAAAAAGATTAATCCATGTACACAAAATTTTGCGCGACGCTGTCAAAGCTCGCCCTGCTTCTGGCCGTGATCGGGCTGCTCGCGGTTGTCCTGTGCGTCCAGTGGCAAGTCATTGGACGCTACGTCTTCAATGACACGCCGACCTGGGCCGAGGCACTGGCCTTGCTGCTGGTGCTGTTCGTCACCGCCTTCGGTCTGGCGGTCGGCGTGCGCGACGCCGGCCACATTGGCCTGGAGTCCCTCGTTGTGCTGCTGCCCGAGAAATGGCAGCACCGCATCGAGATCCTGATTCATGTTCTGGTCGGCAGCTTCGGGGCGCTGATGGTTTACGGTGGCTGGTTATGGATGGCCGCCAAATGGGACGAAAAAAAGCCCATGCTGCCCGTCCCGGACGGGATCGACTACCTTCCGATGGTGATTGCCGGTGTGCTGATCGTCCTGTTTTCAATTGAGCATGTGATCGCGCTGCTGCGCGGCCAAGTTGTGGAGCCCGCATGGAACTGACCGTACTCGCCCTGAGCTTCACGCTCTTCCTCGTGATTGGCGTGCCGGTCGCGTTCGCCATCGGCCTGTCGTCGGTTGCCACCATCATCGCCGCTGGCCTGCCGGTCGCGGTGGTGTTCCAGAAAATGGTCGGCGGCATGCAGGTGTTTTCCTTCCTTGCCATTCCGTTCTTTGTCTTCGCCGGCGAGCTGATGCTCTACGGCGGCATTGCCGAGCGCATTGTGCGCTTCGCCAACAGCCTGGTCGGCCATGTACGCGGCGGCCTGGGCATGAGCAACGTCATTGGTTGCACGCTGTTTGGCGGCGTTGCCGGTTCGCCGCTGGCCGACGTGTCGGCGATGGGTTCGGTGATGATTCCGCTGATGAAGAAGGAAGGCTATGACGCCGACTACGCGGTCAACGTCACCACCCACGCCGCGCTGGTCGGCGCCATCATGCCAACCTCGCACAACATGATCATCTTCACGCTCGCCACCTCGGGCATTGCCTCGGTCAGCGTGCTGAGCCTGATCCTGGCGGGCCTGGTACCGGCGGTGATCCTGACACTGTGCAACCTGGGCGCGGCCTACTACGTGGCCGTCAAGCGCGGCTACCCGACACGCGGCGCCTTCCCCGGCTGGGGCGAGGTGATGCGCGCCTTCGGCGCCTCGCTGCCTGGCCTGCTGGTGGTGGTCATTATCCTTGCCGGCATCCTGTCGGGCGCCTTCACGGCCACCGAGTCGGCATCGATTGCGGTCGCCTGGGCGCTGGCGATCACGGTGTTTGTCTACAAGACGCTGACGTGGGAGAACTTCCTCAAGGCCTGTACCAAGGCTTGCAAGACCACTGGCGTGGTCCTGTTGCTGATCGGTATCTCCGCTGCGTTTGGTTACTTCATGGCGCTATACGAGGTGCCGCAGCTGACCGGCGAACTGATGAAGTCGGTGAGCAGCGAGCCCTGGGTCATCTTCCTGATGATCAACGTGCTGCTGTTCATCCTCGGCACCTTTCTCGACATGGCGGCAACCATCCTGATCTGCACGCCGATCTTCATGCCGATTGCGATGCAGTTCGGCATGGACCCGGTGCAGTTCGGCATCGTGATGCTGATCAATTGCGCGCTGGGGCTGAACACGCCGCCGGTCGGGTCAGTGCAATTCGTCGGCTGCGCCATCGGCGGCATCTCGGTCGGGCAGGTGATGCGCTCGATCGGCCCGTTCTATGGCGCGCTCGGCATCTGCCTGCTGCTCGTGACCTACGTGCCGGCCTTCTCGCTGTGGTTGCCGGCGCTGTACAAGTAATCGTTTTCGCCTGAAGATAGTCTCACCATGACCTCCCCCCATACCCCCGCACAGGCCGCAGCAAAGGCCGCACCGCAGGCCGTTCCAGGCACGGCAACGAAGAGGGCGCCGCTGTATATCACCATGCACGACCATGACAACGTCGCGATCGTGGCCAACGATGGTGGCTTGCCGGCCGGCAGCGTCTTCGCCAGCGGTTTGCGGCTGTGCGAGCAGGTGCCGCAGGGGCACAAGGTGGCGCTGGTCGACCTGCCCAAGGGCAGTGCGGTGCTGCGCTACAACGTGCCGATCGGCTATGCGCTCAAGGACATCCCGGCCGGGAGCTGGGTGCATGAGCGGCTGCTGGAGATGCCCTCGGCACGCGAGCTCGACAATTTGCCCATTGCCACCGTGCGGCCGCCGGTGCCGCCACCGCTGGAGGGCTATACCTTTGAGGGCTACCGCAACCCGGACGGATCGGTCGGCAGCCGCAACATTCTCGCCATCACCACGACGGTGCAGTGTGTGGCGGGCGTGGTGGAGTTTGCCGTCAAACGCATCAAGGATGAATTGCTGCCGCGCTTCCCGAATGTGGACGACGTGGTGGGCCTGGAGCACACCTACGGGTGCGGCGTGGCCATCGACGCGCCGGACGCGATCATTCCGATCCGCACCTTGCGCAACATCACGTTGAACCCCAACTTTGGCGGCGAGGTGATGGTGGTGAGCCTGGGCTGCGAAAAGCTCCAGCCCGAGCGCCTGCTTCCGCCCGGCACCATCCAGATCGTCGACGAGCGCAATGTGGCCGATGTGGGCGTCAGTGCCGAGGCCGCGCTGGATGTGGTCTGCCTGCAATCCGAACATCATGTGGGCTTCATGTCGATGATCGACTCCATCATGGACACGGCCTTGCTGCACCTGGAGCGGCTCGATGCCCGCCGGCGCGAAACCGTCCCCGCCAGTGAACTGGTGGTGGGTGTGCAGTGTGGCGGCAGCGATGCTTTTTCCGGCGTGACGGCCAACCCGGCTGTGGGTTTTGCCACCGATTTGCTGGTGCGTGCCGGCGCCACGGTGATGTTTTCAGAGACCACGGAGGTTCGGGACGGCATCGACCAGCTCACCTCACGTGCTTCCACACCGGAAGTGGCCGAAGCGATGATCCGCGAGATGGCCTGGTACGACGCTTACCTGCAAAAGGGCCGGGTTGACCGCAGCGCCAACACCACGCCCGGCAACAAAAAAGGCGGCTTGTCCAATATCGTCGAAAAAGCCATGGGATCCATCGTCAAGTCGGGCTCGGCACCGATCAGCGGCGTGCTGTCGCCGGGAGAAAAGGTCAGGCAGAAAGGCCTGATCTATGCGGCCACGCCGGCCAGCGACTTCATTTGCGGCACGCTGCAGCTGGCGGCTGGCATTAACCTGCATATTTTTACGACCGGTCGCGGCACGCCGTATGGGCTGGCGGAGGTGCCGGTGATCAAGGTGGCCACGCGCAGCGACCTGGCCCGGCGCTGGCATGACCTGATGGACGTGAATGCCGGCCGCATTGCCGACGGCGACGCCACCATCGAAGAGCTTGGCTGGGAGCTGTTTCACCTCATGCTGGAAGTTGCCAGTGGCCGCAAGAAAACCTGGGCGGAGCACTGGAAACTGCACAACGCGCTGGTGCTTTTCAATCCGGCACCCATTACCTGAGCCTGAATCCGAATCTGACGCTTTACAGGAAGAATCCACATGACCCAAACCACACCTTACCAATCCTTTCCCAACAGTTTCAAACGCGACCTGCTGGCCGGCAAGCAGCTGATCGGCTGCTGGTCGTCGCTGTCCAACGCGATCACCACCGAGGTCCTCGGTGTGGCCGGCTTCGACTGGGTGCTGCTGGACGGCGAGCATTCGCCCAACGACGTGGCCACTTTCATTCCGCAGCTGATGGCGCTCAAGGACAGCGTGACCGCACCGGTGGTGCGGCCGTCGTCCAACAACGTGGTCGAAATCAAGCGGCTGCTGGACGCCGGTTTCTACAACTTTCTCATCCCCTTTGTCGAGAGCGCCGATGAAGCGCGGCGCGCTGTTTCCGCCACGCGCTATCCACCGCAGGGCATTCGGGGCGTGTCGGTGTCCCAGCGCAGCAACCGGTATGGCACGGTGGTCGATTACTTCAAGCTGGTCAATGAGCAGATCTGCGTGATGGTGCAGATCGAGAGCCTGGCCGGTATCGCCGCCACACGCGAAATAGCCGCACTGGATGGCGTGGATTGCATCTTCGTCGGCCCCTCGGACCTGGCGGCCGGCCTGGGCCACCTGGGCAACGCGGGCCACCCCGACGTGCAAGCCGCCATTGCCGCCGTGTTTGCCGATGCCAAGGCGGCCGGCAAGCCCATCGGCATCCTGGCGCCGGTCGAAGCCGACGCGCGCCGCTACATGGAGATGGGCGCCACGTTCGTGGGCGTCGGCAGCGACCTGGGCACCTTCCGATCGGCCACGCAGGCCCTGCGCGACCGTTACCGCGCCTGACGATACTTTTTTAAATTACTTTGACTGGAGTCATTCAATGAGCAAGCTTGGTTTTATCGGCCTGGGCATCATGGGCGCGCCGATGGCGTCCCACCTGATCAATGCAGGGCATGAAGTTTTTTTGCACACCCGCAGCAAGGTACCTGCCGACCTGCTCACGGGCAAGGCGAAAGCCTGCGGTTCCATCCGCGAAGTGGCCGAGCAGGCTGACATCATTTTTCTGATGCTGCCCGACACGCCCGATGTGGCCAAGGTGCTGTTTGGCGAAAACGGCGTGGCCTCCGGTTTGAGCAAAGGCAAGACGGTCGTCGACATGAGTTCCATCTCGCCGATGGAGACCAAGGAGTTTGCCAAAAAAATCAATGCACTGGACTGCGACTACCTCGATGCGCCGGTATCGGGCGGTGAAGTGGGCGCCAAGGCCGCCAGCCTCACCATCATGGTGGGTGGTCCCGATGCGGTATTTGAACGGGTCCGGCCGCTGTTTGAGCTGATGGGCAAGAACATCACGCTGGTGGGCGGCAACGGTGACGGGCAAACCTGCAAGGTGGCCAACCAGATCATTGTGGCGCTGAACATCGCGGCTGTCGGCGAGGCGCTGCTGTTCGCCAGCAAGGCGGGGGCTGACCCCGCCAAGGTGCGGCAGGCGCTGATGGGCGGTTTCGCATCTTCCCGCATTCTGGAGGTGCACGGCGAGCGCATGATCAAGCGGACTTTTGCACCGGGCTTCCGGATTGGCCTGCACCAGAAGGACTTGAACCTGGCGCTGGCCGGTGCCAGAACGCTGGGGGTGGCCTTGCCGCAAACCGCCGGTGCGGCGCAGCTGATGCAGGCCTGCAGCGCCAACGGCATGCAGGACCTGGACCACTCCGCGCTGGTGCGTGCGCTGGAACTCATGGCCAATCACCAGGTCGCCTGAGTTCAAGGATTTCATGACCGCCAGGCTGAAGCCGGGAGCGGTTTTTTTCAAACAACGAGCAGGAGACGTCATGTCCATCAATCGAAGAGAACTTGTCGGTGCCTCCCTGGCCCTGGGTTGTGGTGCGCTGGGTTTAGGCGCTGCCAGCGCGCAAACGCCGAACTGGCCGCTCAAGCCGATCAGGCTGGTGGTTCCCTACCCGCCGGGCGGATCGTCGGACATCATTGCGCGTGCGATTGCCCAGCCCTTGTCCGACGCCCTCAAGCAAAGCGTCATCGTTGACAACAAGGCCGGCGCCAACGGTAACCTGGGCGCGGATTTTGTGGCGAAGTCTGCCCCCGACGGCTATACGCTGCTGCTCTGCGATACCGGCGCACTCGCCATCAGCCCGTCGGTCTACACCAAGCTGGGCTTTGATCCTTCCAGGGATCTGCGCGGTGTGACCATGCTGGCGTATTCACCGCATTTGCTGGTGGTGCACCCCTCCGTGCCGGCCAACAACCTCAAGGAACTGGTGGAGTTGTCCAAGCGGTCGAACATAAATTTTGCGGTGACTGCCATGGGCAGCGCGCCGCACCTGGCGGGGGTTGCGGTGGAGCGCGCCAGTGGCGCCAAGTGGCAATACATTCCCTACAAGGGTGGCTCGCAGGCGATCACCGACACCATCGCCGGCCAGACCCAGGTCCTGATGAATGGCATGCTGGCTACCTTGCCGCACGTGCAAAGCGGCAAGCTCAAAATTCTGGGTGTTTCCAAGAGCACGCGCATGCCGCTGATCGGCGACGTCCCGACCTTGTCGGAGCAGGGGATCACCAATTTTGAATCCGGAACCTGGCAGGGACTGCTGCTTGCCAATGGCACGCCCGCTGCCATCATCAACCGGCTCAATACCGAGCTGATCAGGATCATCCGCAGCCCGGACATCCGCGCCAAACTGGCCGGGCAAGGCGCTGAGGTGGTGACCATGACGTCGGCCCAGCAGGACGACTTTTTCAACCGCGAGAAAAGCCGTTGGGCCAAGGTCGTGACAGACGCGGGTATCAAGCTGGAGTGACAGGTAGCAGCTTACAGGTGACGGGCTTCGGCCTGTGAGCTGGGCCGCACCAGACTTTTTAATACTCGCCTCCAGGGGAAATTGTCATGCCGCCGACCCAACCCGTATCGCCACCACCGCACGCGGGCGCTGTCCTGCTCGATCCTGCCCGTTTTCGCGGCGATATCGATGGCAAGCCCGCCGGGCTGTTCACGCTGCGCAATCAGCGCGGCATGGTGGTGGGCATCACCAGCTACGGCGCCAAGATAGAGCAGGTGCTGGTGCCGGACCGTGGCGGCTTGCTGGACGACGTGGTGCTCGGCTACGACAGCCTGGATGCCGTGGTGAATGGTTCTCCGTCCATGGGCGCCTTTGTCGGGCGTTACGCAGGGCGCATCGAGAATGCCCGCTTCACACTCGCCGGAACCGCGCATGTGTTGACCGCCAACAACGGCCGCCATTGCCTGCATGGCGGGCTAAAGGGGTCGCGCTTTCGCGTCTTCGATGCCGTGCAGCGCGACGACGCCAGCGTGGAAATGCGCTATGTATTTGCCGACGGCGAAGAGGGCTTCCCCGGCACGCTGGCGCTGCGCCTGGTCTATAGCGTCACCGAGGGCAATGAACTGCAGCTGGATTACGAAGCCGTGGCCCTGGACAAACCCACGGTCGCCAGTTTCACCACGCATGCTTTTTTCAACCTCAACGGCGAGGCCAGCGGCTGCGCGATGGGCCATGAGGTGATGATTTGTGCGGACCAGTACTTCGGGATGACAGCAGACCTCATCGCAACGGGGGGCATCCTGCCGGTGGCCGGTACGCCTTTTGATTTTCGCCAGGCCACCGTGCTCGGTACGCGGGTGCCCGGCGTGCCGTTGCAGGCTGGTACCGGAACGCCCCCGAGGGACGGGGTGGACGGCTACGACAGCTGTTTTCTGCTGGACCATCCCGCCGATGGCACGCTGGCCTTGTGCGCCCGCGCTCGCGCGCCGGAAAGCGGCCGCGTGATGGAGGTCTGGTCGACCGAACCGGCCCTGCAGTTCTACACCGGCCTGCAGCCTCGGGAGCCCTTGGCGGGTGGCCCGGGCAAAGGCGGCCGGACCTACTTTCAGCAGCACGGGCTGTGCTTTGAGCCACAGGGCTATCCCAACGCACCCAACCGGCCGGCATTTCCTTCGGCGGTGTATGAACCCGGGCAACGCCGTGCGGGCCGTACGGTTTACCGTTTCAGCACGGACTAACCGCCCGCAATAACAAGGCCTACAAGGTCTGGAAACCGATTGACCCGGGCGTGAGATGACTTTGTTGCTTCATTTCCCGGCAACGACTTGCCACAATGCCTCCGCAGGCGCGGCCAGGGCGGCGCGCTGACGGTAAAGGCGGATGTCGACGGGGATATGCCATTGGGGGCTGCCGGCCGCCAGCAGTTTCCCGCTGCTGAGTTCGTCCTTGATCAGGCTCTGGGGCAGCCACGCAATGCCCCGTCCTTCCATCACCATGGTTTTCAGCAGCACGGCGTGGTGGGCGGTGAACACGGTGGTAAACGGTTCTTCTTCAAGGGCCGAAGGCATCAGGGCGCGCATGATGCGGCCCAGCCCGGACTCCTGGCTGTAAGTCAGGACTGGTTGAGTTTTTTTCAATGAATCGTCGATCCAGTACTGTGGTTTTCCGCTGGCAAGAGGTGCCGCCACGGGAAGCAGGACGTCGTCGCTGACACGCGCAAACGCAAACTGGATGTCATCGAGACGGCTGGGTACCGACGAATGGCCGTGGCAGAGCAAAAACTGAACACGCCGTTGCAGCATCAATTCCTCGCAGGCAACCAGGTTGTCCGAAATCATCTGGATGGGCCCCAGCCGCAACTGGGCCTCGATGCCACTGAGCCAGCGGGGGAAAAACGTCAACGACAGGACATGCGTGGCGGCAAAACGCAGGCTGATGGCGGCCTGTTCATGGGCTGCACGGGCCTTGAGGCGCGAGATCTCCAGCCGTTGCAGCAGGTCGTCCACCGACGGGTGGAAGCGCTTGCCGGCCTCGGTCAGTGCTACCGGATGGGCACTGCGGTCAAACAGATCAACGCCGACCCATTCCTCGAGTGATTTGATGTGACGGCTGAACGCGGGCTGCGCGATGGCGCGCACCTGCGCAGCACGGGAGAAATTGCCGCTGTCGGCCAGCGCCAGGAAGTCTTCCAGCCATTCAAGATCAAGCGGTCGGTTGCCGGGGCCCATAAATGAATAGTTCTATGCGTTTCGAGTATTGGACGGGGTGGGGCGGGTTGGCAGATCATCCATCGTCTTCTCATCAACCTATAACTCAGGAGCATCCATGCCAACCATCGCCAATTATCGGGGGATTATTCCCGCCATCGCCTGCCCGTTTACCCCCGACAACCGTATTGACGAACCTGCTTTGCGCCGCCTCGCGTCCTGGCTTGCCAGCCACAAAGGTGTGGTGGCCGTGATGACCAATGGCCACACCGGTGAAGTGTTTTCCCTCACACCGATTGAACGCGCCCAGGTCACGCGCATTGTGGCCGATGAGCTCAAGGGACGCATGCCCGTCATTTCTTCGATAGTCTGCGAAGGCCTGACGGAAGCCGCAGAGCATGCGCGGCTGGCCAAGGAGGCTGGTGCCCAGGCACTGGACGTGATGCCGCCCCATCACTGGTTGCGGTTTGGCTTTCATCCGGATCATGCGCTGCAGTATTTCGATGCCATCTGGCAAGCCTCGAAGCTTGACCTGGTGTGCCATGTTTATCCTGCCCGGACCCAGGCCTCATATTCGTCGGAGTTGCTGGCCGATCTGGCGCGCCTGCCCTATGTGCAGGCCTTCAAGGTAGGCCAGCGCGAGATGAGCAAATATGCGCGTGACATCAAGGCGATCCGTGATGCAGATCCTTCCAAGGCGATTCTGACCTGCCACGACGAGTACCTGCTGGCCTCCATGGTGCAGGGCGTTGACGGCGCGCTGGTGGGTTTCGCCAGCTGCATCCCGCAACTCATCATCGACCTGTTTGAAGCCGTCAAAGAAGGCGACCTGCACAAGGCCATGAAGATTCAGGGGCTCATCACTCCGATCAAGGAGGCCGTCTACGGTGCGGGCGAGCCTACCGGCGAGGCCCATGCCCGCATGAAAGCTGCCATGAAATTTGCGGGTGTACTGGAGAGTGCGCATGTGCGCCCGCCCACGCATGCACCGTCCGCCGCGGAAAACGGACTGATCCGCCTGGCCGTCGCCAATGCCGGTCTTCTCAAATAAGTTCCAGTCCCGCCCATTCGAGGAGATACGTACCATGAAACGCCAGAAATTCCTTCGTACCCTGATCGCCACAGCCTTGCTTGGCGTCAGCGCCGCCTCCATGGCACAAGCCTGGCCGACCCGGTCGGTCAAGCTGATCATTCCGTTTCCGCCGGGCGGCACGCTGGACACTGTGGGCCGCATGCTGGCCCAGAAGCTGACAGAGCAGACGGGCCAGAGTTTTTTTGTGGAGAACAAGCCAGGCGGCCAGGGCATGATTGGCGGCGATGCGGTGGCCAAGGCGCCGGCCGACGGCTACACCCTGCTGTTTAACGCGTCCACTTTCACCACCGCCCCGATGACCGTCAAGTCTGCCCCCTACGATGTGACGCGCGATTTTGTGCCGGTGGCGCTGGTCGCCAAGGCCCCGCTGTCGATCGCTATCAACAAGAACCTGCCGGTGCAGGACCTCAAGGGCCTGATCGCCTATGGCAAGGCGAACCCTGGCAAGCTGTCGTTTGCCATCGGTTCAACCGCTTCGGCCGGACATCTGTCCACCGAACTGCTGCGCCGCTCCGGTAACCTCGACTTGCTGATCGTGCCTTACAAAGGCACGGCGCCCGCCTTCCAGGATTTGATTGGTGGCCAGATCAGTGGTTTTGTGGACCCCATCCTGGGCTCGTTCAGCTTCTACAAGAGTGGCATGCTCAAGGTCATTGCGGTGACCTCGGCGGCGCGCGTGTCCACCCTGCCCGAGGTGCCCACGGTGGGCGAGACCATCCCCGGTTACGAGTTCTACAGCTGGTACGGCGTGTGGGGCCCGGCCAGGCTGCCCGCCGATATTGCACAGCGGCTGAACGCCGAGGTCAACAAGGCGCTGAACGGCGAGATGCGCGAAAAACTGGTGCAGCAGGGTCTGCTGGTGGGCGGCGGCTCGATGGACGACTTTGCGCGCTTCCAGCGTGACGACATGGCCAGGTCCGCCAAGATCATTGCCGAAGGGGGCATCCGTGCCGAGTGACATGCCGGCTCAAGCCGCTACCGGGTCTCACGTGCTGGTCACCGGCAGCAGCTCGGGCATTGGGCTGGCGATTGCGCGGTACTTGCTGGAGCAGGGGTGGCTGGTCAGTGGCTGGGACCTGGCGGCGCCTGCGCTGGTGCATGCGAACTTCACGCCGGTCAGCGTGGACCTGGCGAGCGCCGACAGCATTGACCAGGCTATCCAATCGCTCCAGGCCTTGCCCGCCCAGCCGCCGGTGACGGCACTGGTGCATGCGGCGGGCTGGATGCGCACGGCCCCGCTGGGCGCGCTCGACCTGCAGGCCGGCGAAGCCATGTGGCGGCTGCATGTGCAGGCTGCGGCACAGATGGCGCAGGCGCTGGTACCCGCCATGGCCAGCCGTGGCCTGGGCCGGGTGGTCCTGATCGGCAGTCGCGTGGCTCAGGGTATGGCCGGGCGCAGCCAGTATGCGGCGGTCAAAGCCGCGCTGATCGCGATGGCGCGCAGCTGGGCCGCCGAAGTGGCAGCCAGTGGCGTGACGGTGAATGTGGTCTCGCCGGCCGCCACCCAGACCGCCATGCTGAGCGATCCGGCGCGCGCCGGCAGCGTGCCACAGTTGCCGCCCATAGGCCGCTACATCGACCCGGCCGAAGTGGCCGCCCTGGTGTCTTTCCTGCTGTCTTCCCAGGCTGCGGCCATCACCGGGCAAGACCTTCAAATTTGCGGCGGCGCTTCGCTGCCGCACTAAGGAACTTATTTCATGAAAATTATTGACATCATCGAATCGACCCGACCCATCAAGTCGGACATCCGCAATGCCTACATCGATTTCTCCAAGATGACCCTGAGCCTGGTGGCCGTGGTGACCGACGTGGTGCGGGATGGCAAGCCTGTGATCGGCTACGGCTTCAATTCCAATGGCCGTTATGGTCAGGGCAGCCTGATCCGTGAAAGATTCCGCCCCCGCGTGCTGGAGGCGGCGCCGGCCACGCTGCTGGATGACAGCGGCGGCAACATCGATCCGCACAAGGTCTGGGCCTGCATGATGACCAATGAAAAGCCCGGCGGCCATGGCGAGCGTTCCGTGGCTGTGGGCACCATCGACATGGCGGTGTGGGACGCTGTGGCCAAGATTGAACAAAAGCCGCTGCATGAACTGCTGGCGCAGCGCTACGGCAATGGCCAGGCGAATCCGCGCGTCTTCGTTTATGCGGCGGGTGGTTACTACCATCCCGGCAAGGGGCTGGACGGCTTGCGCCGCGAGATGACCAGTTACCTGGAGCGCGGCTACTCGGTCGTCAAGATGAAGATTGGCGGGGCCTCGCTGGCCGAAGACATGGAGCGCATCGAATCCGTGCTCAAGCTGCTCCAGCCGGGGCAGCAGCTCGCGGTCGATGCCAACGGCCGTTTTGATTTGGCAACGGCCATCGCCTATGGCAAGGCGCTTTCAGCCTACCCGCTGTTCTGGTACGAGGAAGCCGGCGACCCGCTGGATTACGAACTCCAGGCCCGGCTGGGCGAGGTGTACCAGGGCAGCCTGGCCACCGGTGAAAATTTGTTCTCCATGCAGGATGCGCGCAACCTGATCCGTCATGGCGGCATGCGACCCGACCGCGATTGGCTGCAGTTCGACTGTGCGCTCAGCTATGGCCTGGTCGAGTACCTGCGCACGCTGGACATGCTGAAGACTTATGGCTGGTCGCCCAGCCGGTGCATTCCACATGGCGGCCACCAGATGTCACTGGCCATTGCTGCTGGTCTGGGCCTGGGCGGCAACGAGTCCTACCCGGACCTGTTCCAGCCTTACGGCGGCTTCCCGGACGGCGTGAAGGTCGACAAGGGTTACGTCACGCTGCCTGCCTTGCCCGGCATCGGATTTGAGGGCAAGGCAGATCTGTACAGCGAAATGCGCGCGCTATCGAGCTGAACAGCGAGGCTGGTGCAATGTGAAAGGAAAGAAAAAACGGCCAGCACCTTTTGACAGGTGCTGGCCGCTGTAGCGACGCGAGCCGTTTTTTTACAGCGTATCGATAAAGCTGCGCAGCTTGTCGCTGCGGCTCGGGTGCTTGAGCTTGCGAAGGGCCTTGGCTTCGATCTGGCGGATGCGCTCGCGCGTCACGTCAAATTGCTTGCCGACTTCTTCCAGCGTGTGGTCGGTCGACATCTCGATGCCGAAGCGCATGCGCAGCACCTTGGCTTCGCGCGGTGTCAGGCTGTCGAGGATGTCTTTCACCACATCGCGCAGGCCGGCCTGCATGGCCGCTTCCAGCGGTGCGGTGTTGGCGCTGTCTTCGATGAAGTCGCCGAGGTGCGAATCATCATCGTCGCCGATCGGCGTTTCCATCGAGATCGGCTCCTTGGCGATCTTCATGATCTTGCGGATCTTGTCTTCAGGAATCTCCATCTTCGCGGCCAGGATGCTGGCGTCGGGCTCAAAGCCGAACTCCTGCAGGTGCTGGCGCGACAGGCGGTTCATCTTGTTGATGGTCTCGATCATGTGCACCGGGATGCGGATGGTGCGGGCCTGGTCCGCGATCGAGCGCGTGATGGCCTGGCGAATCCACCAGGTGGCGTAGGTCGAGAATTTGTAGCCGCGGCGGTATTCGAACTTGTCCACGGCCTTCATCAAGCCGATATTGCCTTCCTGGATCAGATCCAGGAACTGCAGGCCGCGGTTGGTGTATTTTTTGGCAATCGAGATCACCAGGCGCAAGTTGGCCTCGATCATCTCTTTCTTCGCATCGCGCGAGTTGGACTCGCCTTCGTTCATGCGCTTGTTGATGTCCTTGAGCTGGCCCAGCGGCACCACTACGCGGGCCTGCAATTCGGCCAGCTTGGTCTGCAGTTCCTGAATCGGCGGGATATTGCGGGCCATCACGGTGGACCAGGGCTTGCCCGACGCGACCTGCTTTTCAACCCACTTGAGGTTGAGCAGGTTGGGCGGGAAATCCTTGATGAAGGTTTCCTGGGGCATGCCGCACTTCTCGACGATGATGCGGCGCAGTTCGCGCTCTTTCTTGCGCACGTCCAGCACCTGGCCGCGCAGCATGTCGCAGAGCTTTTCAATGGTCTTGGCGGTAAAACGCACGGTCATGAGCTCGTCGCTCAGGGCCTTTTGCGCCTTCACATAAGCCGGGGTGCCGTAGCCTTCCTTGTCGTAGGTCTTGTGCACCTTCTCGAACAGGCTGGCGATTTTGTCAAAGCGGCTGAGGGCTTCTTTTTTGAGCTCTTCGAGTTTTTTGGTCAAGGCCTTGGAGCCGCCCTTGCCGTCGTCGTCGTCTTCTTCGTCGAACTCGTCAAAGTCCTCTTCGGCCACATAGTCGTCGGCTTCATTGGGGTTGGAGAAACCGTCCACCACGGTCGAGATCACGATCTTGCCTTCGCGGATTTCCTCGCCCAGCCGCATGATTTCCGCGATGGTGGCAGGGCTTTCCGAGATGGCTTCCATCATCTTCATCAAGCCGCCCTCGATGCGCTTGGCGATCTCGATTTCGCCTTCGCGCGTCAGCAGCTCGACCGTGCCCATCTCGCGCATGTACATGCGCACCGGGTCGGTGGTGCGGCCGAACTCGCTGTCCACGGTAGAGAGGGCCGCTTCGGCTTCTTCTTCGGCTTCTTCTTCCGTGGCCACGGTCGGGCCGGTGTTGTTCAGCAGCAGGGTTTCGGCATCCGGCGCCTGCTCGTACACGGCCACGCCCATGTCGTTGAGCATGTTGACGACGACTTCCAGCGTCTCGGCGTCGACCAGCTTGTCGGGCAGGTGGTCGGAAATTTCGCCATGCGTGAGGTAGCCGCGGGTCTTGCCGAGTTTGATCAGGGTTTTCAGGCGCATGCGGCGCTTGAGCATGTCTTCTTCCGACAGCACCGTCTCGTCCAGGCCGAATTCCTTCATCAAGGCGCGTTCCTTGGCCTTGCTGATTTTCATGCGCAGCGGCTTGACCTTTTCGGTGGTCTCCACGACGGGCTCGCCGACGAGATCGTCTTCAATGTCGGACAGGTCAAGGTCTTCCCCCACCTTGGCGGTGCCGGCGTTCTTGGGCTTGCGGCCGCGCTTGGCGCCGGTGCTGGCAGGTGCGCTATCGGCTGCTGCGGGGTTTTTCGGCGGGCGACCGGGTTTTTTCTTCACGGGCACGTCGGCAACGGCTGCAACAGGCTTGGATTCGGGGTTGGACTTTGTCGGCACGGCAGGGACTTTCTTCAGGGACGTATCAGGTTTCGCGGATTTCAGGGGCGTTTTGCTCACCGGGGCATTCGGGGTACTGGCTTTAACGGATATGGCGGGTTTTCCGGGTTTTTCAACCTTGACGCTCTGGGGGCCATGTCTTGCGGCCGGTTTGGCAGCGGGTTTCACTGCCGTTTTGGCTGTCGGCATCACGGCAGCTTTGGACTGCGTGGTGTGCGGCTTTTTGGGCTTCTTGGATTTGCCGGGCGTGGCACTAGGCATGAGACCTCCAGGTGGCGGGAATTGTTATGAATATCTATCAGCTACCAGTCAACAAAAATGTGCCGTGCGCCTGACCGCGGTCAAGGCACAGGTGGCAAAAACTCAGAGTCAAAAAAGAAGATTGAAAAGCAGGCCAACCCGGGACCGGAGCACGCGGCTGGTTGCTTTTCAGGCAAGTTGTTTGGGCGATCATTTGGTGTGCAGTCCTTGCGGGAAGGTGGCCGTCTCGTGTCTGAGTTCCCTTGGTTGAAGGGGGCCGGTGCCGGAGGTGCTGCTGTCGCGCTTGCCGTCGAAAGTCGGATTATACCCTAATGCCTGTTTTTCGGGCAATAAAAAACCTGCTTTTTCAGCCTTTTCTGAGGTTGGCTTCCAGCAGTTCCTGGTAGCGCTGGCGGGCTGCGGGATCCTTGATGACCAGCGGCACCAGCTCATCCATTTCGCGCTGGCGTTCAAGCCTGACTAGCTGATCCAGGATGCTCCTGACCTCATCCCAGTCGCACTCGATACCTTCCGGCATTTGCGCGATTTGCGCGATGGCGTGCTTTTCGTGGGGGTGTTCGCGCAGGCCTTCGCGCAGGGCAGCCCAGGGTTGCGGGCCGTGCTCGTGCAACTGGCTTTCCAGCCACACAAACAGCGGGCCATGCGGCGCCGGCAACGCCAGCAGCAGGTGATGCTCTTCGGTGCTGAGCTGGTCCCAGCTTTGCGGATCGGTCAGCAACAGCCGCAGGACGCGGTCTTCACGGCTGGCCGGCAGGATGCGGCCCGCTACGCGGCGTGGCGCCCGGTTGACGCCGCCCGACGAGCGCCCGAGGCGCTGCGCTGACAGGGCGGGCGGCGGAAAATGCGGTTCCGAAGAGGCGTAGTCGGCCTCGCGCTCCGGCAGGTCCTGCAGGTAGCCGGCATAGTCAGGCAGGTCGTGGTGTTTGCCGGAATCCGATGGCGAATCTGATCTGTAGCCCTTGGGCGGCGGTCTTTTTTTGCTGCTGGTTTTGTGGTTGTTTTGATAACCGGCAGAGGCAGGTTGCCAGAGTTGCAGCAGCTCGCGGCTGTCAATCAGTACCCTGTCGGCGATTTCGGCCAGCAGCTGGCGCTTCAGGGCACCATCGGGCAACAGGCTCCAGAGCGGGCGGGCGTTGCTGGCCATGTGGGCGCGGCCTTCCGCCGTGTCCAGGTCGCAGCCATCGGCAGCGGCTTCGAGCAGGAAGCGGCTCAGCGGCACGGCCTTGCTGACGTAAGCCGCAAAACCTTCCTTGCCGTGTTCGCGGATATAGCTGTCCGGGTCGTGCTCGGTGGGCAGGAACAGGAATTTGACGGTGCGCACGTCGGTGGCAAAGGGCAGGGCGGCGTCCAGCGCCTTGCGCGCGGCCCGCCGGCCGGCGCTGTCGCCGTCGAAGCTGAAGACCACCGAGTCGGTGAAGCGAAACAGCTTTTGCACATGGTCGGCCGTGCAGGCCGTGCCCAGGGTGGCCACGGCATTGGCAAAACCCAGCTGGGCCAGTGCGACCACGTCCATGTAGCCTTCGGTGACCAGTGCGTAGCCGTGCTCGCGCAGGGCCGTGCGGGCTTCAAACAGGCCATAAAGCTCGCGCCCCTTGCTGAACACCGGGGTTTCGGGCGAATTCAGGTACTTGGGCTTTTCATCGCCCAGTACGCGGCCGCCAAAGCCTATGCATTCGCCCTTGACGTTGCGGATGGGAAACATGACCCGGTCGCGGAAGCGGTCGTAGCGCTTGGCTTCACCGCCGGCGTTTTCCTCGCCCGCCTCGCCGGTGATCACCAGGCCGCTTTCCACCAGCAGCGGGTCGTTGTAGTCGGGAAATACGCTGGCCAGGCTGCGCCAGCCCTCCGGTGCGTAACCGAGCCCAAAGGTCCTGGCGATCTCGCCCGAGAGGCCGCGGCCCTTGAAGTACTCGATGGCCCGCTCGGAGCCGCGCAGGTGCTTGATGTAGGCCATGGCGGCTTTTTCCAGCACGCTGGTCAGGGTGGCCTGCTGTTCGCGCATCTGGGCCGCCTTGGCCCTGTCCTGGGGCGACACGTCGTCATCGGGCACCTGCAGGCCGTATTGCTGGGCCAGGTCCTTCACGGCTTCAATGAAGCTCATGCCGGCATGCTCCATCAGGAAGCTGATGACATTGCCGTTTTTGCCGCAGCCGAAGCAGTGGTAGAACTGCTTGGACGGGCTGACACTGAAGGAGGGCGATTTTTCCCCGTGAAACGGGCACAGGCCCATGAAATTGGCGCCGCCCTTTTTCAGCTGGACGTGGCGGCCCACAATGTCCACCACGTCAGCGCGCGCGAGCAGCTCCTGGAGGAATGATTGGGGAATGGCCATAGCGGTATTGTGCCCCCACGGTCGCTCACTTCGTGCGGGTTCCTGCTCCGAGGGGCCGATATCCCTTGGGGCGGCCGGGTGGAAAAATAGGTGCCGCCACGCCTCTAAAGCCTCTAGTCAGGATCATCCGGCCGGCTTCAAAGTGCTACGTGCGGTGGTGTTTGGGGCGTTGCTGAAAACCTCGACTGGCAAGATCCAGAAATTCGAGCTGCGCAAGCAGGCTGGTTCGGTGGTCGCGATGGATGTCTGAGGTGGCGTGCCTGCTGCGAAACAATCGCCAATAAATAGCCAATAGCCAATAGCCAATAGCCGCTATCGACCGTTCGGCAGGAGCACACGCCATTTTTCTTGTGGTATATCAATGCAATGACGAAGATGGTGTTGGGCCCGCAGGCCGCTTATGTCATCCGCCATCCCGGCGCCTTTGTGCTGCGGGTGCTCAGCGGTTTTCGCGCCAACCAGGGACTGCTGCTGGCCGGCGCCGTGGCGTACTACGCCTTGCTGTCGATTGTTCCGTTGCTGATCCTCGTGGTGATTGCACTGTCGCATGTGATTGACCAGTCGGCGCTGCTGGATGCGCTGGGCCGCTACATCGGCTGGCTGGCGCCGGGGCAGTCCGGATTCATTGTCGGCGAGCTGGCCCATTTTCTGGCACATCGCGAAGTCATGGGCTGGCTGTTGCTGGCCACCATGCTGTTTTTCAGTTCACTGGCGTTTACCGTGCTTGAAAACGCGATGTCAGTAGTGTTTTTGCACCGCGTAGCCATCCGCCGGCGCCATTTTCTGGTGTCTGCGGTGCTGCCTTACTGCTACATCCTGTTCCTCGGGCTAGGCCTGCTGCTGGTGACCCTGGTCTCGGGCAGCTTCGCGGCACTGGGTGAAAAAAACGTGGATTTTTTGGGCCACAGCTGGTCGCTCAGCGGCTTTTCGGGGGCGCTGCTTTATCTGCTCGGTCTGGCCGGCGAGATTTTTGTTCTGACCTCTGTGTACCTGGTGATGCCGGTCGGCAGGCTGTCACTGCGCCACGCGCTGATTGGCGGAGTCACGGCTGCGCTGCTCTGGGAACTGACGCGCCATGCCCTCGTCTGGTACTTTGCCTCGCTGTCGCAGGTGGACCTGGTCTATGGCTCGCTCACCACCGCGATTGTGGTTTTGCTGAGCCTGGAAATTGCCGCCACGCTGCTGTTGCTGGGCGCGCAGGTTATTTCCGAGTACGAGCGCATCGGCACGGCCGCGCAAAATGCGCCGGCCCAGCCGATGCGGACCGGTTAGGGTTGCGCTGCGCCGCTCGGCCGCTCAGTCCCCCATCACCACGCCTTCGCGCCGCGGGTCGGCGCCGCCCAGCCACAGGGGCTTGCCATGGGCCTGGCCGCGTGCGATTGCTTGCAGGCCGCTGGTCATGTTCATTTCGCGCACCTCCGCGCCGCGCGCCCTCAAGGCCTCAACGGTAGCGGGTGCGAAACGCTTTTCTTCCAGCAGGCTGGGGCCATTGAGTGAGCCAAAATTGGGCAGGTCAATCGCCTGCTGCGGCAGCAGGCCCCAGTGCAGTACGCCGTACAGCGTTTTGGCCGTGTAGTGAATGATCAGCGCGCCGCCCGGACTGCCGCCACTCATCACCAGCTGGCCTGTGGCTTTGTCAAACACCAGCGTCGGTGCCATCGACGAGCGGGGGCGCTTGCCTGCCTGCACGCGGTTGGCCACCGGTTTGCCTTCGGCATCCGTCGGGGCAAAGCTGAAGTCGGTCAGTTCATTGTTCAGCAAAAAACCACCTGCTTTGCCTGTGCCGCCATCGGTCATCAGGCGCGCGCCAAACGCGTCTTCAATCGTTGTGGTCATGGCAATCGCATTGCCATAGCCGTCAACGATGCTGATGTGCGAGGTGCCGTACTCGGGCTGATCGGGCATGGGCGCATAGGCGGTTTTGATCGCGCCCGGAACGCCCGGTTTGGCTGTCTTCATGCTCTGGCCGCCCCCTTGCTGCTGGATCAGTTTGGCGCGTTCGCTCAAATAGGTCGGGGCCAGCAGGCTCATCCAGCTGCCGCCGGGGGGCTGCACAAAATCGGGGTCACCGAGGTACTGACCACGGTCGGCGAAGGCCAGGCGCGCGGCCTCCGTGTAAAGGTGCAGCCAGTCGGCCGACGGCGTGGGCGCCTCCGTGCCAGGCATACCGCCCATGCCACTGGCCAGTGGCAGCGTAGCCGCGTTGGTGTGGCTCAAAATTCCGAGAATCTGCCCGACGGCGATGGCGCCGGAACTCGGTGGCGGCATGCCGCAAAGGCGATAGGTCTTGCCGGCAGCGCTGTAGTCCGAGCAGATCGGGTCGCGCTTTTTGGCCTGGTAGCCTGCCAGGTCGCTCAGGGCCAGCTTGCCGGGGTTGGTTGGGTGGCTCTGCACCTTGGTCACGATGGCTTGCGCGACCGGGCCTTGCAGCAGCGCGCTTGAGCCCTTGCTGGCGATCTGCCGCAGCACGTCGGCCAATGCCGGATTGCGCAAGGTAGAACCCACATCCACCGGGCTGCCATCAGCCTTATAGAAGTAAGCTGCCGCAACCGGATCGTTCTTCAGGTACTTTTCATCCTTGAGCAAGGTGCCAAGGCGCGCGCTGACCTTGAAACCGCCTTCGGCGAGCTGGATGGCGGGCACAAAGAGCTGGGCCCAAGGCAGCTTGCCGTATTGCTTGTGCGCCATCTCCAGCATGCGCACGGTACCGGGTGTGCCGACCGAACGGCCGCCGACCACGCCCTCATAAAACGGCATTGGTTTGCCGTCGGCGCCGATAAAGAGCTTTTCATCCACCGCCGCAGGTGCGGTCTCGCGGCCATCGAAGGCCTCGACCTTGCTGCCACTGGAGTGCAGCAAAAAAGCACCGCCGCCAATACCGCTGGACTGCGGCTCCACGAGGCTCAGCACCATTTGCACCGCAATGGCCGCATCGATCGCCGAGCCGCCGGCTTTCAGGATCTGGTAACCGGCGTCGGTGGCCAGTGGGTTGGCCGCAGCTACCGCAAATTTGGTGGTGGCCCATCCGGGTTTTTGGGTGTAGCCCGATGAGCCTTCAGGTTGTGCCGGAACGGTGTAGCTGAACTGGCTGGAGGGGCTGGGAGCACTGGCGCAAGCCGCAAGCAGGGCGGCAAGCGCGACGGAGGTCAACAGGCGTTTCATGCAATCTCCTCTGGGTTTTTGATGAGCTGCCATGTTACGCCTGCCGGGCCGTCCGCCCGTCACGCTGGTCTCAGCGCGGTGCCAGCCGGATCGCCCCGTCCAGGCGAATCACTTCACCATTGAGCATGTCGTTTTCGATGATGTGCTTGGCCAGGCGGGCATAGTCCTGCGGTGTTCCCAGGCGCGAAGGGAAGGGCACGCCGGCGGCCAGCGAGTCCTGCACCTCCTGGGGCATGCCGAAGAGCATGGGCGTGCCGAAGATGCCGGGGGCAATCGTCATGTTGCGGATGCCGTTGCGCGCCAGGTCGCGGGCAATCGGCAGGGTCATGCCGACGATGCCGCCCTTGGACGCGCTGTAGGCTGCCTGGCCGATCTGTCCGTCATAGGCCGCGACCGAGGCGGTGGAAATCAGCACGCCGCGCTCACCGGTGGCTTCGGGCTCGTTCTTGCACATGGCGTCGGCCGCCAGCCGGATCATGTTGAAGCTGCCCACCAGGTTGACGGTGACGGTTTTGCTGAACAGGGCCAGGCCGTGCGCGCCATTTTTGCCCACGGTTTTTTCGGCAGGCGCAATGCCGGCGCAATTGACCAGTCCCATCAGCTTGCCCATGGACACGGCCTTGGCCACTGCGGCCTGGCCGTCGGCTTCCTGGCTCACATCGCATTTCACAAAGGCGGCAACGCCTTCGCCGAGTTCTTTGGCAATGGCTTCGCCCTTGTCGGCCTGCATGTCGGCAATCACCACCTTGGCGCCGTTGGCGACCAGCATGCGTGCCGTGCCTTCACCCAGGCCTGACGCGCCGCCGGTGACGATAAATACTTTGCCTGCGATATCCATGGCTTGTTCCTTGAAATAAAAGAAGGGGGAGAAAAGGGCGGGGGAATGTTGACGTTGACGTAAACGTCAATGATGTGAATTATGGCGCATGAAAAAAGCCCGGTCACCAAAAAAGATGACCGGGCCTTGCCGGGTACCTTCGCCCCCGGGTGGGGGGGGCTTGCCTGGCTTACTTGTAGCCCACGCGATCCAGCATCTGCTGAACCTTCAGCTGGTTGCCGCCCACGGCGCTGATCGGAATGGTTTCCGACTTGAAGCTGCCGCCCGTCATGGCTTGCAGCGCCGGGTTGCTGACTTTCACGCTGGGCACGGCGGGCCATTCGTTGTTGCCGTTGGCAAAGTAATTTTGTGCTTCGGCGCTGGCCAGGTACTCCATGAACTTGATGGCGTTGGCAGCGTTCTTGGCATTTTTGGCAACGGCTGCGCCCGCAATGTTCACGTGTGTGCCCCAGCTGTCCTGGTTGGGAAACACCACGCCGACGCGGTCGGCCACGGCTTTGTCTTCAGGTGCGCTGGAGCGCATGATGCGCGCGAGGTAGTAGGTGTTGGTCAGCGCAATGCCGCACTCGCCGCTGGCCACCGCCTTGATCTGGTCGCTGTCGCCGCCCTTGGGGTCGCGTGCCATGTTGGCCACCAGGCCCTTGAGCCAGGCCTCCGCTTTGGCCTCGCCCAGGTGCTCGGTCACGGCGCCAAACAGCGAGAGGTTGTAGGGGTGCGAGCCCGAGCGGGTGCACAGCAGGCCCTTGTTTTTCGGATCGGCCAGCTCTTCGTAGGTATCCACGTCTGCTTTTTTGACCTTCAGCTTGTCATACACCACCACGCGCGCGCGGGTGGAGAAGCCGAACCAGGTCGTGCCTTCGGCGGTTTCCCTGGCGCGCAGCTTGGCCGGAATGGCGGCTTCCAGCACGGGGGATTTGATGGGCTTGAACAGGCCGTCCACGTCGCCTTTCCAGAGGCGGGCAGCGTCAACCAGCAAAATCACGTCGGCGGGGGAGGCCGCGCCTTCAGCCTTCAGGCGCGCCAGAATGCCGGCATCATCGGCATCCACACGGTTGACCTTGATGCCGGTAGCCTTGGTGAAGTTGGTGTACAGCGCTTCATCGGTCTGGTAGTGGCGTGCAGAATACAGATTGACGACCTGTTCCTGGGCACTGGTCTGGGCATTGACGCTGGTTGCGGCACCAAAGAAGGCTGCGGTGGCCAGTGCGAGGCAGGCCAGTGAAGGAGCTTGTTTGAGCATGGTGAAAAAAATCCTGAAAGGTTGGAACGGAGTGAGTGTAATACAAACGCGAATTATTCTCAATTGCTTTGGCTTCGGAGGCAAGGCTCGCGGCAGCGCTGCTTCAGGCCGGCGAGAGTGGCTTGGCTTGCGCATGGCGCTGGCCTGGGCCATGGTGGTGCTGGCGGGCTGTGCTGCGCCACCAGGCCCACCGGTCCGGGCACCCGCGTCGCCCGCGCCGGTGGCTGAGGCCATGCCTAAAAAGCCCATGAAAATTGGCCTCGCGCTGGGCGGAGGCGCGGCCCGGGGATTTGCCCATGTGGGCGTTATCGCGGTACTGGAAGAAGCCGGACTCAAGCCCCACTACGTGGTCGGAACCTCGGCCGGCAGCCTGGTGGCCGCGCTGTATGCGAGCGGCAAGACCAGTGCGCAGTTGCAGCAGACCGCCTTGAACATGCAGGAGGTCGCCATCACCGACTGGATGCTGCCGATTGTGGGCCGGGGCATGTTTCGCGGCGAGGCCCTGGCACGCCATGTCAATGAATTGCTGGCCGGCCGCCTGATTGAAGACATGCCCGTTCCGCTGGGCATAGTGGCCACCGACCTGAACAGCGGTCAGGCCGTGCTGTTCCAGCGCGGCGACACCGGTACGGCGGTACGCGCATCGAGCGCCGTCCCGGCCGTCTTTGTGCCCGTCAGGATCAATGGCCATGAATACGTTGATGGCGGCCTGGTGTCGCCGGTGCCGGTGCGTTTTGCGCGGCAGATGGGCGCCGACCTGGTGATTGCGGTCGATATTTCCAGTCCGCCGGAGGCCAACCCGGCCGGCGATACGCTGCAGATCCTGCTGCAGACCTTTGCCATCATGGGTAAAAGCATCAACCAGTACGAGCTGAAGGACGCCGATGTGGTGGTGCGGCCTTCGCTGGCGGGCCTGAAGAGCGCCGACTTTTCAGCCCGGCAGCGCGCCATCGATTCCGGCCGGGCCGCCATGCTCGCAGCGCTGCCTGCGCTACGGGCCAAACTGGAGGCCGGGGTGGCGGCGACGCGCTGAGGAAAATTGCTTTTATTCGGCTTGTTGAGCTTGTTGAGAGTGGCCGGGTGATGCTTGTGGCCGCGGAAGGGGATTGCCGGGCGACGGTTGCGGGAAGCAGTAAGCCCGCCAGAACGAAAAAAAGCCCCGTCTTTCGACAGGGCTTCAAGGGGTCCGTGAAATGAATTCTGAAAGGACCCGAGGAGACAACTGGTTGGACGAGCTGTTATATCAAACAGGTCTTCGGTAGCAGGCTCCGTGAGAGTGGCGTTTGCACTGCGAAGTGTTTAGCCCCGAAGCGCAATATGCGCATCTCTTGACGAATTAACGCTTTTTGGCGACGGTCTTGGAAGCGTTCACGGCAGAGGTAGCCACCGTGTTGAAGTTGGCTTCAGCGATGTCGCTGGCTTGCTTGACGGCCTTTTGCACGGACTCAAACGCGTTGTTGGCAGCAGCCACGGCGCTTTTCATCACGGCCACTGCGGTCTCGGAGCCGGCGGGTGCGTTTTTGGCGGCGTTGTCAACAATGCCAACAAATTTCTTCTGTGCGTCAGCAGCCTGGCCTTCAAAGGTCTTGCTCAGTTCAGCGCTGGCAGCCGAAGCGATGTCATAGAGGTGGCGGCTGTAAGCGGCGGTTTTCTCGGCCAGGGGCTGAACCAGGCCAGCTTGCAGGGCCAGCAGTTCCTGTGCGTCTTTGGCGCCGAGGACGGCTTGCGTGTGGTTGGCGGTTTCAGCCAGGGCAGCCTTGGTGGCTTGCACGTTCAGTTCGACCAGTTTCTCAACGCCTTCGAAGGCTTTGCTGGTCAGACCAAACAGGGTTTCGATGTTTGCTTTGTGGGATGCCAGGACTTGTTCAGCGGTCAACATAAATTAATCTCCAATAAGGTTGATGAGGGACGATAGTTGCTTTGCGCTGAATTGCTGCACTGCAACATAAGCCCAATTATAGGGAGTGAGCGCACGAAGGCAAGCATTTTTTGCTGCGGTGCACCATTTCTTTAGGGGTGACGCCCTAGTTTGGGCCTTTCGTGGTACCCATGGGCTTCCTGCGGGGTCGCTCACGTGCCCGAGCGCTTCAGGCCACAATGGCAATTCGGCGCCGTGCGCCCGACGACGCTGCGACCGATTTTTTGCGCTTTTCCCTGGCACCCTCATCTTGCAAGCTTTCTACGCCGACAACTTCGTTCTGCCGCTGCCGCCCGGCCACCGGTTTCCCATGGGCAAGTACAAGTTGCTGCGGGACCGCCTTGTCCATGAGTTGCCCCATGTGCAAATGAGCCAGGCGCCGGCCGCCAGCGACGGCGAGCTTGCTCTGGTCCACACGCCAGCCTATATAGAGGCAATCACCCACGGCACCTTGCCATCGCCGGCCCAACGCGAGATCGGATTTCCGTGGAGCCCCGGCATGGCCGAGCGGGCACGCCGCTCGGCCGGGGCCACTGTGGCTGCCGCGCGGGTGGCGCTGGGGCTGCGCGCGGGGACGCGGCGGCAGGGCATCGCAGCCAACATGGCGGGTGGCACGCACCATGCCTATGCTCACAAGGGCAGTGGTTTTTGCGTGTTCAACGATTCGGCGGTGACGGCCCGGCTGATGCAGGCGGAGTGGGGCCGCCAGAACCGTCCCGATCGCAAGCCCTTGCAGGTGGCGGTGATTGATCTGGACGTGCACCAGGGCAACGGCACTGCCCACATCTTTGCCGGTGACCCCAGTGTTTTCACGCTGTCATTGCATGGCCAGAAGAATTTTCCGTTCCGCAAGGAGGCGAGTGACCTGGATGTGGAGCTGCCTGACGGGTGTACCGACGCGCCGTATCTGCAGGCGCTCGAGCATGCGCTGGACGAACTCGATCGGCGCTTTGAACCTGGTCTGGTGGTGTTTCTGGCCGGTGCCGATCCATTTGCAGGCGACCGGCTGGGGCGTCTGGCGCTGAGCTTCGATGGGCTGGAAGCCCGTGACCGGCGCGTCTTTGACTGGGCCTGGCAACGCCGGATTCCCCTGACGTTTTCCATGGCAGGCGGCTACGGCGTGAACATTGACGAGACCGTGCAGGTGCAGGTGAACACCTACCGCGTGGCGCTCGAGTACTGGGCCAAATGGAATCCCTGACGACCTCCTCGGTACTAAGAGTGGGGATCCCGTTTCGACGCGGAACTTCAATCCCGATCAAGCCGGGGCCGCGGAACCGGCTTGGCCGGGCCGCAGGCGCAGCGGCCCCCTCGGGGGGCAGCGAACCACACGCAGTGGGGAGCGTGGGGGCCACATTCCACTGGCAAAATAGCTGCTCATGACATCCCCGATGCGCCCCCAGGCAGAACCCCGCAGTGCCTATAAAGCCTTTCGCAACATCGGCACGCGCTGGTCCGACAACGACCTGTATGGTCATGTCAACAACGTCGTTTACTACAGCTGGTTTGACACGGCCGTCAACGGCTTGCTGATTGAACGCGGCGCCCTGGACATCCATGCGGGCAGCGTGATTGGCCTGGTGGTCGAGACCCAGTGCAATTACTTCGCGCCGCTCGCGTTTCCGGAGCCGGTGGTGGCGGGCATTCGGGTGGCCCACCTGGGCGGGTCCAGCGTACGCTACGAAGTGGCGCTATTCCCGCAGGACGATGCCCAGGCATGCGCGGCCAAAGGCCATTTCATCCATGTGTATGTCGACCGTGCCACGCGCCGCCCGGTGCCCTTGCCCCCTCAATTACTTTGCGTACTGGAGACCCTCAAGTGAAGCAAGCCGTTTTTTCTTCCCCCCCTGTTGTTGCCGGCGACTTTGCGGCCCTTGATGCGTCGGGCAGCGTGTTTGCCCATCCCGTCAACCCGGTGGACCACGCCATCGAAAGCCGCCAGTCGATGCGCGAGTTCCTGCCGACGCCAGTACCCCGCGCTACCATCGAGCACCTGCTGGAGGTCGCCAGCCGTGCACCCTCGGGCACCAATACCCAGCCATGGAAAGTCTATGTACTGCAGGGCGCCACCCGCGACACGCTGGTGGACAAGGTCTGCCGCGCCCACGATGCCTTGCGGGCCAACCCCGAACTGGCTGCCGGGTACAAGGAGGAATATGACTACTACCCTGAAAAATGGGTGTCGCCCTACATCGACCGGCGCCGTGAAAACGGCTGGGGCCTGTACGGGCTGCTGGGCATCACCAAAGGCGACAAGGACAGGATGCATGCGCAGCACCAGCGCAACTTCCGGTTCTTTGATGCGCCGGTGGGACTGATGTTCACGCTGGACAGGGTCATGGGCCGCGGCTCGCTGCTGGACTACGGCGCCTTCCTGCAAAACCTCATGGTGGCCGCGCGCGGCCATGGCCTGCACACCTGTCCGCAGGCGGCGTGGAACGGCTTTGCCAAAATCATCCTGCCGCATATCGGCGCGGGACCTGACGAGATGCTGGTCTGCGGCATGTCGCTGGGTTATGCCGACGAGACGGCGCTGGTCAATACCTTTCGCACGCCGCGGGTGGCGGCTTCCGAATTCACGACCTGGCTGGGCTAGTGGCCCCCACGCTTGTCGCTTCGCGTACTGCGCTGCCCCCCGAGGGGGCCGCTGCGCCTGCGGCCCGGCCAAGCCGGTTCCGCGGCCCCGGCTTGATCTGGATTGAAGCCCCACGCTCGCTCACGGCGTGTAGCTCTCGAGGTGCAGGCCGCGGCTTGCGAGACGCTTTGCCTCCTATGTGTTCCAGAGAAGTGATCGCGTGACGGTCTCCGTGGTCCAGCTGCTGGGCGGGTTGTCGTACGCGACCACGCTGTTTTTGATGGCGGCGGGCCTGACGCTGATATTTGGCGTCACGCGCATCGTCAATTTTGCGCATGGCAGTTTCTTCATGCTGGGGGCGCTGTTCACGGCGCACTGGGTCACCGAGTGGTTTCCCGCCTGGGGCGACAGTGCGCCGCTGTACCTGCTGGCTATTCTTTTGGGTGCTGCCTGCGCCGGGCTGGTGGGGGCCCTGGCCGATTTCCTTCTTCTGCGGCGGATGAGCGGGGCGCCGGAGCTGTACCAGCTGGTCGCCACGTTTGGCCTGACGCTGGCGCTGCATGACGCCATGCAGTGGGGCTTTGGCCCCGAAGAGGTGTTTGCGCCGCGCTTTCCGGGGCTCAAGGGCTCGCTGCAGATCGGCGAGGAGTTCTTTCCGGTGTACCAGCTCGTGATGATTGCGCTGGGCCCGCTGGTCTGGCTGGGCCTGCACCTGCTGCTGCGTCACTCGCTGTTTGGCCGCCGCCTGCGCGCCGCGACGCAAGACCGCACCATGCTGGCAGCCCTCGGTGTCAATCCCAAACCGCTGATGCTGGGTGCGGTGGTCCTCGGCTGCGCGCTGGCGGGTCTGGGCGGGGCCTTGCAGTTGCCGCGTGAACCGGCGCACCTGCAGATGGACATGAACGTGATCGTCGAGACCTTTGTCGTGGTTGTCACGGGCGGCCTTGGCAGCATCGGGGGGGCGTTTGTGGCGGCCTTGCTGATCGGCCTCGTGCATGCCCTGGGCATCGCCGTGCTGCCGCAGGCCACGCTGGTTATCGTCTTTGTGACCATGGCGGCGGTGCTGGTGCTCAGACCCCAGGGGATCAATGGTCTGTCGGTGGCCTCGCTGGAGGGCGTGCGCGAGCCGGCGCAGCGGTTTCGCGGCCTGGGTCTGGGGCGCTTCTGGACCTGCGCCATTGTTGCGGTGGTGGTGCTGCTGTCGGGCCTGGCCTGGCTGGGCGGGCCTTACTGGCAAACGCTGGCAGCCGACGCGTTGATCCTCACGATTTTTGGCATCAGCCTGCAGTCGATGATGGCGCTCGGCGGCCTGGTCAGCTTTGGCCATGCCGCTTTTTTTGCACTGGGTGGCTACGGTGCGGCTCTGTCGCACAGCCTCTGGGGTGCCTCGCTGCCGGTGGCGCTGGCGACGGGTTGCGCCGCGGCCCTGCTGGTTGCCGCCGTGTTTGGCGCTGCGGTGGTGCGCAGCGCCGGGGTGTACCTGGCCATGCTGTCGCTGGCGCTGGCACAGGTGATCTGGGCCGGGGCCACCCAGTGGGTCAGCCTCACCGGAGGTGACAACGGCCTGATCGGGCTGGCCCTGGTGGACGAGGACGGCCGGCCGCTGTTTTTCGCGCTGCTGGTGGCGCTGGCGCTGGCCTCCGAGCTGGCGCTGCGCCTGCTGAGTCGGTCGGTCATGGGGGCGGCGCTGCAGGCTGCGCGCGACGCGCCCTTGCGGGCGGCCGCTTCCGGCCTGCCCATGGGCTGGCTCAAGTACCGTGTCTTTCTTGAAAGTGCGGCGCTGGCGGGTCTTGCCGGCGGCCTGTTTGCCGCGCACAAGGGGGCGGTGTTTCCTTCCGTGGCCGCAGTGGCCACCTCGGTGGACGCCTTGCTGGTGGTTTTGCTCGGCGGCGTTCACCAGCTTTGGGGCGCCGTGGTCGGCAGCGCCATGCTGAGCTACGCCAGCGCCGAGCTGGGCCGGGAAGTGACGTACTGGCGGGGCTTGCTGGGCGTCTTCATCATGCTGGTGATGGTGGCCTCGCCGTCGGGTTTGCTGGGTCTGCTGGGCAGCCGCCCCCGCCGCGCCGACCGTGGGACCGGGAGGGCGGACTGATGCTGAAGGTTCAGCAACTGGTCAAGCATTTTGACGGCATCCGGGCGGTCGATGGCGTGAGCTTTCAGGTCTCGGCGGGCGAGTGCGTGGCGCTGATCGGGCCCAACGGGGCCGGCAAGTCGACCTGCTTTGCCTGCATTGCCGGCCAGTATCCGCTCACCGGCGGCCACATCGTGTGGAACGGCCAGGCGCTGGATCGGCTGGCGCCTGCAGCCCGACTGGCGCGCGGTGTGGCACGCACCTTTCAGGTCGCACAGGTCTTCGAAGCCCTCACGGCGCTGCAAAATGTGCAACTGGCGGCGCAGGCGGGTAAAGGTGTTCACGCGATTTCCGCGTTCAAGCGCCTGGACGGGCAGTGCCGCGAGGAGTCGCAGGCGCTGCTGGCGCAGACCGGCCTGGGGGCGCTGGCGGATGCGCAGGTGCTGAGCCTGCCTTATGGTGCCAAAAAGCGGCTGGAACTGGCCGTGGCGCTGGCTGCCCGCCCACAGCTGCTGCTGCTGGATGAGCCTGCTGCCGGCCTGGCCGAGGAAGAGCGGGCGGGCCTGATGCATCTGGTCAAAAGCCTGACCGCTCAAGCCGGGCAGGGGATGGCTGTGCTCTACACGGAGCACAACATGGATGCGGTGGCTGGCGTGGCCGACCGGGTGCTGGTGCTCATAGAGGGGCGGCTGGCGGCGCAGGGTTCGTTTGAGGAGATTTCCCGCGACAGCACGGTGCGCAGGCGCTATCTGGGTGAGGGCACAGCTCATGCCTGATGTGCGCATGAACCTGCAGATGGACGTGCAAAGGGACGTTCAGATGGACGTGGAGGGGCTCAATGCTTTTTATGGCCCGGCGCAGGCCTTGTTCGGCATTTCCCTGCAGGTCCGGCAGGGGGAGTTTGTCGTGCTGCAGGGACTGAACGGGGCCGGCAAGTCGACGTTGCTGAAGGCCTTGATGGGGCTGGAGGTGCGCACCGAAGGCCGCATCAGTTACCAGACGGAAACGGGCCGCGCCGACATTGCGCGCTGGGAGACATACCGGCGGGCGCGCGCAGGCCTGGGCTATGTGGCCGAGGACCGGCGGCTTTTTACCGGTCTCACGGTCCGCGAGAACCTGGCGGTGGCCGCCGGCCGGGGCGCGGCGGCGCATGAGGCCAGGGCGCTCGATCTGTTTCCGGTGCTCAAGACCATGTTGAAACGGCCCGCTGCCTACATGAGCGGTGGCGAGCAGCAGATGCTGGCGATTGCCCGCACGCTCATGACCGGGCCGCGAATCCTGCTGCTCGATGAGCCTTGCGAGGGCATTGCGCCGGTGCTGGTGGAGTCCATTCGCGATGCCTTGCTGGCCCTCAAGGCGGGCGGCATGCCCATGCTGGTGGTGGAGCAAAACCAGTTGCTGGCCGCCAGCGCCGACCGGGTGCTCCGGCTGGTTGCGGGTAAAGTCAGGGGTTCGTGAAAATACGCCTGCGTCATCCATGGGCTTTTCTTTTGCCCCGGGCATTTTTTCGCTGTTTTCCTGCTTTTTTCCTACTCATTTTTTAAAAGGACATCGACATGACAACCACTCCATCGGGACTGCAATATGAAGACACCGTGCTGGGCACTGGTGCCATTGCCAAGGCGGGGCAGCATGTCAAGGTGCATTACACCGGCTGGCTCTACAACGGTGGCGTGCAGGGCGCCAAGTTCGACTCCAGCAAGGACCGCGGCCAGCCATTCGAGTTCTCCCTGGGTGCGGGCCAGGTCATCCGCGGCTGGGACGAGGGCGTGCAGGGCATGTCCGTGGGGGGCACGCGCCGCCTGATCATTCCGGCAGACCTGGGCTATGGTGCGCGCGGCGCCGGCGGCGTGATTCCGCCCAACGCCACCCTGCTCTTTGAAGTGGACCTGCTCGGCACCTGAGCGTCCCCATCCTCACCCGTCACGCGGCAAAGCCTTCACCATGATCATCACCAGCCTGCTCGACACCGACCTGTACAAGTTCACCATGATGCAGGTGGTGTTGCACCAGTTTCCCGGTGCCGAGGTGGAGTACCGCTTCAAGTGCCGCAATGCCGGCGCGCCCGGCATAGGCGACCTTGCACCGTATGTGAACGAGATTCGAGAAGAAGTCCGCGGGCTGTGCAATTTGCGCTTTCAGGATGCCGAACTGGCCTACCTGAAAGCCATGCGTTTTATCAAGAGCGACTTTGTCGATTTTCTCGGCATCTTCCGGCTCAACGAAAAATACGTGCGTGTGACGGCACTGCCATCCGGCGAGATCGAGGTGTCCATCAAGGGTCCGTGGCTGCACACCATCCTGTTCGAAATTCCGGTGTTGGCCATCATCAATGAGGTCTACTTTCGCAATACCCAAAAGCAGCCCGACCTGGCTGAAGGCCGCAAACGCCTGGACACCAAGATACGGGAGCTGCAGGCAGATGGCCTGCGTGAGCTCAAGATCGCCGATTACGGCACGCGCCGGCGTTTCGGCAAGGCCTGGCACGAGGAAGTGTTGCGCACGCTGGTGAACCGCCTGGGCACCGGCATGTCGGGCCAGCTCGCCGGGACCAGCAATGTGCTGTTTGCCATGAAGCTGGGCCTGACGCCGCTGGGCACCATGGCGCACGAGTATCTGCAGGCCTGCCAGGCACTCGGACCGCGCCTGCGGGACAGCCAGGTCTTCGGTTTTGAATCGTGGGCCCGGGAGTACCGGGGCGACCTGGGGATTGCGCTGTCGGACGTATACGGCATGAGTGCCTTCCTGCGCGATTTTGACATGTACTTCTGCAAGCTGTTTGACGGGGCCCGCCATGACAGCGGCGACCCGTTCGAGTGGGGTGAGCGCATGCTGGCGCACTACGTCAAAAACCGCGTCGATCCCAGAACCAAGACGCTGATCTTCAGCGACGCGCTCACCGTGCCGCGCACCATTGAGCTGTACCAGCAGTTCAGGGGACGTTGCCAGCTGGCTTTCGGCATAGGTACCAACCTGACCAACGACCTGGGTTACGAGCCGCTGCAGATCGTCATCAAGATGATTCGTTGCAATGGCCAGCCGGTGGCCAAACTCTCGGACACGCCGTCAAAGAACATGTGCGAGGACGAAAAGTATCTGGCCTATCTGCGTCAGGTCTTCGAGATTGCCTGATGTCGGCATGCGACATCCCCCGGGCACTGCGGCGGCCGGAATTGGCCTGCCGTTGTCCGCTCGTCGGCAAGCGCTGGCCATGCCTGCGATAACAAATTGAGAAATGAATGGGATGAACAATATGAACAAGAGAAAGAGGAGACAAAAATGAGTGTTTTTCGTTGGCTAGCCGCTATGGCCGTGCTGTGTTTGTGGCCTGGACTGTCGTTGGCCGCCGAGATTGATGGCAGTCGGCTGCCTTTGCTCTGGGCGATTCCTTTCGCGGGTATTTTGCTGTCCATCGCCTTGATGCCGCTGATGCTTCCCGCTTTCTGGCATCACCATTTCGGCAAGGTTTCAGCGGCCTGGGCGGCGGCATTTTTTCTGCCGTTTGCCGCCATATTCGGTCCGGCTTTGGCGGGCAGCAGTTTTGTGCACGCGCTGCTGGCCGAATACATTCCCTTCATTGTTTTGCTGACCGCGCTGTACACCGTCTCGGGGGGCATTTTCATTCGGGGCAACCTGCATGGAAGCCCGGGGCTCAATACCGCAATTCTGGCAATCGGCACCGTGCTCGCCAGCCTGATGGGAACCACCGGCGCGTCCATGTTGATGATCCGCCCGCTGATCCGGGCCAACGACAACCGGGTTCACAAGGCGCACGTGGTGGTGTTCTTCATTTTCCTGGTGTCCAATGCTGGCGGATCGTTGACGCCGCTGGGAGATCCGCCGCTGTTTCTCGGTTTTCTGAAGGGCGTCGATTTCTTCTGGACTGTCAGCCACATCTTTCCGGAAACGCTCTTTTTAGCGGGCAGCCTGCTGGGCATTTTTTACCTGCTGGATCGCTGGTATTACAGCAAGGAGGGGGTGCTGCCGGTCGATCCCACGCCCGACACCCGTGGCATCGGCTTTGACGGCGCCCCGAATTTCGGTTTGCTGGCTGCCATCGTGGCGCTGGTGCTCCTCAGCGGCTTCTGGAAGTCTGCCGTGGTGTTCAATGTGCTGGGCACCGAGGTGGGCCTGCCTAGCCTGCTGCGCGACGCCGGCCTGGTTGTGGTGACCCTGATTTCCCTGCGCCTGACGCCGGCCAGCGTGCACGAGGACAACCAGTTTTCATGGGGGCCGATGCAGGAAGTTGCCAAACTGTTTGCCGGCATCTTTTTGACCATCATCCCGGTCATCGCCATGCTCAAGGCGGGCCTCCACGGCCCGTTCAGCGCCATCATCTCGGCCGTGACGCGGCCCGATGGCCAGCCTGATCCGGCCATGTATTTCTGGGCTGCTGGCGCGCTGAGTTCTTTCCTGGACAATGCGCCGACCTACCTGGTGTTCTTCAACACGGCAGGTGGTGATCCTCAGGTGTTAATGACGGCGATGGCGCCTACGCTGGCGGCCATTTCGGCCGGCGCGGTGTTCATGGGAGCCAACTCCTACATTGGCAATGCGCCCAACCTGATGGTCAAGGCCGTCGCAGAAGACCGCGGCGTCCGGATGCCCGGCTTTTTTGGCTATATGGCCTGGTCGGGCGCGGTGCTGATTCCGCTGTTCATCATCATGACCTTTATCTGGTTCTAGCAAACCGTTCACACCAAGAAAGTCGATACCTTCTCATGAGCAAACCCAAAATCCTGGTCGCACGCGCTGTTTTTCCCGAGGTGATCGCCCGCCTGGAGCAGCACTTTGAGGTACAGGCCAACCAGGACGACCAAACCTGGTCCAAGGCTGAACTCATTGAACGCCTGCGTGACAAGGAGGGTGCCTTCACCACCGGCGGCGACCGCATTGACGCCGAGGTTCTTGCCGCTTGCCCCCGGCTCAAAATCTGCGCCAACATGGCCGTGGGCTATAACAACTTTGATGTCGATGCCATGACAGCGGCCGGGGTGCTGGCCACCAATGCACCCGATGTCCTGACGGAAACCACGGCGGACTTTGGCTTTGCGTTGCTGATGGCCACGGCTCGCCGCATCACCGAGAGCGAGCACTACCTGCGTGCCGGCCAATGGACCAAGTGGAGCTACGACATGTTTGCCGGCTCAGATATTCACGGCGCCACGCTGGGTATTCTGGGCATGGGCCGTATTGGGCAGGGCATCGCCAAGCGCGGTGCGCTCGGCTTTGGCATGAAGGTGATTTACCACAACCGTTCCCGCCTGGACGCCGCACTGGAAGCTGAATGCAAGGCCAGCTATGTGGGCAAGGAAGAACTGCTCAAGACCTCCGACCACCTGGTGCTGGTGCTGCCGTATTCGCCGGCTTCCCATCACACCATAGGCGCGGCCGAGCTGGCCCTGATGAAACCGACGGCCACGCTGATCAACATTGCGCGCGGCGGCATTGTGGATGACGCAGCGTTGGCCGCTGCCCTGCGCGACAGGCGCATTGCCGCCGCCGGACTGGATGTGTTTGAAGGCGAGCCCAAGGTGCATCCTGACCTGCTGACCGTGCCCAATGTGGTGCTGACGCCCCATATCGCCAGCGCCACCGTGCCCACACGACTGGCGATGGCCAGCCTGGCAGCCGACAACCTGATTGCTTTCTTCGAAGAGAAGAAGTCCCTGACTCCGCTGAATCCTGCGGTGTTGGCTGGCAAATAAACAGAGATAGCAAAATAAATAGAGAACCGCAGACCCGATGGACTACTGGTTGATGATCATCCTGCTGCTGGCCAACCTGCTGTTGCTGGTCTGGCTGCTGGTGCGCAAGCCTGCCGACAGCGGCCGCACCGAACTGCTGGCCGGCATGGCGGCAGGCCACGACCGGGTGGAGCGTGAACTGCGGCGTGAAATCACCGACAGCGCCCGCAACGGCCGCCAGGAACTGGCGAGCACCCTTGCCACATTCCAGCAGACGCTGGTGCAGCAGAGCGCCGAAGCCATACGCACGCAAAACACGCAGATCGATGCGTTTGCGCAGCAACTCGCGCTGTTGCAGAAAACCCTGTCGGATACCCTGACCACGCAGCTGCAATCCGTCAGCGAGTCCAATGCGCGGCGCATGGTCGAGGTGCGCGAAACGCTGGAAAAGCAGCTCGCGCAGCTGCAGCAGACCAACTCGGCCAAGCTCGACGAGATGCGCAAGACGGTCGATGAAAAGCTGCAGACCACGCTGGAGACGCGGCTGGGCGAGAGCTTCAAGCAGGTGGCCGACCGGCTCGAGCAGGTGCACAAGGGCCTGGGCGAAATGCAGACCCTGGCGCAGGGCGTGGGCGACCTCAAGCATTTGCTGACCAACGTCAAGACGCGCGGCATTTTTGGCGAGGCCCAGCTGTCGGCCCTGCTGGAGCAGGTGTTCACGGTCGACCAGTACGCGGCCCAGGTGATCACCCGGCGTGGCGGCAAGAACCCGGTCGACTTTGCCATCAAGCTGCCGGGCCGGTCCGACGCCGGTGATCCCCTGTGGTTGCCGATTGATGCGAAATTTCCCAACGAGGACTACGAGCGCCTGCTCGATGCGCAGCAGCGCGCCGATGTGCTGGGCGCGGAAGTGGCCGGCAAGGCGCTGGAGGTGCGGATCCGGCTCGAAGCCCGGTCGATCTCTGAAAAATACATTGAGCCGCCTTACACCACCGATTTCGCCATCCTGTTCCTGCCAACCGAGGGCCTCTACGCGGAAGTGCTGCGCCGCCCCGGCCTGATGGAAAGCCTGCAGCGCGACCACCGCATCACCCTGGCCGGTCCCACGACGCTGCTGGCGATGCTGACTTCGCTGCAGATGGGCTTCAGGACGCTGGCCCTTGAAAAGCGCTCGAGCGAAGTGTGGCAGGTGCTCGGCGCGGTGAAGACCGAATTCAGCAAATTCGGCGATGTGCTGGCCAAGGTGAAATCACAAACCGAGACCGTCCTCAACACCTTGAGCAGTGCCGAGCAGCGCAGCCGCGTGATGGGCAAGGCCCTGCGCAACGTCGAGGCCCTGCCGGACGCCGAGTCGGCCCGGCTGATCCCGATGGACAAGGATGTGGATGAGAGTTGAGTCGCGTTGTGTTGCATTGCCTTGCATGGAACCGTCCCCTGTGACCCGTCCCGCATGACCCGTGAGCTGGCGCGCCTGATCCTGGCGCAGATCTGCCTGCATGCCTGCATGGCCGGCACGCGCATGGCGGCGCCGCTGCTGGCGTTGCGTGAGGGCTATAGCCCCGCGGCGGTCGGTGTGCTGCTGGCGCTTTTTGCGGTGACCCAGGTGTTTCTGGCCCTGCCGGCAGGGCGTTTTGCCGACCGCCATGGCCTCAGGCGGCCCATGGGCTTCAGTGTGATGGCCGCGGTGGCCGGTGCCAGCGTCGCAGTGGCCTTTCCGGTGTTCCCGGTGCTGTGCCTGGCCGCATTGCTGACCGGCGGCGCCACAGGTGCGGCCGTCATTTCGCTGCAGCGCCATGTTGGGCGCGCGGCGTCCGGGCCCCTGCAGCTTCGGCAGGTCTTCAGCTGGCTGTCGATTGGCCCCGCCGTTTCCAATTTCATCGGACCTTTCACGGCCGGCCTGCTGATCGACCATGCCGGTGCCGCGCCCGGCAGCCTGGAGGGCTATCGGGCAGCTTTTTTCCTGATGGCGGTGTTGCCGATTGCCAGCTGGTTTCTGGTTCGGCGCACCCGTGAACTGCCGCCGGTGATTGCCGCAACAGGCGGTGTGCAACCCAAGGCCTGGGATCTGCTGCGCGAGCCCACATTTCGCCGGCTCATGCTGGTGAACTGGTTTTTGTCATCCTGCTGGGATGTACACACCTTTGTCGTGCCGGTGCTGGGCTTTGAAAGAGGCATCAGCGCTTCGGTCATCGGTTCCATCCTGGGTGCCTTTGCCATTGCCGCGGCCGTCATCCGCATGGTGATGCCGCTGCTGGCCGCCCACCTGCGGGAATGGCGGGTGCTGGCCGGCGCCATGCTGGCGACGGCAGCGCTGTTCGCGATTTACCCGCTGATGCGGTCGGCGCTGGGCATGGGCATCTGCTCCGTGTTGCTGGGTTTTGCCCTGGGCACGGTGCAGCCCATGATCATGAGCATGCTGCACCAGATTACGCCGGAGGCCCGCCACGGCGAGGCGCTGGGGCTGCGGCTGATGGCGATCAATGCCTCCAGCGTGCTGATGCCCATGCTGTTTGGCTTTGCCGGCGCCCTGGTCGGCATTGCGGGCGTTTTCTGGGTCACCGGTGCGCTGGTGGGGGCCGGATCGCGCGCGGCCTGGCTGCTCCAGCACAGCCTGCCGCTCCATGACGGGCACCCCGAGCAGCGTCGGCCCTCACCGTGATCGGCGCGAGGTCCAAAGGCAATTTCCGCCAGACCCGCGCTGGCGGGTCGGCATCCCCGGTGGTTTAGCTCCGCGGGGCGAACGTGGAGGCGCTCTGCCTAGAGGTGGTAAAAATCCTTGATGGCGTCCCAGGCGGCCTGCGGGGTATCGACATACTGGAACAGCTTGAGGTCGTCCGGTGAAATCGCGCCTTCTTCGATCAGGACGTCGAAGTTGAAAAGCCGCTTCCAGTATTCGGAGCCGTAGAGAACGATGGGCACCGGCTTGGCCTTGCCGGTTTGCACCAGCGTGATGACCTCGAACAGCTCGTCGAGCGTTCCGAAGCCCCCCGGAAAGGCCACCAGCGCCTTGGCCCGCATCATGAAATGCATCTTGCGCAGGGCGAAATAGTGAAACTTGAAGTTCACCGAGGGCGAGATGTAGGGGTTGGACGATTGCTCGTGGGGCAGCACGATATTGAGTCCCACGGTCAGCGCTCCCATTTCCTGGGCACCGCGGTTGGCCGCCTCCATGATGCCCGGGCCGCCACCGGTACAGATGAAGAGTTGCTCGGCTGGCGGGCGATGGTTGCTGTAGGTCGCTACCAGGCGCGCGAACAGGCGCGCCTGGTCGTAATAGCGCGCATTGCGCGCATGGCGGCGGGCCAGCAGGAGCGCGGCTTCATCGCCGCTTTGCTCGGCCAGTCTGACGCTCTCGTCGGCCTGTTCGGGCGGCGGGAATCGCGCGCTGCCGAACACCACAATGGTGTTTTCAATGCCTTGTTCGTGCTGCTCCAGGTCTGGTTTGAGCAACTCCAGCTGAAAGCGGATGCCGCGGGTTTCGCGCCGGAGTAAAAACTCCGGGTCGGCAAATGCCAGCCGGTTGGCATCGGCATGGAGGGGATAGCCCTGGTTGGAATGTGCCTGCAGCTCCGCCCAGGCATCGGCCAGCCGGTTTACGGATAAGTCTTGTGTTTGTTCCATAAGCCATTGTCAACGATTGGGGCGGCGGTGTGCCGGGTGAGCCGGAAGTAAAAAAGGCTCCGTGAGGAGCCTTTTTGAGACGACAGCAAGCCCCGTTGGCAAGCCCTCTTTTTAGACGCGCTTGCGGTACTCGCCGGTGCGGGTGTCGATTTCCACGACATCGCCTTGCGCCACAAAAATGGGCACACCGATTTCAAAGCCGGTAGCGATCTTGGCGGGTTTCAGGACCTTGCCGGAGGTGTCGCCCTTGACGGCGGGCTCGGTCCAGGTGATTTCGCGCTGAACGCTGGTAGGCACCTCAACGGAAATGGCCTTGCCGTCATAGAACACAACTTCCAGCTCCATGCCGTCCTGCAGGTAGTTCAGCGAGTCGCCCATGTTTTCGGCTTCGACTTCGTACTGGTTGTAATCGGAGTCCATGCAGATGTACATTGGGTCGGCGAAGTAGGAGTAGGTGCAGTCCTTCTTGTCGAGGATGACCTGGTCCATCTTGTCATCGGCCTTGAACACGACTTCGGTGTTGAAGTTGGCGATCAGGCTTTTGAGTTTCATGCGCACGGTGGCGGAGTTGCGCCCACCGCGGCTGTATTCGGTCTTGAGCACCACCATCGGGTCTTTGCCGTGCATGATGACATTGCCAGCGCGTATTTCTTGAGCGATTTTCATAGCAGTTCTACTTGAGGGTAGGCCGCCGAACGCTTGCACCAGAGTGCGGTTCTGCGGCGGGTTGTGCGGCTCGCCCAACCAGGCTGATCCGCAAAGCCTATGATTTTAACGGTTTTTTGCCACAAATTCGAGCAGGCGGGTACCCAGGTCATCTTGCGCCAGCAGGCGGGACCGGGCTGCCAGTGTGGTTATTTGCCACGCCGGCAGGTCCGGCGCAGGCGAGGCGCCGCCAGCCTGTCCGGTTTCTTCCGCATTCCAGTACGCATGAAAAGCCCGCAGTGATGAAGGGGCATCCAGCATGTCGAGAAAGGCATGCAGCTTGACCTGGTGGGCATCATCGTGCTGCGGGTAGATTTGCCAGACAAAGGGTTTGCCGGCCCAGAGCGCGCGCACCACAGAGTCTTCCCCGCGCACAAAATTCAGATCACAGGCCCACAGCAGGTGGTCGAACTGCGTTTGTGGCAGCGGCTTCAGGTATGAAATTGCCAGCAATCCGTGAGCATCCGCCGAAGGCTGGTGCCTCTTGTCATGGGGCAAGGCGGCTTGCACGGCCTGTTCCGCCCGCCCGGCCGCCACCAGCAGGCGCACCGGCTGGCCCTCGAGGCCGCGGGCCGCAAAATGCGCCAGCAGCCCTGGCAGCGCGGGCGGCTCGTAGCAAAAGAGCGAGACCAGTTTTTCCCCGCGCCACGGGATGGATTGGGCGGCCAGCCAGGTGGCGCGGTCAAACCGGGCCTGGCGTTCGGTCAGGCCGGGCTCGCGCAGCAGGCCACCGGTCGCAGGGGTGAAGCCGGGGTAAAAAAACCATTTGATCCAGCCGGCGGCTGGTCCGCCCTGCACGGGCGACGGCATGGCGTGGCAGCGTTCCACATAGGGTTCGGCGGACAGGTATTCGAGGTTGATCCAGACGGGTTTTTGGCCGCCAGCCCCCGCACGCCGGGCACAGGCGGCGATGAATTCAGACGCAATTTCGCAGCCGAAGGCTTCAATCATCACGTCGGATGGCTGGCGGTCAAGCGCGGCGGCGGCCAGGTCCAGCGGCTCGCGCCAGGGCAGCACGCGAACGCCCTCGCAACCGTCGGGAGCCATCCAGCCCAGTGCCGACGCATCATCGACCCATAGCCGAACCTCGTGGCCGCGCGAGGCCAGGTCGCAGGCCAGGCGCCAGCACACGCCGATGTCCCCGAAGTTGTCGATGACCTTGCAAAAAATGTCCCAAAACCGCACGTCAGCCATGCGGGTATTGTGATGCCAGGCGAGGGCTGAACCGTCCAGCGATCCCATTGCCCGACGGCGCTACAGGCCGTCAGCGTCCGACCTGCCGGTGAATATTGCCCGAACAGCCCTGATGCGCAGGCGTGGACCTTGTGCACACCGGGCCTGTGGCTATGCTTGGGTACGGTAGCGCAATGCGACGGGGATGCGAAGTCCATGAAGTCGACGAAGGCCGCGAAGTCCCGTGTGGCAAGAGGAGAGCCCATGACAGCCAGGCAATTGATCGTTTGCTGCGACGGCACCAACAACAACCTCACGGGTGGCAGCCATGACACCAACGTGACCAAGCTGTGCGACCTGCTGGCCCCGGAAGCCGGCGACCAGCTTCTCTATTACGACCCCGGCGTGGGCAACCCGGGCGAATTGCCGGGCGCGACTGTGTCCGACAGCATCAGTCGTCGCTACGAACGCCTGTACGGACTGGCGTTTGGCAAGGGCATCTACGAAAACATTGCCGAAGCCTACCTGTTCCTCATGCGCCACTACCGGGCCGGCGACCAGATTTTTTTGTACGGCTTTTCCCGCGGCGCGTTCACTGCGCGCAGCATTGGCGGCCTGGTCACGCAATTCGGCCTGCTGAGACCCGAAATGGACGGCCTGGTGTCCACGCTCCTGCATGTCTATTTTTCCGACCGGGAAAAAGGTGAAGGTCAATATCAGCGCATCAGGGGCCAGATCAACGAGCTGTTCTGCGCCAGTGACAGCCGGTTCGCCCCGGTCTGGTTTGTCGGCGTGTGGGATACCGTGGCATCCGTCGGTGCGCCTTTCCTCAGCCGCACCATCACCGCGTCGCCCACCATCGTGGGCAAGCGCTTTCATCATGTGCGCCAGGCGCTGGCGCTGGACGAGTACCGGCGCTCCTTTGCGCCCCGTCCTTATTACATCGACCCGGCTTTCGACTACGCCGCGCACGGACAAAGCATCCGGCAGCTGTGGTTTTCAGGCTCGCACTGCGATGTGGGCGGCGGCTACGTCACCTCGGCCGCGCGGCTGTCCCATGAGTCGCTGCAATGGATGCTGGAGGAGTCCGTGGCCTGCGGGCTGCGCTTGCCGTCCCGCCTGTTGACCGCAGCGGGCCAGGTGGATGCGCAGGCCGTGCTGAAGGCCCAGAGAACGACGACGGGATTGCCACCTTTCATGGCCGTGCCGCAGGTGCACAGCGAGACCCGCGAGACGCCCCTGTGGGCGCTGACCGGCCTGCAACAGCGCAATCCGCATGGGGTGGAGGATCCGGGCGGAATCACCTTGCCGGCCTATCCGGCCGAGCACCCCTGCGTTGCGCAATTGAAGCTGACCTTTCCCGCCGATACGGTGTGGGTCAAATCGCGCCCGCTGTTCGGGCTGGCCGTTGCGGCACTGTGGCTGCTGGCTTTCTGGTCAGCGGCCGGCGGGCTGTTGAGCGGGGGCATCTCCCCGGACACAATGTCCCTGTGGCAATGCCTGAAAGTTCTGGTCACCGCGCTGCCGGAGGCTGCAGCCGCCAACCTGGCGCTCGCGCGCTGGCAGGCCGGCTGGTGGCTGTCGTGGACTTACCCCACGGCAAGCCTGCCGGACTTCAGGTCCGTGGCGGGGGCGCTGCTGGCGGATCTGGGCGTGATCGCCGCTTATGGTTACCTTGTTTCGCGCGGAATGACCTGGGCCTTTGCCCGCGTGGCCGGGCTGCGCCGGGCTTATCAGCGGCCGTCGGCGGTGCTCAACCTGCTCGGCCTGAGCGGCTTGCTCATGGTTGCGGCCGATCTTGCGGAAAACCTGCTCACATTGATGATTGTTTGCTGGTTTCCGGCTTCATTTCTTCCCCAGGCGGAAGTGTTGCTGGGGCTGGCGATGACGGCCGCCACGCTGGCCAAGTGGGCCGGACTGGCGGGCTGCGCCGCGTTGCTGGCCTGGGGCGCCGGCAGTCAGTGGCGTGCCGGACGTCCCGCCAGGGCCTGACGCCACGGGATCTGTGCAAGCCGGCGGCGCAACGGGCGGTGCCTGCCTCATCCGCGGTGCGGGATTGCCGCGCACGGCAAAATACAGCTTATGTCCCAAAACATGACCGCCGACCATACCCCCGAGCTGCTTGCCGAAGTGGCGGCATTGCCTGCGATGCCCGGCGTGTACCGCTACTTCGATGCCGATGGCGGCGTGCTCTATGTCGGCAAGGCGCGCAACCTGAAGAAGCGGGTGTCCAGCTATTTCCAGAAAAACCACGGCGGCACGCGCATCGGACACATGGTGACCAAGATCGTCCGCATGGAGACCACCGTGGTGCGCTCGGAGGCCGAGGCGCTGCTGCTGGAAAACAACCTGATCAAGACGCTCAACCCGAAATACAACATCCTGTTTCGGGATGACAAAAGCTACCCCTACCTCAAGCTGACCGCCATGCAGCCGAACGAGGCGGGCGGCGCCCCCGTGGCGACGGCTTTTCCGCGCATTGCCTACTACCGCGGCGCGGTCGAGAAGAAGCACCATTATTTCGGTCCTTACCCCAGCGCGTGGGCGGTGAAGGACACGATCTTGCTGCTGCAAAAAGTGTTCAGGCTGCGCACCTGCGAAGACACGGTGTTCAACAACCGGACGCGTCCCTGCCTGCTGTACCAGATCAAGCGCTGCTCGGCGCCGTGCGTGGGCCATGTGTCGCCCGAGCAGTACGCGCTGGACACGGCCAACGCCGAGCGGTTCCTGCAGGGCCAGACGCAGGAAATCCTGACCGAGCTGGAACGAAAGATGCTGGCGCATGCCGACCGGCTGGAGTTTGAGCAGGCCGCCGAGCTGCGCAACCAGATGTCGGCCCTGTCCAAGGTGCTGCACCAGCAATCCATGGAGATCGGCGGCGACAAGGATGTGGACATCCTGGCGGTAAAAGTGCAGGGCGGCAAAGCCTGTGTCAACCTGGCCATGGTGCGTGGCGGCCGTCATCTGGGCGACCGGCCCTACTTTCCGACGCATGTGGAGAACGCCACCGATGTGGCCGCGCTGGATGCGCAGGCCGATGAGGCAGGCCCCGGCAGCGAGGGGCCTGGAAGCGAAGTGGCCGGCGAAGCTGTTGCCGGCGCGCCGACGCGGCCCGCCAAAACGCTTGAAGCGCTGGTGCTGGAGGCTTTCATTGCCCAGCACTACATCGACGTGCCGGTGCCACCCACGCTGGTATGCAGCGAGCCGGTGGACAAAGACCTGATCAGTGCGCTCGTCGCGCAAACCGGCAGCAAGATCACGGCCATTCACCAGCCGCGCGAACAGCGCCGCATCTGGCTCGAAATGGCGCAGAAAAACGCCGCCCTCCAGCTCGCGCGTTTGCTGGCCGAGCAGGGCTCGCAACAGGCGCGCACACGCGCCCTGGCCGAAGCGCTGGACCTGTCGCTGGACAACCTGGATGCCCTGCGCATCGAGTGCTTTGACATCTCGCATACCGCGGGAGAGTCGACGCAGGCTTCGTGCGTGGTGTTTCAGGGGCACAAGATGCAGAACAGCGAGTACCGCCGCTACAACATCGAAGGCATCATCCCGGGTGACGACTACGCGGCCATGCGGCAGGTGCTGACGCGCCGCTACACCAAGCTGGCCGAAGCCGCGCGCAGTGGCAACGCCAGGCTACCCGACCTGGTGCTGGTCGATGGCGGCAAGGGGCAGGTGTCGATGGCGCGCGAGGTGTTTGCGGAGCTGGGCCTGGACCTGGGGCTGATCGCCGGCGTTGAAAAAGGCGAGGGTCGCAAGGTCGGGCTGGAAGAACTGGTCTTTGCCGACGGGCGCGAGAAGGTCTACCTGGGCCGTGATTCCGCAGCGCTGATGCTGATTGCGCAAATCAGGGACGAGGCCCACCGCTTTGCCATCACCGGCATGCGCGCGAGGCGGGCCAAGGTGCGCGTGGGCGGCAGCAAGCTTGAAGACATTGCGGGCATCGGTCCCAAGCGGCGCGCCAGCCTGCTGCAGCGCTTTGGGGGCATTCGCGGCATCGCATCGGCCAGCGCCGAAGACATTGCCACGGTGGACGGCATTTCGAAAGACCTGGCCGAGGAAATTTACCGCGCCCTGCATTGACTCCGCGCCAGGGCGGGCCAGACGTTTTTGCGCAACGAAGTGCACCGATTTGGCGGGCCTGGGGCACCACTTTGGCAGGGGGTTGGCGGCTCGTGCCAAAATCAGGGCCATGTTTCTGACCATCCCGACGCTGATGACCTGGACCCGCATTGTTGCGATTCCGCTGATCGTGGGGGTTTTCTACCTGAACATCGCCACGGCCGAGCGCAACCTGATCGCCACCGTGATGTTCATTGTGTTCGCCGCCACTGACTGGCTGGACGGTTTTTTGGCGCGCCGGCTGAACCAGACTTCCTCCTTCGGGGCCTTCCTTGACCCGGTGGCAGACAAGTTCCTGGTGTGTGCATCGTTGCTCGTGCTGGTGCATCTGCAGCGTGCGGATGTGTTTGTGGCGCTCATCATCATTGGCCGGGAGATTGCCATTTCGGCGCTGCGCGAATGGATGGCCCTGATAGGCGCCACCCGGAGTGTGGCCGTGCACATGCTGGGCAAGGTCAAAACCACCGTGCAGATGATTGCCATCCCGTTCCTGCTATTTGACGGCATGCTGCTGGGAATGATCAACACCCATGTCTGGGGCACTTGGCTGATCTGGATCTCGGCCATCCTGACCGTCTGGTCCATGATTTACTACCTCAAAAAAGCCATTCCGGAAATTCGTGCGCGGGCCAAATGAGTCGCCTGTGAGTTCTCCCTCCCCTGGCAGCGCCCTGATCCGGGCCATGCCTGCCGTGTTCGTGCTGATCTGGAGCACCGGCTTCATCGTCGCCAAATACGGCTTGCCGTATGCACCGCCGCTGACCTTCCTGGCGATCCGATATTTCCTCTCCATTGCCTGCTTCCTGATCTGGATAGTGCTGGCGCGCGCGTCGTGGCCGCGGGAAGGCCGGCAATGGCTGCACCTGGCCGTCACCGGGGTGCTGATGCAGGCGGGCTACCTGGGCGGTGTCTGGGTCGCGGTGAAGGCCGGCATGGGTTCGGGCCTGACGGCGCTGATCGTCGGCTTGCAGCCCGTGCTGACAGCGCTGTGGGTGTCGTGGGCAGCCTCCGGGAACGCCGGGGAGTCGGCGTCCAGAGTCACGTCCCGCCAGTGGATGGGGCTGGCGCTGGGCCTGGGCGGCCTGCTGCTGGTGGTGTCGCACAAATTGGGGGGTGGTCATGAGGTGACGGGGCTGACGCTGGCATCCACGCTGTTTGCGCTGCTCAGCATCACTGTCGGGACGCTGTATCAAAAGCGCTTTGTCAAACCTGCCGATGTGCGTTGTGCCGGTGCGGTCCAGATGGGCGCGGCCCTGCTCGTGACACTGCCGCTGGTCTTTTTTGAAACCGGGGCGGTTATCTGGAACCACCAGTTTGTGGGCGCCATGGCCTGGTCGGTGCTGGTGCTCACGCTGGGCGGCAGTTCACTGCTGTATTTGCTGATCCAGCGCGGCGCGGCCATGTCGGTGACCAGCCTGCTTTACCTGGTGCCGCCGACGACGGCCCTCATGGCCTGGCTGCTGTTTGATGAGGCCATCACCCTGACCACCGTGGTGGGCACGGCGCTTACCGCGCTGGGCGTGAGCTTCGTGGTGAGGCCCGCGAAGCCTCCGGCGGTGTCGTAGCGGGGGAACGCCTGCGGGCATCCGTCACCGGGCTGTTTTTCCAGGGCGCACCCTGAAACTGGGCCAGCAAAAAGTCAACGAGGAGGCGGATACGCCGCGGCGAATCGGGCCGGAAGGGGGCCAGCCAGTGAATATCGGCATCGGGCATGGCGTAGGCCGGCAGCACGTGCACCAGCTCGCCGGACGCCAGTTGGGGGGCGATGTCCCAGAGGCTGCGCAGCATGATGCCGCGACCCCCGACACACCAGTCACGAACCAGTTCACCCGAGTTGCTCGACAGCGGCCCGCGTACCCGCACCCGCGCCGGTGTTTTCTCGCGCTCCTTCTGCAGTGGCCAGGTATCAAAGCGCTGGCCGGTGGCTGCATTGCCGTTTTCGCGCACGATCAGGCAGGTGTGGCGCTGCAAGTCTTCCAGGCTGGCCGGTGTGCCGTGTTGCCGGATATAGCGGGGCGATGCCACCAGCACGCGCTGATTGCGCGCCAGCCGGCGTGAGACCCATTGCGCCGCCTGTCGGCCTTCAACTTCCCACAGCCAGATCGCGCCGTCAAATCCGCCCTCTGCAAGGTCGGGCAATTGCTCGGTCAGCTGCAGCTGGATCTCGATGCGCGGATAGCGCTCCTGAAAGTCGGCCAGCGCCGGGCCCAGCCATAAGCGCCCGAAGCCAAATGTCGCTGCCAGCCGGATCAAACCCGTAGGCTCTGACTGGCGCTCCTGCAGCTCGGCTTCCAGCGCGGTAAAGCCCTGCAGCAGTGTGAGGGCACGTTCGCACATGGTCTCGCCCTCGGCCGTTGCGCTGACGCACCGGGTGGTGCGTTGAAACAGCCGCTGGCCCAGGCGGGCCTCCAGCGCGGCAAGCCGCTTGGTCACCACGGGCGGCGCCACATCGAGGCTGAGGGCGGCAGCCGTCAGGCTGCCGTGCTCGCGGACGGCCAGTACCAGCTCCAGATCGCTGCGGTCCATTTATTCCCTCAGGGCAATAATCAATTGCCTGATTATTGCTTGAATCAGACACCCGGTTTCTGCAAAATCGACCAGGAATCACAAAAGCCCACGAGATCTGCATGCAATCCATATGCAACCCACCTTCTGTCCCGATCCCGGTCTCCGAAAAGCATGGCGCTTGCTGATGTGCTGGTTGTCTGCCGTATGCTGACGTGCACCGGCATGTCGCGGAGCATGTGTTTCCCGACAACCGGCGCAGGGAAAAGCCGGGTGCCCAAAAAAAGAATCAAGGCTGACTGATGTTCGAGAGTTTTTCCTCCTCCGAGATCAATGGCCCCGCGGGCGCTCTGCGCACCTTGCGGGGAGGCCATGGTGCGCCGCTGCTGTTGCTGCATGGCCACCCTCAAACGCATGTGATGTGGCACGCGGTGGCCGATGAACTGGCCAGGGTGTTTACCGTGGTCCTGATGGATTTGCGCGGCTATGGCGATTCAGTCCGGGTCAGCGCCGACCCGGAGCATCACGCCTATTCCAAGCGGGCGATGGCGCTGGATGCCGTCGCGGTGATGCGCCACCACGGCTTTGACCGCTTTCAGGTATTGGCCCATGACCGTGGCGCGCGCGTGGCCCATCGCCTTGCAGCAGACCATCCTGACATGGTGCAACGGCTGATGCTGCTGGACATTGCACCAACGTTGGGCATGTATGAGAAGACTTCCGAGGCTTTCGCGCGCGCCTACTGGCACTGGTTCTTCCTGATCCAGCCGCCGCCGTTGCCCGAAGCCCTGATCGAGTCCGATCCGGTGCGTTATCTGAGAAGCGTGATGGGCAAACGCCATGCTGGCCTCGGGGCGTTTGCTCCGGCTGCGCTGGCCGAGTACGAACGCTGTGCGCAAATCCCCGGTACCGCCGTGAGCATTTGTGAAGACTATCGGGCCTCGGCGACGATTGACCTGGCTCATGACCGCGCCGACCAAATGGCGGGACACCGGCTGGCGCAGCCGCTGCGCGTGCTGTGGGGCGAGCATGGCGCAGTGGGGCAGTGCTTCGACGTGCTCGGGCTCTGGCGGGAACGCGCCAGCGACGTCTCGGGCATGAGCCTGCCGTGCGGGCACTATATTGCGGAAGAGGCGCCAGCATTGTTGCTGGAACAAGCCCTGAATTTTTTCGAAACTTAAACCAGAGGACCACACCATGAGCACCACCACGACAAATCAGTCCGGCAAGAAAAGAATCGCAGTCATCGCCGGTGACGGCATCGGCAAGGAAACCATGCCCGAGGGTGTTCGCGTGCTGGATGCCGCCGCGCGCAAATTCGGCATCGACCTGCACTTTGACCACTTCGACTTTTCCAGCTGGGACTACTACGAAAAGCATGGCCAGATGATGCCGGACAACTGGAAAGACCAGATTGGCGGGCATGATGCGATTTACTTTGGTGCGGTGGGGTGGCCCGAGAAAATTGCCGATCATGTCTCGCTGTGGGGTTCGCTGCTCCTGTTCAGGCGCGAGTTTGACCAGTACATCAACCTGCGGCCGGCGCGACTGATGCCCGGCATCATTGCGCCGGTGGTCCGGCGCGATGGCAGCCCGCGGGAACCCGGCGAGATCGACTTTTACATCGTTCGTGAAAATACCGAGGGCGAGTACTCCAGCATTGGTGGCCGGGCGTTTCCCGGCACCGAGCGCGAATTCGTATTGCAGGAATCCGTCTTCACGCGGATTGGCGTGGATCGCGTGCTGAAGTTTGCGTTTGAACTGGCCCAGTCCCGGCCCAAAAAACACCTGACCAGCGCGACCAAATCAAACGGCATTTCAATCTCCATGCCTTACTGGGATGAACGGGTGGCCGAAATGGCCAAGAGCTATCCGGCGATTCAGCTGGACAAGTTTCACATTGACATCCTGACCGCGCATTTTGTGCAGCGCCCGGACTTTTTTGATGTGGTGGTGGCCAGCAATTTGTTTGGCGACATCCTGAGCGACCTGGGGCCTGCCTGCACCGGCACGATCGGTATTGCACCGAGTGCCAACCTCAATCCTGAGCGCAAGTTTCCGTCGCTGTTCGAACCGGTGCATGGCTCGGCACCGGACATTGCGGGGCGAAACCTTGCCAATCCGATTGGCCAGATCTGGTGTGGCGCGATGATGATGGAGTTCCTGGGACACAAGGAGGCGCATGATGCCATTCTTGCCGCAATTGAGAAAGTACTGCGCCCCGACAGCGGTGCGCCGCGCACCCCGGACCTGGGCGGCAAGGCCGGCACGGCCGATGTTGGCAAGGCTGTGGCCGCTGCGCTGACGGAGGCGTAACCGCGTTTTGTCAAGCGGGAAAATTAGGCGTTGTGCTTATGATTAACTGATTAAAGCGTGAAAAAACCGACTAGAATCCGCCTCCGCACGTTGTAAAAACTCGATGCTGTATTGACACGTTAGAAGTCCATGGCTCTAATGGCAATCAGCAGAAAACCTGCACATGCCGCTCCCGCTGACACCCCCATCGCGGTGTCCCGGGAGATATTTTTTAGAGACAAACAGATTAACTTTTTATCAACGAGGGGCTCCTTGTGAACAAGACTGAACTGATCGAGCACATTGCCAAACACGCTGACATTTCCAAAGCGGCCGCTACGCGCGCGCTGGAGTCAACCATTGGTGCTGTGAAAACTACCCTGAAAAAAGGAGGCTCCGTGTCTCTGGTGGGTTTTGGTACTTTTGCTGTGGGCAAACGCGCTGCACGCACTGGCCGCAACCCGCGCACCGGGGATGCGATTAAAATCAAGGCTGCCAAGGTTCCAAAGTTTCGTCCGGGCAAGGCGCTCAAAGACGCTTTGAACTGATGCAGAGGTTTAAGGTGGGGTGCTTAGCTCAGTTGGTAGAGCAGCGCCCTTACACGGCGTAGGTCGGCGGTTCGAGCCCGTCAGCACCCACCACCCAATGAAAAAGGCGAACGAGGTTCGCCTTTTTTGTTGTGGGCCCCTGGATTTATCGGTAAAGCAGTCAGTCGTACAGGAAATTCGAGATGTTTGATTTCATTCGCAAGCACACCAAAGTCACCATGGCCTTGCTGTTTTTGCTGATTGTTCCGTCCTTTATATTGTTTGGCCTGGATGGCTACAACCGATCGAGGGAACAAGGCGTAACCGTTGCCAGGGTGGATGGAAAAGACATCATCCAGTCCGAGTGGGACCGGGCGCATCAGCGGGAGGTCGAGCGGCTGCGGGCGTCCATGCCTTCGCTGGACGCCAAGCTGCTGGATTCACCGCAGGCCCGCTATGCGACGCTGGAGCGTCTGGTGCGCGATCGCGTGATTGCCGCTGCTGCCGACAAGTTCAAGCTCGCCATCAGTGACCAGCGCCTGGCGCGCGAGCTTCAGCAAAGTCCCGAAATTGCCTCATTGCGCCGGCCGGACGGCACGCTCGACATGGAGCGCTATCGCCAGGTGCTGGGCAGCCAGGGCATGAGCCCCGAGATGTTCGAAGCCAATGTGCGGACCGATCTGGCGAATCGCCAGGTGCTGGTGGGTATTGGTGTCAGCGGTTTTTCTTCCAGTTCGGCGGCTGACCTTGCGCTCAACGCCTATTTCGAAAAACGCGAAATTCAACTCGCCCGTTTCAATGCGGCCGACTTTGCAACAAAGCTCAGCCCCACGGATGCCGATCTCGATCAGTTTTACAAAGCGAATGAAAAGTTGTTTCAAGCGCCGGAGCAGGCCTCTATCGAGTACCTGTTGCTGGATCTGGATACCGTCAAAAAAAGTATCAGCATCAATGAAGCGGACCTGAAAACTTATTACGAACAAAACATCCAGAGGCTGAGCGGTGCCGAAGAGCGACGTGCCAGCCATATCCTGATTACCTCGCCCAAGACGGCGCCCGCCGCAGACCGTGAGAAAGCCAGGGCCAAAGCGGAGGAACTGCTGGCAGCTGTCAGGAAATCTCCCGATAGCTTTGCCGACCTGGCACGCAAGAATTCACAGGACCCGGGCTCGGCCCCCAATGGTGGGGACCTCGACTTTTTTGCCCGGGGTGCCATGGTCAAGCCTTTTGAGGAGGCGGCCTTCTCGATGAAAAAAGGGGAGATCAGTGCCGTGGTGGAGTCCGAGTTTGGTTACCACATCATCAGGCTCACCGACATCAAGGCGCCCAAGCAGCGGAGTTTTGAGGAGATGAAGCCCGAACTGGAAGCCGATCTGAAGAAGCAACAGGCCCAGAAGAAATTTTCTGAAACGGCGGAAGCCTTCACCAATGGTGTGTACGAGCAGGCCGACAGTCTCAAGCCGGTCGCCGAGCGCCTCAAGCTGGAGATTAAAACGGCCCGCAACGTGACGCGTCAGCCGCCGGCCGGTACAACGGGTCTGCTCGCCAATCCAAAATTTCTCAATGCACTGTTCGCACCCGATGCGGTCGAGAAAAAACGCAATACCGAAGCCATCGAAGTGGCGCCCAGCCAGTTGGTTTCGGGCCGCATCCTCCAGTACACCCCGGCGCGTACCCAGCCTTTTGCGGAGGTGAAAGACATCGTGCGCCAGCGCTGGCTGGCCCAGCGCAGCGCGCAGGAGGCTCGCAAGGAAGGTCTTGCCAAACTGGCCGCCTGGAAGGGCGCCCCGGCTTCCGCCGTGCTGGCGGCGCCGGTACTGGTGTCACGTGAGCAAACCCAGAACCTGCCGGTTCAGTTGGTGGATGCGGCATTGCGCGCCGATGTGAGCGCCTTGCCGGTGTTTGCCGGCGTTGATCTGGGCGCTCAGGGCTATGCCATCGTGAAGGTGGTTAAAGTGGTGCCCCGCGATGCGCCGCCGGAGGCTGCCGCCAAACAGGAACGCAACCAGTACGCCCAGTGGTGGACGTCTGCCGAGAACCTGGCTTATTACAACGGCCTGAAGGAACGTTTCAAGGCGGAAATCCTGGTCGCAAAGCCCGCAGCCGTGAATGCAGACGAGGTCGTGACGCAATAAACGCCGGCTGCTTTGCCGCTATAATGTGAAGTTCTGGTGGCTGTAGCTCAGTTGGTAGAGTCCAGGATTGTGATTCCTGTTGTCGTGGGTTCGAGCCCCATCAGCCACCCCAGTATTTAAAAAAATCCCGCAAGCGAAAGCCGGCGGGATTTTTTTTGCCCTTGATTGCTTGCCTGAAGCAGGGAATAGGCTTGCATGATGCCGGGCCCTGAGGTAAAAATCGATCGCGTCGGGAACATCAGAGTCATCAGGGTCAGGAAACGAAAGTTTCGCCCGAACCCCTCCCCTTGTGAAATGGCCAGAAACGCACAGGGCTCCTGTGATTTCTGGCGATCGTGCGGATGTCCACATGTTTGCGATGGGGGCTGAGGCCCGGAAAGAAGACCATCTCCATGCTCGCTTTCAGTGCGGCGCTGTCCAGCATGTCGGCCATGAGATGGCTGCTGTTGATTGCAGCTGCGCTATCGGCCGCCGCTGCGCCAACGGCTGAATCCTGGTTGACCATTGTGGGTGAGCCGGGCGCTCCCGGCAGCCACTACATCCAGGTCAATCCGGCCCAGATTGACATCCGGGGTGACATGCGCACTATTCCCGTACGCATCAACCGGGCGACGACCTGGACCACCGAAGACGGCATTCAGTTTCGCTCTGCGGAGGCCGAAGTCCTGATCGACTGCGACCGGCAGACGGCCCGTTATTTGAATGCAGCTTTTTACACCGAGCCCGACTTTCAGGGGCAGGCTTTCAAGGTGTTGAGCCACGCCAGGGAGGACATGCGGAGCATGGTTTTCCGGGACATTGGCGAGAACCTGAATGCCCGCATCATCAAGGCAGCGTGCACGGCCAAAAACGTCACGAGCAATTGAAAGCGGGGCGAGGCAGAAAAGGAAAGCTGCCGCCGATGGCCGGCTTCACGGTATTTCAGGTCGTGAGCGGGGCAAAATTGGAGGTGCGCCAATACTCCCGGACCTGCTGGAGCTTGTCCTCAAAGTCGCGGTAGTTGAGCGGCTTGCTCACGAAGCTGTTGAGGCCGCCCTTAAATGCGCGCACTGCTTCGGATTGCTCACTCACCAGCGTCAGCATCACGACGGGAACAAAAAATGTCCGGGGATCCTCCCGCATGCGCCGCATCACCTCCAGACCGCTCAGCTTGGGCAGTCCCAGGTCCAGCAGAACCAGTTCGGGCTGGTTGTTGGCATTGCGGTCTTTGTACACACCCTCGCAAAATAAATAGTCGAGGGCCTCGCGCCCATCCCGGGCGACCACGATGTCATGAGGTACCCCGTTTTGTTGCAGCGTGGTCAAGGTCAATTCGAGGTGGTCGGTGTTGTCCTCTACTACCAGCATCGTTGGTATGCTCATTGGCTGCTCCTCGGTAATGAGTCTTCAATATACCTTTTAAATGTGTTGTGATAACCGAGGCTATTGATCGCGCCGCGTCAAACTGCGAAAAATGCCCGAATTGGTGGAATTTCTCGTTGAGGTTTTGATTTTCTGTCAGATTTGTCGATTCTGTCAGTTGGTCATCACCAGTTTGCCTTTGACCTCCCGGGAGCCCATGCGGGCATAAGCCGCCTTGAGCTCGGCCATGGGCATGGTGCGGTCTATGGCTGGCTTGATCTTGCCCTCGGTATACCAGCGGGCCAGCTCGGCCATCATGGCCGCATTGGCCTTGGGCTCACGCCGGGCAAAGTCACCCCAGAACACACCTACGATCGAGGCACCTTTGAGCAGCGCGAGGTTCAGCGGCAGCGAGGGAATGGGGCCTGATGCAAAACCAACCACCAGGTAACGGCCGCGCCAGGCAATCGAGCGGAATGCCGGTTCGGCAAAGTCGCCGCCCACCGGGTCGTAAATCACGTCCGGGCCCTTGCCGCCGGTCAGCGTCCTGATTTCATCGCGCAGATTTTTGCTGGTGTAGTTGATGGTGGCATCCGCACCGAGGGCGCTGCAGAACGCGCATTTCTCATCTGTCGAGGCGGCGGCAATCACGCGGGCGCCGGCGGCCTTGGCGATCTGGATGGCGGCGGTGCCGACGCCGCCCGCAGCGCCCAGCACCAGCACGGTTTCGCCCGCCTTGAGCTGCGCGCGGTCCATCAGCGCATGCCAGGACGTGGCATAAATCATGATGAAAGCGGCGGCATCCACGTGCGAAAACCCGGCGGGCAAGGGCATGCACAGGGCGGCCGGCGCAATGGTGTGTGTGCCGAAACCACCGGTTCCCGACAGGCAGGCGACGTTCTGGCCGGCTTGCAGGTGTTTTACGCCTGCGCCCGCGGCCTGCACCACGCCGGCATACTCGGAGCCGGGCACGAAGGGCAGGGGTGGCTTGATCTGGTACTTGTTTTGCACGATCAACAGGTCGGGAAAGTTGAGGCTCGCAGCCCTGATCTCGATCAGCACCTCACCTTCCCCGGGTTGCGGCGTCGGCAGCTCTTTCCAGGTCAGGGCGTTTACGCCAACAGGGTTTTCACAAAGCCAGGCTTGCATGGAAGTACTCCGGAAATGGGACCAAGGGGAAGGAAAGACGGGAAGGAATACGGGACGGACAGCGGCAATGGGTTGCTTTCACGACATCATAGGCAAAGCCGTGATTCCCGGGCTGGTAAAACCGGTCCGGGCTGTCACAGCCGTGACCCGTAAAATCACTGTATGAAAATCCTCATTTGCAACGACGACGGTTACCAGGCCTCCGGCATCATCGCCCTGTACGATGCACTTAAAACCGTCGCCGATGTCGAGGTCGTGGCGCCCGAGCACAACAACAGTGCCAAATCGAATGCGCTGACCCTGCACTCGCCGATGTACGTGCAAACGGCTGCCAACGGCTTTCGTTACATCAACGGCACGCCTGCCGATTGCGTGCATATTGCCCTGACGGGCCTGCTGGGCTACCGGCCCGATCTCGTGGTCTCGGGCATCAACAATGGCGCCAACATGGGTGATGACACCATTTATTCCGGCACGGTGGGCGCCGCGATGGAAGGCTATCTCTTCGGCATTCCTTCCATTGCGTTTTCGCAGACTGAAAAAGGCTGGGCCCATATCGAGGTTGCGGCCCGGCGTGCGCGCGACCTGGTGGAGCAACTGATGCCTTCGCTTGAGGTGGTGGCTGAAGGTGCGCAGCCGGCGCTGGCGCCATGGCTGCTGAATGTGAATATTCCCAATTTGCCGAACGACCAGATCCAGGGCGTCAAGGTGGCGCGGCTGGGGCGCCGCCACGCGGCAGAGCGTGTCATCACGCAGACCAGCCCGCGTGGTGAGACCATGTACTGGATCGGCGGAGCCGGGCCCGCCAAGGAGGCGGGCGAGGGTACCGACTTCTACGCGACCAGCCAGAAATTTATTTCCATCACACCGCTTCACGTGGACTTGACCGACCATGAGCGTTTGCCTTATTGGGAGCAGGCGACGGCCCGGCTGCCCCACGCGAATTGACTGCAGACGCATGAAAGCCAGCTTCAAACCCCCGTTCAATCCCACCGTCAAACCGCCTGCCGTGGCGAGCCGTCCAGCATTTCCAGTGCGGCTGAAGCCCGGTGAGGGCGTACCGTCTGCTACCAAATTGGTCGCGGCTCCCTCTCGTCTTCCGGCCGATGCCGTTAAAAATGGCGTCAGGAAATCAATGCCAACGGCCACGCCTGGCGGTGTTGGACTGGATTCCCACGCGGTGCGCACGCGCATGGTGCAAAAGCTCGCTGCACAGGGTGTATCAGACGCCCGGGTGCTGGCGGCCATGGGCCAAGTGGAACGCCACCGCTTCGTCGATACAGCCTTGATCAACCAGGCTTACGAGGACACCAGCCTGCCGATTGGCCTGGGCCAGACCATTTCCAAACCCAATGTCGTGGCGCGCATGCTGGAGCTGCTTTGTCAGGGCGCGGCTGGCAAGCTGGGACGTGTGCTGGAAATTGGTACCGGCTGTGGCTACCAGGCCGCCGTCCTCAGCCACCTTGCAACCGAGGTCTACAGCATCGAGCGCTTGCGGGGGTTGCATGACAAGGCCCGGGAAAACCTGCGGGCTTTGCGGCTGCCCAATGTCCACCTGCTATTCGGTGATGGCATGATCGGGTACGCCAAGGGAGCGCCGTACGCGGCTATTATTGCCGCGGCCGGCGGTGAAGCCATTCCGCCGGCCTGGGTGGAACAACTTGCGGTTGGTGGGCGTCTTGTCGCGCCCCTGCAAACCGCTGCCGGTGTCCAGGCGCTGGTGGTGGTAGACAAAACTCCCCTGGGCGTCAGGCAGACATTGCTGGAAGCCGTCCATTTTGTACCTTTAAAATCGGGTACGAGTTGAAGATGGCTTGAACAGCCCCCTCAAGATCTCATGAATGCCTCATGAATACCTCATGAAGATCAAGTCCATATTGAAGTCACTATTGAAGTCAAGAAGACGAAAGAACCAATGAAGCAAATCTCAAGGTCGAATGGTGCAAAGTCTGTCGTCATGTCAGGCGCAGGCCAGGGTATCCGCGCCCGGCTGGCCAATTTGATGCTGCCGTGCGCCTTGGCGGCCACTGTGCTGCTGGCAGCGGGCTGCGCCTCGCGCTCAGCCACGCACGCACCGGTTGAAGATCGCGGTACAGGGGCGTCGCGCCAGCTTCCCCCTGCGGTCGATCCCGCCAACCTCAAACAGCCGCCGGGCTTTGAAAATGCCGGCAAGCCCGGTTACTACACGGTTAAACCCGGTGACACCATGATCCGCATTGGCCTGGAAAACGGCCAGAACTGGCGGGACATCGTGCGCTGGAACAACCTTGAAAATCCCAACGTGATTGAAGTTGGGCAAGTGCTTCGTGTGGTACCGCCCGCCAGCGAAAACACGCTTGTGGTCACGCGACCGGTGTCGTCCGGCTCGGTCACCACCGCAACGGCTACCGCACCGGCACAGGCTGTCAGTGGTGCGCGGCCCGCATCGGCGCCAGCCAGTGCGAGCGCTGCACCTGCGGCCGCTCCGGTGGCTGCAGTGCCCAGCGCTGCACCTGCAGCCACTGGTGATGAAGACGTGGGCTGGATATGGCCAGCCCAGGGGCTGCTCCTCACCGGGTTTGACGAGGCCAAAAACAAGGGCGTTGATATCGCGGGCAAAGCGGGTGATGCGGTGCTTGCTTCTGCTGATGGCCGTGTGGTCTATGCCGGCGCGGGCCTGCGGGGTTACGGCAACCTGGTCATCCTCAAGCACAACAACACCTTCCTCACGGCCTATGCCCACAACCAGACGCTGCTGGTCAAGGAAGACCAGACGGTCAAAAAGGGCCAGAAGATTGCCGAGATGGGCAATACAGACGCTGACCGCGTGAAGCTGCATTTTGAAATCCGTCGCCAGGGTAAACCTGTGGATCCTGCGAAGTACCTGCCCGCCAAATAGGTCCCGCTTGCAAGCTGCGATTGTTTCGCCGAAAAAGCCCTGCGCCGCAGGGTTTTTTTTCGGGCGGCAGCGGGCATACGGAAAACGTGCGGCCCCTATTCCATGGTCCATGGGCATGGTTCATTTTTTTGATGGCTGATTGCTCGGCCCGCTCAATGCCAGTGGTCAGGACGTTGGGACAATCTCGTCGTATCCCCTGCCCTTGAATTCGAGCAGTTCCACACCATGGCCAAAAGGATCTGCCAACCCGGCAATTCAGCCCCAGGCGCGCTCGGTCACCGGCATTTCCAGCACTGCACCGTGGGCCTGCAGCCTTCTTGCCGCCGCCTCGATGTCGTGGACCACAAAGTCCAGGTGCACGGGCGTCCAGTGGCGGCCGTAGTGCCGCGTGCCGGTGCTACCGGCCACTGGCCGGGTGCCCGCGGCATTGAGCAGCAGGTCTATCGGGCTGCCTGCCACCAGAATTTCCACGAAGTCGCTTTTGAAGCGGCGGCCCACGTACAGGTTCAGGCCGCCGGTGTAAAACGCGATGGCCCGGTCCATGTCATCAACATCAATGCAGATACGCAGTTCCATGCTGCAACCTTTCCTGTCTGTTGTAGGGGATCTGGAAATGGTACTGCGGTGCAGCGCCATCTGCGGTGCCCGCCGGGAAGCACGGTACTGAACGCACGGGCATTGGTCCGGCGACGGACCTGAGACAATTCAGGCATGACCGATGAAAAACCGAATGATCACACTGTGAAAGCGCCAGAATACCTGCCTGACATCCTCACGGTGGAGTCCCTGGACATGGAGGCCCAGGGCATTGCCCATCGGGCAGACGGCAAGGTTGTGTTCATCGAGGGGGCGCTGCCTTTTGAGCAGGTGACCGCCAACGTGTACCGCAAGAAAAGCAGTTTTGAAAAAGCGGTGGTGATGGCAATTCACCGCGAGTCATCCCAGCGCGTGCGTCCGGATTGCCCGCACTTCGGCCTGCATACCGGCGCCTGTGGCGGCTGCAAGATGCAGCACCTGCATGTGGGTGCGCAGGTGGCTGTCAAGCAGCGGGTGCTGGAAGACAACCTCTGGCACATCGGCAGGGTGAAGGCCGACAACCTGCTCCGGCCCATAGAGGGGCCCGCCTGGGAATACCGCTACCGGGCGCGCCTGTCGGTGCGCTATGTGCGCAAAAAAAATTCGGTGCTGGTGGGTTTTCACGAGCGCAAGAGCAGTTATGTGGCCGACATGACGCAATGTCATGTGCTGCCGCGGCATGTCAGCGACATGCTGGTGCCGCTGCGTGAGCTGATTGCCGGCATGGACGCCAAAGAGACACTGCCGCAAATCGAGCTGGCCTGCGGCGATACCGTCACAGCCATGGTGCTGCGTCACATGGAGCCGCTCAGCAGCGGTGACCTGGCACGGTTGCGCGCCTTTGCGGCGCTGCACCCGGGCCTGCAGTGGTGGTTGCAACCGGGTGGTCTGGACAGCGTGGAGCTGCTTGACGAGGGCGTGCCGGAGTTGAGCTATGACCTTCCCGAGTTTGGCATCACCATGCCCTTCAAGCCGACCGATTTCACACAGGTGAATTCGCACATTAACCAGGTGCTGGTGTCGCGGGCGCTGCGCCTGCTGGCCGTGCAGCCGCACGAGCGTGTGATTGACTGGTTTTGCGGCCTGGGAAATTTCACGCTGCCCCTGGCCACGCGTGCGCGCGAAGTGCTGGGTATTGAGGGCAGTGAGGCGCTGGTGGCACGCTCCCGCCAGAACTTCAAGAGGAACCGGGCTGAGTCTTCGGTAAGAAGGGCGTTGTCTGCGACTGAATTTGTAGCCAGAAATCTTTTTGAAATGACGCCGGCGATGCTGGTGAAGGATGGTGCGGCCGAAAAATGGCTGGTTGATCCGCCGCGAGAGGGCGCATTCGAACTGTTCAAGTCGCTGGCGGCGCTGCATCAGCAGATGGTGACCGGCGTGCCCTGCGACGACGGGGAACAGCAACAAAGCCTGATGCTGGGCGACTGGACGCCGCCCCAGCGCATTGTTTACGTGAGCTGCAACCCGGCGACCCTGGCGCGTGATGCGGGCGTATTGGTGGAAAGCGGCGCTTACCGCTGCACGCTGGCGGGTGTGGTGAACATGTTTCCCCACACGGCGCACGTGGAGAGCATCGCCGTATTCGAACGGGCATGAAAAAAGGGCCTTCAGGCCCTTTTTTCAAAGGCGCAGGCGCAGGCGCAGGCGTCAGTCGCGCTCGCCGCCAAAGATGCCCAGCAGGGCCAGCAGCGCCTGGAACACATTGAACAGGTCGAGGTACAGCGCCACCGTGGCGCTGATGTAGTTGGTCTCGCCGCCGTCCAGGATCTGCTTGAGGTCATACAGCATGTAGGCGCTGAAAATCGCGATCACGGCCACCGAGATGGCCATCATGCCGGCCGAGGAACCCACAAAAATGTTGATGATGCTGCCGATCATCACGACGACGGCTCCGACAAAAAGCCATTTCCCCAAGCCGGAGATGTCGCGCTTGATCACGCTGGCCAGCGAGGCCATGACAAAGAACACGCCAGCCGTGCCACCCATGGCGGTCATGATCAGTTCGGAACCGTTTTTGAAGCCCAGGATCATGCCGATCATGCGCGAGAGCATCAGGCCCATGAAGAAGGTAAAGCCCAGCAGCACCGGCACGCCTGCGGCCGAGTTCTTGGTCTTTTCGATCGCGAACATGAAGCCGAAAGCACCGCCCAGGAACACGATCAGGCCGAGCCCGCCCGTCAGCGACAGGGTAATACCGGTTGCCACGCCGAGCCAGGCGCCCAGCACGGTCGGCAGCAGGCTCAGGGCCAACAGCCAATAGGTGTTGCGCAGCACCTTGTTGCGCTGCAGGGCGGACGAGGCCGGGCCATAGTCTAGGGTCTGAACATTGTCATTCATGAAAAGCGTCTCCAGAGAGCCTGCAAATGCAGACAGATTCATTTTAGGGGTCACTCCGTTTTTTTCAATGGATGAGCACAACCCACCTCCTACTTTTTGTAAGGGTTCTACAAGCTAATTTTGGGGCAATCGCAGCGTGGAAGGCGGTCAAATTTGCGTATGCTCGACGTTCTTGCCAACACAATCCTGGAAAACCATGAAATCAAAAGCCGTGCTTGAATTCGCCGACGTCAAGGCCATCGCCGCCGCCGCCGAGGCTGAAGCCCTTAAAAACAGCTGGGCCGTGACCATCGCCATCGTCGATGACGGCGGTCACCTGCTGCACCTGCAGCGCCTCGATGGCGCGCCACCCATCTCTTCCCATATCGCGCCGTCCAAGGCCAATACCGCTGCCATGGGGTGCCGCGAGAGCAAGGTTTATGAAGATGTCATCAACGGTGGCCGCATGTCCTTCCTGTCAGCGCCTTACGTTCAGGGCATGCTCGAAGGTGGGGTGCCGATCCTCAAGGATGGGCAGTGCATAGGCGCTGTCGGTGTGAGCGGTGTGAAATCGAGCGAGGATGCGCAGATTGCGCGGGCCGGCATCGCGGCCATCGGCCTGTGAGCCCGCCTGATCCGGCGCTCGCGTGAAGTGCGAGCCGCTCTAAAAAGCCGACCTCAAGGTCGGCTTTTTAGTTTCTCCTGCGCCTGCTGACGGAGCGCCATTGCCAGCGGTCGTGTGGCTTTCGGAAAGCAGCGACGGAAAGCAGTGGCGGGAAACAGCGGCGGGAAACAGCGGCGGGAAACAGCGATTGGGGTTGCGAAAAAAAGCCTGGCTAAGCGACCCAATCCTTGATTGGCCGGGTCCGTGGCTGGCTAAAAACGATCTGGGGAGCCCGCTACAGGCTCCGGATCGCCCCACGATGAAACGGATGTGATTGCTGTTTGAAACCGGTCTGGCGCTGCGCTTACTTGGTCAGAATCAATTTGCCCAGGCGTGTGGCCTGCAGGCGGTAAGTCGAGCCGTTGTGGCTGATGGCCACTGTTTTTTGGCCGCGCAAAATTTCATGACTGTCCAGACAGCCGGCAGGTGCGCCGGCACCGCCCGACCCGGCTCCTGGTTGCGCGGGTGTGCGAGCGGATGGATTCTGGTTGTCTGAAGTGGGCAGGGCTGGGGACATGATGGTTTAAACCTGTTGGCGCTTGGTTGAGTTAATGATAACCATTCTCATTTAAAAATCAAGATGATTGTGTCCAAACTGCGCCGTTGCGCGTATTTTTCTGCAGGGAATTGGTTAAAGCCTGGGCGGCCGCCTTGCGGTGCAGCCGGAAATCAGTTTCTGGGCTCGGTGATAAACCCGATTTTTCGCAAGCCTGCCTGCTGGGCGGCCGCCATGGCTTGGGCGACGCGTTCGTAGCGAACCGATTTGTCGCCGCGGATATGCAGGTCAGGCTGTGGATTTTGGGCCGCTGCGGCCTTCAGCCGCGGCGCCAGGTCTTCGTCGGTGATGGCGGTTTCGTTCAGGAAATAGCTGCCTTGTGCATCCACGCTCAGGCGAACCGTTTCCGGCTTGATGTTTTGGGCTTCGTTGGTGGCCCGCGGCAGGTCAATGTTGACGGAGTGCTTCATCACCGGGACCGTGATGATGAAGATGATGAGCAGCACCAGCATGATGTCCACCATGGGTGTCATGTTGATCTCGTTCATTACATCATCGGTGTCGTCTTGGGTGCCAAAGGCCATGGTGCTTCTCGATCACTGAAAATTAGCCTGGCGCGAGGGGGCGACAGGACGGTTGGGTTGGCAGATTTGAAGCGCCGGACTCAGGCTTTCTTCATCGGAACGACATTGGCCGGGCCGTTGCTGGTGATGCGTGCACCGGTCACAAAGTAGGCGTGCAGGTCATGGGCAAAGCGGCTGAGCTTTTGCAGGATGCCCTTGTTGCCGCGCACCAGTGCGTTGTAACCCAGCACCGCCGGAATCGCCACGGCCAATCCGAGGGCCGTCATGATCAGCGCCTCGCCGATGGGGCCTGCCACCTTGTCGATGGTCGCCTGGCCTGCCGCGCCTATGGACAGCAGCGCATGGTAAATGCCCCACACCGTGCCGAAGAGGCCGACAAAGGGCGCGGTGGAGCCGACCGACGCGAGGATGGCCAGACCGGACTGCAGCCGGGCGGTGAATTCGTCGATGGTGTTGCGCAGCGTGCGCGTGACCCAGTCGCTCACATCCAGCGCATCATGCAGATGCGCCTTGGTGTTGCGGTGATGAAGCGTAGCCTCACGGCCCTCCAATGCCAGCTGGCGGAACGGGTTCGTGGGGTCTGCGCCCAGCGTGGTCAGGCCTGCTGCGAAGTCTTCGCTGTGCCAGAAGTCTTCAGCGGCCCTGGCAATTTTCTTGTACTTGATCAGGTCCAGCGTCTTGATGATGATCACCATCCACGAGGCGAGTGACATGATGAGCAGCAGCAGTGCCACCGATTTGGTGACGATGTCGCCCTGGCTCCAGACGTTGGCAAGGCCAAATTGGGAATTCATGAATCAATACTCCACAGTTCACAGTTCAAATTAATCGCTCAGGTTCCACACAACGGGAACATTGAAAGGCATGGCTTCGGCAACGCCATTGCGCTTGCCGGGCACGTAGCGCCAGCCCATCACCGCGTCGTAAGCGGCCTTGTCGAGGCGGGAAAAGCCGCTGGACCTGACCAGTCTGGCACGCTGCGGCTTTCCGTCAACACCGATCCAGACTTCATGCACGGCCGTGCCGGTTTCTCCCATGCGCCGGCTCAAGGGGGGGTAAGGCGGCTTTGGGTTTTGCAGGTAGTCGGCATCGCTCGAAGGCAGTTGCACCGCGGCTGGCGCTGATGGGGCGGGGGAGGCGGCGGGCGCTGCCGCCACGGCTGCAGGCACTGTGGGGAGGGGCGGCGTGACGGCACCCGTTGGGGCATCAGGGGATGGGGTGGGGTCTGCGATGGCCAGGGGCTGCGGTTGCCGGGAGGCTTTGGTGGTGGTCTTTTTTTGCGCGACGACCGGCGTGGGGGGCACCGGCGGTTGCGGCTCCGCCTTGGGTGCAGGTGGATCGACAAACTGGGACAGGACTTCGGCGGGCACCACCAGCTCCGCAGCGCGCATGAGCAGGCCGCTTTGCAGCGCCCAGATAAAGCCGACATGCAGGGCCACCACCACCAGGGCAATCACCGCATTGCGGCTAAGAGGCTGGCGCGGCGCATCGGCCCCGGGGGGGCGGGCGCCTGTGAAAGCAGTGGCGGTCATTGCGGAATGGATGGGGTATGCAGGGCCACAAGCGTGCCACAGGTTGGGTCAGGAGGCGCGGCGGAAGATCCACCACGCAGAAACGATCACCAGTATCAGGCTGATGGGGAGAGCTGCAAAGAGGGTTGCGACGTGTTCCATGAGCTGCCTTCCGGAGATTGGTTGGCTAGCTTGATATTGGCCGTCGGGCAACTTGCGCTGCACTGGGCCACCACGTCTCGGGCGCAACCTTCGCACTGGCCGCACTGGGTGGCCACGCCGAGTTCAAACTGGATTTCGTCAAAGCCCAAGCCGGCGCGGGCATGGCGGGCAATTTCACGGTCAGAGACTCGGCGGCAGACGCAAACGATCATGGATGGGCTTGGCTGTTGGTTGATGGGTGCTATCAGTGGTTCAATTATAAATGCGAATCTATCGCATTTGCAATCATGCCCCGGCTTATTTTCCGGGTATTCCGCCGATCTGCCTGGGCACCATGGGGTGAAGGTGTTTGCAACCCGTACCGCAACCTGTCCATAAGCGATTAAAAATATAGCAAGGAATTGCCGGGTCCGGCTGGAAAGCTGCCCAAAAAAGCAGTCAGTCCCGGGTGTGTCCTGTATGGAGAGGCCGGCGCCTCAGACGTCGGCCCACATGCGCAGCAGGTTGTGGTAGCAGCCGGTCAGCCGGACCACTTCCGGACTCTCCGCGCCTTCTTGCGTCGTCCTGTCGAGTTCTTTTTGGCGCAGCGAGGTGATGGCCATGTCCATTTCGTAAAGGAGCCGGCGCTGGGCATCCGGGCGCACCATGCTTTCGATCCAGAAAAAGCACGCCAGACGTTCGCCACGCGTGACGGGCTCCACGCGGTGCACCGAGGTGCCCGGGTACATCACGAGGTCGCCCGCCTCGAACTTGATGCGCTGCTCGCCGTAGGTGTCCTGCACCACCAGCTCGCCGCCGTCGTAGCTGGCCGGATCGCTGAGAAACAGGGTGCAGGAAATATCGGTGCGCACGTGGCGCGCCGTGGCGGCATGGGTGCGTACGGCGTTGTCGATGTGGTCGCCGAAGTGGTTGGCACCCCCGCCATAGCGGTTAAAGAGCGGGGGGTACACCGATTTGGGCAGGGCCCCGGTCACAAACATCGGGTTGCGGGCGAGGGCCACCGAAACAATGTGGCGCGCCTGCTGGGCTGCGGGCAGCTCCTCGGGCAACTGCAGGTTGTTTTTGACCGTGCCGCTCTGGCTGCCTGCCGTGATCCGGCCGTCTGCCCAGTCGGCCGCCAGGATCAGCTGGCGGACCTGGGCGAGTTCGTCTGGCTGGAGGGCTTGAGGAATGCGAAGCAACATGGTGTCATTTCCAAATGGAATCGGGCGCCCCCGCCGTTCGGGGGCGCCCGAAGTTTAAAGCGCCGTTTCAGGGTGAGCAGGCCGTCATCGTTGAGCTCAGAACTTGCTGGTCAAGGTCAGGTGCACGGTGCGTTCTGCTCCGGGTGCGGCGAAGCCGCGGTACAGCGTGTTGTAGTACACCTTGTCGAACAGGTTGTCGATGTTGAGCTTGACGGTATTGCCTTCGTTGATGCGGTACTCCACCAGCGCATCGGCCTTGACGTAGCCGGGCGCGCGATTGGTGGTGGTCACGCTGTTGGCAGGCTTGTTCTGGCTTACGGCGGTAAAGCCGCCACCGATACGCCATTTGTCGCTGATGCGGTAGGTGGTGAACAGGTTGGCCTGGCGGCTGGGGCTCAGGCCCGGGTTCTGCCCGACTTCCGCGAGACCGGCGGCGTTCGAGCCCGACTGGTCGATCACTGCGCGCAGGAAACCGAGGCCCGCGAAGACGTCCCACTGAGGAGTGATCCGGCCCGCCACTTCAAACTCCAGTGCATCGGTATGGCGCTTGCCCGACAGCAGGTAGGAGTTGTTGGCCGTGTCGATGTCGGTATTGCGCTCGTTGTACTTCTCGGTGCGTGCCAGCGCCGTGCGCAGGGACAGGTCACCGCCATACAGTTCCCACTTGACGCCGATCTCCATGTTGCGGCTGCTCTCCGGCGGTGTGTTGGCCGACCGCGGGTCAAACTGGTAGAGGTCGCCCGAGGTGTTGAACGAGGTGCCATAGGCGGCGTAGTAGCTCACCTCTTCGTTCGGCTGGTACATCAGGCCGAGGCGCTTGCTCAGCAGGCTGTCCGCGCGCGAGAGCGGGGTGTTGTTGGGGGCCGTGTTGCCGGAGCGGTCAAAGTCGCCCTGGAAGCGGTCCAGGCGCAAACCGGCGACCACCTTCCAGTAAGGCGTCAGGTCTATCGTGTCCTGCACGTACAGGCCCAGCGTCGTGGCTGTGAAGTCCGTCGCCACGCGCTCGGTCAGGTTGCCGCCGATGCCGGCGCTGCTCGGGTTGCCAACGGTGGTGGAAGGTTTGGTGGCGATCAGCGAGGGATAGGTCGAGCGGCTTGAATTTTCAACCGCATATTCGGCGCCCACCAGCAGGCTGTTCTTGCGGCCAAACCATTGGGTGCTGGTGAGGTAGTCGGTTTGCAGGAAGGTGTGGTGCTCCTCGCCGGCCTTGGCGTTGGTGCGCCTGTTCACGACGGTGGTGGGGTTGATGTTGAAAATGGTGGTGCCGGCAGCGAAGCTGGACTGCGTGGCCCACATGGCACGCGAGTAGTAGCCGTCGCGCAGCGTGGTTTTAAGGCTGCTGCCGTCGGTCCAGCGGTGGGTGTGCGACAGCGTCAGCACGTCCGCCTTGTCGTTCTGGAAATCGCTGTCCAGGCCATACCAGTACTTGTTGGTGGGCGAGGGGGCCGGGCGGCCGTTGAGCCAGGCAAAGCCCCAGTCGGGCTTGTCGTTGTAATGCAGGTGGTAGTAGCTGACCTGGAATTCGTTGGCAGTGCCTATGCCGAAGCGGTAGTCCAGCGCCAAGCCGCGGCGATGGGTGGCGGCGCCGGTGTTGTCTCCGCGGCCATCGCTGTCGGTGGTCATGGCGTTGATGCGCAGGGCCGCATCGTCTTCCAGCTTGAAGTTGAAGTCAGCCTGCAAACGCTGGTAATTGTCGCTCCCGATGGTGGCGTTGATCTCGTGTTCCGTGATCAGGCGCGGCTGTTTGCTGACCTGGTTGATGATGCCGCCGGTCGAGCCGCGGCCAAACAGCATGGAGGCTGCACCGCGCAGCACTTCGACCCGATCCGTATTGAACGTGTCGCGGTTGTACTGGGCAATGTCGCGCATGCCGTCCTGGTAGATATCGCCCGCAGCGCTGAAGCCGCGCAGGCGGATGTTGTCGCCCACCCGGCCGCCTTCGCCCGCTTCAAACGTGATGCCAATGACGTTTTCAAGCGCGCTCTTGAAGCTGTCCTTGCCCTGGTCATGAATCAGCTTGTCATTCACGACGGTCAGCGATTGTGGAATGTCCTTGGCGGGCACAGGCACCTTGCCGACGCTGGTAATGCCGCTTTGGTAGGTTTGTGCCGCGCGGTCACGGGTACCGGTGACCGTTACGGGGGCGAGTGTTTTGCCTTCGGCCTGTGCGGACGTGGACGTGGCGGGGGCGGCGGAGGTGGATGCTGCGGCCTCCGTGCCTGGGGTGGCGGGAATGCTTTGTGCCCAGCCGGAAACCGAAACAGCCAGCATCAGCGCACCGAGGGGCAGCAGGACTTTGTCGGACGACGCATAGGGCGCGGGAATCGCGGTAGCCAGCGGCGAGAGGCTGCCAGCGCCGGGGCGGGATTTTTGTTTGCGCACAGGGCGTGCGGCGCGGTCGAAAGGGTGTGCCAAGAGGGCCTCCAAGCATGATCCGGCCTTGTCGCGGCCGGACCGGGGTTCAGGGGAAATAGCTTGGCTGTTCTCGAGGCCGTCCCATCGGGACGCGAGTTTGGCTGGCTCGTAAAGTTCGTCTCCGAGTGTATGTTAAATGATAATGATTCGTAATAGCTTTGTTGTTGGAGTTGTACAAAAACAACCCGAATCAGGGTGAATGCGGTTTTAGCGCGATAGGCGATAGGCGATAGGCGTGAGGGGTTCTGACTGAAAAAGGGGCCCATCAGGCCCCTTTTTCAGTGCGCCGGGCTACTGACCCGGAATGCCTCGCAGTCGTGCGCTCAGCTGATCTCGCCCATCTGGCTTTGCAGGTAGTTCTGAATACCAACCTTGTCTACCAGGTCGATCTGCGTTTCCAGAAAGTCGATGTGCTCCTCGGTGTCGTCCAGGATCTCCTGCAGCAGGTCGCGGGACACGTAGTCGCGCACGGTTTCGCAATGGGCGATGCCGTCCTTGATCGTGGCTTGTGCCCCTTGCTCACTCTTGAGGTCGCAGTTCAGGGCCTCCAGCACGTCTTCACCGATCATCAGCTTGCCCAGATCCTGCAGGTTGGGCAGGCCCTCGAGCACGAAGATGCGGTCCATCAGCTTGTCGGCATGCTTCATCTCGCCGATGGATTCGTCATATTCCTTCTTGGCCAGCTTGTCCAGGCCCCAGTGTTTGTACATCCGGTAGTGCAGGAAGTACTGGTTGATGGCCGTCAATTCGTTTTTAAGCTGGGCCTGCAGATGGGCAATGACTTGGGCGTCGCCTTTCATGGGAAATCCTTTTGGTTTTTTTGACGAATCCATTGTCTTCAGACCGGCTGGATTGGGCAAGCAAAATGCCATGACCCTTCTCGCGCGGTGTGACGGCGAATGGGATTGATAGGTGTTCTTGTTTGGTGAGAGGCGTCTGAGGGACGTATAAATGGACTGGACAGCCAGGCGGCGGAAGTGCTGCCGCGCCGGCTATCGCATGCTCTGTTCTGCTTTTTACGCCAGATGTACCGCGCATGCTGCGGTTTTGTGACGAGGCGCCGGATTTGCGGCTGTCAGATCGTTCCGGTGACTGGCTGGCAAAAAAGTAGCGCAAGGAGTGGCGCAAAAATTAGCGCAAAGGCGCCGCGCAGCCAGCGCTCAATACTCCAGCCGTTCCGGCCGGATTTCCTGCAGGATGGTGGTGGAAATCTCTTCGATGGACTTGGTGGTGGTGGACAGCCAGCGTATGCCTTCGCGCCGCATCATGGCTTCGGCCTCGTGGATCTCGTGGCGGCAATTGGCCAGGCTGGCGTAGGTGGAATGGGGCCGGCGTTCGTTGCGGATCTGGCTCAGGCGCTCGGGAGCAATCGTCAGGCCAAAGATCTTCTTGCGGTGCGGCACCAGGGCGGGCGGCAGCTGGCGCCGATCAAAATCTTCCGGAATCAGCGGGTAGTTGGAGGCCTTGAGCCCGTACTGCATGGCCAGGTACAGCGAGGTCGGCGTCTTGCCGCTGCGGCTCACGCCCACCAGAATCACGTCGGAGCCCGCCAGGTCCTTGTTGCTCTGGCCGTCGTCGTGGGCCAGCGAGAAATTGATTGCCTCGATCCGGTCATCGTATTCCTTGCTTTTGGAGGCATCCGAAAAGCGGCCCACCCGGTGGTTGGACTTGATGCCCAGTTCGCTTTCAAGCGGCGCCACAAACATGCCAAACATGTCCAGCAACATGCCATTGCAGTGGGTTTTGATGACGGCCAGGATCTCCATGTTCACCAGCGTCGTAAACACAATGGGCCGCTTGCCTTCCACTTCCGCCGCGTGGTTGATCTGCCGGACGGCCTGGTGGGCCTTGTCCACGCTGTCGATAAACGGCAGCCGGACATGGCGGGGTTTGAACTCAAACTGCGCCAGGATGGCGTTACCAAAGGTTTCGGCGGTAATGCCAGTGCCATCGGAGATGAAAAATACGGTGCGTTGGGACATGGTGGGCGCCTGTCTGATTGAAAGCTGGGTGAAAGGCTGACGCGGCACATCCGGCCGCAGGCCTCTACAATCGTGGCAATTATCCAGATTGTCACGCCATGCCCCGCCACAACCCCTTCAAACAACAACAAGGTTGCTTGCCGCGCATGGTGAATTCCCCGGTTTTTAAACCTCCCGGAGTATTTTCATGTCCAACCTGTTTGAGGCGACCGCCCTGGTCGTACCGTTTGAAAACCTGAGAATGACAGATGTCGAGGCTGTTGGCGGCAAAAACGCCAGCCTCGGCGAGATGATCTCGCAGCTGCCCACCGGCCCGCAAGGCGTGCGGGTGCCCACGGGTTTTGCCACTACCGCGCATGCCTTCCGGGTGTTCCTGGCCTACGACGGGCTGGATAAAAAAATCAATGCACTGCTCGATGCACTCGATACCGACGACGTGCGCGCGCTGGCAGAGGCCGGCGCCAAAATTCGCGCCCTGGTTGAAGCCCAGCCTTTCCCGCCTGATTTCGAGCAGGCCGTTCGCGCCAGCTTTGCCACCCTGAGCGCCGGCAATGCGCAGGCCAGCTTTGCGGTGCGTTCGTCCGCCACGGCCGAAGACCTGCCCGACGCGTCCTTTGCCGGCCAGCAGGAAACCTTCCTGAATGTGGTTGGCATTGAAGACGTGCTGCACAAGATGAAAGAGGTGTTTGCCTCGCTCTACAACGACCGAGCCATCAGCTACCGGGTGCACAAGGGCTTTGCCCACGCCGACGTGGCCCTGTCCGCCGGCGTGCAGCGCATGGTGCGCAGCGACCTCGGCGCGGCCGGTGTGATGTTCACCATCGACACCGAAAGCGGTTTTGAAGACGTGGTCTTCATCACCTCCAGTTACGGGCTGGGCGAAACGGTGGTGCAGGGCGCGGTGAATCCGGACGAGTTCTACGTGCACAAGCCCATGCTGGAGGCCGGCAATCGCGCCGTCATTCGCCGCAACCTTGGCTCCAAGCTGCTGCAGATGGAGTTCACCACGGCCGAGGAGAAAAAAGCCGGCGGCAAGCTCGTCAAGACCACCGACGTGCCCGCGGAACTGCGCAACCGCTATTCGCTGAGCGACGAAGACGTCGAGCAACTCGCCCGTTACGCCGTCATCATTGAAAAACACTATGGCCGCGCCATGGACATCGAGTGGGGCAAGGACGGCACGGACGGCCAGCTCTACATCCTGCAGGCCCGCCCTGAGACGGTGAAAAGCCAGTCCAAGGGCAAGGCCGAGCAGCGCTACAAGCTCAAGGGCACCGGTACCGTGCTGGCCGAAGGCCGCGCGATCGGCCAGAAAATCGGCACCGGTCCGGTCCGCATCGTGCACAGCATCAGCGAGATGGACCAGGTCCAGCCTGGCGACATTCTGGTGACCGACATGACCGACCCCAACTGGGAGCCGGTGATGAAGCGCGCCAGCGCCATCGTGACCAACCGCGGCGGGCGCACCTGCCACGCGGCCATCATTGCGCGCGAGCTGGGCATTCCGGCGGTGGTCGGCTGTGGCGACGCCACCGAGCGGCTGGTGGACGGCATGCTGGTGACGGTCAGCTGCGCCGAAGGCGACACCGGCAATATTTACGACGGCTTGCTGGAAACCGAAGTGACCGAGGTGCAGCGCGGTGCGATGCCGCCGATTGACCTGAAGATCACGATGAACGTCGGCAACCCACAGCTGGCTTTTGATTTTTGCCAGATTCCCAACCATGGCGTTGGCCTGGCGCGGCTGGAATTCATCATCAACAACAACATCGGCGTGCACCCCAAGGCGATTCTCGACTACCCGAATGTCGATGCCGACCTGAAAAAGGCGGTGGAAAGCGTGGCGCGCGGCCATGCGTCGCCACGTGCTTTTTACGTGGACAAGGTGGCCGAAGGCATCGCGACCATTGGTGCGGCTTTCTGGCCCAAGCCGGTGATCGTGCGCTTGTCGGATTTCAAGTCCAACGAATACCGCAAGCTGATTGGTGGTTCGCGTTACGAGCCCGAGGAGGAAAACCCGATGCTCGGTTTCCGCGGTGCATCGCGTTACCTCAGCCCGGATTTTGGGGAAGCCTTTGCCATGGAGTGCGAAGCGCTCAAGCGCGTGCGCAATGACATGGGCCTCGTCAACGTCGAGGTCATGGTGCCTTTTGTCCGCACCCTGGGACAAGCCAAAAAGGTCACCGACCTGCTGGCGCAGCATGGCCTGAAACGCGGTGAGCGCGGCCTGCGCGTGATCATGATGTGCGAGGTGCCGAGCAATGCGATTCTGGCCGACCAGTTCCTCGAATATTTTGACGGTTTCTCGATTGGTTCGAACGACCTGACACAGCTCACACTGGGACTGGACCGTGACTCGGGCCTGGAGATCCTGGCCACGGACTTCGACGAGCGCGACCCCGCCGTCAAGGCCCTGCTGAGCCAGGCCATCAGCGCCTGCAGGCGGCAGGGCAAATACGTCGGCATCTGTGGCCAGGGCCCCAGCGACCACCCGGACTTTGCACTCTGGCTCAAGGAGCAGGGCATCGGGTCGATCTCGCTGAACCCGGACACCGTGATAGACACCTGGAAGCGCCTGGCCAACTGAGGCGCAGGCCGAGGCTGATGCGCAGGTTGAGCCTGACGGCAGGTTGCCGGCGGCCAGTGGCCACCGAGGGAAAACCCCCGGTGGCTTGAGTGCACACGGTAAGCAACTGGCAAGCCCTCCGATGACAATCGGGGGCATTGCCCCTAAATGCCATGCTTGCTGTTGTTACCACTGTCAAACTGCTTGTCGAGATCGCGCTGCTCTCACTGTTGGGCCAATGGGTGATTGGCCTGCTGTCAGGTGCGGCCCGCGACCACAATCCGTTTTATCGCCTGCTGCAAGTGGTGGGACTCCCCTGGGTACGGGCGGCACGCTGGCTTGCGCCCCGGGTGGTGCTGGACCGCCATATGCCGTTGGTGGCCGGCCTGGTCCTGCTGTTCATCTGGGGTGCTGCAGCCATCGCCAAGGTGGCGATTTGCCTGCAGATAGGCGTGGTGCTCTGCAAATGAAGGTGGCGCTGAACTCGCTGAACTACCATCTGCTGAGACTGCAGGCAGTGGCATTGCTTGCCGTCGGCAACCGCGCGCGCGCATTGGCAGGATTTGAGCAGATGCTGCAGCTCAGACCGCTGGACCGCTATGCGCTCGCCAGCCGGGCCCACGTGCTGGCAACGCTGAAAAATTTTGACGAGGCGGCCGCGAGCCTGCACCAGCTCACCCGCGCCTGGCCGCAGGACGCCTCAGCCTGGTTCAATCTGGGCTATGTGCTGCAGCATGCCGGGCGGCACGAATCCGCGGAGACCGCATTTCGCAGTGCCCTCGCACTGGACGACCGCCTGGACCGTGCGTGGTATGGCCTGGCGCTGGTCCTGATTCACCAGCGGCAGTTTCATGCGGCGGTGCAGCCCCTGGAAAGGAACACGGCATTGCAGCCCCTGAGTCCCCACGGCTGGTACCGGCTGGCACAGGTTCGCCTGGAGCTGGGCCAGCCCGAAGAGGCCCGGAAGATCATGGACCACCTCCGTCAGTTTGAACCTCGGGTGGCCGCGCAACTGGAAGCCGAATATGTCTTGCAGGGCCGGCCGCAGCAACCGGCGCGTGCCGGGCAGGCCCATGACGCGGCTATCAACATGACCAGCGATGCAGCTCACTGACAACCATCGCCGCTACTGGCGCAAAAACCTCATCCTGACGGCCGCGTTGTTGCTGATCTGGTTTGCCGTCACGTTTGGCGTGAGTTACTTCGCGCGGGCATTGAGCTTCACGTTCTTTGGCTGGCCCTTCAGTTTCTGGATGGGAGCACAGGGCGCTTTGCTGGTGTACTGCCTCATCATCGGGGTGTATGCGTGGTACATGAACCATCTGGATGTCGAGCATGACGTGGCAGACCCTGCCGATGGAGAGCACTGAGCATGGCCGGATTTTTCGGCTCCCGCGAGGGGGTCATCCTCTCGAAGCGGCAGTTCAAGGCCCAGCTGAACCGCGTGTACTGCTGGTACACGGCGGGTCTGGTGCTGTTTGTGGCTGTGCTCGCCGGCCTGGAGCGCCTGGGCATGCCCAGGCTGTGGATAGGCTCCACCTTTCTGATGGCGACCATTGGCCTGTATGCCGGTATCGGGATCATGAGCCGCACCACCGACGCCGCCGAATACTATGTGGCGGGCCGCCGCGTCCCGGCTGTCTACAACGGTATGGCGACCGGCGCCGACTGGATGTCGGCGGCGTCGTTCATCGGCCTGGCAGGAACGCTGTACCTCACGGGTTACAGCGGTCTGGCCTTCATCATGGGCTGGACGGGCGGCTACTGCCTGGTCGCACTGGTGCTGGCCCCCTACCTGCGCAAGTTTGGCCAGTTCACCATTCCGGATTTCCTGGGCGAACGCTATGGTGGCAACCTGCCCAGGCTCATCGGTGTGGTGGCCGCCATCCTGTGTTCCTTCACCTACCTGGTGGCCCAGATTTATGGCGTCGGCCTGATCACGTCCTATCTCACCGGCATTGCGTTCGAACTCGGGATTTTTCTCGGCCTGGGCGGGATTCTGGTGTGCTCCTTCCTGGGCGGCATGCGCGCCGTGACCTGGACGCAGGTGGCCCAGTACATCATTCTGGTGGTGGCTTACCTGATCCCGGTGGTCTGGCTGTCGGCCAAGCAGACCGGCGTTCCCGTGCCGCAACTGGTTTATGGCTATCAGTTGGAGAAGGTCACCGCCAAGGAAAAACAGCTGACCGATGATCCCGGCGAGCAGCAGGTGCGCGCCCTGTTCCGGCAGCGCTCGGAAGCCCTGGCCGACAAGATTGGGCATCCGGCGGCTTCGCTGGCTGCCGACAAGCTGGCCGCCAGCAAGAAGATGGAGGAGTTGAAGAGCGGTAACGCCTCCGTTGCACAGGTTTCTTCAGCGGCCAGGGCGCTGGCGGCGATGCCCAAAAACGAGGCCGCGGCGGTTCGCAGCTGGTCGGCCGCCAAAGCCGTCGCGGACATCAAAAGCCAGCCGCTCAATGGCATGCCGCCGCACGCGGCCCAGTTTTCCGGCGACCCGGAGGGAACGCCGAAAGAAAAAGAGATTTACGACACATCGCGCCGGAATTTCCTGGCGCTGGTCTTTTGCCTCATGGTGGGGACGGCCGCTTTGCCGCACATCCTGATGCGGTATTACACCGTCCCCAGCGTGCGGGAGGCGCGCCAATCCGTCACCTGGTCGCTGTTTTTTATCTGCCTGCTGTACTTCACGGCGCCGGCGCTGGCCGTGCTGGTGAAATACGAAATCTTCACCGTGCTGGTGGGCATGCCGTTTGACCACCTGCCAGCCTGGGTCAATACCTGGAACAAGGTGGACCCATCGCTGCTGTCGGTCACCGACATCAACAAGGACAACATCCTGCAACTCAATGAAATGACATTGGGCGGGGATGTCATCGTGCTGCTGACCCCCGAGCTTGCCGGTCTGCCCTACGTTATTTCGGGGCTGGTGGCGGCCGGCGGCCTGGCTGCGGCGCTCTCCACCGCAGACGGCCTGCTGCTGACGATTGCCAACGCGCTGGGGCATGACCTGTATTACAAGATGATCGACCCCAACGCCTCGACGGTCAGCCGGGTGACGGTGTCCAAAATCCTGCTGCTCGTCGTGGCCTTGACGGCAGCCTACGTGGCGGCCCAAAAGCCGGCCGACATCCTGTTTCTCGTGTCAGCGGCTTTTTCCTTTGCCGCGGCCTCCTTTTTCCCGGCACTGAGCCTGGGCATTTTCTGGAAACGCGCGACCGGTATCGCGGCGGTGCTGGGCATGGTGTCGGGCCTGGGCGTGACGTCCTACTACATGCTGACCACCCAGCCCTGGCTGCGCGAGGCCTTCGGCATCACCTCACCGATTCAGCTCTGGTGGGGGATTGATCCCATTTCAGCCGGGCTGTTTGGCGTCCCGGTGGGGTTTGCGGTGATCGTGCTGGTGAGCCTGGTGACCCCGCCGCCCCCCCAGAAAGCCCGCGATCTGGTGGACCATGTGCGTTACCCGGACCTGAAAAGCCTTTAGCTTTTAGCCTTCACCTTTGGTAGCCTCAGGTTTCCGGGCGCCCTCAGCCCCTTGGCCGGCCCCCCGGACACGGGGTATGCCAGCGGAGGTTCGCCCTGAAAGTACCTCGCTGCGTCACTTGAACACCGGAATTTTCACCCGGGACCGCGAACCGGCTATAATCATGGGCTTCGCCTTGCTGCACCCTTAACGACGCTGGGGCAGCTTCAATCAACCACAAGGAGAGTTTATGCGTCACTATGAGATCGTCTTGCTGATCCATCCGGATCAAAGCGAGCAAGTGCCAGCCATGCTGGAACGTTACAAGGGCATGATCACCGCCGGCGGTGGAAAAGTGCATCGTGTTGAAGATTGGGGCCGCCGCCAGCTGGTGTACCTGATCCAGAAACTCGCCAAAGCCCACTACCTGTGCATCAACATCGAAGCCAGCCAGGCCGTGATGGAAGAAATTGAACATGCGTTCAAGTTCAACGATGCCGTGCTGCGCCACCTGACCGTGGTCAAGAAAAAGGCTGAAACCGGCCCGTCCCTCATGATGCGCAACGTCGAGAGGGAAGAAGCCCGTAAAGCCCAACAGCAGGAGTATGCGGCTTAATAGCCACCATGCTGTTGAACGCCTCGCTGCCGCGCAGCTGCCATTGAGCAAAAGCCCGCAGTGAACCACGTTGAACTGACCGCCTGTATCGCCGAGGCAAGTCCTCTTCGCTACACGCCCGCTGGAATCCCCGCCGCCAATTTCGTTCTCGAACACGAGTCCGAAATCGTTGAAGCAGGTGTTGCCAGACAGGTCAAATTGACGGTCAGGGCGGTTGCTTTCGGAGCGCTGGCTGAGCAATCAGCCAGGTCCCCACTAGGCCAGCCCTTCAGGTTCACCGGTTTCCTCATCAATGCACGCACCAGCAAAGGCGTTGTTTTTCATATTCAAGCCCTGGAACAAGTTTCCGGGCAAGTACTGAACCCAATTTAAGGAGTCCATCATGGCCGGACCAAAACGTTTTAACAAAGACAAGCGCCCCAAGCGCAATACCCAATCCCTGCTGTTCAAGCGCAAGCGTTTTTGCCGCTTCACGGCCGCTGGCGTTGAAGAAATCGACTACAAGGACATCGACACCCTGCGCGATTTCGTCGCCGAAAACGGAAAAATCATCCCCGCACGCCTGACCGGCACGCGCGCGATTTTCCAGCGCCAGATCAACACCGCCGTCAAGCGCGCTCGCTTCCTCGCGATGCTGCCTTACAGCGACCAGCACCGTAGCCTGTAAGGAGCACGACCATGCAAATTATTCTGCTCGACAAAGTCGTGAACCTCGGTAACCTCGGCGAAATCGTCAAGGTCAAAGACGGCTATGCACGCAATTTCCTGATCCCTTCCGGCCGCGCACGCCGCGCCACGGAAGCCAACAAGGCCGAGTTCGAAGCCAAGCGCGTTGAGCTTGAAAAAGCCGCCGCCGCCAAGCTCGCAGAAATGCAGGCTCAAGGCGAAAAGCTCGGTGGCACGACCATCAAGCTCACGCAAAAAGCCGGTGTGGATGGCCGCCTGTTCGGTTCGGTCACCAACCACGACATTTCGGCTGAGCTGACCAAGCAGGGCTTCCCCGTCCTGAAGTCGCAAATCCGCATGCCCAACGGCCCGCTGAAGACCGTGGGCGACCACGCTGTCAGCGTGGCACTGCACACTGACGTGGCAGTTGACATCACGGTCACCGTGTACGGCGAAACCGCTTAAGCGCGAACCGCTGGTTATAAAAAGCCGCTCTTCGGAGCGGCTTTTTTGTTTGGATTGCCGGTTCCAGGGTTGTGCACATACATATCCAGCAATCCCACTGAATTTCCCCGGCTTATCCACAGCTTTATCCCAGGTGTCTTCGCGCTGTCGGCGTAGTATTTAGCACCTTCCCAAGAAATCAATGTCCGCTTTACTTTCCACTTTTGACGATCCCGGCTACAGCCCTGACCGCCAGATTGCCCAGCTGCGCATTCCACCGCACTCCATCGAAGGCGAATCCAGCGTACTGGGCGGCCTGCTGCTCGACAACGGCGCCTGGGACCGTGTAGGCGACCTGCTGACCGACGAAGACTTTTACCGGCACGAGCACAAGCTGATTTACGCCGCTGTCGGCGCGCTCATCAACGCCTCCAAGCCGGCCGACATCATCACGGTCTATGAACACCTGCAGAACCAGGGCAAGGCCGATGAGGTGGGCGGCCTGGGCTACCTGAATTCGCTCGCGCAATATGTGCCCAGCGCCAGCAACATCCGCCGGTATGCGGAGATCGTGCGCGAGCGCTCCATCCTGCGCAAGCTGGTGTCCGCCTCCGACGAAATTTCCACCAACGCCTTCAACCCGCAAGGCAAGGACGTCGCCACCATCCTCGACGAGGCCGAGCAGAAAATTTTCAAGATTGGCGAGCAGGGCTCGCGCATGAAGGAAGGTTTTCAGAGCATGGACACCCTCGTGGTCAGCCTGCTCGACCGCGTGACCGAAATGGCTGAGAACCCGCAGGACGTCACCGGCGTGCCCACAGGCTTTTATGACCTGGACCGCATGACGTCTGGCTTCCAGGCCGGTGACCTGATCATTCTCGCGGCTCGGCCCTCTATGGGCAAGACGGCTTTGGCTATCAACATCGCTGAAAACGTGGCCTTGCTCGAAGGCTTGCCGGTTGCCGTGTTCTCCATGGAAATGGGCGCCTCGCAGCTCGCGGTACGTATCGTCGGCTCCATCGGCCGCATTGACCAGACCCATTTGCGCACTGGCGCCCTGACCGATGAAGAGTGGCCGCGTCTGACGGAGGCCATTGAAAAGCTGCGCACCGTCTCGTTGCACATTGACGAAACGCCCGGTCTCACCGTGAGCGAGCTTCGCGCCAACGCCCGCCGCCTGGCCCGCCAGTGCGGCAAGCTCGGCTTGATCGTGGTCGACTACTTGCAGCTCATGAGCGTTTCCGGCGGCATGGCCGAAGAGAACCGCGCGACGGCCGTCGGCGAAATCTCCCGCGGCCTCAAGATGCTGGCCAAAGAACTCCAATGCCCCGTGATCGCCCTGTCACAGCTCAGCCGCGGCGTAGAGTCCCGCACCGACAAGCGCCCCATGATGAGCGACCTGCGTGAGTCCGGCGCCATCGAGCAGGACGCCGACATCATCATGTTCATCTACCGCGACGAGTACTACACCAAGGAGGCCTGCAAGGAACCCGGTGTGGCCGAGGTCATCATCAGCAAGCAGCGTAACGGCCCCACGGGCACCGTCAAGCTGGCCTTCCTCAACCGCATCACCAAGTTCGAGAGTCTGGCCAGCGGGTCGAACGGGGATTTTTGACGCAGGCACGATGGGCCGCGCTGAAAGGGCCTCTTTCAGGGCCCAGCAAGCATGGCCTGCGCCAGCGCTGTCATGGCGGCCACGCTGTGGTCTTGCGGCTGTAGCACCCGCGCTGTTTCGTAGTGCGCAAAGTTGCGCCGCATCGACTGCAGGTACACCGGGTCATAGTGCTTGACCAGCAGTTCGCGAACCACCGAGGCCACGTCGCCGGCGCGGGCCCGTGCCTGCCAGTCCTGCACGGTTTCCTTGCCCCGGGCCTCGGTCAGGGCGCCCAGCCGGTCGCAGAAAAAGGCGATGTCCTTCACAAAAAAATCATAGTCCTCCAGCAGCAGCGCCACCCGTTCATCTTCGGGTAGCTCCAGCAGCAGGCAGGGGCTGGCACGCATGGCGGCAATCAGCCCTTCGGGCACGGCCACATTGCCGACTTTTTTGCTTTCGCTTTCGATGTACACCGGGCGGGCCGGGTCAAAGCCGCGCAAGGCGGCCCAGATGCGGCTGTCAAAGGCTTTCTGGCTGGGCTGCGGCGAGCCGGGAATCATGCCCAGCACCGAGCTGCGGTGATTGGCCAGGGCTTCGAGGTCCAGCACCTGCGCACCCTGGGCCGCCAGCGCCTGGAGCAGGCGGGTCTTGCCCGAGCCGGTGGTGCCGCAAACAACCTGGTAGCTGTGGCGTGCCGCCAGCTGCGGCAAATCAGCCACCAGCGCGGCCCGGAAAGCCTTGTACCCGCCATCGACCAGGGTGACCTTGAAGCCGATCTGGTCGAGGATGAGCGCCAGCGAGCCGCTACGCTTGCCACCGCGCCAGCAATACACCAGCGGTTGCCATTCCCGCGGCTTGTCCAGCACTTCTCGCTCGATGTGGGCGGCAATGTTCCTGGCCACCAGGGCCGCGCCCTGTTTTTTGGCTTCAAACGCGTTGATCTGCTTGTACTGGGTGCCGACCATTTTTCGCTCGTCGTCATTCAGGCTGGGCCAGTTGACGGCGCCAGGCAGGTGGTCCTCCGCGTATTCACCCTCGCTGCGGGCGTCGATGATGGCGGAAAAACTGCCCAGTTTGCCGAGTGCGTCCCCGGCGGAAATGCGTTCGAGGCTCACTTGATCAGTTTCTTCAGTTCGGGCCAGACATTGGCCAGCATCCTGGCTTGTGACTGTTCGTTGGGGTGAATGCGGTCGGCCTGGAAGTTGGCGACGGGGTCCTCTGCGTCGGCCACGCCTTTGAGGAAGAAGGGCACCAGCGCCACTTTTTCGGTCCTGGCCACTTTGGGGAACAGGCCGGCAAAGCCCGTCCCATAAGCGCCGCCGTAGTTGGGCGGCACCTGCATTCCCACCAGCAGCACTTTGGCGCCTGCCTTTTTGGACGCCTGCGTCATGGCCGTCAGGTTTTTCTCGGTCATGTCCAGTGGCAGGCCGCGCAGGGCGTCGTTACCGCCGAGCTCGATCACCACGGTGTCCGGTTTATGCTGCGCCAGCAAGGCCGGCAGGCGCGAGCGCCCGCCGGAGGTGGTGTCGCCACTGATGCTGGCGTTGACGACCCTGGCGGTCTTACTTTCGCCGGCCAGCTGCTTTTCCAGCAGCGGGACCCAGCCGGTGCCGCGCTTGAGGCCGTATTCGGCGCTCAGCGAATCGCCGACGATCAAAATGGTGTGCGATGGGGCGGCTTGGGCTGATGCGCCGGGTTTTTGCCCCGCCTGCGCCGGTTGCGCAGGGGCCAGCCCGGGCGCGCCCATGAGCACCGCGACCAGCAGCGCGCCGCATGGTTTTAGCAGCCGGCTCGCCTGAATCCGCACAAGCTTGGTAAAGTCTGATTTCAAGTTTTCTGACAAGGCTGACATGTTTGAACCCGCTGTGACTGTCGTGAGCGACGCTTCGTGTGCGCCCGCTTCCCCGACGCCTTCAATTATTTCCGTTGAGCATGTTTTCAAGTCGGTGAGCGACTCGACTGGCACACTGACCATTTTGCGCGATATTGATTTCTCGCTGGCGCCCCGGGAAACTGCCGCTATTGTCGGCGCCTCCGGCTCCGGCAAAAGCACGCTGCTGTCCATCATCGCCGGGCTTGATACGCCGTCCCAGGGCACGGTGCGGATGGCGGGGCAAGACCTGTTTGCCCTCAATGAGGACGATCGCGCGGCGCTGCGCGCCCGCGAAGTCGGTTTTGTGTTCCAGAACTTTCAGCTCATGGGCAATCTGACGGCACTGGAAAACGTCATGTTGCCGCTGGAGCTGGCTGATCAGCGAAATGCCCGCGCGCTGGCGACCGACATGCTCAAGCGGGTCGGCCTGGGCGAGCGGCTCGGCCATTATCCCAAAGTGCTGTCGGGCGGCGAGCAGCAGCGGGTGGCGTTGGCGCGGGCCTTCGTCGTACAGCCCGCCGTGCTGCTGGCCGATGAGCCGACCGGCAGCCTGGACTTCGCCACCGGCGAAACCGTGATGGCGCTGATGTTTGAACTCAATCAGGAACTGGGTACGACGCTGGTGCTGGTCACGCACGACCCGATGATCGCCGCACGCTGCGAGCGGCGCATCACCATTGATGCCGGGCGGATAGTCAAGGCCTGATGAAAAAAGGGCGATGATCCCGGGCCAGGTAATACGGTCCCCTTTGTCTTTGCGATGGCTTGTCCCGTAATCTGACGGCGGGCAGGCTGGCCGATGGGCCTGTCGGCACGAGCAGTGATAATCCTCGTATGTCTTCTTCCCCCAAAGTTCTTTTTGGCTTTCATGCCGTGGGTGTGCGCATTAAAACCGCGCCCCAATCGGTTCTGGAGGTTTTTTTCGATGCCTCGCGACGCGATGCCCGCATGCGCCAGTTCACCGATCGCGCCCGCGAAGCCGGTGTTCGCCTGATTGAGTCCGACGGCCTGCGCCTGGCCAAAATGTGCGGCAGCCACGGCCACCAGGGTGTTGTCGCCCGGGTCGATGCGGTGGCCCAGGTCAAATCGCTCGATGAGCTGCTGGAACAACTGGAAGAGGCCGGCACCGCGCAGCCCCTGCTGCTGGTGCTCGACGGCGTGACCGATCCGCACAACTTGGGGGCCTGCCTGCGGGTGGCCGACGGCGCGGGCGCCCATGCCGTGATCGCGCCCAAGGACCATGCCGCCGGCATCAACGCCACGGTGGCCAAGGTCGCCAGCGGCGCGGCCGAGACCATGCCTTATTTCATGGTCACCAACCTGGCCCGCACGCTGGGCGAGCTCAAGGAGCGCAACATCTGGTGCATCGGCACCAGCGATGACGCCCCCAAAACGATTTACGACGTGGACCTCAAGGGCCCGGTCGCGCTGGTGCTCGGCGCTGAAGGGGAGGGCATGCGCCAGCTCACGCGCAAGACCTGCGACGAGCTGGTCAGCATTCCGATGCGCGGGGCTGTCGAAAGCCTCAACGTGTCGGTGGCCAGCGGTGTTTGCCTGTACGAAGCGCTGCGCCAGCGCAGCTGAGTGGGCCTTTGCCGCCCGCATTTTCCTGGAGATGGCCACGATGAACTTCCGGTCCGTGATTGCGCCTGTTTTGATAGCCGTCAGTGCGGCAACCCTGCTGGCTTCCTGCACCCAGGAGCAGCAAAACAAGATCAGCCGCGACATCCAGAACTGGACCGGCACCAACGGCGTGCTGGAGTTTTATGCGGGCGACAAGCTGATGCGCCGATTCATCAAGATCGACAAGCTGAGCACCGCCATGGGCACGGATGACGGCAAGGCGCGCTCCTACCGGTTTGGGTATGGGGTGCTGGACGAGAACCTGAACATGGTTGCCGACGCCGGCGAGAAAAAGGTGTATTTCGAGGTCAGCGACTACGGCTCGAACTACATCTTTTTCGAGAGCCCCCGCTAACCTGGCCTAACCCGGCCCGGCAAGGCTCCAGGGCAGGTCAGGCCTGGAGCAAGCTCAGATCAGCCCGAACCAGCCGAGCGCGGCGCCTGCCGCCAGCAGCCAGAGCAGGTGAATCCGGGTGCGCCAGACGATCAGGGCCGTGGTGCCGGTCAGCAGCCACACGGGCCAGTTCTGCACGAAGCTGTTGCCTGCCTTGCCGTTGGCGCCCGCCAGGATGCAGCCGGTGGCAATCAGCAGCGCCACCACAATGGGCGCCATGCCCTGCTTGAAGGCGCGCACCGCCCGCAACTCGCGGTTCCGGTGGCCCCACTGCGCCGCCGTGTAGGTGAGCGTGGTGCTGGGGATGAGAATGCCCAGCATGGTCAGGAAGACGCCGAGGAGGCCGGTGAGCATGCCGCCCGCATTCATGCCTACGTTCCAGCCGAGCAGGGCGATGAACAGGACATTCGGGCCGGGTGCCGACTGCGCAATGGCAATGGAGGCGTTGAATTGCGCGTCGGTGAGCCAGTGCTGCTTGTCGACCAGGAAGCGGTGCATGTCGGGCGCGGTGCTGATGGCGCCTCCGAGCGACAGCAGCGAGAGCGACAGGTAGTGCAAAAACAGCTCAAGCCATTCATGCGCGCCGAAGACCAGCTGGGGTGCGTCGGTCATGGCTTGAGCCTGTAGAAGGCCGCCACGCAGGCCACGCCGCCCACGCCGAGCAGTACATAGGCCAGCGGCCAGCGCAGCAGGGCGATGGCGGCAAAGGTTGTCACGCCGAACACCGCGCACAGGCGCAGTCCCAGCACGTTTTTGGCCAGCGCGCCGGACAGCCGCATGCCGGTGGCCGCAATCAGGCCAGCGGCCACCGCCGCCATGCCGCGCAGGGCACCCGCCACGCCCGGGTGCGCCGCAAACTGGGCATACAGCACCGCCAGCATCAGCACCAGCACCAGCGGAACGGTCAGCATGCCCGCGAGCGCTACCATCGCGCCCTTGAGGCCGAAGTAGCGCCCGCCCACCATCAGTGACAGGTTCACCACGTTGGGCCCCGGCATGATTTGCGCCACCGCCCAGTCTTCGATGAATTCCTCGCGCGTCATCCAGCGCTTTTTCTCCACCAGATCGCGCTGCACGACCGCCAGCACGCCGCCAAAGCCCTGCAGGGCCAGCAGGGTGAATGAAATAAAGAGGTCGGAGAGGGATTTGGGTTGCGGGCGCACTTCCGCTGGCAGGGAACTCATGGCCTGATTATCGTCGTTCACCCTGCGCACGGAGGCCTCCTAGGATGACAGGGGGCTGCTGTCATCGATGCTGGCCAGCAGGCGTTCCCGCCCTGACAGCACATGGCGTTCAGCAGCCGATTTCGCCCTGGCTTTGGCCCCCTTGATGATGGCCTCGTAAATCGTCCGGTGCTCGATGTTGGAGCGCCGCATGTTGCCGGGCGAGTTGAAGTAGCGCCGCCTGAACAGGTGCAGCTCCTTGACATAGTCGTCATAAGTTTCATGGGCCCGCTGGTTGTTGGACAGGCGCAGGATCAGCGCGTGGAATTGCAGGTTCAGGTCGTAGTACAGGTCGGAGTCTTCGGCGTCGCAGGCCGCATCCATCTGTGCGAGAAGCCGCTCGAACTGCTGCTTGTGCTCTTCGTTGACATGCTCCGTGGCGCGTTCGGCGGCAAAGCCGAAGACCAGTGCCCGGAGTTCATAGATCTCCAGCATCTCGCGCACCGAAATCTGCCGCACGAAGACGCCGCGGTTGACGACAGCCTTGACGATGCCCAGGCCCGTCAGCATGCGGATGGCCTCCCGGATGGGGCCGCGGCTGGTGCCCATGCGCAGCGCCAGCGCAGCCTCGTTCAGCCGCTCCCCGGGCTTGAGTGCGCCGGTGTAAATCAGGTGCTTGAGCTCTTCCGCGATGAAGAGCGGCAGTCCCTGTTCGGGCTTTTCTTTGGGTGAGGTCATGGTTTGTGTGCCGGAGCCACGCGAGCTGGGCGTGTGCCACCGGGTGCATGAATGGTACCTGAAAAAGATTCCGCCAGAAGACGAAATACCAAAAAGTGTTATCTATAACAAAAAAAGTGTTGACACTTAAAGTTGGTATAGATGACACTTGCCTCTGTTTTTGCCCCCTTCAATCCTGGATTCCCCCTCATGCCTCATTTGCCAGCCTCTTCCGCACTCCAGCGCTTTCGCGTGGTGGATCTCACCCAGGTCCGGGCCGGCCCGACCGCCTGCCGCCAGCTGGCCGACTGGGGTGCCGACGTCATTCAGGTACAGATGCCCGAGCACATGCGCGGCGATGACACGCTGGGCGGGCAGGAAGGCTCCGACTACCAGTACACCCACCGCAACAAACGGTCCATTACCCTGAACCTGAAAGAGGAAGAGGGCATCAGCGTGCTCAAGCGCCTGATTGGCGGGGCCGACGTGGTGGTGGAGAACTTCCGTCCCGATGTGAAATTCCGCCTGGGCATCGACTACGAAACCCTCAAGGCCGACAACCCGCGCCTGGTGTATGCCAGCATTTCGGGCTTTGGCCAGTCGGGCCCGCTGGCGACGCGCCCCGGTTTTGACCAGATTGCCCAGGGCATGGGCGGCCTGATGTCGGTGACCGGCCTGGCCGAGCAAGGGCCAATGCGCGTGGGCATTCCCATCGCAGACCTGTGCGCCGGTATTTTTGCGGCGCAAGGCATCCTGGTGGCGCTGCTGGAGCGCGAAACCTCGGGCCAGGGCCAGTGGCTGCACACCTCCTTGCTGGAGTCCATGGTCTACATGATGGACTTCCAGACCTCGCGCTGGCTGATCGACGGCGAAGTCGCCACCCAGGCCGGCAACTTTCACCCCACCAGCATTCCGACCGGGGTGTACAAGGCGCGTGACGGCTACATGAACATTGCCGTGTTCGGCTCCAAGATCTGGGAGCGTTTTTGCGAGATCCTGGGCGCGCCACAGTGGGTCAGCGACGAGCGCTACAAGGACAAGAGGGGGCGCTCGGTGAACCGCGACGCGCTGAATGCCGAAATCAACCGGCTGCTGGCCGCGCAGGACCGTGCCTACTGGATCGAACGCCTGAATGCCGGCGGCGTGGCCTGCGGCCTGATCAACACTGTGCAGGAGGCGTTTGAGGAGCCCCAGATCCAGCATCTCAACATGGTCAAGGACGTGGTGTCTGCCCATCTGGGCGCGCAGCGCCTGGTGGGCCAGCCCATGCAGCTGGAGCGCACGCCCAGCACCATTGCCCGCGCCGCGCCGCGCCGTGGCGAGCACACCGAGGAAATCCTGACCGAAATGGGTTTAAGCGCCGGCGACCTGGCGCGCATGAAATCAACTGGAGTGTATTGATGACCACCGTGAGCTATGACTCCCCCACCGAACGCGTGCAGACCTGGCTGGACGCCACCACGCTGCATATTTGCTTCAACAATCCGGCCCGCCACAACGCGCTGTCGGTCGACATGTGGGAGGCCGTCCCGCCCTTGCTTGCACAGGCCGAAACCGACGACCGGGTGCGCCTGGTGGTGTTCTCGGGCGCCGGCGAGAAGGCGTTTGTGTCGGGCGCCGACATCTCGCAATTTGAAGACATGCGAGCCGCCCGGGAAGCGGTCACCCGCTACGAGCAGATGGCGGAAAGCGCGCTGATGGGCATCCACCATTTCAGCAAGCCCACGCTGTCGTGCATCCGCGGCTTTTGCATCGGCGGCGGCGTGAACGTGGCGATCAGCTGCGACATCCGCATCGCCTCGACCGACTCGGTGTTTTCGATTCCCGCCGCCCGCCTGGGCCTGGGCTACCGCTACTCGGCGATGAAAAACCTGGTGGACCTGATCGGCCCGGGCGCGGCCAAAGACCTGTTCTTCACCGCCCGCAAGATTGACGCCCACGAGGCCAAATCGCTGGGCCTGGTCTCGCGCGTGTGCGAGCCCGAGCAGTTGCCGGCGCTGCTGGGGGAATACACCTCGGCCCTGGCCGCCAATGCCCCCCTGACGGTGCGCGCGGGCAAGGCCATCACGGCGGAAATCCTCAAGCCTTCACCCGAGCTGGACCTGGACCTGTGCCAGCGCCTGATTCGCGGCTGTTTTGACAGCGCTGACTATGCCGAGGGCCGCAAGGCCTTCATGGAAAAACGCAAACCGGCCTTTACCGGGAAATAACGGGCGCCAGAGCCGGCCGCCCAGCCACACAGACACCGACACCGACACCGAAAGAGAGCGAACGAATGCAGTCTTACTGGATGCAAATGACCGCGGATCACGCCACGCTGGAACTGCGTGACATCCCCCAACCCGAGCCGGGAGCCGGCCAGGTGCTGGTGCGGCTTCACGCTGCCAGCCTGAACCGCGGCGAGTTCATCGCCGGCCACGGCCTGCATGGCAAGTCCGGCAGCGCCAAGGCGGTGGGCATGGAGGGGGCGGGCGAGGTGGTCGGGCTCGGCGCCGGCGTGAACAGCCTGAAAGTCGGCGACAGGGTGATGGGCCGCTGTCCCGGGGCATTTTCCGAATATGCCCTGATGGATGTGCGCGAGGCCATGATCATGCCCGCCAGCCTGTCCTGGGAGGAAGCCGCCAGCATTCCGCTGACCTTCCTGGTGGTCTACGACATGCTGGTGCTGCAGGGGCGTCTTGCCGCCGATGAATGGCTGCTGATCAACGGCGTGTCGTCGGGGGTCGGCGTCGCCGCCCTGCAAACCGCCAAGGCCCTGGGTGCGAAAGTGATTGGCACCTCCGGCTCGGCCGACAAGCTGGCGCGCCTCAAGCCACTGGGCCTGGATGTGGGCCTGTGCACGCGTTCTGCCGATTTTTACGATGCCGTGATGCAGGTCACCGGCGGCAAAGGCGTGAACCTGGTCGTCAACACGGTAGGTGGCTCGGTGTTTGCGGAAAACGTTCGCTGCATGGCTTTCCAGGGGCGTCTCGCCATGGTTGGCTATGTCGATGGCGTGCTCAAGGCCGAGATCGATATTGAAGCCCTGCATGCCAGGCGGCTGACGCTCTTCGGCGTGTCCAACAAGCTGCGCACCCCCGAGCAGCGCGCGGCTGCCGTGCCGGGCTTTGTGGCCGATGTGATGCCTGCCATTGCGGCGGGCCGCATCAAGCCGCTGGTCGATCGCGTCTTTCCGTTTGGAGAGCTCGCCGCCGCCAAGGCCCACATGGAGTCCAGCCAGCATCTGGGCAAGATCGTGCTGTCCATGCCGGCCGTGCCCTGACCTGCGAGCTTCAAATTGCCTGCCCTTGCTACGGCTGCTGTTACGACCACGACTGTGGCTGCGACCGTGGCTGCAACTGCTTTTGCTGCTGCACACACAAACACATCAAGGAGACATTCAACATGAAAAAAACAAACATCATCCCGGCGCTGGTCCTCGGTGGCCTCGCGCTGGGTCTCAGCGCTGCTGCCTGGGCCCAGGCGCCAGCCTATCCCGCCAAGCCGATCCGCCTGCTGGTCGGTTTTGCGCCCGGCGGTGCGGCCGATTACGTGGCGCGTGCCATGGGTGACTCGCTGGGCAAGACCATGGGCCAACCCATCGTGATCGAAAACCGGGCGGGCGCCGGATCGAGCATCGCCGCAGAAGCCGCGGCCAAGTCCGCACCGGACGGCTACACCCTGCTGATTGCCAGTCCGAGCAGCATGTCGGTCAATCCGGCACTCAATCCCAAGCTGGGTTACAGCGCCCGTGACCTGACCCCCATCACCAAGGTGAGCAGCTCGCCGCTGGTGATTGCAGCGAATCCGGCCCTCGGCATCAATTCAGTGCAAGACCTGATTGCCCGGGCCAAGGCGGCCCCCGGCACACTCAACTACGCTACTTCCGGTAACGGCTCGGCGCCGCATCTGGGTGCCGCGCTGTTCCTTCAGCTCACCGGCGTACAGATGACGCACATTCCGTTTCGCGGCGGCGGCCCGGCGATTCAATCGGTGATCGCGGGCGACACGCAGCTGACGTTTGGTACGCCGCCGTCGGTGCTGCCCATGGTGCAGGCCGGCCGTCTGCGCGGGCTGGCGGTGAGCACCCGCGAACGCACGTCGCTGGTTCCCGGCATTGCGGGCATGGTGGAGGCGGGCCTGCCTGAATACGGCATTGAGTTCTGGTATGGCCTTTTTGTGCCGGCGGGTACGCCCCCGGCCATCGTCAGGAAAATATTTGAAGCCACCACCACGGCAATGCAGCAGCCGTCGGTCAAGGCCGCGCTGGCGCGTGAGGGTACCGATGTGTCGCTTTCCCAGTCGCCCGAGCAGTTCGCAGCGTTCCTGAACGATGACGCCAAATTCTGGGTCAAGCTGGTCAAGGACGCGGGCGTCAAGCTCGAGTGAAGTCCGAAGAAAGCCACTCCGCCCGGCCTGGGCAGCACCCGGGCTGGTGCCATCGCACCATCGCATCCTTGAGGCCGAAGTAGCGCCTACCCACCCACCGTCAGTAACAGGTTCACCACGTTGGGCCCCGGCGTGATTCGCGCCACCGCCCGGTCCTCGATGAACTCCTCGCGCATCAGCCAGCGCTTTTTCCACCGGTCGCGCTGCACGACCACCAGCACTCCCCAAAGCCTGCAGTGCCGGCAGGGTCAATGCGGCAAAAGGGGGGAGGAATTTGGGTGGGTGGCAGGTTGGCAGGTATTAGCAGGGATTGCCCATTCAGTGGCGAACGCGTCACGGCGTTATGCAAAAACATAAGGCGGTGAGAAAATGGCATTGGCCGACGCTGCTGACCGTTCGTCCGATCGACTCGTCCGGGAGCCTGTAACTGGCGCAAGATGAGATTCACTGATCCGGTCGGTCAGCCTCGGGACAGACTGGAGGGCACATCATGCTAACCAGAGCCGAAGACAGGGTGCAGCGCTTGCTCGATGACGCCATGGCGCGCGCGCGGGAGCGCCTGCCGGATGCGGCATTTGCGGCGTTCGAACCGTTCCTGAACCACTACTACGGGCAGGCCGATGCGGAAGACATACTGAGCCGCAGCATCGCCGACCTGTACGGCGCCGCGATGGCGCATTGGCAGTTCGCGCGCAAGTTCTCGACAGGCAGCGTGCGGGTGCGTGTGTACAACCCGAGTCTGGAGCAGCACGGCTGGTACTCCGATCACACGGTGATCGAGATCGTCAACGACGACATGCCCTTCCTGGTCGATTCGGTGACGATGGAAGTCAACCGGCTCGGGCTCACGCTGCATGCGGCGGTGCACCCTGTGTTCCGGGTCTGGCGCGAGGCCGGTGGCCAGATCGCGAATGTGCAGGCGGCCAGCGAGCAGGGCGAGGCCGAATCCAACGGTTCGGCGCTGGAGTCCTATATTCACCTCGAGGTGGATCGCCGGACCGAGGCGGCGCGCCTGGAGGAACTGACGTCCGGCCTGATCAAGGTTCTGGGCGACGTGCGGGCGGCGGTGGAGGACTGGCCCTGGATGCTGGAGACGACCCGGCGCACGGTGGCGGACCTGGTTGCGCGCGAGCAGGCCGCCGGCCCGGCGCAGATGCAGGCCGCCGAAATCGCGGAAACCGCGGAAGCCAGGGCCTTCCTCGAATGGATGGCCGACGACCATTTCACTTACCTCGGCTGTCGCGACTACGAGTCGCTTGTGCGGGACGGCGTCTACTATCTGCAGGGTGTCGCGGGCTCCGGCCAGGGCATTCTGCGCGAGGCCTTGCGCGACCCGGCCACGCCCGACCTGACCCGGCTGCCAGCCGGCGTGCAGCACGTCGTCGACTCGCTGTCGCCGATTTTTGTCACCAAAGCCAATTCGCGCTCGACGGTGCACCGGCCGGGCTACCTTGACTATGTCGGCGTCAAGCTGTTCGATGCCGACGGCAAGCTGTTCGGGGAACGCCGTTTCGTCGGCCTCTACACCTCCATCGTCTACCGGGTCGCGACCGACGAGATCCCGCTGGTGCGGCGCAAGGTGGCCCACGTCATGAGCCGTGCCGGTTTTCTACCCAGGGGCCACCTGGCCAAAACGCTGCTCACGATACTTGAGCAGTACCCGCGCGACGAGCTGTTCCAGATCGACGACAGCGAGCTGTATGACATCGCGCTCGGCATCCTGCGCCTGCAGGAGCGTCAGCGCACCCGGCTGTTCGTGCGCCGCGATCGCTTCGACCGCTTTGTGTCCTGCATGGTGTTCGTCCCGCGGGAGAAGTTCAATACCGATTTGCGCCTGCGGATCCAGAGCCTGCTGCTGGAGGCCTTCCACGGCGTGAGCGCCGAGTTCACGCCGCAGCTGTCGGAATCGATGCTGGCGCGCATCTACATCACGGTGCGGACCCAGCCCGGCAATATTCCGGAAGTCGATGTGCGGGAGCTGGAGGCGCGTATCGTCGAAACCACCCACCGCTGGCAGGACGAACTGGCCCTGGCGCTGCTCGAAGGCTTCGGAGAGGAGCGCGGCAACCGCTTGTTGCGCCGCTGGGGCAGCTCGTTCCCGGCCGGCTTTCGTGAGGACTATGCGGCGCGCAGCGCGGTGCGCGACATCGAGCTGATGGAAAGTGTGCAGGGCGGCCAGCCAGACGGCGAGCCGGCCGCGCTCGCGATGAACCTCTACCGACCGATCGAGGCCGCACCGGGTTCGCTGCGCTTGAAGGTCTACCGCGCCGGACAGCCGGTGGCGTTGTCGCAGAGCCTGCCCATGCTCGAGCACCTGGGTGTCCGGGTGAACGAGGAGCGCCCCTATTGCATCGAGCCGCGGGAGGCGCAAGCCGTGTGGGTGCACGACTTTGGCATGGAGCTCGCCGACGGCGCCGAGATTGAGATCGACCGCATCAAGGCGCTGTTCGAGGACGCGTTCGCGCGCGCCTGGAGAGGCGAAATCGAGAACGACGACTTCAACCGGCTGGTGTTGCGCGCGCAACTGACCTGGCGCGAAGTCGCGATCCTGCGCGCCTATGCACGCTACCTGCGCCAGGTCGGTTCGACCTTCAGCGACGCCTATGTCGAGCGCGCGTTGACCGGCAACCCGGCGATCGCGCGCACGCTGGTCGAGCTGTTCCTCGCGCGCTTTGACCCCGCCCAGGGCGAGGGGCGCGAGGCACGGGCGCAGGCGCTGCAAAACAATATCGAGAGCGCGCTCGATCAGGTGCCCAACCTCGACGAGGACCGCATCCTGCGCCAGTTCCTTGGCGTGATCGGGGCGACCACGCGCAGCAACTATTTCCAGCGCATGGCCGACGGCGGGCCCAAACCCTATCTGTCGTTCAAGCTCGACCCGGCGCGCGTGCCCGGCCTGCCCGAGCCCAAGCCGATGTTCGAGATCTGGGTCTATGCGCCGCGGGTCGAGGGCGTGCACCTGCGCGGCGGCCGCGTCGCGCGCGGAGGGCTGCGCTGGTCCGACCGGCGCGAGGACTTCCGCACCGAGGTGCTGGGGCTGGTCAAGGCGCAGATGGTGAAGAACGCGGTGATCGTGCCGGTCGGCTCCAAGGGCGGTTTCGTCGTGAAAAATCCGCCGCCCCAGGCCGACCGCGACGCCTACATGAAGGAAGGCGTCGCCTGCTACCAGACCTTCCTGCGCGGGCTGCTCGACCTCACCGACAACCTGGTCGGCACGCGGGTGGTGCCACCCGCGGACGTGGTCCGCCACGATCCGGACGACCCCTATCTGGTGGTCGCGGCTGACAAGGGCACGGCGACTTTCTCCGACTATGCCAACGCCATCTCGGCCGAATACGGATTCTGGCTGGGCGATGCATTCGCCTCGGGCGGCTCGGTGGGCTACGACCACAAGAAGATGGCCATCACCGCGCGCGGCGTCTGGGAGTCGGTCAAGCGGCATTTCCGGGAATTGGGTGTGGACACCCAGACCACCAACTTCTCGGTGATCGGCATCGGCGACATGTCGGGCGACGTGCTCGGCAACGGCATGCTGCTGTCGCACCATATCCGCTTGCTCGCAGCATTCGACCACCGCCACATCTTCCTGGACCCCAATCCTGATGCCGAGGCGAGCTTTCGCGAGCGCGAGCGTCTGTTTGCGCTGCCGCGTTCAAGCTGGGCCGACTACGACCCCGCGCTCATTTCGGCCGGCGGCGGCGTGTTTGCGCGCAGCGCGAAGGTGATCCCGCTCACGCCTGAAGTGCGCGCGGCGCTCGAGCTGGAAGGCGACGAGCTCACGCCGAACGACCTGATACGCATGATCCTGAAGGCACCGGTCGACCTGCTCTACAACGGCGGCATCGGCACCTATGTGAAGGCCGGCCGCGAGACCCAGCTTCAGGTCGGCGACCGCGCGAACGACGCGATCCGCGTCAACGGCGCCGAGTTGCGCTGCAAGGTGGTGGCCGAGGGCGGCAACCTCGGCTGCACCCAGCTCGGCCGCATCGAGTACGCGCAGCACGGCGGGCGCATTTATACCGACGCGATCGACAACTCGGCCGGCGTCGATTGCTCGGATCACGAGGTCAACATCAAGATCCTGCTGGGCCTGGTGGTTGCCGACGGCGAGATGACCGACAAGCAGCGCAACAAGCTGCTCGCCGAGATGACCGACGAGGTCGGCCAGCTCGTGCTCAGCGACAACTACTACCAGACCCAGGCGCTGTCGGTCGCCCTGGGTCGCGCGGCCGCGCTGCTGGAGCCCGAGGCACGGCTGATCCGCCATCTGGAGCGCGCCGGGCGGCTCAAACGCAAAATCGAGTTTCTGCCGCCCGACGGGGAAATTGACGAACGCAAGACCGCGAAACAGGGTCTGACCTCGCCCGAGCGCGCGGTGCTGCTCGCCTACGGAAAGATGTGGCTGTACGACAGGCTGCTCGCCTCCGACCTGCCGGAAGACCCCTTCGTCGCCCATGTGCTGGCGGACTACTTCCCGCAGCCGCTGCGCGAGCGCTACGGCGAGACGATGCAGCGCCATCCGCTCAAGCGCGAGATCATCGCGACCTACCTGACCAACACGCTGACCAACCGCGTCGGTACGACCCTGGTGCACCAGCTCATGGAGGAAACCGATGCGGCCCCGGCCGACATCGTGCGCGCCTGCATCATCGCGCGCGCGGTGTTCGGGCTGGAGGTCATCTGGCATGACATCGATGCGCTCGACAACCAGGTGCCGGACGCGCTGCAGGCGCAGATGCTGACAGACACCGGCCGGTTGATCGAGCGTGCCAGCCTGTGGTTCCTGCGCCACCGGGTTGAGCGCACCGCGATGGAGCAGGCGGTTGCGCGTTTTCGCGCCGCGGCCGACCAGGTCGGACCGCAACTCGCAACCCTGCTGGCGCCGGCCGATGCGGCCGCGCAGGGCGCCAGGTGCGACGAGTTGATGCAGGCCGGGGTGCCGGCCGAACTCGCGCGCCGCGTCGCGGGCGTGGACAGCATCGCCGCCGTGCTCGACATCGCGGAAGTCGCGGCTGCCTGCGAGCGCAACCTTGAACTGGTCGCCAGCCTTTATTTTGCGCTCGACCTGTACCTGAACCACGGCTGGATACGCGAGCGCGTGAGCGCGCTGCCGGCCGACACCCACTGGCAGATGCTGGCGCGTGCCGCGCTGTTCGACGACCTGGCCGCGCTCAAGCGGGCGCTGACAACCAGCGTGATCCGGCTCTCGCCAACGCTGGAGACGCCGCAGGCGCTGATCGCCGCCTGGCAGGCCCACAACCAGGTGCCGCTGGAGCGCTACCGGCGTTTTCTTGCCGAGCAGCAGGCGGTGGGCATGGTGGATTTGGCCATGCTGTCGGTGGTCATGCGGGAGATGCGAATGATCGAGGGGTGTGAGGGATAGTGAGGATGGTGAGGGACAGGCTGTACTCAACCGGCGCAATACGGCTGCCGCTACCAGTTTGGGGGCCCCGAATTTGAGGCCACCACCTCAAATCGACATGCCGCCCGAGACCTCGATGACCGCGCCATTGATGTAGCTGGCCTCGTCGCTTGCCAGAAAGGCGTAGACGTTGGCGATTTCCTCCGGCTGACCCAGCCGCTTGAGCGGCACATGCGCTTCCATCTCTTTCAGCACCTTCTCGGGGATGGTGCTCAGGATGGGCGTGGCAATGAAGCCGGGCGCCACGGCATTGACGCGCACACCCTTGGGGCCCAGCTCGCGGCTCCAGGTTTTGGTGAAGCCGATCACCCCGAACTTGCTGGCTGCGTAGTTGGTCTGGCCGAAGTTGCCGTAAATGCCCACCACCGAACTGGCGTTGAGGATCACGCCCCGGCCTTGCGCCACCATGGTGTCCGTCACCGCCTGGGCGCAATGAAACACGCCACGCAGGTTCACGTCAATCACGCGGTCAAACTGCTCCAGCGTCATCTTTTGCAGCCGCGCATCCTGGGTGATGCCGGCATTGTTGACCAGCACGTCAATGCGGCCGAACTGGTCCTTGGCCCGATTCACCACGGCATCGACCATGGCGCGCTGCGTGACGTCCATCACATGGCCGACGGCTTGCGCGCCCAGGGCCTGGCAGGCCCTGACGGCGTCGTCGACAGCGGCCTGCCGGAGGTCGCAGACGATGACGATGGCGCCTTCCCGGGCGAATTTGAGGGCGGTGGCCAGGCCTATGCCCTGTGCTGCGCCGGTGATGATGCCTACCTTGTTCTGGAGTCGTTGCATGGGATGGTGAGGTTGGTTGAAAGAAGTCGGTTCAAGGCTCAATAAGCGGCTGGTGCCCGTCCGGGGCCTTCCTGTCGGCACGCGTCAGCATAAAGCCTGGGAAGAATTGTGCCGTCAATTAATTCATTGCAAGGCCGGCTGAAGTCATCCGGTGCTGAAATCCTTGCGGCGCTGCGGTCCGGCAGCCGCGCAGGGCCTCAGGGATGTCGCGGAGGAACCAGGGGCCTGGGTGCAAAGCAGGCCTGACGCCCAGACTGGCGACCAAAGCTGACGACTATCGACCAAAGCCGGGCGCCACAACGGTGCCCGTCGGGCGGATCACGGTGTCGAATGTCGGCGTTTCAGCCACGTCCAGGCTGCTTGCCCGGGCTGTTGGCTGGCCTCGGGTGTCTTGCGCGCGCGTTCAGGCGTTCAGGGCCAGTCCTCTGGAGCAGAACAACCCGGCCGGCCGGGGGGTGCCGTCCTACGCAAGGACGCGACAGATTCGACCCGCCCATCACCAGAACTGGGTATTCCCAAAACCAATATTTCTGTTTCAATAAAAACTGCTTCTTTCAACTTCTGCTTATGAGGAGGGGTCTTGTATGCGATTCGATCTTTTTCATACACGTGTCGATGCCCATATTCGAAAAGCCCAGGAGTATTTGCAGGCCGCCAATCTGGCCCGCATCGAACATCAGATCGCGGCGGACCATCATCTTGCGCTGGCATCCATGTACGCGCAGCGCGTGGCCTGGCTTGAGCAGGAGTTGTCAGAATCGGTCTCGCGGTTTGGCCCGCCTTTTCGGGGCGTGATGTCCGTCGCCCCCGACGTTGCCAAGCGCGGCGCGGAATCCGTCGTGAGCCTGTCGCGAAGTGCCCCGGCCGGCAACGGCTGAAGGCCGCCAGGTCTCCAGGTCTTCTGCGGCATTGGGCCAAGCCTTCAGCCCGCGCCGGTGATCAGGACGGGTCTTTGCTGCGCGTGCGGCTGACGGCGCTGAAAATGCCGATGCCGAGAAATATCAGTGCACCGATGCCGATGTACAGATGGGGTACGCCCGCCACCACCGCCCCCCAGATCACGCCGCCGAGGAAGATCACGAAACCGATCATGTAGAGTGCAAAAGACATTTTTTTCTCCGAAAAGTTGTAGCTTCACTATCGCTGCGGGCGAAGGGGATTGCTATCGGGGAGAAGCGCTGATGGCTGTCGGTCGCGGCCTACCATTTCGTCAAGAGTCTCCGTCTCCGGGTACTGCCGCTGCGGTTGCCAGGCTGTTGATGCTATTTATTCGATAGCTATAGACCATTGCCGTACAGAGGCTTTCGAGGATTCCTGCGGGTTCCGGATTGTCCGGGCAGACGCCGGGTCTTGTTGATCATCGTCATACGATACTATGATCCGCCCTGATGTCGTTCACCCTGGTGTCAACGATGGGGCAAATGCCCCGGCGTGAGCCCCGAAGCCGCTTCAGGCATGCCGCGTCGGAACATGGCGTGCTGAAAATTCCGGAGGCCTTCCCGCAAGCCATCTACTGACAGCCCACAGGGAGGCACTCATGCCCGCTTCATCATGCCGTTCGTTTGTTGCTCGCGCATGGCTAGCCCAAAACGCCTCTGCGCATTGAGGCGGGCCGAGTGCCCCCAGTCCGTACCTTGAATAGTGGCGGTACCAGCACAAACTGGCCCGCCAGCGGCAACAATGCCTGCTGGAACATGCCAGCTTGTCGCCGGCGAGTCAGGTCCGGCGGCGCCCCTGCATTGAACTTCACAAAGGCAATCCATGACTCAGTCACTCAAAATTGATTTCGTTTCCGATGTGTCCTGCCCGTGGTGCGTGATCGGGCTTAAATCGCTGGACCAGGCGCTGGCGCGGGTCGGCAAAGACATCGCGGCCGAACTGCATTTCCAGCCCTTTGAGCTCAACCCCCAGATGACGGCCGAGGGCCAGGAAATCACCGAGCACATCACGCAAAAGTACGGCATCACGCCCGAGCAGGCCCAAGCAAACCGCGAAAACATCCGGCTGCGGGGCGCGCAGCTGGGCTTCAAGTTCAGCATGGCCGACGAGCCGGGCGGTGGCCGTAGCCGCATCTACAACACCTTTGACGCGCACCGCCTGCTCCACTGGGCCGAACTGCAGGGCGAGGGCAGGCAGAAGGCGTTGAAAGAGGCGCTGTTCAAGGCTTACTTCACCGATGGGCAGAGTCCGGGTTCGCACGAGGTGCTGGCGCGGGTGGCGGGCGAAGTGGGCCTGGATGCGGAGCGCGCGCGGGAAATCCTGGCGTCATCCGAATACGCCGATGAGGTGCGTGAGCGCGAGCAGTTCTACCTGAGCCAGGGCATCCATTCGGTGCCGGCCGTCATCATCAATGACCGCCACCTGATCTCTGGCGGGCAGCCCCCCGAAGTGTTTGAGCAGGCCCTGCGCCAGATCGCGGCGGCGGGCTGACATTCCGGGCTCAGGCTGCTGGACTTTCTTACCGGCGGTCGAGCACTTCAAACCGGCCCGACTGCTGGAACCAGTCCTTGCCATCGGACGCAAAGCCTACCGCGGTGCCGTCCCGAAGGTTGAGCACCACCGTGAGCGTGTAGCCGCTGTCGGCCGACAGGTAGGACACCACATGCACATCGTCTGACACCTTCACGGCAGCACTGGCCTTGTCGTGGTGTTCGCTGGCCTCCGGCTTGTCCGTGCTGCGCCAGGTGACGCGGCCATCGGCTTCAAAGGTATGTTCGAACGTCTGGCCTTTGACCGGGCCGTCGTTGAAGGTCCATCTCAGGGTTTTGCCGTGGAGTGAACCGGGCAGGGGTGATTTCGTCATTGCATTGACCTCCGGAAAAAACGGAAAGGCGCTTGTTGGCGCCTTTCTTTTATGCTGCTTCAGTGTCCATCAGCCCCTTATTTGTGCTGTTTGGACGACGTGGACGAGCTGCTGCCCGAACTTCCCGAGCCGCCCACCTGGGAGCCGGAGCCGAAGGACTCGGATTCCTGGTTGCGTGACGAACTGTCGGAACTGCCGCCACTGGATGAGCCCTGCGCGCTGGAGGGGGAGCCCGAACCGCTGCGTTGCGACGAGCGCTTGCTGCGCCAGCTGTTGAACTCGTCCGAAAACTTGCCGTAGCGTTCCTTGCGCCATTCCTCGTAGTCGTTGTCCAGGCTACGCAGTTGTTCATTGCGCCACTGGTGGTAGTCGGGATCCCAGTGTCCCTAGCCCCCGCCCTGTGGCCCGGGTTGGCCCCACTGGCCGCGGAACTGGCCGGACTGTCCGCCATATTGGCCGCCGCCGTACTGGCCCGCCTGCCCACCGTATTGCTGACCACTGCCCCACGGGCTCATCTGCTGCTCCCAGCCCCGGTCTTCAGACGCATAGCCGCCGTAGCGCTGATTGCCCTGATAGCCTTGCCGGGCGCCGCTCCAGCCCTGTTCGTTGCCATAACCGCCACGGTCCTGGTCATAGCCATACTGGCCACCCGTGCCCTGGCTGCCCGGGTAGTCAGGATTTCCGGCGCCGCGTGTCCAGGCGCTGTCGGCCCCGTAAGCGCCGCCATGGCCACCGTACTGGGGGCCCGGCTGGCTGAATTGTTCGTGCTGGCCACCGCCGCGTGAGCCGTAGCCCTGCGGTGAACCCATCTGTCTGCCGGAGCCATAGTCGCCGCGGTCGCCGCGGCTGCCATGGCTGCCCTGTTGTTGCTGGCCGCCACGGTTTTCGGCGTGCTGCTGCTCGTCACCCGAGCGCCAGTCGCGGCGACCCTGGTCTTCATCATCACGTGAACGCATATCAAGCTCCTTGGGGAAAGAGAAGGTTAAAAAGCGCAGGCGCGACACGCCTGCTCACCGCTTTCGGGCCAGGGAAAGAGGGCCGCCGGCCCGGCCGGCCGCCAAGCCTTGTGGTCGTCCGATCACCCCGACTCCTGAACGCAGCGGGATTAATTTAGTCCGCTCGAAAAACTGCAGATGTCAGACCGTGGCCAACTCCGTGTAGGACAAGAGGAACCCCGTTTTGAACGTGGCCGGTTTGAGAGGACTTGCTCCGCCCCATGAGCTTGCCCCCTGAGATCGCATGCTCGCCCTATGTCTTTGTTGCTATGAATTACATAGCTGTTTAGGTCTGCCCGACCTGGGCTAAAGTGGTGTTATCCACTATTTCACCGACTGTTTTCACAGACTGTTGTCTAACCCGGCGGGATGTTTCATGCTGTACGAACTTCATTACTGGCCCGGCATTCAGGGCCGCGGCGAATTTGTGCGCCTGGCGCTGGAGGCCGCAGGCGCCGACTATGTTGATGTGGCACGCGGTCGGTCCGGCGAAACCCCCGGGCAGGGCCTGGCCGCCATGATGCACGTCATGGACAGCCCCGATGTGCTGCACCCACCGTTTGCACCGCCTTTCCTGGTGCACGGCAAGGTCATCGTGGGGCAGACGGCGGCGATTTTGCTGTACCTTGGCCCCCGCCTCGGGCTGGTCGGCAAGAGCGAGGTTCAGCGTGTGTGGACGCACCAGCTGCAGCTGACCATTGCCGATGTCGTCGTCGAAGCCCATGACACGCACCACCCGATTGCCACCGGCCTCTACTACGAAGACCAGAAGCCGGAAGCCCTCAGGCGCGCAAAGGGGTTTCGCGAGGTGCGCATACCCAGGTTTCTGACCTGGTTTGACAGCGTGCTGGCGCGCAACCCCCGCGGGAGTCGTTACCTGGTGGGTGGGCGGTTGAGCTACGCGGACCTGTCGCTCTTCCAGCTGGTGGAAGGCCTGCAATACGCCTTTCCCAAGGCCAGCCGGCGCGCGCTGAAAAAGGCGCCATGCGTTGCAGCCCTGCACGACAGCATGGCGCAGCATCGCCGCCTGGCCGCCTACCTGGCCAGCGAGCGACGCATTGCTTTCAATGAAGACGGCATCTTCCGACACTACCCGGAGCTCGACAGCTGAGCGGCGCGTGCCCGTCTGCATGTTTCAGCTTCATGCCTCAAGCTCATGACTCAATCGGAGTCTTTGCCTGTGCCTCAACCTGAAGGCTACTGAGTTAATAGCTGTTGGCCCGGTATTGTTATGGGCTGCCGAGCTTCTGATCCGACGTGAGAGTGTCGATGATGCAGTGTTCAGGACGCCCCCGACTGCTGCGGGCTGACACCCCGCTTCGCATGCGCATGCAAGCGTGCATGAGGTGCGATGCGATGCGGTGCGGCCTTCTCCTACAAACCCGTCTGTGCTTGCCTGACCGCGGCGGCGTCGTGTGCGCCTCACGATGAATCATGTGTTGAGAAAGAGGGCCTTTCACCGGGTAATTTTTTTCGGAAAATCCACCTTCCGTGGTCAAGTCCCTGCGCGACAGCCTGAAGGCAGCGCACTGGAAAAAATAACATCGGGGAAGATGATTTCAGTCCACTGACGCTCAAAGACTTTGCTGCCGGCACTCGAGGCTCGGCACACCGGGGCAGCATGCAAGGCTGCCCTTTTTTTCGGCCCTAGTTTTTCAGGCGGCTTCCGCAATTGACCTGTGCATCGAGCTGCCGGCCTTCGCGTGAATAGTCGCTCCCGGTCACCTTGCACCCAGAGGCTTGCTCGATGGCCTGCACCAGCGCCGCCTGGGCAGAGGGCTTGCTGACAGAAGAGGATGGCATTGGCCGGGTGGCAATGGCGGTCCAGGTGCCCGCGGTCAGCTGGCTCAGCACGTAGGGCTCACCCTCGACGCTGACCCGGTAGCCGTCCGGCGGGGACAGCACCGCACAGGCGCCCAGGCAGAGGGCGGCCAGCGTGATCAACGCCTTCATGCGTGGGCCGGGCGAGGTACCCCCACCTGGGTGCTGTGTGTCATGGCGGGGGCTGCGGCGGCCTTGGGTTCCGGCACCTGGGGCGGGAGCTTGGGCGACCGGGTGTCGGGGCAACCCGCCAGCAGCACAGTGGCCAGGCTCAATGGCAAGAGGTATTTCATGGGGTCTCCAGCGCAATCGTCTTGCGGTACTGAAATCATAGGCCGCCCGGCGGCGCCATGCCAGCCCGCCGCCACAACTGGCGGCGAAGGCCTACACGGCGCATCAGGACAAAGCCGGCAGGTCGCCGGACACCCTAGTCAATACCCATGCGCCGCAACGCTTCGCTCAGGCTCTGGGGCGGTTGCTGTTCGCTGGCCGGGGTGGCGCATTGCTGTTGTTGCGGCGCTGCCTCGGGCGTGGATGCCGCCATGCCCGGGTCCCCGGTTGTCCCGCTACTCCTCAGTTCGGCCGCGCGGCGGCGGCCTTCTGTCTGGAGGTAGGAGGTCAGATCCATCTCATCGCGCGCTTCCATGTTGCTCTCCTGGTTTGCACTGAAAGCCCCGACGTGTGGGGCTTTGAGGGGCGGTTGGGTTCACTGCCCGGCGGCCCCGACGGACGGCTGGCCCCCGGAGGCGGCGCCCAGGGGCGTTGCCGGCCTGCGGATGGCTGGCCTCCTTGCCCTGCCTGTCGCTCTGGTTGGTATGGGTGGTTTGGCGGCCTGGTTCAGGCTGATGGTGTTGCTGGGTTTCCTGGGTTTGCTCGGTCTGGTGGTTCTGTTCGGTTTCGGTGGTTTGCTCAATGGATTTCATGAGGTTCTCCTGCGGTAAGCAACGAAAATCGACTGAAATAACCCATGACAATTCAATCTAGCGGCGAGGGCTCCTGCTGGCTGTCGGGGCAAGGAGGCTGCTGATGTAGGAGGCCGATGACAGCTGGCCGGGTGATGGCTCTGCCATCAAGGGGTGGGTGGCTTGAAAGCCAGCTTTTTCATTGCCGCCGCCAGGCTGTTGGCAGAGGCGTCATAGTCCTTCCAGGGCTGGTTGCCGGTGGCCAGACGCCCGCCTATCGTGGTGGCGGTCCAGTGCGCGCCGCTGGTGAGCGAAGCCAGTTCATCCCACGCCACCGGCACCGAGACCCCCAACCCTGGCCGCGCGCGAGCCGACCAGGCCGAGACGGTCGTGGCGCCGAAGCCGTTGCGCAGGTAGTCCACAAATATCTTGCCAACCCGGTTTTTGGGCCCGCTCTTCGCAACAAAGCGTTGCGGCAAGACAGCGGCCAGGTGCTTCACGATGGCGCGCGAAAAATCCTTCACCGTGTCGAAGTCGTAGCTGCGCTTGAGTGGCACCACCACGTGCAGGCCCTTGCCCCCGCTGGTTTTCAGAAAACTGGCCAGTCCCAGCTCATCCAGAAGGGAGTGCACCAGCTGTGCTGCCTCCTGCATCTCCGGCCAGCCAACCTTCTCGCCGGGGTCCAGGTCGAAGGTCATGCGGTCAGGCTTGCGAATGGCGCGGCTGGTCGCGTTCCAGGTGTGGAACTCCACGACATTCGCTTGCGCGGCTTCCAGCAGTGCCGCCACGCAAGGAATTTCGAGCAGCGGCGCATGTCCCGGATCCAGCGCCGGGTCCAGCAGCCGGATGCCGGGGATCGCCATGGCTTGCGCGTGTTTCTGGAAAAACAGCTCGCCCGCAATGCCTGCCGGGGCGCGGACCAGGGCAACCGGTCGCCCCTTGAGGTGCGGCAGCATGAGTGGGGCCACAGCGGCGTAGTGCTCCACCATCGCTTGCTTGGTGAAGCCGGTGGTTTTGTCAATCACCCGGTCGGGATGTGTTATCCGCACTGATTCAAGGACCTTGTCAACGGTCTTGCGGTCGACAGCATCTGGGGTGGCAGCGTCCTGTGGCATGTTGGAGTCTTGCTGGGGTTTGCTTGGGTGATGCGGGTGTTGCAGGGCGCTTGACGAAGGATGTGCCTGGCTGGTTTGTTGGTGCGCAGTCCCTGGAACACCGGATGGCGAGTGTGGCCGCTGCGGGTCCGTTCGCCAAACACCACTTCGGTCAGTAGTTGCGGCGCCCCCTTGACGCCTGACAGCTGCGTGGCAAACGGGCTGCGCAGTGTCTCGTCATGAAAGCCCGTGCCCACATTGCCGGCGTACTGGCGGCTGCTGTCAACATCATGCACCCCGGCAGGATGGATCCCGGGCCGGTGCGTGACTCCATTGATGCAGGTGTTGCACTTCTAACGGAAAACAAGGCCGGCACGGCCGGGAAGCCTGTCGTCCCACACCGTCTGGCCCCACCGGGTTTGTCCTACGCACACATAGTTTTGACCGCAACGACAATTGCTTTTTTGATCTACAGGAACCGATCATGCACCTCCATCGCCAAGCAAGCCGTATTTCCCGGGCAGTCATCATGGTGGCGGCGGTGACCACCATCGCCGGTTGCGGCTTGATGGATCGCCCGTCCAACCTGGTGGCGTTTACCACCCAGCTGCGGGGCGCCAACGAGGTGCCTCCCAACGCCAGCCGGGCGGTCGGGTCGGTGGACGCGGTGCTCGACAAGGAGTCGAACCTGTTTCGCTGGAAAGTCAGCTTCAGCGGCCTGACCGGGCCCGCCACGGCTGCCCACTTTCACGGCCCCGCCGCCATTGGCGTCAACGCCGGTGTCGCCTTGCCCTGGCAGGGGCCCATAGTGAGCCCGCTGGAAGGCCGGGCCACGCTGACACCGGCACAGGCTGCTGACTTGCTGGCGGGCCGCTGGTACGCCAATATCCACACGGCGGCCAACCCTGCGGGCGAAGTACGTGGCCAGATGACTGTGCGCAATTAGCGGGGCCATGGCCTGAGGTGTCGTTGCAGGCCTGACGGTTTTCGGCCTCGAGGAGGAGGCCCTGCGGCGGCAAGGCCATCCTGCAAGAATGGTTGCGCGCGCAACCAGCTTGGTTTATAGTTGCGCCCGCAACCATAAACTAACCCGGGACAAACGCATCGTGACTACCCCACCTTCCTCTCATTGGCCCGACAGGGTTCCTGTGCTGATTGCCGGCGGCGGACCTGTCGGCATGAGTCTGGCGGCCCTGCTGGGACGCTATGGCATCGCCAGCCTCGTGATTGAAGCCGACGACGGCTATTGCGCCGGTAGCCGGGCGATTTGCATGTCGCGCCGCTCGCAGGAAATACTGGGCTGGGTCGGTGCCGACCAGCCGCTGGTCGAGAAGGGCCTGTCCTGGGTCGGCGGGCGCAGTTACTTTCGTGACCGGGAAGTGCTGCATTTCCAGATGCCGAGCGAGCCGACACAGCGCTTCGCGCCCATGGTCAACATCCAGCAGTTCTATGCCGAGGAGTTCGCCCACAAGGCGGCGCTGGCACAGGGCGGCCTGGTCGACGTGCGCTGGTCCAGCAAGGTGACCGCGGTCCGGCCGCAGGCGGATGGCGCGCAGGTGGATATCCAGGCAGCCGATGGGGTGCACACGGTGCAGGCGGACTGGGTGGTGGCCTGTGACGGGGGGCGCAGCACGGTGCGCGAGCAGCTCGGGCTGCAACTGGAAGGCACCCAGTACGAAGGCCGCTACGTCATCGTGGACGTGGTGCAGAAAACCCGCCGCGCGGTGGAACGCCTCGCCTGGTTTGACCCGCCATCCAACCCCGGCTCGACCATTCTGATGCACCGCCAGCCCGACGATGTCTGGCGCATCGACTACCAGATCCGTGACGACGAGGATCCGGTGGAGGCCGTGAAGCCCGAGAACGTGCTGCCGCGCGTGCAAAGCCATCTGTCGATGATTGGCGAGGACGAGCCCTGGGAGCCGCTGTGGATTTCGATCTACAACGCCAAGTGCCTCACGCTGCCCAGCTACCGCCATGGCCGCGTGCTGTTTGCCGGCGATGCGGCCCACCTGGTGCCGATTTTCGGGGTGCGCGGACTCAACTCGGGCCTTGACGATGCGGCCAACCTGGCCTGGAAGCTGGCGCTGGTGCAGCAGGGGCGGGCGGCGGACTCCCTGCTGGACAGCTACTCCACCGAGCGCGTGCTTGCCACCCGCGAGAACATCGCTTACGGCGCCAAAAGCACGGAGTTCATGGCGCCGCCCAATTACGGTTTCAAGCTGCTGCGCGAGGCGGCGCTGCGCCTGGCCACCGAAGACGCAGCTGTCAATTCGCTGCTCAACCCGCGCCAGTCCACCCCGGTGGAATACGTGGGCTCACCGCTGAACCTGCCTTCGCAGGAAGGCGCGTCTCAGGCCGGTCCCCGCGCCGGCATGCCCGCGCCGGAGGCCCGGTTGCTCGGCACCAGTGGCCACGTCCACCTGACGTCGTGCTTCGGTGCCGGCTTTGTGGTGCTGTATTTCGGGCCGCATGGCGGGCTGCCGGACGATATCGCCGCATTGGCCGCGCCCGCAGAGGGCAGTCCCGCCGCGGTCCGCGTGATCTGCATTGCCAGCCAGGGTGAGCCTGACGGGAACACGCTGGTCGATGAAGCAGGGCAAGCCCGGGAGCGTTACGGCGCGGCCGACGGCTCGGCGTGGCTGGTACGGCCTGACGGGTACCTGATGGGGCGCTGGACGGGCGCACCGGCCGCCGCTGTTCAGGCAGCCTTGAAGCCTTTTCAGCAACACCTCACCGCCAGCCCGGCCCGTCCGCTGTGAAACCGCAGGAGACCACCATGACAACCCTGACCATGACCGCCCCCAACGCCGACCACCTTGATCAGACCTACACGGCACTCGCAGAGGCGACGGCCCGTGTGGGCGAGGCCAAGGCTCCGCTGTTTCTGGCCACGCTGTCCCTCGCGCTGCTCAGCCGCCAGGCCGATGCCGGCGAGGCCCTGGCGTTGATTGCCCAGGCCGAGCGCCTGGCCGCGACCTGATTTTCTGCCGCGCTACCGACGGCCACCGATTCATTTCTGTCTGGAGACAACATGCAAAACCTTTTCGCTCTCATCCGCCGTTCGATGGCGCTCCTGGCTTTGGCCGCTACGGCCGCCTCGGCGCAAAACTTTCCCACCAGGCCCATCGAGTGGGTGGTGCCGTACCCCGCCGGGGGCGGTTCCGACGTGGTAGCCCGGGCGCTGACGGAGGCGATGGGCAGTGCGCTGGGGCAGCCGATCGTCATCAACAACAAGCCGGGCGCCGCCACCAATATTGGCGCTGACTATGTGGCCCATGCCAAACCAGATGGCTACACGGTGCTCACGGGCGACACCGCCACGCTGGCCGCGAATCCGGCGCTCTACACCAAGCTGAGCTACAGCGCCGAAAAAGACCTGGCGCCCATTGGCTTGCTGGCCCGCTTTCCGATGATCCTGGTGGTCAATCCGGTGATTCCGGTGAAGAACCTGGCCGAATTCACGGCCTGGGCCCAAACCCAGAAGTCGGGGGTCAGCTACGCCACGCCGGGCGCGGGCAGCCCGCACCATCTGGCCACGGAACTGTTTCGCGGCAAGACCGGCTTGAACCTGGTGCATGTTCCCTACCGCGGCGCAGCGCCGGCGGTGCAGGATGTGACCGGTGGCCAGCTGCCCTTCATGTTTGTCGACACGGCCAGCGGCATGGCTTTCATCAATGCGGGGCGCCTGCGTCCCATCGGCATTGCCAGTCCGCGCCGCGTGAAGAACTTCGAAGCCATTCCCACGCTGGACGAGCAGGGCCTCAAGGGCTTTGAGGCCTATGCCTGGCAAGGTCTGGTGGCGCCGGCTGGAACGCCGGCCGACGTGATCGGTAAACTGAACAAAACGCTGGTGGACGCGCTCAATTCCACGTCGGTGAAGGCACGCTTCCAGGTTCTGGGGCTGGAGCCGACGCCCAGTACGCCGGCCCAGATGGCCAGCTATGCCAAGGCCGAGCGCGAGAAGTGGGCGCAGGTGATTCGCGCCAGCGGCATCAAGCTGGACTGACCATGATCAAGCTCGACAGGACCCTGACGTACCGCCTGCATTTGCTGCACAAGCTGACCGACATCGAAAGTCAGCGTGCCTATGTGGCCGGTGCAGGGCTGTCCATGAGCGATGGCCGCTGCCTCACGGCGGTGGGCACTTTTGCGCCGCTGTCGGTCAACGATCTGGCCAAAAAGGCCAACCTGAACAAGGGGCAGGCCAGCCGGGCCGCGCAGTCGCTGGTCGACCAGGGCCTGGTGCTCAAGGCTGCCAGCCCGACGGACGGGCGCGGCGTGGTGCTGACACTCACACCCAAGGGCAAGGCGGCATGGCAGCGTGCCATGCAGGTGGTGGGGCAGCGCAACCAGGAAATTTTCAATGTGCTGAGCGCCGCCGAGCGAACCCAGCTCAGCGATTTTTTCGACCGACTGATCGATCAGGCCCGGGCCAATGGCGATGCGGCTGATGACGCCGACGATTGACATTCAGATTGAAATTCACCTTGGAGAGATTGCGATGAACACAGACGCCTTGCGCTACCAGTCCGGTTTTGGCAACGAGTTTGTCAGTGAAGCCGTGGCGGGCGCCTTGCCCGAGGGCCGCAACAGCCCGCAGCGCGCGCCGCACGACCTGTACACCGAACTGCTCTCGGGCACCGCCTTCACGGCGCCACGGGCCGAGAATCGCCGGACCTGGCTGTACCGCCGCCAGCCCTCTGTGGTCAGCGGCGCTTACCAGGCCTATGCACAGCCGCAGTGGACGACCGGTGCGGCGGGCGGCGTGGCCGTTGCGCCCGACCCGCTGCGCTGGAACCCGTTTGCCATTCCGGCCGAGGCGCTGGACTTTGTGGACGGCATGCGCACCGTGGCGGCCAATGGCGACGCCGAAGCCCAAACCGGTATGGCTGCGCATGTGTATGTGGCCAACCGGTCCATGTCGCAGCGCGCGCTGGTCAATGCCGACGGTGAAATGCTGCTGGTGCCGCAGCAGGGCCGGGTGGTGCTGACCACTGAACTCGGTGTGCTGGAGGTCCGGCCCGGCGAGGTGGCCGTGGTGCCGCGCGGCATGGCCTTCAGCGTGGCTCTGCCGGACGGTGCGTCACGCGGCTATGTCTGCGAGAACTATGGTGCGCATTTCCGCCTGCCGGAGCTGGGCCCGATCGGCTCCAATGGCCTGGCCAACGCACGGGATTTCATGGCGCCCACGGCGGCTTTCGATGACTTGGCAGCTCCCGCCGGCGGGTTCGAAATGATCAAGAAGTATGGCGGCGGCCTGTGGTCTGCGAAGCAGCCCGCCAGCCCCTTCAATGTGGTGGCATGGCACGGCAACCTGGTGCCGTACAAATACGACACCGCCCATTTCATGACGATTGGCTCCATCAGTTACGACCACCCGGACCCGTCCATTTTCACGGTGCTGACCTCGCCGTCGGACACCCCCGGCACGGCCAACTGCGACTTCGTGATCTTCCCGCCGCGCTGGCTGGTGGCCGAAAACACCTTCCGTCCGCCCTGGTACCACCGCAACCTGATGAGCGAATTCATGGGGCTGGTGTATGGCCAGTACGACGCCAAGCCCGAAGGCTTCAAGCCGGGCGGCGCTTCGCTGCACAACTGCATGGTGCCGCACGGGCCCGACACCGAAGCCTTTGAGAAAGCCAGCACCGCCGAGCTGGCGCCGCACAAGCTGGACAACACGCTGGCTTTCATGCTTGAAAGCCGCTACCGCTTTATCCCCACCGCATTCGCCATGCAGGGCGGTGCGCTGGATACCGGCTATCGCAACTGCTGGGATGGCCTCAAAGATCAATTCCAGCCCTGAGTTGTCGCACCGCTCATCACCCCTTTCACGGCGCCCTGGCGTCAAGGATTTGCACCATGAATGATTCGCTCAATGCCACCCATGACCCGGCGCTTCGCAGCTGGGTGAGTTCCGCCAACGCGGCGGACACCGACTTTCCAATCCAGAACCTGCCGTTCGGCCGTTTCCGACGCGCCGGCAGCGCGGAGGCCTTGCGCATCGGCGTGGCCATTGGCGATCAGGTGCTCGACCTGAAAGCCGCCGGCCTCATCGCCACGGATGACATGAATGCCTTGATGGCCATGGACGCCACGGGGCGCCAGGCCTTGCGTGCGGCGATTTCCGAAGGTCTGCGCGAGGGCAGCCGCACCGAGGCGGCCTGGCGCAGCGCCCTGCTGCCGCAGGCGGAGCTTGAAATGGCTGTGCCCTGCCATATCGGCGACTACACCGACTTCTACACCGGCATCCACCATGCCACCACCGTTGGCAAGCTGTTTCGCCCTGATGCGCCGCTGTTGCCCAACTACAAGTGGGTGCCGATTGGCTACCACGGCCGTGCATCCTCGATTGGGGTCAGCGGCCAGTCGTTTCCGCGTCCGCTGGGCCAGACCAAGGGTCCCAACGAAGAAGTGCCGGTTTTGCGGCCCAGCCACCGGCTGGACTACGAACTGGAACTGGGCGTTTTCCTGGGGCAGGGCAACGCACTGGGCGAGCGGCTCACGATGGACCAGGCGGAGGCCCACGCCTTTGGCATGGTCCTGCTCAATGACTGGTCGGCGCGCGATGTGCAGGCCTGGGAATACCAGCCACTGGGTCCCTTCCTGTCCAAGAACTTTGCCAGCACCATTTCCCCCTGGATCGTGACGATGGAGGCCCTGGCGCCTTTTCGTGCGCCCTTCGTTCGGCCTGAAGGTGATCCGCAGCCTTTGCCTTACCTCGACTCACCGGGCAACCGGCAGCAAGGCAGTATCGACGTGGAACTTGAGGTCTGGCTGCAGACCCAGGCCATGCGCGATGCGGGTCAGGGTCCGGAGCGCCTGTCGCAGTCCAGCTTTCGCGATGCCTACTGGACGGTGGCGCAAATGATCACGCACCACACCGTGAACGGCTGCAACCTGCAGCCGGGCGACCTGCTGGGCTCCGGCACGCTGTCGGGCCCCAGGCCCGAGCAGGCCGGCTCGCTGCTGGAGCTGAGTTCGGGCGGAAAGAACCCGCTGACACTGGCCAATGGGGAAACGCGCACCTTCTTGGAAGACGGTGACGCCATCATCCTGCGCGGCTACTGTGTGCGCGCCGGTTTCCGTCGCATCGGTTTTGGCGACTGCCAGGGCCGGGTGCTGCCTGCGCGCGGCTGACGGCTTGGTGATCGTGGCCCGTTGCACGCTCTTTATTTGATAGCGTGTTGCCACGTGCTCAGTGGGCTGCCGGTGGTTTCAAGATGAAACCGGCATCGCTTTCCGGTTGTTTGCCGAGCGCCCGCGCGGAAACGGTGTTTCCAGCAGGGGGCGCCGCAGGGCGGGCTGGGTGCGCGTCTGAGCACCCCGATCCGGGCGCTTTCACCACGCGGCGGGCAGTTTGTAGGGCTTAAATGCCGATTAAAGAGGCAAAAGTGAGGGTAAACCTTACAATCGAGGGTTACCCACGCCCCTCATGAACGCCCCCATCGACGTCTCCTTCTTCACGCGCGCCGCCAAGCCGCTGACCAGTTACCGCAAGTACTGGGCTGCCCGCTTTGGCACGGCGAAATTTCTGCCCACCAGCCGGGCCGAGATGGAAGCGCTTGGCTGGGACAGCTGCGACATCATCATCGTCACCGGCGACGCCTATGTCGACCACCCCAGCTTCGGGATGGCGGTGATCGGCCGCATGCTCGAAGCACAGGGCTTTCGCGTCGGCATCATTGCGCAGCCCGAGTGGCAGAGTGCCGACCCCTTCAGGGTACTGGGCAAGCCCAACCTGTTTTTCGGCGTGACCGCCGGCAACATGGATTCGATGATCAACCGCTACACGGCCGATCACAAGATTCGCAGCGATGACGCTTACACGCCGGGCGACGTGGGCGGCAAGCGGCCCGACCGCGCGGCGCTGGTGTATTCGCAGCGCTGCAAGGAAGCCTATAAAGACGTGCCCATCATCCTGGGTGGCATTGAGGGCTCGCTGCGCCGCATCGCGCACTACGACTACTGGTCCGACAAGGTGCGCCGCAGTGTGGTGGTTGATTCGAAATGCGATTTGCTGCTGTATGGCAACGCCGAGCGCGCCATTGTCGAGATCGCGCACCGCCTGGCCGCCAAGGAACCCGTGGCCAGCATGACGGACATTCGCGGCACCGCCTTCATTCGCCGCAGCGGCGATGAAACGGCGCAGGGCTGGTTCGAGATCGACTCGACCAGTGTCGACACCCCGGGCCGTGTCGAGGCGCATGTCAACCCCTACCTGATGATTTCAGAGCAGGCCAAGGAGCAGGGCGCGACCTGCGCCCGCGAAGACGAGGCCGCTGAAGTGGCCGCGCAGGCTGAGAAAGATGCTGCCTTGCTCCCTCGCCCCTTGGGAGAGGGCAGGGGTGAGGGCGCGGCGAAGCCGCTTCAGGCCCTTGCTGGCGCACAGGCTGCCGTCAAGGTAAATGCGGGGAGCCCTCACCCTGACCCTCTCCCAAAGGGAGAGGGAGTAAAAGCAAACCCCGCCATCCAGCCGCTCACCTTTGTGCCCAACCCCAGCCTTCCGCACATGCAGGGCAAGATCAGGGTCCCGCCGCGTGACCGCTCGGTGATCCGCCTGCCGTCGTACGAGCAGGTCAGGAGCGACCCGGTGCTGTACGCCCACGCCAATCGCGTGCTGCACCTCGAAACCAACCCGGGCAACGCCCGCGCACTGGTGCAGGCCCATGGCGAAGGCGCCACCGCGCGCGACGTCTGGATCAACCCGCCGCCCATCCCGCTGACCACGGCCGAGATGGACTACGTGTTTGACCTGCCTTACGCACGCTCGCCACACCCGATGTATGCCGACGAAAACGGCAGCCACGACCATGCCACCAAGATCCCGGCGTGGGAAATGATCCGCTTCAGCGTGAACATCATGCGCGGCTGCTTTGGTGGCTGCACCTTCTGCTCCATCACCGAGCACGAAGGCCGCATCATCCAGAGCCGCTCCGAAGACTCGGTGATCCGCGAGATTGAAGCCATCCGCGACACCGTCAAGGGCTTTACCGGCGCGATTTCCGACCTGGGCGGGCCGACGGCCAACATGTACCGCATCGGCTGCAAGTCGCCCGAGATCGAGGCGGCCTGCCGCAAGCCCTCCTGCGTGTACCCGGGCATTTGCTCCAACCTCAATACCGATCACAACCCGCTGATCAAGATGTACCGCCGCGCGCGGGCCTTGAAGGGTGTGAAGAAAATTCTCATCAGCTCCGGCCTGCGCTACGACCTGGCCGTGCAAAGCCCCGAGTACGTGAAAGAGCTGGTCACACACCATGTCGGCGGCTACCTCAAGATCGCGCCCGAGCACACCGAGCAGGGCCCGCTCACCAAGATGATGAAGCCCGGCATCGGCAGCTATGACAAGTTCAAGCAGATGTTCGACAAGTACAGCCTTGAGGCTGGCAAGAAGCAGTTCCTGATTCCCTACTTCATCGCGGCCCACCCCGGCACCAGCGACGAAGACATGATGAACCTGGCGATCTGGCTCAAGAAAAACGGCTTCCGCGCCGACCAGGTGCAGACCTTTTATCCGTCACCAATGGCCACGGCCACGACGATGTACCACACCAACAAGAACCCGCTGCGCAAGATCACGCGCGACAGCGAAACGGTGGACATCGTGCGCGGCGAGCGCCGCCGCCGGCTGCACAAGGCCTTTTTGCGCTACCACGACCCCAACAACTGGCCGGTGCTGCGCGAAGCGCTCAAGGCCATGGGCCGCGCCGATTTGATCGGCAATGGCAAGCACCATCTGATTCCGACCTTCCAGCCGCTGACCGATGGCAGTTACCAGAGCGCGCGGCGCAAGAACTCGACCACGGTGGCGTTGAAGACCGCCACGCCGGTGAAGGGCCGCATCCTGACGCAGCACACCGGCCTGCCGCCGCGGGACAACGGGTCGGGCAAGCCGGGCGGCAAACCGCCGGGGCGCAAGCGCGCCAACCCATAGTCTTCCTCCTGCTTCGACCGGATGTGTAGAAGCAAGTCGGCCTGCAGCATTTCATTTCAATTTCATTTCAATTTCATTTCAATAATGGGGCGAGAAGCTCCGTATTCAGCAGCGAGTTCTGCAAGGGCCTCCAGAACAGCCAACCCGCCAGGACCATGCAGTGCAACACCACGGTGGTCCAGTAAGTCGCGCGGAAAGACGCCTTGCTCGATTTGTGCCGCAGGATGTGCTGGGCGAACCAGGCACCGGGCCAGCCGCCCAGCAGGCCAAGCAGATGCAGCGTGTTTTCCGCAGTGCGCCACCGGCCTTTTTGCGCCGCGTATTTGTCGGTCCAGTAAACGAAGAACGTGATGAGATTCAGCAGCAGGGCTATAGCCAGCGTCAGCATCGGCAAGCGACCTGCCCAGATGCCCCACCCGATCAGCACGGTCCAGGCTGGCATGAGGAGCAAGGCGGGGCCGGTGGTCGGGGTCACGGTTGAACGCCGCGGCAGGTGCTGCGGGCGCTTGGCGCTGCGGCTACTCCGGGCGGCCTGCACAGGCGCCCTGCGCGCGGGCGCGCCAACGGGCGCAACACGCGGAGCATAAGCCCCAGTCTGAACGGCCATCGCGCGCGGTCCCTTGCCGCCGACGTGAATTTCCTCAAACGTGACCAGCAATCCCTCGTGAGGCGCTGCTGTGCCGCGAACATCCTTTGCATGGAAAAAAATATCGGCGCTTGCGGCCGCGCTGCGAATGAATCCGAATCCGCGCGCTGCGTCCCAGCGCACGATCGTTCCCTGTTGTCTCATGGGCTGAGTTGATCTGATCTGATTTGTGATGGCCGGCTTATTTGGCCAGCGTATGCAGCGGAATATCTTTCTCTGCCGCCAGCTTGTCCAGCTCCTGGCGCGTCTTGCCCAGCAGCCAGCCTGCAATCGCCTGGTGCGTTGCGGGTGCAAACATCGCCTTCATGCCCGACCCCTCCACACCCGCAGCCGCGCACAGGCTGGCTGCAAAATGCGGCTCCAGCGCCGCCACCGTCACCCGCCCATCCTTGCACGGGTAGACGCGGTAGCCGGCGTGGCCACCGCCAACGGCCGCGCCGGGCTGGGTCAGGCCCCAGGCGCGCGGCAGGGCCAGGTAGCCTGCGGCGCCTGAAAGGGCCACCTCAAGATACACGCCTTTGGCTTTGCTGCGCTGGTGCATCACGGCCTGCAGCACAGCCTCGCTGGCCATCAGTGAGCCGCCCATGTCGGCGTAGAGCGTCGCGGGCAATTCGAGTCCGGTGACCAGGTCGTTTTCTGACAGGTAGGTGAGGTCGTGGCCGGGCTCTTCGGCGCGCTCGCCAATGCTGCCGACGATGGCGACCTGGCTCAGGTGCGGGTGCTGCTTGTGCAGCGCCTTCCAGGTCAGCCCCAGTTTGACCAGCGCCGATGGCCGGAAGGAGGTGAGCAGCACGTCGGCTTTGGCCAGTTCGCGGTGCAGCCGCTGCTGGCCTTGTTCGGTCTTGAGGTCGGCCGTGGTAGTGCGTACACCGGCGTGCAATGCGGCGTAGGCCGTGGCGTTGTACTGCTTCATCGGATCGCCTGATGCGCCGGCGGGTGCACCCGATGGCGCGGGCGGCTCCAGCTTCACGCAACTGGCACCCATCTGGCGGCAGCGCATCAGCGCGGCAGGTCCGGGCAGGTTGAGCGCCAGGCTGACCACGCGCACGCCCTTGAGCGACTGAAGCGGGCCGGGGGTTTTGCGGGTGGGAGGCAAGTCAGAAGGCGGCATGGGCGGGGACCTGAAGGGGCAGTAGGCTGATTATGGGTGAGCCCGGCGAGGCTCGCTGGCACCTGCCGCCATCAACCGTCCCCTGGCCAATCAGGCCGCTTACGGCGCTGCCACTCGAACCACTCCGGTCACAGGGGCAGGCCGACGTAGTTTTCTGCCAGCGCGGCGGAGGCTGCCTGCGAGTGAATCAGGTAGTCCAGTTCCGCCGTTTGAATCTTCTCTCCAAAACCGCCTGAATCGGGAAACTTGTGCATCAGCGAGGTGAACCACCATGAGAAGCGCACGGCCTTCCAGACCCGGCGCAGGCAGGTGTCCGAATAGGTGTTGATGCCGGCTTCGCTGCCGTTGTAGTACTCGGTCAGCGCCCGCGCCAGGTAACCGACGTCGCTGGCGGCCAGGTTCAGGCCCTTGGCGCCGGTGGGCGGCACGATGTGGGCGGCGTCGCCGGCCAGAAAGAGACGGCCGAAGCGCATGGGCTCGGCCACAAAGCTGCGCAGCGGTGCAATGCTTTTCTCAATCGACGGGCCGGTCTGCAGTTGCTCTGCCAGATCGGGTGCCAGGCGGCGTCGCAGCTCGTCCCAGAAGGCCTGGTCGGTCCAGTTCTCGACCTTGTCATCCAGTGAGCACTGCAGGTAGTAGCGGCTGCGCGTGTGGCTGCGCATGCTGCACAGCGCAAAGCCGCGGGCGTGGTTGGTATAGACCAGCTCGTGGGAAACGGGCGGCGTGTCGGTCAGCATGCCCAGCCAGCCAAAGGGGTAGATGCGCTCAAAGGTCTGCAGCGCGCTCGTCGGCACGCTGGCGCGGCTCACGCCGTGGTAGCCGTCGCAGCCGGCAATGAAGTCGCACTCCACTTCATGCGCGATGCCGTGCTGCACGTAGCGCACCTTCGGGCGCTCGCCCTCAAAGTCGTGCAGGCTCACCTGCTCGGCCTCGTAGGCGGTCGCCAGGCTCGCCGCCGCGCGGGCGTCCATCAGGTCGCGGGTCACCTCGGTCTGGCCATAGACCGTGACCTGCTTGCCGCCGGTGAGGTGGCGCAGATCAATGCGGTGATGGGCCCCCCCGAAGTCGAGCGAGAAGCCGCCATGCAGCAGGCCCTCGTGGTGCATGCGTGCACCCACGCCCGCCTCGTCGAGCAGGTCGGTCGTGCCTTGCTCCAGCACGCCAGCGCGTATGCGGCCCAGCACGTACTCGCGGCTGTGCCGCTCAATCACGATGGCCTCTATGCCGGCCTTGTGTAGCAGCTGGCCCAGCAAATGCCCGGCCGGGCCACCACCCACAATCGCTACCTGTACTCGCATGGTCGTCTCCTGCGCCTCTTCAAAGGCATGTTGTCCTGGTCCCCCAAGCGTAGGCTGCCGGGCGTCGCACCGCTAGGGGTGGCAGGTCGCCATTGCACGATGTTTGGCGTACTTGTGCGATGATCGCGCAATGGTCCCAGAAAAAACCGTTTCAACTTCCCGGCGCTTCGAGATTGCCAAGGCCGACATGATCGAAGGCATGGCCAAGGGCATGGCGGTGCTGGAGAGCTTTGACACCCAGCGCCAGCGCCTCAATGCCACGCTGGCGGCCGAGCGCGCCGGCATCACGCGAGCGGCCGCGCGCCGCCATTTGCTGACGCTGACGCACCTCGGCTATCTTGAAACGGACGGCAGCTATTTCTGGCTGGCAGCCAAGGTGCTGCGGTTTTCAGGCAGCTACCTGGCCACTGCGCGCCTGCCGCGTGCCGTGCAACCCACCCTCAACCGGCTGGCCGCCCAGACCCAGGAATCCTTTTCCGTCGTGGTGCTGGACGGCGACGAGATTGTCATCATCGGGCGCAGCGGGTTTGAGTGGAAGACATTCACCGACGGCAAGACCGCGCCGGCCCGGCTGCTGGCCTATGGCCTGCATCTGGGTGCGCGTTTGCCGGCGCACGCGACCTCGACTGGCCGGGTGTTGCTGGCCGCCAAGAGCAAAAGCGAGTTCACCGCATGGCTCAAGGCCAGGACCGAAGCCGGCAGCCTGGCCCGGTTGACGCTGCACACGACGACCGATCCGCGCAAGCTCAGGGCCCTGATCAGCCAGGTGCGTGTGGACGACTACTGTGTCGCCAGTGAAGAACATGAACTCGGTGTCCATGCGCTGGCCGTGCCGCTGCGCGACATGCAGGGGCGCACGGTGGCTGCGCTCAACGTGGTGTCGTCCCCGCAGCGGACGACGCCCGAAGCGCTGCGGCGCGATCTGCTGCCCCTGCTGCTGGACGCTGCACGCGAACTGCGGCCTCTGTTATAGGGGCACGCTGCGGCTCACAACTCTCACAACTCTCACAACTCTCACAACTCCTCGCCCGGCAGCGTGAAAAAGAATGTCGCCCCCTTGTCGGGCGCCGACTCGGCCCAGATGCGGCCACGGTGGCGCGCAATCACCCGGGCCACGGTCGCCAGCCCGACGCCGGTTCCGGCATATTCCGACACGCCGTGCAGCCGTTGAAAGGTGCCGAACAGCTTGTCGACATAGGCCATGTCGAAGCCGGCGCCGTTGTCGCGCACAAAGAATGCGCCTTCCGCCCCGTTAGCCCCTTCCGCCGCTGACCGGCCCACCGCAATCGTGGCCTGGGCCCGGCGCGAACTGAACTTCCAGGCGTTGCCCAGCAGGTTCTCCATGACAGAGCGAAGCAGCCGGCCATCACCATGCACGAGCAATCCGGGCTCGATGCTGCAGGCAACCTGGCGCGTGCCATCGCCGGCTTTCAGGCGCTCAAGCGTCTCATTGGCCAGGGCGCTGAGGTCGACAGGCTCCCGCCGCAGTTCCAGGCGCGCCACATGCGCCAGCGACAGCAGGGCTTCTATCAGCTGGCCCATCTGGCCGACACCGGACTGGATTCGGGTGAGGTAGTGCTGCAGCTTCCAGCCCGGACTCCCCTGAAGTTCCTTGGCCAGCAGGCGGCTGAAACCGTCGACCGTCGTCAGCGGCGAGCGCAGGTCGTGGGACACCGAGTACGAGAAGGCTTCAAGCTCGGCGTTGGACAGCCGCAGGGCGGTCTCGATCGCCTTGATCTCGGTGATGTCGGCGTCGATGCCGACCCAGAAGATGACTTCACCGCGTTCATTGCGCACCGGCGACGCGCGGTACGACATGGTGTGGTAGGCGCCGTTCCTGGCACGCAGCCGCCGTGTCCCGGTGACCAGGGTGGGCTCTGCGCTGGGCGCCCGCCAGTTCTGTGTCGCGTCAGCCACATCGTCCGGATGCACGAGTTCGACCCAGGCGTGACCGTGCCAGTCGGGCGGTGTACCGCCGACGAGCTCATACCAGGCCCGGCTGAAAAAGGTGGCGGCGCCCCGCGGATCGACGGTCCAGATCGGCTGGGGTGCCTGCTCGGCCAGTGTGCGAAACAGCGCCTCCTGCCGCGACAGCTCACCGCTGCGCTGGATGATTTTTTCCTCGAGCCCGCTGTTCAGGTCCTTGACCTGGGCCAGAAGGTTCACGTTGTCGATCGCAATCGAGGCCAGCTGTGCCAGCTCCGTGGCGACGTATTCGTCCTGCTGTGTGAACTCGCCCTCGAACTTGTCTGACAGATGCAGCAAGCCGATGTTGGCGCCATCGCGGCCGGTCAGCGGCACGGCCAGCCAGCCGCGCAGCGCCTGGTGTTGCCCGGCAGCCGTGTTGATACCGCACCAGCGTGGATCGGCCTGCAGTTCGGCCTGGGTCAGCCGCACGGCGCGTCGGGTTTCACAGACGATGGCATGGATGCCGGTGCCCTCGGGGCTGTCGGTCCAGTGCGGCTGGCCCGCATATTTGTCGGACAGCGACCGGGCCATGATGGCCTGCGTCCCTTGGCCTTCACGCAGCAGGCTGATGACCGACTGGTGTGCGCCGATGATGGCGCGGGACTGCTCGGCCACTTCCTGCATCATGGTGTCCAGTGCCTGATGCTGCGTGATGGCCTGGGCTGCATCCGCAACACGCTGCAGGGTCTGCAGGTAAGCCTGAACCTCCTGCTCGGCCCGGACCCGCCGGCTGATGTCGAACGCCACGGCAAATACCGCATCACGCCCACCGTAGCGGATCACGCGACGGATCACTTCCACCGGGAACTCGGTACCATCCTTTTGCCGGTGCATCCAGAATTCGGGGGTGTCCATCGGCAGGCCGGCAGCCATGAGTTGCCGCATGCGCGCCTGCCCGGCGGCGGGGAGCAGGTCTGCGGGCGTCATGATGACGAATTCTTCGCGTGAATAGCCATAGAGCCGGATCGCCGTGTCGTTGACGGCGATGTGGTGATTGTCCTGCCTGTCCATGACCCACATCGGCACGGGCGCGGCATCGAACAATGCCGCATGGCGCTGTTCGCTCTCGAGCAGGGCCTGTGCGGCCAGCTTGTGTTCCGTCACGTTTTGCAGCGCGCCCTGCATGCGTGTGATATTGCCCTTGTCGTCACGTACCGCCTGGCCCATGGAGCGCACCCACACAGTGCGTCCGGCGGGCGTGAGCATTTCCAGTTCCACGTCGAATGGCGTGCCGTCATTCACGCAATCCTGCGCCACTTTCGCGGCCATTTCGCGCCATTGCGGCGCGCACAGGCCGATGGCCGCCTCCAGCGTGGGGGCGCTGCCCCTCGGCAGCCCGAGAATGTGGGAAGCTTCATCGGACCAACTGAAGCGCATCTCGGGGAGTTCCAGCGCCCAGCCGCCGAGTCTGGAAATGTGCCCCGCGATGCGCATCAGGCCGGTTTGGGTCTTGAGTGCCGCCTCGGCCTGTTTCAGTTCGTCGATGTCTGTCGAGGTGCCGTACCAGGAAGCGATGCGTCCGGTGCGGTCGCGATTTGGCGTGGCCCGTACCAGCTGCCAGCGGTAACTGCCGTCCTTGCAGCGCAGGCGATGCTCGTTGGGGACGTTCTCGCCGGTGTCCAGCATGTGCTGCAGGTTTTCTGTGGTTTTTTGCAGGTCATCGGGATGGACGCGGTCCAGCCAGCCGCCCCGCAGCGCCACATCGATGGGCTCGCCGGTCACCTGGCTCCATTGGTCACTGACAAAGATCAGCCTGCCGTTGCTGTCGGTGATGAACACAATTTGAGGCATGGCCTGGGCCAATTGGCGAAAGCGCAATTCGGTGCGTGCGCGCTGGCGCGACTGTCGGTACAGCAGCACCGACAGGAAGACCACCGTTGCCACAGCGGCCAGCCAGATCAGGGATGACAGGGTGGCAAAGCGCCGCCACGGTGCCAGCACGTCGTCATACAGGGGACCAACCGTGACCACCATCTCGCTGTAGGGCCAGAGCGTGCGGTAAGAGATGATGCGCACGCGGGCATCGACTGCGCTGGTGGCGGTAAATGTGCCCTGTGCGCCGTGGGGAAGATGTTCGGTGAACAGGGCCTGGGTGGAGAAAAATTTGCCCATGGCCTGCTCATCGATCGGGCTGCGCATCATGAGCAGGCCATCGTTGCGAAACAGTGCGATCGCGCCACCTGCACCCAGGTCGATGTCCCGCCAGAGGGTGTCGAAATAGGGCGGCTCCACCGCTGCGACGATGACACCCGTCAGTTCCCCGCTGGCCGAGCGCAAGGGTCGCGAGGCGCTGATCAGCCAGGTGCCGGTAGAGCGGCTGCGCACCGGTGCGCTGATGTGAAAGCCCGTGGCCGGGCGCTGCTGGTAGACCTGAAAATACTCACGCTCCACCAGTGAGGTGCCGATGTTGCCGGTGTCCGTATCAAAAAGGATGCGGCCCTGGCGGTCCAGTACCCAGATGGCGCGTGCGAAAGGTAGCTCTTTAAGCTGCTCGCGCAGCATCTCCCGGCCGGAATCCTCACCAAGCCGTTTTTCCGCTTCGAGCGCCTGAAGCCGGCTGGCGGCCAGCTGCAGGCGCTGGTCGGCGGCCTGGAAGGTGCGGCTGGTCTGCTCTGCAATCACCTGCGCCAGCGACCGGGTCAGCTTTTCACCCGATAGCAGGGCTTCGTTTCGCAGGTAAAACAGGGCGACTGCAACCGCGCAACCCGACACGACGATGAGGGCGGTCGCCGTCCAGATGATCTGGCGCCTCACGGAGGCATGCCGTTCGGGGTCTTGGGGAAAGTGGGACGGCCGGAAGGGCACGTCTTGCCAGGGCCACCGCATGCGTCCGACCTTTCAGTTTGCCCCGTCACCAAGCCCTGCGGGTGATTGTGGCCAGTTGCTCAGTATCGGGCGATGATGCCATGCGGGGGGCGCTTTGTCGATTGCGCCAGCCCCCACCGGCCCCTAACTCAAACCCCCAGATACAGCTCCAGCAGTTCAGGCCTGGCATGCAGCTCATCGGAGGAGCCCTCAAAGACCACCTCCCCCTTGAGCAGGATCACATTGCGGTCGGTGATCTGCGTGACATGCTTCCAGTTCTTGTCCACGATCACGCTGGAGATGCCGGTGTCGCGGATCAGCCCGCATATTCGCCAGATGTCCCGGGCAATCAGCGGCGCCAGGCCCTCGGTCGCCTCATCCAGGATCAGCACATCCGGGTTCGTCATCAGCGCCCGGCCAATCGTCAGCATCTGCTGCTCCCCGCCCGAGAGCTGCTGGCCGCCATGGCTAAGGCGCTCCTTCAGGCGCGGAAAGGTCTCCAGCACCCGCTCATAGGTCCAGTCCCGCTGGCCCCGCGTGCCCGCGCGCGCCGCCATCTTCAGGTTCTCCACCACGCTCAGGTTGCCAAAGATGCCCCGGCCCTCCGGCACATAGGCCACGCCCAGCCGCGACACCTCATACGGCGCCCGGCCCAGCATCGGCCGGCCCATGATGTCAACCGAGCCCGAACGCGGCCTGACCAGCCCCATCAGGCTCTTGAGCAAGGTGCTCTTGCCCATGCCATTGCGCCCCATCAGGCCAATCGTCTCCCCGCGACCCACCCGGAAGTCGATGCCGCGCAGGATGTGGCTGGCCCCGTAGTAGGTGTGGAGGTCTTGGGCATCAATCAACAGATTTGTCATAAAGTCTCCAGTCGGCCGCAGCGCCGGGCCGCCCCAAGCAAGGCCAGCCCCCTCGGGGGGCAGCGAAGTACACGAAGTGACGAGCGTGGGGGCCATGTCATGCGTGTTCCTCGCCAAGATAGGCGGCCTGCACCCCGGCATCGGCCCGGATCTGCGCCGGCGAGCCACTGGCGATCACCTGGCCGTTGACCATCACCGTCAGCTGGTCGGCCAGGGCAAACACCGCATCCATGTCGTGCTCCACCAGCAGCAGGCCGTGCTCCTGCTTGAGGGTCAGCAGCAGCGCCACCATGCGCTCGGCCTCCGCCACGCCCATGCCGGCCAGCGGCTCGTCCAGCAGCAGCACCTGCGGCTCGGTGGCCAGCGTCATGGCGATCTCCAGCTGGCGCTGCTCGCCGTGGCTGGTGGTGCCGGCGATGCTGTGCCGGCGGCTTTGCAGCCCGGCCAGCTCCAGCGCCCGTTCGGCGCGGCCGTTGACCGAAGCCATCTGGCCGGCGCGCCGCAGCCAGCGCCCGGCCTGCGGCTCGCGCGACTGCGCGGCCAGCCGCACGTTCTCCCAGACCGTGAAGGGCAGGAAGATGTTGGTCTTCTGGTAGCTGCGCCCCAGGCCCTGGCTGGAGATCTTCTCCGGGCTCCAGCCCGTCACATCGCGCCCGCCCAGCATCACCGTGCCCGAGCTCGGCGGCAAATCGCCCGACAGCAGGTTGGTCAGCGTCGACTTGCCCGCGCCATTGGGGCCGATCACCGCATGGATGTGGTGGCGCCAGAGATCGACCGACACGTCGTTCACCGCCGCCAGCCCGCCAAAGCGTTTGGTCAGCTTCTGCGCCGACAGCAGCAACTCAGCCATGGTCCGCTCCCTTGTTCTGGTTCTTGCTCTGGTCCTGATTCTGGTCTGTGTCGCCCTGGCGGTTCCTGGCAAAGCGCTCCACCAGCCCGAGCAGGCCGCGCGGCGCAAACACCACCACCGCCACGATGAACAACCCCATCCACAGCTGCCAGTGCTTGCCCAGGTTGACGTTGCCCAATACCTCAAGGGTGGGCAGGTCCTTGAACACATGCAGCAGGTACTCAAAGGCAAAGGCGCCGACGATGGCGCCCGCGAAGTTGCCCATGCCGCCCAGGATCACCATCATGATGGCGTGCGCGCTCATGTGAAAACCCATCAGCTCCGGGTTGATGTAACCGGTCTGCGCGCCCCACAGGTAGCCGGCCAGCCCGGCCAGGCTGCCGGCCAGCGTGAAGGCTGCCAGCTTGTAGCCGAAGGTGCCGTAGCCCATGGCCCGCATGCGGTGCTCGTTGACGCGGATGCCGGCCAGCGCCCGGCCGAACGGGCTCCACAGCAGGCGCCGCAAGAAGGCATAGACCGCCAGCAGGGTGGCCAAGGTGACGTAGTACAGCGTGCGCTTGCCGTCCAGATCGAACGGCACCCAGCCCAGGAGCTCGGCGCTGGGCTTGAAGTTGATGTACAGCCCGTCGGAGCCGCCCAGCACCTTGTTGTCAAAGAACAGGTAAAACACCATCTGGGCAAAGGCCATGGTGACCATGATGAAGTAGATGCCGTGGGTGCGCACCACAAAAAAGCCGATCACCAGCGCCGCCAGGCCCGAGGCCAGCACGGCCACGGGCAGGCTCCACCACAGGCTGACCGGCTCGCCCGGCGGGGTCAGGAAGGCCAGGGCGTAGCCGGCCAGGCCGAAGTAGGCGGCGTGGCCCAGCGAGACCAGGCCGGTCACGCCCTGCAGCAGGTCCAGGCTCATGGCAAAGATCGCCATGATCATCATGCGCGTCACCATCTGGGTGTAGAAGTCGGTGCCGGCAAAGGGAAAGGCCAGGAGGGCGATCAGCCCCAGCACGAGCGCCACCTGCACGCCGCGCGGCAGGGTTTCTAGATTGGATTTGGCTGAACTCATACCGCTTTAGCCGATAACTGAATTGGAAGTGGGGAGGCTTCTCTCCTCCAGGCAGGGGCCGCGGAACCGGCTTTGCCGGGCCGCAGGCGCAGCGCCCCCTCGGGGGGCAGCGCAGTACATGAAGTGACAAGCGTGGGGGCCATGGAATTCATTGTTTAAACAGCCCTTCAGGCTTCCAGAGGAGAACGCCAGCCATCAGCATGTAGACCAGCATGCCGGCGACAGACGGCAGCAGCACCTTGCCAAAGGTGTCGACCAGCCCGACCAGCAGGGCGGCAATCAGCGCGCCGCGCACCGAGCCGATGCCGCCGATGACCACCACCACAAAGCACATGATGAGCACCTGCGAGCCCATGTTGGGGTAGACGCTGGCGATCGGGGCGGCGATCATGCCGGCCACCGCGGCCAGGCCGACGCCCAGGGCAAACACCAGGGCGTGGATGCGCTTGATGTTGATGCCCAGGGACTCGGCCATCTCGCGGTTGAAGGCGCCGGCGCGTATCTTCATGCCGAGCCGGGTCCTGGAGATCAGCAAATAAAGGCCCAGCGCCAGCGCGATGCAGACGCCGGCCATGAAGAGGCGGTAGACCGGGTAGGACAAATTCTCTGTGAGAGGGATCGAGGCGCCGAGCAGTTCGGGAATGGGTACGCCGTGCACGTCGTCGCCCCACAAAATGGAGCGCAGCTCTTCGAAGATGTAGATCAGCCCGAAGGTCAGCAGCACCTGGTCGAGGTGGTCGCGCTGGTAAAAGTGGCGAAACAGCAGCCATTCGAGGGCCAGGCCGAACACGACCGAGAGCACGGCGCCCACGACGATGGCCAGGGTCAGGCTGCCGAGCTGGGCGCTGAGCGACCAGGCCAGGTAGGCGCCCAGCATGTAAAAGCTGCCGTGCGCCAGGTTGACCACGCCCATGATGCCGAAGATCAGCGTCAGGCCCGCCGCCAGCATGAACAGCAGCAGCCCGTACTGCACGCTGTTGAG